>Ga0316201_10004269_pt1 | contig 10758 bp, 9 predicted proteins | sample CS6wburrow_MG_FD_204516 | JGI IMG/M metagenome (GOLD analysis project Ga0316201, IMG submission 204516) | Coastal sediment microbial communities from Delaware Bay, Delaware, United States - CS-6 worm burrow | ecosystem: Environmental > Aquatic > Marine > Coastal > Sediment | place: USA: Delaware... | reverse complement strand
GCCGGCCCCGAATCCGATCGCGGCGCCCGGGCCGGACGCCGCCACCGCGCCCCCGATCACCGCTCCGGCGCCTACGTCTCCCCAGCTCCAGCGCTCCAGGAACGGCTGGACCGCCAGCAGGGCGGCTCCGCCGACGGAGGCGCCGATCACTCCGGCCACGAACGAGTTCTCGATCAGCGAAGCGTCTACGGCGCCGATGGTCGCACCGCCCAGGCCTCCGATGATCCCTCCGCCGATCGCCGCAGGTCGAACGCACGCCGGTCCTTCGTACGTCCGGGTGCAGGGGATCAGCGATCCCAGCGCACCGAGCACCGTGCCCGAGTAGGCGCCCAGCGCAGCGCCACCAACGGCTGCCCACGTCGAGCCGTCCGTGGAATCGGTCGTCTCCTGGCCCCGCAACCCTGTGGAACCAATGGACAGGGCCAATAGACAGATCGTCGTGATGTTACACGCGGCCCGGGAGAAGTTCATCACGCTCGTCAGAAGAAGTTGAAGCCAGTCCCCAGACTGAACGCCCAGCGACTCCCGGTGAAGTCGGGACCGAACCGGTACCCTACATCGATTCTCCCCGTCTGCGCTCCTGAAGCCCGGGCCGAGCCCGTTCTCAGTCCGAGTCCGAAGTTACCTCCCGATCTCGGGTCCTGCTCGGGATACCAGGCACCTCCGTAGTCCAGAAACCCGGCAATTCCGAGCCCGAACAGGCCGAGTAACGAATCCCACACGTACCACCGGTACTCAATGGTGCCTGCGAATGCGCGGGTGCCCACGAACGAGTGCGGATCGAAGGTCCGTGGCGCCCTGTCGAATCCCAGGTCGAATTCGGATCCCGGCGGAGGATTTTCCAGGACGCCGCCGAGGAGGCTGAGCAGTACGGCATGCTTCCTCCCGGGCTTCGCGGCAGCGCTGATGTTCAGCACGACCCGCCCGGAGTCAACTCCGGCGCTCGTAAACAGCGCATTCGCCAATAGATCGACTCGAAGAAAGACCGGACCGGTCCGCGCTCCGGTTCCGGCTCTGCCCACCAGCCCGATTCCATCCCGGTCGTAGCCGAATGCGCTGGGCGCGATCCTGACTCCACCGAAGGCATACGGGCTGAGATTGATGTCCTCTCTGCTGAACCCGTTCAGGTATTGAAACACCGTGAAGCGATCCCGCCGTGCCTCCACGAAGCCACCGATCCATCCCTTCACAGAGTCGGGGGGAGCGAGGACAGATGCGGTGTCATTTTCGGACAGGAACCGATCGTTACGGAGCTCTCCGTCTACTCCGACCCGCACGAACCGACCGCTTTCCGCACGCGGCGCCCAGCCGAATGACAGGCTGTTTCCGAACCCTCGATATCGATACTCGGTGGTATCAGTCAGCGTTTCGGATAGGACTCTGTATTGAGGGATGCGACGATTCGAGTAATCCCCGCCATATCCCACGGCACGCCGGTCTTCCGCCGACCGCCAGGGGTCCCCAAGGTACCACTGCCCGATGTCGCCATCGCTCAGACCGGTGTAAGCGCCCGCCACATCGATCTGCGAACCGAACACCCGGCGAAAGCGACTGTCGATCTCGAAGGCGTTCCGATCCACATCCTTCCGCCAGGCAATCCTGGCCCGGTTTCCGGTACCGAGCAGGTTCTTCTCCGCCAGGCCGATCTTACCGGTCAGGGTTTCGCCGGAGAAGGAAAACCTGAAGATCGGCTGCGTACTCCAGGCGTCCTGTGTCCTCACCTGTACTACGAGACTGTCGCCCCGACTGATCGTGTCGACGGAAACATCTCGGAACAGACCCAGGTTACGAAGATTGCGTTCGGTCTCAGCGAGCTGAACCGAATCGAGTGTGCTGCCGGGCCCGAACAGCAGCTCCTTTGCGACGACCTGCTCTCGGGTCTGGAACCTGATGCCGTTCATCAACCGGAAGACGAAGTTCTTGCGGATTTCCGCCTCGGAGAAGACATTCTCCGTGGCGATTTCCACGCCGTCGATCACTCTCGGGGATGACTCGGGATCGACGACCTGACCCACAGCAGGCCCCGCGAGCCGGAGAAGAACTCCGATAGCGATTGCCGACTGCAAGGCAAGTCGGGTGGCGGAACGGGGCAGGTTTCGAGTCGTCACGGATCTCCCGTTGACGATTGCGGAGGAGCCAGCAAAGCGAGCGGTGAAGATAGCCATTCGTCGCCGTTACGCGAGCTTGCTTGTTGCAATCCGTTGAGATACGTATATTTTCGTCTGCTTCGTAATGAAATTAGGGATTGAGCGCATCCGTCCCAGTGATCACCCAGGAGGGGGGACATGAATCACCTTCGTTCGTTGCTCGTGCTCTGTGCCGGGCTCCTCGTCGTCTCGCAGCCGCTCCAGGCGCAGGACAAGTGGGGTCAGCGCGGACTCGAGATCAACGCGTTTTACGGCGTGCTGAATGGTATTGGTGGCGGGGAGACGGAGAATGACCCGACCCAGTTCCAGATCGGCAACAATCATTACTTTGGCGGGCGCCTCGGATATGTGTTCGGGGGCGGCTTCGGTATCGAGGGCTTCTTCGGATACCTGAGCGGCGCCGAGGTGCAGATGGGCTGTTCCCAGAACAGCAGCACGTGCACCGGTGAGGGCAACGTTCGGAACGAGAACTCGTCCTTCACCGACAACAAGGGAGAGGCCGTCAACTTCGGCGGTGACCTCGCCTACTGGTTCCAGCTCGGCAAGAATGCCCAGCTCGGAGTGCTCGGTGGTGCTGGCTGGTCCGCGTTCACGGTTGACAGCGTCCGGGTTCCGGATGTGTCCAATCCGGGCCAATACAGTGACGGCCTCGCCGACTCCGGTTGGGAAGGCGCGTTTACGTGGAATTACGGCGCCGCGGCGAAATTCTTCATCACGCGTTCGCTCGCGCTGCGCGTCGACTGGCGGAACTACGTCTCGCCCGACGGTCTCGAGCGTTACCGTTGCACCGTCAACGGCTACTACGAGTGCCAGAACGTCGACGAGCGGATCCTCGAGAAGAAGTCGCTGCAGTTCACCGAGTTCTCGGGTGGGCTGTCGCTCTTCCTCGGCGGACCGAAGGATTCCGACGGCGACGGCGTACCGGACGATCGGGATCTGTGCCCGAACACTCCGAAGGGCGTAGAGGTCGACGACAACGGCTGCGCGTTCGATGACGACATGGACGGCGTGCCGAACTATCTCGACAACTGCCCGAACACTCCGCAGGGCGCAACGGTCGACGCCAGTGGCTGCCCGATGGACAGCGATGGCGACGGCGTGTATGACGGAATCGATCAGTGCCCGAACACGCCTGCCGGCGCGACGGTCGACAGCCGCGGCTGCCCGACCGACAGCGATGGCGACGGTGTGTACGACGGAATCGATCAGTGCCCGAACACTCCGCGTGGCGCGACGGTCGACGCGACCGGCTGCCCGATGGACAGTGACGGCGACGGCGTGTACGACGGAATCGACCAGTGCCCGGGTACGCCCGCTGGCGCCGCGGTCGACGAGCGTGGCTGCCTGGTGTCGATCGAGCTCACGGATGTCGAGTTCGAGTTCGACAGCTATCAGCTGACACCTACCGCAGCGGCGTACGTGCGGGAGATGGCGGACGCGATCGCCGAACAGGCCGATCCGCAGGGCACCGGAATTCTCGAGCTGCGGGGTCACACCGACTCGCGTGGCGCGGCCGAGTACAACCAGATGCTCAGTGAGCGTCGGGCTCAGGCCGTCCTCGATTACATGATCGAGGTCGATCCCGAGATTGCAGCCTTCCAGGCGCAGAATCGGATTCGGGCCGTCGGCTTCGGTGAGACGCAGCCGATCGACACGAACGACACGGATGAAGGACGTCAGCGCAACCGGCGGGTGGAGTTCCACATCATTCGCTAAGCTGACCGGATTCGTCCGGATGCAGTAAGCAGAAGGCCCGTCCCGTAATAGCGGGGCGGGCCTTTCGCTTGTTCAGGAGTCTGGAAGGAGTGTGGTATGACCGCCCATCCGGCCGTCAGGGTGTGGTGGTAATCTCCGGCCTCACACCATACGGCCTGTCCGGTTCTCCCTGGTCCACCCTGCCGCCACAACTGATAAGCAACTTCTGCGCATCCGCCTCGGCTGACCTGTCGCTCTTCCTGTCGACATCCCCGCTGGTGGTCGTGGTCTGCCGATACGGCTTGATGGACAGCTTCGAACTCGTGTCGATTCTCTCGACCTCGGCACTCAGCACCAGGGCCGTTTCCGTGTCAGCCTCGATAGCAATGCCCAGGCTGCCGACTACGGTACCGCGTTCACGATCAGCCTCATCGATGGAGTATCCGAGCTGCACCATCTGGCTTCGTACGCAGTCAAAGGTGCTCGCGGCGCTGGCGCTCACGGGCGACGAGTACGGCTGAGAGCCGCTGCAGCCGGCGAGGGCGATTGCGCATACGGCGGCCGCCAGAGGTGAGTGCCGGTTCCGGGCAGTGGGGATGAGCTTGTCCAGCGGAGACATGTGTCTCTCCTTCTCCATGGAATCAGGGTTCAGGGTCCGGTTCTCGTTCCGCATCCTCCACCCATGCGATGAATTCTGCCGACTCGAAGACCACGTTCAGTCTCGGGCGGCCGGCCTCTATGGACACCAGGGCGCGGGCCCCCGTCCGGGAGTCCTCCCATGAGGTAATCCATGCGGCGTCGCCATCAGGCACCGCATCGCAGAAACCCTTGCTCGAATCGTTCCTGCTCCGATCCACGGGAACGATCATCGGATACTTCAGGAGCAGGTAATGTCTCATGTCCCGGAACAGGGCGACGCAGTCTATCGATGCGTCGAAGAGGATCGAATGCTGTCCCTTCACGAGTCCCTGGCCGGGAAAGAAGGCGAACATTGCTATCGATGCGGTGTCGTCGATCGCGCTCTCGAAGGCCAGAACGACGATATTGTCTTCGAGCGTGTCAGCCTGAATCGGCTCGCCCAGGCTGTCGAGGATCACCTCCTGCGCCGTACCCCACGAGAATCCCTCGAACTCGTCGATCCGTAGCGACACGCTCTGTTGAGCATCGGCCGTGGCCGGCAGAAGGATCAACAGCGCGGTCAGCCGGAACACCTGGCGATTCATGGGAACGCTCCTCGTGGGCAACTCGAGCCCCGACGCCGAATTCGACGGATGCGGCAAGTCACTACGTACGATACACTCGGGAGGGGTTCGGCGTCACTTCGACCCTCCCTGTGAGCTTCTTGCGCGGACCGATCCAGCCGTTATCTTTGTCGGCCCCGTGAGATACGGGGACGTCTGCTCCGGACTCCGTCCGTCGGAACCGAACCCCCGCTAACCAGCGGGGGTCTGTGTTCCCGGAAGCCGTCAAGAGACGGGGCAAGCGAGCAAGACGCTCGGGTGGCGGAATTGGCAGACGCGCAGGATTCAGGATCCTGTGGGAGTAATATCCCGTGGGGGTTCGACTCCCCCCCCGAGCATACCTGCCCAGGTGGCGGAATTGGCAGACGCGCCAGCTTGAGGGGCTGGTGGCCGCAAGGTCGTGGAGGTTCGAATCCTCTCCTGGGCATAAAGGGCGCCGCGAGGCGCCTTCTCCACTCTCTGGTACCGTGACCGCGGTGCCGGAACGATGCCGGCCCGCCAGGGTCGATCGCGCGCCCGTAGCTCAATTGGATAGAGCACCTGACTACGGATCAGGAGGCTGGGAGTTCGAATCTCTCCGGGCGCATTCTTCCTCTACGGCTCGATGATCGCCTTCGTAATCCGCATTGCTTCCACATCTGCCAACGCGCGGGCGGCACCTTCGAGCCTGTAGCGACCACCGATGATTCGGGAAAGCGGCAGCCGGTCCTGGTGTCTTGCCAGGATTCGGAGGGCGCGCTCCACGTGTCCCAGGTTGGTTCCCCACTGACCCCTGATGTCCGCATGCTTTCTATTGATATCCACATGGGGATTCAGGTCCGTTGACCCCGTGTCCGAGTAGTGCCCGGCGATCACGTAGGTTCCTCCGTCACGGAGCAACCGCAGTCCCTCTGTGACCGCGGCCGGCTGGCCGGCGGCCTCGATCGCGATGTCCACTCCGCGTCCCGCCGTCAGGTCGCGAACCACCGCTTCCCGTTCCGCCTGGGGGTTCTCATCCACGGAAAGGACGATGTCCGCTCCCATCTGTCTGGCCAGGTCGAGTCGCTCGCTCGGATCGCCGATGTTGATCACGAGGCCGGCTCCGCCGATCGTGGCCATGGCCACGGCTGACAATCCCACCGGGCCGGATCCCTGCACCAGCACGGTGGCTCCCATAGGCATGGTACTGCGATCGACCGCAGCGAAGCCGGTGAACAGACCGCAGCCTCCTCCGATCACGTCGTCAGGTTCGAGAGTTTCCGGAAGCCGGAACGCATGTACGCCGGGTTTGAGATAGATTCGCTCGGCCCAGCCACCGAACGGGCCCTCGGTCGCCGAGTATGATATCCCGTACACGCGCCGGCTGGGACAGCGGTTCGGCTGTTTGGCGACGAGGCAGAACCAGCACGCGTTGCACGTCTCGTGGACGTCATAGAACGTGACCAGGTCTCCGGCGGCCAGACTGGACCCACCGAACTCGTGCACCTCACCCCCCGTTTCGAGCACCCGGCCGACGCTAACGTGACCCGGAATGATCGGATAAGGAACTCCATCGAGGCGTCCATGGCTCAAGTGAACGTCCGTACCGCACACTTCGCTCGCCACGGTCTCCAACAGCACACCGCCCGGTTCGATCTCAGGGTCATCAATTTGCCACTGCTCGATCGGCTGGTGGGGCGAGACCATTACAGCTGCTCTTATCGGCATGAGCGGACCTCAGGTAGATAGCACCATTCAATCATCCAGGCGGCGGACGCTTCGAAGACATGACATGCTTCATCAATGATACCACGTCGCCGTGCGCTCGTAAGCTCCTGCGCCCTGTCAATCGTTCTGCCGACGGTGAGATCCTGTGGGCGCTCGGCGTCGGCCTCCGGACCGAGTTCGACATGACCCGTTCGAGCTTTCCGTCGGATCGAATCTTGCGCATTTTGGCTCGAACTGGACAATCCACTCTTGTCGGGGGAGCAGCGAGATTCTGAATCTGGAGAAGTGGGGTCTGGGGAGTCTGATTGGATTCTCGTCGGTCATGTTCCTGCTGGCCAGTCTCGTCGCGATCGTTCCGACCGGATTGATCCTCGACAAGTCGGTTCAGCTGGATGGTGGTGGAACGACCGTGTTCGTTTCGTTCGAGGGCCACCCCGAATGCGGGGCGGTCCTCGAATATGTGAACCGTGCGGACCTGGAAGCCGGGGACATCGTCTCTGGGGACCCCGGGCCATGCGAGAGTCGCAACCTGATCATCCGAATCGTACAGGTCGTTCTGGTCCTCGCACTGTTCGGCTTCTTGCTCTACGTGGTGGGAACCTGGCTGATGGTACGGCAGACGGATGAGAAAACGCCCGATCCCGCCTAGGATCGAGCGCCCTTCCCGCCTCAGCTATCGCGGCAGAGCCCGCGGAGTCATTTTCCGGCCGCCGCCGCTTCCCTCAACAGACTGCGCGCAATCACCAGTCGCTGAATCTGGTTCGTGCCTTCGTAGATCTGCGTGATCTTCGCGTCACGCATGTACTTCTCGATCGGGTAGTCCTTGCAGTATCCATATCCACCGAACAGCTGCACGCAGTCGGTCGTCACCTTCATCGCGGTGTCGGTCGCCAGAAGCTTACACATCGCCGAGATCTTGCTGATGTTCTTTCGGCCGGAGTCGATCGTACGCGCAGCCGTGTGCACGAGTTGACGTGCCGCCTCGATCTGCGTAGCCATGTCCGCCAGCATCCACTGAATTCCCTGGAATGCGCTCACCGACTGCCCGAATTGTTCACGCTCACGGGTATACTCGATCGCGAGATCAAGGGCACCCTGTGCGAGTCCGACGGCCTGCGCGGCCACTCCGGGACGCGCCCGATCGAGGGTGATCATCGCCTGCTTGAATCCCTGCCCCTCGACTTCACCCAACAGATTGGCCGCAGGAACCCGGCAGTTCTCCAGGTGGATCTCCACCACCGGAACGGCCCGGATTCCCATCTTGTCCTCGTGCTTGCCCACCCTGTAGCCGGGCGTTCCATCGTCCACGACAAAGGCCGAGATGCCGCGTGCTCCACGTTCCGGACTCGTCACCGCGAACACGGTGTTGAATGAGGCGACCGCGCCATTCGTGTTCCACTTCTTCTCACCGTTGATCACATAATCGTCGCCGTCTCGACTGGCGAGGGTCTTCATGGAGCCCGCGTCTGAGCCCGCTTCCTTCTCCGAGAGACCGAAAGCGATCAGCTTCTCGCCAGACGCGATCGGAGGAAGCCAGCGCTTCTTCTGCTCGTCCGTGCCACCAACGAGGATCGGGAACGAGCCGAGCGCGTTCACCGCGAATCCGACACCCATGCCCCCACAGGCCCGGGAGAATTCCTCGACGACGATGCACAGATCGAGCACGCCGGCGCCCATGCCTCCGTACTCCTCGGGAATCCAGACGCCGGACAGGCCTGCGTCGCGGATCGCGTGCTGGACCTCCCAGGGATAGGTCTGTTCGACATCGTATTTAGCGGCGACAGGCCTCATGACTGTCTCTGCCAGGTGCCTGGCACGCTCGTACAATTCGATCTGTGTGGGAGTGTAGAGCTCTTCGATCATGGCTCCGGCGTCCTCGTCTCTCGAAGTGTTCGAATCTGTCATGATTCAGCAGGGTCGATCCTTGCCCGATGCCGATGATGACGATCGGGACGGGTAGGGGAGGATTGCGCCCCGACCGCCGAAGGGCAAGCGCAGTGTTCAGGGGCCGGGCAATCGGTCCGGAAGTCGCCTCGCCTTACAGCCCGTTCAATTGCACCCGATGCGCTCGGTGCTCACCACGAAGTTGTCCAGATAGCGCTCCTGGTCCTTCGGCGCGCCGTCGTTCCAGTAGTTGTCCAGGCTGATCGTATTGATGCCGAATCGATCGAAAGAGCCCACCCAGTTCATCCCATCCCGGCGTGCTTCCAGAGTCCCATCGATCCAGTATTCGAATTCGCCGTTCGCCGTCCCGGAATCGTTGAGCAGGGCGTGTACTTCGATGCAGTACCACTCTCCAACGTGAGCGGAATCGAATAGCTGCGTCTCGCCATGCTTGATTCCGAGCCAGCGCGCGCCCTCACCCAGACTGCCACTCTCATACGGGAGCAGGCCGCCGGCCTCGTCGGTACCGGAAACCGGATCGAGGAGCAGCAAGTTGATGGACTCGTCATTGTTCCCGCTCCACAGCGGCGCCTCGAAGGACTGCTGCCAGGTGTCGGCCGAAGCGAAGCCGCGAGCTCTGGTCAACTTGTGTCCTCCCCCGCCCGTCCAACCCGGCTCGTTTCGGAGGTAGAACCGCCAGTAGACTTCCCGGTAGTTCGCGCTCCCGTCGTCCACGGGACGCATTCGAGACTGGGGAGTTTTCCCGAATGCCAGGTGCAGCCACCCGGCGCCTGCTTTCCCCTCACGGAACAGCGTGCGCATCCCGCTCGACCCTTCCAGGCCAACCCCGTCGAACCTGTCGAAGTCGCCTTCGGCTCGAGCGTGCTCGAAGTAGTTTCCCAGCCGATCCTCTTCGAAGTCATCACACCAGATCCAGGCCGGCTCCGGGGCATCGCATTCACTCACCAGGGATGCGGCCGCGGGAGGAGCCGGTGGTGCCTGAATCGTGTCTCCTGTAGCCGAAGACGACAGGTCCCCCGGGTCCGTCGTCGACCCACTGCATGCGGTGGTCGCCAGGACGGCGAGTATTAGAAAGCTTTCGATCATCAGGCTGCCTTTCCGTACCACGCGCTTCGCTCCTTCCGGTGGGTGGACCGCGCAAAGGATTTCGGCGGTCCCGCACCGTACACGAAGGCAAGACGCGCACGAGCGAGAACTGACACTCTGAACACGAACTGCGAAAGGAAGTTAAGGAACTCTGCCGCTTCTTGGGACTGCTCCAGGGCCGGGCGTCATTCCACTGTTTCTTGCAGTGCGCCAGTACCGGATGCGAAGCGCCGCCCAAACTCCTGCGGAGTGGGCGGCGCGCGCGATCACGACCTCGAGCAAAGCCTGCTACGTCGGGCTACTTTTTCTTGGTCGTCTTCCTGGCCGGCTTCTTAACGGTCTTCTTGGCGGCCGTCTTCCTGGCCGGCTTCTTCGCGGTCTTCTTGGCGGCCGTCTTCTTAGCCGGCTTCTTCACGGCCTTCTTGACGGCGGCAGCCTTCTTGACCGCAGCCTTCTTGACAGCGGTAGTTCGCTTCTTGGCAGCCGTCTTCTTAGCCGGCTTCTTCGCGGTCTTCTTGGCAGCCGGCTTCCTGGCCGGCTTCTTCACGGTCTTCTTGGCGGCCGTCTTCCTGGCCGGTTTCTTCGCCGTCTTCTTGGCAGCCGGCTTCTTCACGGCCTTCTTGACGGCGGCAGCCTTCTTGACCGCGGCTTTCTTGACAGCGGTGGTTCGTTTGGCGGCGGCTTTCTTCTTGGCCGGCTTCTTGGTGGTCTTCTTCGCCTTACTCGTGGCGGCCTTCGCTCGAGCCATCGGAACCTCCGTTACGTGGTGATGATCGGACATCACGCTGTCCTGTAACTCAAGGCATACGCCACTTGCCGCGGTTTCCGCAAGGGTTCATCGACAGGCAGTACCTTCAGCCGTCACCAGCGTGCGTGCCGGGAACGCGGGGCCACCGGGACAGTACCAGATTGGGCGCGAGACAGATTCTTGCGGTCAAGTCTCGTCGTCTCACTCGACTAGCCAAACGTGAGGAATGCCCGATGCGGATTCGTGACAG
>Ga0316201_10004268_pt1 | contig 10758 bp, 8 predicted proteins | sample CS6wburrow_MG_FD_204516 | JGI IMG/M metagenome (GOLD analysis project Ga0316201, IMG submission 204516) | Coastal sediment microbial communities from Delaware Bay, Delaware, United States - CS-6 worm burrow | ecosystem: Environmental > Aquatic > Marine > Coastal > Sediment | place: USA: Delaware... | reverse complement strand
CCGAGGCCACCAGTTACGCCGAGTGGTACGAGGCCGCACTTGAACTGGACCGGCATGAAGGGCGTGACAAATGGCGCGAGGAGATCGAGTCTGATGACTACGACTACCGCTTGCTGACTTCCCGCGTCAGGGTGCTGAAAAGATTACGGCGCAAGCGGGATGTAGATCGCACGATCTTCCGCCTGCGCGAGGAGCTGCACGGCAACCTGGGTAACATGGCTAACCCCGCGTTGTACCTGCATGCCCGTACCGGTACCAAGAAACTGATCAATCAATACCTGGACGAGGTATCCACTTGTCTCCAACTTCTTTGTGACAGCAATACCGAGGCGCTCCCAGCCATGCGCAAACGACGTTTTCTGAAGCGTGCGGCACGCAGTTTCGGGCGTTCCTGCCTGTTGCTCAGCGGCGGCGCATCACAGGGCCTGTTCCACCTCGGCGTGATCAAGGAACTCGAAGCCGAGGGGATCATGCCACGCGTCATCACCGGCTCAAGCGCCGGCGCGGTCATTGCAGGAATCGTCGCCACCCATACCGATCAAGAGCTGGAAGAATTGCTGGTTCCAAGCCGCATGGAAACAGAATGGTGCCGCATGTTCGGTATTACTGACATGATCAAGGGCTCCGGGGTGCTGGACCAATCACTACTGAAAAAATCGATAAACCGCAATATCCCGGTAATGACTTTCCTGGAAGCCTATGTGCACACCAACCGCATCCTCAACATTACCGTATCACCGGCGGATCCCCATCAGTTCCCACGGCTGCTCAACTACCTGACCGCGCCAAATGTCCTGATCCGCAGGGCTGCGCTCGCGTCGGCCGCAATTCCCGGTCTTTTTCCGCCGGTGCAACTGCGGGCCAAGAACTTTAACGGCAAATCCGTGGCCTATATGCCGCAAAGCCGCTGGATTGACGGCTCGGTGCACGAAGATATTCCAAAAGAGAGGGTTAACCGGCTTCACAACGTCAACCATTACATCGTCAGCCAGACAAATCCGCACGTGTTGCCTTTCTTGAGTGATGATATGGACGAAAAAGGTCTGCTACCCTTCATCCAGGACGTGGTCATCAAGGGACCCATGGTACAGGTAGAACACTTCCTGGAGGTGGTTCACCGGCATTTCGAATTGCCGGGTTTAACCTCCATTATCAAAAAAGCGCATGCGATGGCTCGGCAAACCTACAGTGGCGACATCACCATCTACCCGGAACGGCACCTGGCGAACCTGGGAAGAACGTTCTCCAATTTCGGGCCGGCGGAAATCGAAAAAATACTCTGGGAAGGGCGCCGCGCCACCTGGCCAAAAATCGAACGTATCAGGAATACCACGCAAATAAGCAGGACCTTCGATGTTTGCCTGCGAAGTATGAGTGAGCGCTACCGTTACGTGAAACGTTGAACTAACATGCAGACAACTATTTCAAGGAGTTGAAACAATGCATCTTTTGAGTCGTATCAGGGTTGGAATGCTGGGCCTGGCTGAGCATGTGCTGAAATTCCCCAAACCCTTCACCTTTGTAGGGCCTGACGCATCCCTGTCACTGGTTCGCGAGATTATCGGTCTTGGCGTAAAGCGGGTGATGGTGATTACCGATAAACAATTGCTCCAACTCGGGATAGTGGATCCGCTCATTGAGTTGATGAAAAACAGTAAGGTCGAACTGGAGGTGTTTGGCGAGATCGAACCCGATCCTGGTTACGAACTGGTGCTCAAGGGCGTCCAACGCCTAAAAGATTTCAAGCCCGATGCCGTGCTTGCCGTGGGTGGCGGATCATCGATCGATGGCGCAAAAGCGATTCTGCTCAGTCATGCCAACGACTGTCACCCATCCAGCTTGACCGGGGTCTGGCTGTATTCTTTGCCACGCAAGCGTTGCCTGCCTTTCTTCGCCATTCCAACCACCGCCGGCACCGGTGCCGAGGTGACCATCGCGGCCGTGGTATCGGATAAGGCTGCGCAGATCAAACATGCCATTATCGATCCCAAAACCGTACCGGCCATGGTAGCGCTTGACCCCAAGCTGATGGTCGGGCTGCCGCCTTTCATCACCGCACCCACGGGAATGGATGCCCTGACTCATGCGGTCGAGTCATATCTCTCCACGCTTGCCATGACCGAAACCGATGAACTCGCACGCATGGCAACGGCCAGTATCATGCGCAATCTCATCATCGCCTACACGGATGGACAGAATCTTGAGGCCCGTGAGCGCATGGCCGTGGCAGCCTGCATGGCCGGTCTCGCCTTCACACGTGTCGGTGTCGGTTACGTGCATGCCATTGCGCACCAACTTGGCGGTCTTTACCACGTACCGCACGGGCTGGCCAATGCCATCGTGATGCCCTACGTTCTGGAATTCTCCAAACCGAACTGTACCAAGCGCCTGGCAGACCTGGCCCGGGTTTCTGATATCGGCGAGAGCGGTGCATCGGACTCAGAACTGGCGGATGCCTTCATCGCGCGGATTCGCAAGCTCAATGCAGATATGCAAATCCCCGAGACCATCAAGGAACTCAAGCGCGAAGATTTCGGCAAGATTATCGACCGTGCTTTTGCCGAGGCCCACGGTACCTATGGCGTACCCCGCTACCTGACACGCGATGATGCTTTGGGTCTACTGGAAAAGTTGCTGCCTTGATTTCTGTCATCGAGGGAAAAAAGACAGGGAAAAGGGACTGAGGGAAAAGGGACCGCTAGCATTTTTTCGTCTGACCTGCTTAACTTATAAGTAGTACGTGTTCTTTCGTAGTTTCCAAAACGGAAGAGGGTTTGTCATAGATGGGCTTTAAAGTTCATGTTTTGGTTTAAAAAAATAGCCTGGACTTATTTCCCGGTGGCAATCCTCATATCCGGATTCAACATCACACTTGATTTGATCGGGAAAACTGGGAATAACGCCGGTAGCTCGTAAACCGCTTTCCTGTCGCCAGCGGCTATACGAGGTGTCGTGTGACACTCTAAACGGAGTATGAACTTATGAGTACGATCTGGATATTGGTTGCAAACCAGGCGCAGGCAAAAATTTACTCGACAAGCCGGATACCGGGAACACTCGTTCTAATGGGTACATTGAAACATCCAGAAGGCGCCGCCCACGCTGGTGACCTCGGCGCTCATGCGCCGGGCAGAGCGTATAACCGGACCGGACCGGCGCGTCACGGTATAGAACCGGAAACCAGTGTGAAGGAAGAGGGGCGCCGCAGGTTTGTGAAAGAGATTGTTGGCCGTCTCCAGACTGCTCATTTACGGGGTGAATTTCAACGATTGGTATTGTTGGCAGCCCCCGCTGTCCTGGGTGTTATTCGCAAGACATTAAACGGTGATATTGTCAGGACAGTTATTAAAGAAATCCCCAAGGATGTCGTTAGCCAGGGTCCGGAAAAGGTGCACATGCAATTGGTGCGTTCTTTCACGCTAAAGTAAAACCCGGTCAAACCAATGATCAGACTTCATGCTTATTGACTGCAGCTGTGCAGTCTGTCCCACCCTCCATCATCATCAGGGTTTCAAGTTTTTCGATGTGATCGATGAATAGGATTCCGTTGAGATGGTCAACTTCGTGTTGCAGCAATTCTGAGAAATAGCCTTCGAATTGCTCGCTGTGTTTCTGCCCGGCCGTATCGTGATATTCCACCCGGATGCGCTTGTTGCGCGTGACCCGGGCCGGGAATGAGGCATTGGCACTGAAACAAAAATCCTACACATTGAAGGGTTCTTCACTGCGCTCAACTATCACCGGGTTGCAGAGATGAAACGAATATTCTGGCTGGTAACACTTTTCGTAAATGAGAATTATTCAGCTGACATATCCTGCAAACTCTGATAAATTGTATAAACTTAGTTCAATCAATAACATAGAGATCAAAAAAAATGAACACAGTTTCCTCGACATCATTGAAAGCAATATTTGCCCTTTCAGCATCGCTGCTACTCAGCGCTTGCGGCAGCGAGCTGACCGCTATCAACGCGCCGGAAGCAGTGGAGGCCGGCCAGCCATTTCAGGTGTCTGTTACCAATCAGTTTTTTGATGATGAAGGTATTTTCGGCCCCGCAGATTCCCCCGATGGAGCCCTGGTATTTGGTGTTTTTGTCCCCCTTGGTTGGACAGCAAACCCCCTCGCTAATTATCAGGGTACCTGGGATGGTACGCCCGTAGACCTCGATTTGGTGCTTCAAAGCGGTATACCCGATACCAATTTTGTTGAATTCCTGATAGATGATAATGCTCCCCCCGAGTTAATAGAGTACTTGAGCATCAGCGATTGCAGCACGGTTCTCGAAGAGTTGGCCGACGAGGTTGAAGGTTTCCAGTTCCTGTTTTTTCAAACCACCGCTGATCTGTATGAAGGACCAAGTCCTCAAGACGGAGACACGGGTGAGTTTACCTTTCAGCTGACACCCGGCAATCCTTCAGAGGAAGACTTTATGGCCGTAATTCACGGTCTGCTGATCGGTGGACCAATCGAAAACATTGCTGAAGGTTTTGGTGATGCCAATGGAGTCTCTGTAACCGATGTCCTGGCTTGCAGTTGGTACCCGGATATTGACGAGAGCAACACCCAGGGTATCTTCATACCCGACAATGAGGATACCCAATTTATAGTGTTTGGAGCAGCAACAGCAGAGTCTGTGCCGGTCCTGGGTGGTGCCTTGATCGCGATTCTTGCTTTGCTGTTGGCCGGTGCGGGTATCCTGGTGGGACGTCGCAAGTCGGACCATACGGGCTGAATCCTTGTTAACAGCAGCGGGTTGTCCATGGCTCACGGCTTGAGGCCGGTAGCCGTGGCAACCACGATCTGGATAGTGCTTTGAGCTGGGATTTAGCGACCCGTTGCAGCGCAATCGCGATTACGGTCGTCCTGGTATGGTTACTGGGTTCCGATCGTTACTGGGTCGGGCTGGTAATCAGCTTTGGCCTGGCCCACTACCTGCTGTCGTTCTACTATGCAGCCGGACGCATGCGTGGTCTTGTTGTCAGCCCGACGCTGGCCCTGCCGCTGGTCAGCCTGGGTCTTCTACTGTTGGTCGTATACTTTCTTGAGTTTCCGCTGCAGATCTACTTCGGTATTCATCATGCGTGCAATGAAGGCTATCTGCGACATTATCACCGTCAGGCCAACGGTATAGCTGATTCGCAACTGCCCGCTTTTCGCACGCTGTTTCACCTGGCTGCGTACCTGTGCATCCTGCGCCATGACGCCTATGTGGGCCAGGTTCCGGAAGTATGGCTGTGGCTGTTTCTAACCGTGTCCGGTCTGCTCTACGCCCGCCAGTTGCTCATCGCCAATCAATCGTTGCAAGGTCTGTCACGGCTCAGGGATTCGTCTGTTGAATGGCTGGTGCTGGGCGTGATCGGCTTATCCTTGCTGGTCAAAATCACCTTCCTGCAGATGGTCATGTACCATTTTGTGTTGTGGACCATCGTACCCATTCCGGTATTGCGTGCGGCAGGCACCCACAAGCTGACCGAATACGCCCTGCTAAGCGTCGGCACACTGGGCCTTTTCGCGGCTCTGACCATCTCACAACTCGGCTCGAACCTGGTTCCACTGTCAGCAGTCTACTCACAGTTCTTTTTCTGGAGCTACGTCCACATCACAGCATCGTTCGCGCTCTCGGCGGCACACCCGGACTGGATCGTGCAGCTGTTTCGCCTGCCGCAAACGCAGAGCGGTTAGCAAACGACATTGGCTTTGTGATCTGTAACAATGTTGTTTGGCGAGTTTTAACAGGAGGATAACATTCAATTATGAACAAGAGCAGATTGATCATTTTTCCACTTTTCTTATGCGTATCACTGGCGTGTATCGGGCAGGATAAACCTGAAAATATCATGCTCTTTGATGAATCCGCAGGTTCTCCAAAAGCTGATCTGAGTGCGGTTGCCTGGATCGCGGGTCATTGGCGCGGAGAGGCAATGGGTGGCGTTGCGGAAGAAATCTGGAGCCCCCCGTTGGGTGGTTCAATGATGGCTTCCTTCAAGCTGGTTGTGAATGACCAGGTCAGATTCTATGAACTGGAGACCATTTTGGAGCAGGGTGACTCGCTGATATTGAAGCTCAAACATTTTTCTTCCAATCTGCATGGTTGGGAAGAGAAGGATGAAACCGTTGATTTCAGGCTGGTAAAAATAACGGATGATAAGGTCTACTTCGATGGCATGACCTTCGAAAACATAAGCGATGAGGAGATGAATGTTTACGTACTCGTAGGGAATGAAGGTGTGGAACAGGAAGCCAGATTCAACTACAGGAAAGTCAAGGGGTCAAAGTAAAGCGCCACATCAGTGTCCCCGGAAGGCGAGGTCGAAAACCTCACTTGAGCCTTGAACTAAGCAGGAAAGAAGTGTATCCGGTCATTTTATTGGGGAAAAAATTCATTCGGTACGAAATAAAAATCACCCGCGCTGGGTCTATAAGATATGAATATTAATACACAGGAAGAATCAGAACCCGCCCTTGAGTCCGCTGCCGGTATCCCGCCCGACACGGATTGGGGACAAGGCAGACAAATCAAGCTCACCGCCAGCATCTGTCCACAGTGCCTTGTTTCGCTCGAGGCCCGGGTCCTTGAGCGGAACAACGAGGTCTGGATGGATAAATCCTGTGAACAACATGGGCGTTTTTCGGCCTTGCTTGCTTCCGACAGCCGGCATTACTTTGAACCTTCCGACCATGCTCTTGAGGGCAAGTCCTGCTGCGGCAGCAGTTGCGGCCCGGCAGCCAGCGCATCAGGGTCAATGGCTGATTCTGCAGCCTGGGCGAATCACAGTTGCACTATTCTGATCGAGATCACGGAGCGTTGTAATCTCACCTGTCCAACCTGTTTTGCCGGATCATCTCCACAGCATTCACACATGATGAGCCTGGACGAGTTTAGCCAGCAGGTGGATCAGTTGGTCACGGGTGGAAAAAGCGGTTCGGACATGATTCAGCTCTCGGGTGGCGAGCCCACCATTCATCCACAGTTCAACGAAATGGTTGAGTTGCTTTTTGATCGCGGCTTTAGAAAAGTATGTATCAATTCCAATGGCATCAAGCTGGCACAGGCAGGTTTTACCAGCAAACTGGCCAAATGTACCAGTGACTACCCCGATGCAGAGCTTTTCGTTTACCTGCAGTTTGATGGTTTTGAAGAACGCACCCACCAGGCCCTGCGGGGCCGTAAGGATTTGCTGGAAACCAAGCGCAAAGCACTGGAGCTTTGCGAGGCCAACAACATCAGCGTGCACCCGGTCATGACCCTCACACGTGGCATCAATGATCACGAGGTAGGTGATTTTGTACAGATGGCGGTAGATATTCCGGAGCTAAAAAATGTAGTGATCCAGCCTGCCATGTACTCAGGCCGCTACGATAACCCAAGGCTGCAAAAGCGTTTGACGCTTGCCGATACCGTCAAGCTGATCTGTGAACAATCCGGTACGTTTTCACCTGATGATTTCATGCCCATCCCCTGTTCTGACCCGAATTGTTTTGGCATGGCCGTGGCGTTCAGAACGGCCAACGGACTGCTGCCTATTTCGCGTTATTTTCCGCGTTACGAGGATTGGGGCAGCGACCAGGCAAAAGATCTCATCGATGCATTCACCGATACCATCAATGGTCCGGACGCCATCGGCGAAGCCATACGCTGGGCCACTGCCAATGGCCATATTGGTGAAGCCCTCGAGAGCCTGGATGACGATCAGGTCAATGAATTGCTGGATGCACTGATTGAAGCTCAGGCAGACACAAAAGGCGTATGGGATAAGCTGCTGACCATCAGCATCAAGCCCTTCATGGATGCATGGACCTACGACCAGGACCGTATTGATCAGTGCTGTGTCCACATCCTGGACAGACAGGGTAACCCGGTCTCCTTTTGTGAGTTCAATGCGATCAACCGTCCGAAAATGATGACCAATACGGATGGCCTGGCACAGATCAAGGTCATAAACGCATGAAACCCGGAGGATTTCATATTACCCTGCTATCGCTGGTGATCGCCTTAAGTGCTTTGCCTACGACTCCCGGTCACGCCAGCGGTGTCAACTCACAGGAGCAAGCCGTGTATTCCAACGAAATCTTTGTCCGGCTCGTCACGAAATATTTAAACAGCGATGGTGACAAAATCGACTACGCCGCCTGGAAGGAATCACCCGAAGACATGGCGGCACTGGATCAACAGGTAAGCTTGCTGGCAAGGGTCAGCCCGGAAAGCGACCCCGCGCAGTTTCCTACTCCGGCTGCGAAACGGAGCTATTGGATAAACACTTACAACACCCTGGTACTGCAAGCGGTGCTGGATTACTGGCCATTGGAAAGCGTACAGGATGTGAAAATCTCTATAAGCTCCCGACTGGTTCCCGGTAAGGGATTTTTTTATGACCGTAAGGTCACGGTGGGTGGAAAAAAGACCAACCTGTACAAGCTTGAGAAGGAAGTGCTGAAAACGCAGAAAGATCCGCGACTGCATTTCGCATTTAACTGTGCCAGCACCTCCTGCCCGGTGTTACGACCCTGGGAGTGGACGGACGAGCAACTGGATCAGGCAGGCCGGGAATTTATCAACAACGAGCACAACGTTTCGGTCGAGACCGATACCGTGATGTTGTCGACTATCTTCAAATGGTACAAGAAGGATTTTCCAGCTGATATTCTGGAATATCTTCAGCAATACGCCAACGAACCACTAAATAGGAAACTGCAGGCCGCAATTGATGGGAAGTACAAGCTACGCTACGAAACCTACGATTGGTCACTCAATGCAGTCGCCGATGGGAACTCAAAGGCAGGGCAAAGTGCCAATGAGTAGTGTGGCAGATACCGTTCAGCCGGTCTCATGTTGCTCTGCCTTTTATGAGCAGGACTGGGTACGCCACCTGGCCGGGGATATCTTCCACCCGGGTGGTGAGAACCTGACCCAAAGAACCATCGCTGCTATGAACTTACGCCCGGGCGCAAGCATTGCAGACCTGGGCTGTGGAACCGGCACATCAGCCCTTTTGCTGGCTGATAAGCCGGGGTTGGATGTCAGCGCCATTGATCTGAGTGCAGACAATATCAGGCGGGCACAGGATCGTCTGTCGGCCGAAGCAGGAACGGCCGGGACGGTTCATTTTCAACAGGCCGATGTCCATCAACTGCCATTTGATGACGGGCAGTTTGACGGCGTGCTGGCCGAATGCACATTCAGCCTCTTCCAACGCCAGCGGGCTGTTCTTGCTGAAGTAAAACGCGTCTTGAAACCATCGGGACGGCTTGGCATAACAGACATGGCCGTCGGTGGCCCGTTGCCTGCCGATATCGCTGCAATTGTCGCTCCCTGGACCTGCCTGGTGGACGCGGTTGATCAACAGACGTATTCGGATATGTTTATCGGCGCCGGTTTTGAGATCAAAGCGTTCTCTGATGAAAGCTCGGCCTTGCTGGAGTTAATCAGCCAGCTAAAGCGCAAGCTTTTGCTGATTGGGGTAGGTAGTGTATTAACCGGGGTTACTGTACCGAAATTTGATATCGCGGAGATCAAGTACTGGCTGGACAGGGTGGCTGCCGAGGTTGAAAAGGGAAGCATCCGCTACTTGAGGTTCAATCTGCAAATGGCCTGATTTTCCCCGGGCAAATAGAAGCGTAGCCGCTGCTACGTCTTTCAAAATCTGGGGTCAGAGTAAAGGGACAGAATGAGTTTCACCCTGTCCCTTTACTCTGACCCCCGCACCATTTGACCCCCGCACCATTTTTTATTGAACGATGGGCGTGAATGGTTGTTTGTTACTTTGAGTCATAAGTGAATTTAGCTTTTGGTTTACTTATACTCTTTGCAAAGGACCCTTGTTCTGCAACAGGTACTCACGGGAGAATCAGCTGGCAACCACCAATGAAACCATTCACTAACAAGCCAGTCACTAACAGGCCAGTCGCCTTGCTGACAGCCGCAATGGTGCTGGGAATTCTAACCAGCAGTGCAGCATGGGGCGCGGAACCGGCGGAGGCCATCGCGCGGGTCTTTTGCGTGCATCACGACGAACAGGACAACCCTTTTGATGCCGAATTGGTGCTCCGGGGATTGTTCGGGAAGAACGATACCAACACCTTCAATTTGGACTGTGATCACGCCGAGGCATTCGATTCCGTGGTGATCCAGGAGATTGGCTCGGTGCTGGCCATTTCCGGCCCCGCCGCGCAAGCCCAGGCTAGGGCGAAGATTACAGTTGAAGTCTTTATCGACCCCGTCCAGTGTCCACCGGGCGCCAAGGCCAACGGATTTGGTGCAACCTATGCCTCTTCATTGATCGAACTTGGTATCTCGATCGAGTCCAAACAGCCACCACCCATCACGCTGGGCACGCTGCCGGGAATTGCGATTATCAGCGGTTCGGTTAACGCCGAGATTAATCCGGCGCCGGAGACGCTACCGGAGGGTGAGAATTACGCCTTTGCGTCGATCGGTTTTGCCAATAGTGATGACGAGTTACTGGGCGAATGGAATGTAGAGATCAGCGATGGAACGGATTCGCAATCCATCGACAAGGTGATTTCACTGGACATGATCACGAGTGGTGAGGAGATGCGATTCAAAAAAGCAGCCTATTCGGAGGTTGAGCTCTCTTCCGTGGAATCCTGCGATACGGGGGGCAAGTCCGACGCCTTTGCGCAATCCATCATTGACCCGATCTTCGAATTTGACCAGGAGCGCTTCGACCTTGAGCAAGGCTCCCAGAGCTTTCCGCTTGATGAGTACTACACCATTCTGGTCAGTCCCAACCTGAACG
>Ga0316201_10004267_pt1 | contig 10761 bp, 9 predicted proteins | sample CS6wburrow_MG_FD_204516 | JGI IMG/M metagenome (GOLD analysis project Ga0316201, IMG submission 204516) | Coastal sediment microbial communities from Delaware Bay, Delaware, United States - CS-6 worm burrow | ecosystem: Environmental > Aquatic > Marine > Coastal > Sediment | place: USA: Delaware... | reverse complement strand
ACCTGCGTACAGAACCAGAACCATCACACCGGCGATGTAGACCCACCGGAAGGGCCCGTCCACGGCCTGGGCGCCGGCCGACGCCGCTTCGGGGAACCAGGAGGAGAGATTGGCGCTGCCGATCAAACCGTTACCTCTTTCGTACCGCCGCACCGGCGGCGGGGATTACTTCGCATCTTCCCGGTACTTTTCCACGAACCGGGCCTTGGCGTCCTCGATGGGGATGGCGATCCGGCCCTGCTCCTGGTCGACCCAGCGGGCCGGGTCGTTCAGCAGGGCCTTCTGGGCCGCCAGGGAAGCCTCGGTCTCCTCGTTGACGGCCCCGTAGACCTTCGTCTCGAATTCCCGGGCCTGGACGGCCTGGAAGCCGCCCTGCAGGAACAGCACCAGGGCATAGAGGAAGAGCACCGCCGCCAGGGCGCTGAGCACCACCTCCGGGCCCCTGAATCCTGATTTTTCCTTGGCCGTGGCCATATCCTACTCCCGTTCCGATCCTGTTAGGCGTTCTCGAACCGCAGCGAATCCTCGAGCCGCGGGTCCCTGAAGGGCACCAGGGAATGGCGCATGGCCAAGCGGGTGATGCCCGCCAGCCAGATGCCGCCGATCCCCACGAAGCAGGCCGCGTCCATGGGGCTGATCACGAAATTGTCGCTGAATTCGGGCATGACCACCCAGTAGAGGTTCAGCCACTGGGCGACGATGATCCAGACCGCCCAGAAGGCCAGCAGCGGACGCTTGCGCTTGGCGTAGCGGGAAACCAATCCCGCAAACGGCAGCACGAAGGTCGCAAAGATGATGACGACGCCCAGCATCCCCCAGCCGTTCTGCGAGCGATGCAGGTACCAGCTGGTTTCCTCGGGAATGTTGGCGTACCAGTAGAGCATGTACTGGCTGAAGGCGATGTAACCCCAGAAGAACGTGAAGGCGAACATGGCCTTGCCGTAGTCGTGGAAGTGTTCCGGACTGACGATGTGCTCCAGGCGGCCGGCGCGCTGCAGGCCCAGCGTCATCAGGGTCATGACCGCCCAGAACGTGACGAACCCGCCCGACCAGTAGTAGACGCCGAACATGGTGCTGAACCACAGGGGATCGACACTCATCAGCAGATCGAAGGCCGCGGCGGCCACCGACACGGCGCAGAGCATCAGGGCGAAACCGCTGTAGTTCTCCAGGCGTCGCGTCAGAGCCACGTCGCCGCTCGTATCCTGCCGGACGGAGGTCCGCCAGAAGAACAGGGAATAGCCGCTCCAGATGACGAAGTAGATCACCCAGCGGATGATGAAGGCGTTCTGGCTCAGGTAGGCGGCCTTGTGGTCCAGGGCATGGTTGGACGCCGCCTCGGGACCGGCCCAGCCGTAGATCTGGCCGGCGAAGATGATGACCGGGATCGCCATCAGCGCCAGCAGGGGCATGACCGCCGCGGTGACTTCCGCCAGACGCCGCATGACGACGTTCCAGCTGGCCTTGGTCACGTACATCAGGGGCATGAAGAACATGGCCCCCAGGCTGATGCTCAGGAAAAAGGCGTAACTGATGAGATAGGTGAAGCCGAAGTGCTTCAGCCCGTCGCCTTCGGCCAGGCCGAGCCCGATGGCGACGGCCAGGCCCACCAGACCGATCAGGCCGCTGACGGCGAACACCCTGCCTCCGAGACCGTCCATGGTGGTGGAGGTGTCTTCCAGGCGCGGTACGTGGAAATGAGACAAAACAATCTCCCCAGTCTCGGTCGGCAGACGGCAGCCGGCCCTGGATCAGGTTCGGACCCCTAGGGGGTCAAGGTCGCCCGGACGTCCGCGGGGACGTCGTCGATGGTCGCGTTGCGGGACAACTGCAGGGCCCGCACGTAGGCCACGATGGCCCACCGGTCTTCCGGAGGAATCTGCGGCCCGTAGGGCTGCATGTTCCGGATCCCGTTCGTGATCGTGTTGAAGATGTGCCCGACCGGACGCTCGACGACCGCCTGGCTGGTCAGGTCCGTCGGCGGCGTCCAGGTGCCCTCCGCGAGGGCCGCCGCGCGCTGGTGCACCAGGCCCTGGCCGTTGCCGCTGAGGCCATGGCACGACGCGCAGAAGATGTTGAAACGATCCTGTCCGCGGTCGACCAGTTCCCCGGTCACCGGCACCGGAAAGGTCTCGACGAACACCGTGTCGCCCTCGAATCCGCGGTACATGGCCTCATCGGCCTGCAGCATGCCGCGGGCCACGGTGCCGTCGGGGTGGTGCCGCATCGACTGGCCGTCGGCGAAGAACGGGTTCTCGGTCTGGGTCTTGTAGTGGGCCTGGTCGTCCATGTCGTAGACGACCTGGATGCGCGGCCGGTTCTTCCCCGACTGCATGGAACGGTACATCAGTCCCATGGGGATCAGCGTCAGCGCGACGACGACCAGCAGAATGTAGAAGATGATGCGTGGCATCGGTCAGTCCTCCGCGCTTTCGTTGACGCCCTCGACCACGGTGCTGCCCAGAGACGCGAGGAATGCCCGGGTCTGGTCCGGCTTGAACCGGGGGTCGGCGGCCTCGATCACGATGAAGAAGCGGTCCTGCGTGGCGCGCCGGAACCGCCGGTTGGTGAACAGCGGGTGGTACCACTTCGGCAGGTCGTTCAGGATCCACATGCCGAAGAAGGCAGCGAAGGCGCTGAACAGGACCGTCAACTCGAACATGACCGGGATGTTGGCCGGCAGGCCGAAGAGCGGCTTGCCGGAGATGACGAACTTGTAGTCCACCGCGTTCATCCACCACTGCATCAGCGTGGCGAGGCAGAGGCCCGTCAGCCCGCTGCCTAGAACCAGGAACGGCAACTGGGTGCCGCGGATGCCCATGGCGTCGTCCATGCCGTGCACCGGGAACGGCGTGTGCACATCCCACTTCGAGTAGCCGGCGTCGCGCACCTGCTCGACCGCCTGCATCAGCAGCGCGGGGCTTTCGAACTCCGCCAGCAGACCGTAGAGGGCGCCCTGTTCGGCGTTGGCGCTCATGACTTGCCCCCTTCCTTGGGAACGTTGCGGATGTGGCGGGGAATGTCGCCGTGGTAGTCGCCCACCGACCGGCGTTCGCCGCTGTGGGCGTCGGCGATCGGCATCACGGTCTTGACCTCGGCCATCGCCACCATGGGCAGGAAGCGGATGAACAGCAACACCAGCGTGAAGAACAGACCGAAGCTGCCCAGGAAGGTCAGGATATCGATCAGCGTGGGATCGTAGTAGGCCCAGCTCGAGGGCAGGAAGTCGCGGCTGAGCGAGGTGACGGTGATCACGAAGCGCTCGAACCACATGCCGATGTTCACGAAGATGTACATGACCCACATGATCGCGATGTTCGTGCGCACCTTCTTGATCCAGAAGAGCTGGGGCGTGATGACGTTGCACGAGACCATGATCCAGTAGGCCCAGGCGTAGGGACCGAAGGCCCGGTTGACGAAGGCGAAACTCTCGTTCGGATTGCCCCCGTACCAGGCCATGAAGAACTCCGTGGCGTAGGCGAAGCCCACCATGCTGCCGGTTGCCAGGATGATCTTGTTCATGTTCTCGAGGTGGTGCAGCGTGATGATGTTCTTCAGGCCGAACCACTGCCGCGCCGGGATCAGCAGCGTGCCCACCATGGCGAAGCCGCTGAAGACGGCACCGGCCACGAAGTAGGGCGGGAAGATGGTCGTGTGCCAGCCGGGCAGCTGGCTCGTGGCGAAGTCGAAGGACACCACCGAGTGCACCGACAGCACCAGCGGCGTGGCCAGGCCCGCCAGCAGCAGGTAGGCCTTCTCGTAGCGGTGCCAGTGGCGGTGGCTGCCGCGCCAGCCGAGAGCCAGCACGCCGTAGACCACCTGCTGGATCCGGCCGCGGGCCCGGTCGCGCAGGGTGGCCAGATCGGGCACCATGCCCATGTACCAGAACAGAAGCGAGACGGTGGCGTAGGTGCCGACGGCGAACACGTCCCACAGCAGCGGGCTGCGGAAATTCGGCCACATGGCGTGGTAGTTGGGGATGGGGAACAGCCAGTAGACCACCCAGACGCGGCCGACGTGGATGCCCGGGAAGATCCCCGCGCAGATCACCGCAAAGATGGTCATGGCCTCGGCGAACCGGTTGATGCTCGTCCGCCACTTCTGGCGCAGCAGGAAAAGGATGGCCGAGATCAGCGTACCGGCGTGGCCGATACCCACCCAGAACACGAAGTTCACGATGGCCCAGCCCCAGCCCACCGGATTGTTCAGCCCCCAGACGCCCACACCCTTGATGAAGAGGTAGCCGATCATCAGGAACAGGATACCCGTCAGCCCGGCGGTGAACGTGATGGCCACGTACCACGCCTTGGGGGTCTTCCGCTCCAGGACGATGTCCGAGACCGTTTCGGTCACGGACGTCAGATCCTGGTTCCCGAGGATCAGTTCCTGGGGTTGCGTGGGGTCGTCCACGGTGTTGTCGTAAGGGTCGGTGACCGACGATTTCATAAAACAGGCTCCAGTTCCGCTAGCGGTGTTCCAGGAACTCGGCTAAAACGTTCTGTCCGCATCGCCCTATCCGTGGGCGCCGGCTTCGGCTCCGTGCTCTTCGTGGCCCTTGTCGTGGCCTTCCTCGTGGCCGCCCCCGTGCCCGGCGCCATGGCTCCTGGCCGGGGCGATCGCCGGATTCGGGTTGCGGATCCGGGCCATGTAGAAGGTCCGCGGCTTGAGATTCAGGTAGTTGAGCAGATCGTACGACCGGCTGGCCTCGCGCAGCTTGCTGACCCGGCTGGCGGGATCGTTCAGGTCACCGAAGACGATCGCTTCGGTCGGGCAGGTCGCCTGGCAGGCCGTGGTGATGTCACCGTCGACCAGCCCCCTGCCTTCGACCTTGGCGTCGACCCGGGCGGTCTCGATGCGCTGCACGCAATAGGTGCACTTCTCCATGACGCCGCGCGCGCGGACGGTCACGTTGGGATTCAGCACCAGCCGCTGGGTTTCGGTCAGATCCTCGAAATTGTTGAACCAGTTGAACCGCCGCACCTTGTAGGGGCAGTTGTTCGCACAGTAACGTGTGCCCACACAGCGGTTGTACACCATGGCGTTGAGACCCTCGTCGGTATGCAGGGTCGCGGCCACCGGGCAGACCTGTTCGCAGGGAGCGGTCTCGCAGTGGGCGCAGGCCACCGGCTGCTGGGCCACCTTGGGATCCTCGGCGTCGCCCAGGAAGTAGCGGTCCAGGCGCACCCAAGACATCTCGCGGCCGCGGCCGACCTCGTCCTTGCCGACGACCGGTATGTTGTTCTCGCTCTGGCAACCGATGATGCAGGCGTTGCAGCCGTTGCAGAGATTCAGGTCGATCGCCATGCCCCACTTGTAGCCCGTGTACTCCCATTCCTTCCAGAGCGACTTGAGCGGCGGGGTGTGCACGCCCAGGTGATCGACAAACTCCGGGTCGTCCTGGTAGTCCTGCAGGTTGCCCTCGCGCACGAGGGCCGGCACCCGCTTCTGGATCTCCTCGGCTCCGGCGTTGTCGATGGCGTGATGGTCCTGGGTCGTGGCCAGCGGATAGGTGGCTCCGGTCTTGCGCACCGTCAGGCCCGCACCGCCGTGCAGCCGGTCCCAGGTCCGCAGACGGTAGGTGTCGAAACCCATGCCTTGGCCCACGCGACCGGCGTCCATTCGCCCATAGCCCAGATTCACGGTGACCGAGTGGGTCGCCTGGCCGGGCAGAACATAGACGGCCATCTCCAGCCGGCGGTCCTGGTAATCGAGTTCGACCACGTCACCGTGCTTGACGCCCAGCTCGTCCGCGGTCGCCGGGCTGATCAGGGCGGCGTTGTCCCAGGTGAGCTTGGTCATGAAGTCGGGCATTTCCTGCAGCCAGGCGTTGTCGGCGTAACGGCCGTCATGAACCGACTGGTCCTGGACGATGCTGAGCTCGAGGTTCTCCGCCGACAGCACCGGCGGCGGCGGCGGTGTCAGGCGTGAGCCGACCAGGGCGAGGCTGCGCCCGCTGGCCTGGCCGCTGCCCTGGCGCAGTCCGTCGTGGATGAAAGCCCGCCACTTCTTCTCGAAACCGGGGTCGGCGTCGGGCGCGGCGCCGGCGCCGCCGGTCAGGCGGTGGAAACTGTCGCGCGTGATGGTGTAGCTGCTGCGCGGTTCGGCATCCGTCAGCACCGACAGCAGCTCGGTCACGGTCTTGCCGTCGTACAGGGGCGCGATCAACGGTTGCACCGCGAGGTGGGACAGATCCCAGCCCATGGCGTCGCCCCAGCTTTCCAGGTAGTGCGCCAGGGGGATGTGCCAGGTGCTCTGCCGACCGGTGGCGTCGTCGCGGTGTCCCAGGTGGATCCGGGTCGGAGCCTTGGCCATGGCCGCGGCGAAATCCAGGTCCGCCGGAGCGGTGTAGACCGGATTGCTGTCCAGGACGACCAGCGTCTTCACGCGGCCCGCGTTCAGCTCGGCGACCAGTTCGTCGATGAAGCGGATCCCCGGCGTGTCGATGGGCAGGAAGCTGACGGTCTTGCCGGCGTTGTCCAGCGCCGCGTTCAGCACGTGCAGCAGGGCGTGGACTTCGGGTGCCTGACGCAGGCCCGCCACCAGCAGCCCGTGCCCGCGGTTGTCCATCAGATCCTTGGCCACCGCGGCGATGTGCTTGGAGCCGGCGGCATGCCCGCGCCAGCGGTTCAGGTCGCCCCGGCTGATCCCCGACCCCGCCGGCAGCGGCAGGCCCTCGCCCAGCACCAGTTCGGCGGCCAGCGCCCAGGCCGCCGCGGCGATGTGCCCGTGCGCGGTCGGGAAACGGTGGTCCGCCATGCCCCCGGTGATGCTGTAGGTGTTCTCGTAGACGTAGAGGCGGTTCATGTGCCCGGCTTCGGGATCGCGTCCGGCGGAGAACTGCTTGCTGTTGCGCAGGGCCGTCGGGTGGTCCTGCATGAAATTGGCGTCGAAGTCCACGACGACCTTGGCCGCGCTGAAGTCCAGCTGGGTCAGGGCGGCGGTGCCGAACGCCAGCTTCGCGCCCCGCATTTCATTCACCCGACACACCGGTTCCCACATGAAGATGCCGGCGCCTTTACTGGCTGCGTCGACGAGCAGCGCGTTGCGCGCCGGCGACGTCGAGGCACCCGTCAGGATGGCCACTCCCTTGAGGCCGCCGCCGAAGCGTTCGGTGGCGAACTCGGTGAAGGCGTTCCAGTCGGATTCGGCCGTCTGCTGCCCCGAACGGCGCAGCACCTTCTTGCTGCGGTCAGGATCGTAGACGTCGAGCACGCTGGCCTGGGCGAAGGCCGTGGTCGCACCCTTACTGAGGGGGGAATCGGGGTTGCCGTCGATCTTGATCGGGCGGCCGTCGTAACTGGTCGCCAGAACGCTGGTGGCCACCGGACCGAGCTCCATGGTGGTCGCGAACTGCATCGGCTTGCCGGGCATCACGCCGGCGGGCTGGTGGACGAACGGCACGATCTTCTCGGCGGGCCAGCGGCAGCCGGCCAGGGTCGTCATGGCGATCGAAGCGGACATGACCTGCAGGAAACGGCGGCGCGACATGCCCTCGGGCGGGGCGTCGATGCCGCCGGGAAACTCGTTCTCCAGCTGATGGCGGTACTCGTCGGTGTCGGCCAGTTCCTGGAGGCTGCGCCAGTAGTTCAGGCCGTTGCCTGGGTCAGAACTCATGTCGGACTTCCGGATCATGCGAAACCTTTCCTACCGATGACAGGTGGTGCAGGAGGTGGACGGATTGATGCCGTGTTCGGCGCGCAGCTGGGCTCCCAGGACGGCGGGGTCGCCCGCAGGCACCCAGTCCATGTCCGTCACGAATTCCTGCGGGCGCAGGCTCGCGTCCGGGTCGCGGTGGCACTCCAGGCACCAGCTCATGGTCAGGGGCTTGACCTGCTCGACGACCTCCATGCGGTCGACGCGGCCGTGGCAGCTGACACAACCGACGCCGGACTGGATATGCCCGGCGTGGTTGAAGTAGGCGTAGTCCGGCAGATCGTGGACCCGTACCCACTCGAGCGGCTCACCCGTTTCCCAGCTCTTGCGGACCGGAGCCAGCTTCTCGCTCTCGGTCTTGACGTTCAGATGGCAGTTCATGCAGGTGGCCGTCGGGGGAATGACCGCCTTGGCGTGGGTCTCGACACCCGTGTGGCAGTAGCGGCAGTCGATGCCGAGGTCGCCGGCATGCAGCGCATGGCTGTAGGGCACCGGTTGGACGGGGGCGTAACCGATGGCCGAATTTTCGGGGCTGAAGACTCCCGTGATCAGCACCGTGGCGTAGACCAGCCCACCGACGGCGGCCAGGCCGGCGGCCTCACGCAGCCAGTTGGTCCACTTGGGGAAGACGAATTTGTCGGAGCGCGAGTCCGGATCTCTGCTCTCCGGCGTGTTCCCTGGAGTGTTTCCTGGAGTCAAGCGACTCTCCCCCTTCATCCGCGATGAAAGATGCCCCACCACCCGAACCGCGGCCGGGACATGAAGACAAGAAATTACCGATTATTATTCCGTGTACATTCGGAGGGCGATTCTATGGCCCCGACCCGATGGTGACAACGAAAAACAGGCCCTATCGGGCCATATTTCCCACTTGCGCGGGGTCTGATCTGAACGAGGCGCCGCAGCCGCAGGAGCCGGCGGCCCGGGGATTGTCGAACTTGAAGCCCCCGCCCATCAAGGCCTTCACGAAGTCCACCTGCAAGCCTTCGAACTGGGCCAATGAAACGGGGTCGCAGATCACGGACAACCCGCACTGCTCCGTTTCCAGATCCCCGTGTTCCTTGGCCGCCCCCGGAGTCACCACGTACTTCGTCCCCGCACAGCCACCCTCGGCGAGGCCGATGCGCACCCGGGCGCTCTGGCTGCCGAGTGCGACAAGCTGGCGTTTGATCTCTGCGGCGGCGTTGGACGTCAGGGTCACCAAGTCGGATCCGGCCTTTCGTAGAAAAATCCCCTAAACCGGATCGAATTTATCTGTTTGTGAGCTGAATCGCAAACGGGAATTGGGTTAAGTCACGCGGAACCCTCCCGTAGAAAAGACCCGTCAGCGGCCCTCATCCTCGCTGTTTGGTCAGGGGGCGAGATCCGGACTTGGAGGCTTGACAAGGAAAACCCGAGGCTGCCCTCGGGTTTTCGGATCAAGGCTCACCAAAAGACCGCTAAGGTCAAACAGGAGTGAAGGTTAATTATCCTCGACCAGGATCTCGATGATGACCCGGGTCAGATGCTCTTCCGTATCCCAGCACTGGATCACGAGGCGGTGCCTTGCCCCCGGCTCCAGCGGACGCTCCCAGCTGGCCATCATGTGCTCGGACCCTAGTCCCGGAGCCCCGTTCCAGCCCGCATCATCGGGGTCCTGGGGGTCCACGACGTCCCAGCCCCAGCGGTACGCCCTGATCTCCAGACCACGATCCGCCACCGCTTCCCAACGAAAGTTCAAAGAATCGCCCGGAGACACGCTCAGCTCCATGACCGATTCCCCCCGGTAGCCGACGAAACGGTCCAGGTGGTCACCGCCGACGACGAGTTTCGGCCCGGGCAGGCCGATGTGATCCCGCACGAAGCCGAAATTCGCCTCGGTGAAGCTGCCGACCCCGCCGCCGGGGTTCTGCGACAACAGGACGAACATGTTCAGGGGGGTCGTGCTGGAGAGGTCGCGCGGCGGATCCAGGACGCGCGCCTCGTAGGCGCCCGCCTCCAGATGACGGTAGACGAAATAGCCCCTCTGGTCGGTGATCGCCCTGCGCAGGATTTCGCGGTCCGTGCCGTCGTCGAAGTCGATCATGATCTCGGGAATGCCCGGCTCGTCGTCGTCCCTGATCCCGTCCTTGTCCTTATCGTGCCAGACAAAGCCGCTGATCATGCCTTCTTCATGCACCTGGCCCACGGAGATGTGCGCGTTGAAACCCACGCTCACGCCCGGGTCGGCCTTGAACATCACCGTCAGGGGCAAGCTCTCCTCGCCCGGGGTCCACCACAGATCGTCGTTGGCGAATTCGAAGGTGAACCTGCCGCTGTCATCCGGTGAATTGAGGATGATCGTCCCCTCCGGCACCAGACGCGAGAAGGTGATGCGCACCGGGTCGTTGAGGGTGGCCGGGCTGTTGTTCGTGATCGTCAGGTCCACGGTCAAGGCGCCGCTGACGTCATCGTAGCGGAGGTCGTAGCCGCGCAGAAAGAACGGGCCCCGCACCGGGTCCTCCCCGTTGGTGACGGATTCCAGTTCGATGGTGAAATCGGCGCCGCCCGGTTCCAGCTCGACCCTGACGCCCGTCTGGTCGCCCGCCGGAGGCACCACGGGATCGTCGCTGCAGCCGGCGACCGCGGCCAGCAGAAGGGTCAGCAGGCAGGTGAATCGGATGATTGGCCTCATATCGGTCTCCCCTCGCCAAGATCGTCCCCGGGCCGCCGTCTAGCGGCCCGCACGAATTATTCTACAATGGGCGGTAGCTTAACACAAATCGACCACCACGGGCCGGCCGAGCGGTTCGACCTTGCGAAGGACCGCCATGCGCCGTCTGCCCGGAATGCTCGCCCTTCCCCTGCTGACCTTCGTCCTGACAGGATGTCCCATGACCGATTCGCACAGCAACGAACAGGATGTTCCCCAGGCTCCCCGCACCACCAAGGACATCATCCGCGACGGCAACCACCTCAAGGACGAGCCGTCGCTGTACCTGCAGCAGCACGCCCACAACCCCCTGGACTGGTATCCCTGGGGCGAGGCGGCCCTGGCCAAGGCCAAGACCGAGGACAAACCCATCTTCCTGTCCATCGGCTACAGCAGCTGCCACTGGTGCCACGTCATGGAGCACGAGGTCTTCGAGC
>Ga0316201_10004266_pt1 | contig 10763 bp, 13 predicted proteins | sample CS6wburrow_MG_FD_204516 | JGI IMG/M metagenome (GOLD analysis project Ga0316201, IMG submission 204516) | Coastal sediment microbial communities from Delaware Bay, Delaware, United States - CS-6 worm burrow | ecosystem: Environmental > Aquatic > Marine > Coastal > Sediment | place: USA... | reverse complement strand
TGATTGCAGGGTTGATTAATATGGTTTTCGGGACTGCGGCGCTTTCTGGGTAACGTGGATTGTTATCAAAGCCAAATATGGCAATGCGTAAACCAATGCCAATTTGCGGTGCCGCCAGACCGGCACCATTTTCTGCTTCCATGGTGTCGAACATGTTCTCAATGATGGTATTGAGTTCCGGGGTGTTAAATTCGGTGACTTCGGCTGCAACGTTCAATAGCCGAGGATCGCCAAGCCGTAAAACAGGTAGTATAGCCATGAAATTTTATGTGGTTATTCGAAAATGGTTAATATGATAAAATAGTTTTTTATTTTAAGCATTTCGATGAAGTTTAACCTTCTATCATTCAAAAATCATGAATACAGCATCTATTGAGCAACAGATATTACGTACCCAAAAAGTGATGAGCGCACTGGATGAGTGGGGCTTGAGCGGTGAGCAGATACTCGCAGTTCTGGATTTTCCAGAAACCGAGCGCAGTAGGCATTTGGCCAAGTACCGTAAAGACACACCGTTTCCTGACGATGAAAAGGTGGTTTGTCGGGTGAAGTTTTTACTGGGTATTATCGATGCATTACGCACCACGTATCCAAGAAACCTGCAAATGGGTGCGCGCTGGATGGCCGCACCTCATGTGCGTTTGAAGAATCGATGCCCTTTGCAGGCGATGCTGGAGGACGGTGAGACTGGGGTGGTGGCTGTGTTGTCTGAGCTGGATTGTGCTTATGCCTGGGAATTAAGCGGCTCGCATATTACATCAGGCAGTTAAGTGCGCCAGACAGATAACCCAGGTTAGTCAGCGTAACCCGAGTGCTCTGGATTAATTTGCCATGAGTTTCGCTACAGCTTTATCCGGTAATCTTGATGTTGCCAAATGGATTATGGGTCTGAATATTCACCACAATGGTTTCTTCCAGCGGTAATTCATTGGCATCAATATGTGGCTGCAATTGCTCACATATTTGCAGAATTGTCGTCATGCCCTGTCGATTGGCATCAGCCTCATCCAGTTTATTAATTTCATTAATTAACGTTTTAATGAACTCCTGAAAACTTGCTGATTGCTGCTGCAAATTTAAAATTCTGAATTCGGGCTTAAAACTTAAGTGCAGTTCACGACCGCCTGTATCGTTATCAATGACACCAATTGTAAGTGGACCTGTGATTTCCATTATGAACCTATATGTTTTGTGGCGGCTTTATTTGAAGCTTACCTTGATTAATTCGTATGCTTTCCTGATTTCCTGTGTTTTTTCCGTAGCCAGTGCAATCATTTCATCGGGCAGGCCTTTGGCAACCAGTTTATCCGGGTGATGCTGACTCATCAGGCGGCGGTAGGCTTTTTTAATTTCAGCCTCGCTACTGCCTTTCGCAATCCCCAGAATTTTATAAGCTTGAGTCAGTGTTAATTTATCACTGGCGCTGGCTTCTGCGTTACTAGCAATGTTGAATAAATGATCAATCTGGCTGCCAGAGAAACCGAGGATTTCACCTATGGTATAAAGAATGCGTTTCTCGCTGGGGTCAACCTTGCCATCCGACAGTGCTGTGGCAATCTGAATTTCAACGAACATCTGAATCAGGTTGCGTCGCCCATGGCATTCTTTTTTAAACTGGCGTAATACCTCTTCCAGCGGGAAATCGGCTATTTTTCCCTGGTCAAAAAATTTGATGGCTGCCTGGCGTTGCTGAGCCGATAACTGCATCTGTGCCATGATGTTTTTAGCGGCAGAGATTTCCAGTTGACTGACGTGGCCATCGGCTTTGGCGATGTGACCCATCACAGAAAAGGTGGTGGTAAAAAAGGCGGCCTGAACACGTTCCTGGTTGCCCATATCAAACTGATCGCCCATTTTTATGCCGCGATCAAGATTACCGCCGAGCGCCGCACCAATGAGTGCACCGATGGGTCCGCCAAAAACGAAACCTAAGGTACCACCGATAAATGTTCCCCACCAGGCCATTGATTATTTCCTCGAAATATTAATGTTGTTAATCATGTGGTGTTGCAAATCGTGCATTCTAACATTAAATAAAACGTTGAACCGCGGAGGCGCAGGAAATGCAAAAGGATTGTTTGCAACAATCCTTGCCATGCAGTCGTGATTAAAAGTTGTTGTTAAATAATTATGATTGCAGGGCATTGATATGCAATGCAAGCTGATCCAGCATTTGTTCCATGCTGTCTGTTTCCAGTAACAATTGTTTTTGCTTGTTACTGATGGGTAATAATTCACTTAGGCGATAGCAAATCTCTGCACTGCTGTTGAAATTGACCGTATTTTCATATTGTTGTGCATAGGGATGTTTTAACAGCTGTTTCAAGGTGTCAGCAAGCGGCTCTAATGCGTTTGGCAGGGGAAGATTATTATCCAGTGTGGATTCCAGTGGACTGGCTTCAGCAAATAATAAACCATCGTCTCTCACCGAGCTATTCGATAGTCGTACACGATATTTCCCCTGGATGCTAATACCCAGTAATCCATTATTTAAGGACTCCCAGTCTATAATTTCCACATAACAGCCAGTAGAATAGATTTGTGGTGTTGCGCCGACTTCTTTTCCTGCGCTGATTAAAACAACGACAAATCCTGTCTGTTGTTTCATGCATTCTTTAATTAGATTTAAATAGCGTTGCTCAAAGATTTGCAATGGCAGTATGCCACCGGGAAAAATGACGGTGTTTAAGGGAAATAAAGCATGTTTCATATTTATATTATGCCTTAAATAATTTGTTTTAAAAAAGGTGCTTACAGCCAAAAAGCAATGGTTCTATCTTCAGCTCAATTCAAACATCAGTCTGTGCGAGATTTGGTCTGGGCTGTGTCCAGTCCACCACTCATTTCGCAATTATCGTTCCCCTGTATTTGGCCGGAGGGTGAGTGGTACCAGCAAATAACAGAAGAAAGTTTAGCCTGGATAAATGTGCTTGATTCAGATCCAGCAGAACTCGATGAATTACTCGCAGCGCAGAAAGACAGGCGACTCGGTAAACACTTTGAAACGTTATGGTTTTACTGGCTCAATCAGCATCCGCGATATGAGGTTATTGAAAATAATGTACAGATTATTATTGACGGGGAAACGCTGGGTGAAATCGATTTTATTGTGTTTGATAAAACGACTAAACGGACAATTCATTGGGAAATGGCGGTTAAATTTTATCTGGGTCTGGGTGATACGCGTGAGATGAGTAACTGGCATGGGCCGAATTTACGTGATCGGCTGGATATTAAAGTACAGCATTTATTGCAGCGGCAAAGTGTGATTAGTCGAAATCTGCGAGTAACGCAGTGGTTAAAGCAGCAGGGAATACATATTGATCAATGTGCTGTTATTTTAAAAGGGCGTTTGTATTATCCATGGCATTGTTTGGTGAATCTGGCTCAGAAGGGGGGCTCTATGAGTGCTTTCTCGCCAGCAGAATGTGCATCGGATCATTTGTTTAGCGGTTGGTTAAAACAAAGTCAGTTTGATGAGGCTTTTGATGCTGAGCAATGCTTTATGCCATTAATAAACAAAGGCTGGCTGGAAAAAATACCGACAATTCCAGGGAATGAAACATATTGTAAAAATAGATTATTTGAGACTGTGTCTAATAAAAGGCTACGCTTGCCATTGCACGTACAGCTCTGTAAGCCGCGTTTTAACTGTGATAGGGTCTTTCTGGTGGGTGAAAATTGGCCTCCTCAAAACACATGACAAAATAGCAGGTTATTTGTTCCATTTTCAAATAACTTGGTTATAATATGTGCATGAATAATTTAAATATTACCTTCCCCTTAGAGCGTAGCGATGTGGTTTCCATGCTACAACATTTTAAGATTTCTCCTACTCGACAGCGTGTAGAGATAGCAGAATTTTTATTTCAGCGTCCGCAACATTTGTCAGCGGAAAAAATTCTTGATGGTGTCACGAATGCAGGAAACCGTGTATCTCGTGCCACGGTTTATAACACCATGGGTTTATTTGCCAGTAAAGGCGTGGTGCGTGAAGTGTTGATCGATCGAGAACGTGTTTTCTATGATTCCAATACTGAAGTTCATCAGCATTTATATAATGTTGATACGGGCGAGTTAATGGATGTATATGACGCTGAAGTTGAAATGGTGTCAGAGCCAGCGCTGCCTGATGGTTTGAAAATTATCGATACGGATGTCGTTTTTAAAGTAACATCAAGATAAATCAAATATAACGTTTCGTTATTGAATCTAAAAAGCCCGCTCATACACCGTATGGGCGGGCTTTTTATGTTAAAAACACACAGATTGATGCAGTTTAAGCCAGGTCAGCGGCCAGTGAATCGCGAAGATTGCTGGCTACCGGGCTGACTGTTGCCTGATAATTTTCATGTTCAACGCCGGCTGAAATTGCAGCGCCAGCTTTAACCGCCACGATCATGTCGCTATCGAGTTCAAAACGCATGAAATGTACCGCAGAGGTTTTTTCGGCAGTATCACGTTCAAGGTCTTCATCGGCAATGGCGTAAACTTTATCGAAACCTTCGACCTGCACCCAGATTAAATCTTCGATGCCGATTAATCGTGCCAGCTGCTGCTGGCGCTCTTCAACATCCGGGTACTGAATCAACATGGTCGCTTTCCAGTTGTTGCCATCAGGAATCAGCGGATTATAGGCATCAAGCTCTTCTTCGATACTGGCAGCATCAAAGATTTTTTCCGCTTTTAACATTTCCTGTACCTGGTATTGCATGATGAGCTGGTCTTCGAACGATAGCAGAATATGGCTGCCCAATTCCAGGCGGCGATTTTCTTTATGCGCCATTATTTTTTTGCGATATTCATCGCGCATCTCGGAATATTCTTCCAGGCTATACAGGTCTTTGCGAGTAAGTTTTGGCATAGGTATTACTTTAAAATGGCATTAATCGTGATGATGATTTTCTAAATCAACAATCGGTTTATCGGTAAACAGGTAATCACGTAATTCTTTATCGAAACGTGAATCTTTACGGCGTATCCATTCCAGGACCATTGCGGCATGTTCTTTTTCTTCATCTCGGTTATGCGCAAGAATTTTTTTAAGTTCCGGGTCTTTGGTGGCGTCAACGCGTTGTTGATACCAGTCAACCGCTTCCAGTTCTTCCATTAAAGATGTAATCGCGCGGTGCATGTCACGCGTTTCATCAGTTAACTCATCAATGGGCTCATGGTAACCTTCATTAGACATAATGATCTCCTTTAGTTAAATATCGTAGGCTTTACGTAACAGTGAAATAGGGTGCAGTGGTTTGCTACCGTCAGCTAATCCAGCTTCGATATGGTGACCTGCCATCGCGCAATCACTGGTATAAAAGTCAGCATTGTGTTGTTTGACTTTGTTGACCACGGGTTTGCAGATTTTTATCGCGGTATCGTGACATTCGCTTTTGAATGTATAAGTCCCGTCGTGGCCAGAGCAACGCTCAATCGGTAAAACTTCGGTATCTGGTATGAGTTCCAGCGTTTCACGCGTTTTCATGCCAATTCGCTGTACCCGTTGATGACAGGCGACATGGTAAGAAATTTTACCCAGTGAGTGTTTGAATTCGGTATTTAGTTTGCCGGCTTTGTTACGTAATATGAGATATTCAAACGGATCAAACATGGCCTGTTGCACCTTGATGACGTCAGCCTCATTCGGGAACATCAATGGTAGTTCCTGTTTAAACATTAAAGTGCAGGAAGGAATGGGGGTCACAATATCCCAGCCTTCATCAACCAGCTGAGCAAGAATTTTTATATTGTTATCTTTGGCTTTGGTAACCGCGTCGAAGTCACCCAGCTCAAGTTTAGGCATGCCACAACACTGGGTATTTTGCACCAGTTGTACCTGCAGCCCATTGTGCTCAAACACCCTGATTAGATCTTCACCAATTTGCGGTTCGTTGTAGTTACCGTAACAGGTGGCAAATAACGCCACTTTACCGGTGGTGGTTTCCGTCGTTTCAGCATTTTTAGTTGCTGTCACACGTTTTCTGTCTCGTTTGACAAGTGTATTGGAATCATATTTTGGCAATAACGAGTCGGCATGAATGCCCAGTGTTTTATCAAGCAGGTTACGCGCCATGCCGCTGCTGTTAACCGCATTCACGGTTTGCGTTATGACAGGAATCGTGGCGAATTTACCCAGGGTATCGGTTGAAGTGATTAATTTGTCGCGTAATTTCGCTTCGCCTTTTTTAAATTTGATGGCTTTGGCGCGCAACATCAGATGGGGAAAGTCAACATTCCATTCATGCGGTGGTACATAAGGGCATTTGGTGAGATAACACAAATCACACAGGAAACAGTCATCAACCACTTTCCAGTAATCTTTTTTAGCGACGCCATCGACTTCGAACGTGTCTGACTCATCCACAAGGTCAAACAGGGTGGGAAAAGAGCCGCACAAGCTAACGCAACGGCGACATCCATGACAGATATCAAATACCCGTTCGAGTTCAATGAATAGATTCTTCTCATCCCAGAACTCGGGTTTTTCCTGCCCTAAAGGATGCCGTGTCGGTGCTTCAAGACTGCCTTCTCTACTGCCTGCCATGTTTTTCTCTTTATTAATATGGTTAAACAAAAAAGGCCTGGCCTGGATAAGTACCTGGCCAGGCCTTTTTTAATGGGAAAGGCGGAAATCGCTTATTCCATGTTATCCAGTGCTTTCTGGAAACGGTTTGCGTGCGAACGCTCTGCTTTTGCCAGGGTTTCAAACCAGTCAGCAATTTCATCGAATCCTTCGTCACGAGCCGTTTTTGCCATGCCCGGATACATATCCGTGTACTCATGTGTTTCGCCGGCAATGGATGCCTTCAGGTTATCATTGGTATTGCCGATAGGTAAGCCGGTCGCTGGATCGCCAGTTTCTTCAAGATACTCAAGGTGACCGTGTGCATGGCCGGTTTCACCTTCCGCAGTTGAGCGAAATACCGCTGAAATGTCATTGTAACCTTCAACATCAGCTTTTGCAGCGAAGTAAAGGTAGCGACGGTTGGCCTGAGATTCGCCAGCGAAAGCGTCTTTCAGGTTCTGTTCTGTTTTACTGTCTTTTAAGCCCATCTTTATGTCTCCGATTAGGGTTAGTCTAAATAAGGTGTGCAGAGTCTACACCAATTTCTAGTTGGAACGAGTCTAAAATGACAGTTTTGTCATGTCAAGAGTAAATTCAATTTCGTGTTGGCTTTTTTTCGACAACGAGTCGAAATCCAAGAACGGAATATGCTTTTTCAGGATTGTCGGCGGCACGGTATGCGGGGCGTATCAAGTGAGGCGGGCAGTGATATGAGCCACCCCGCCGTACTTTTTTAGTGCCCAGTTCCGGGCCCTGTGGATTTATTTCCACTGACTGCGCATACGCTGTTGGGCTGTACCAGTCGGCCACCCATTCCCAGGCGTTGCCGTACATGTCATACAGCCCCCAGGCGTTAGGTTTTAACTGTGCAACGGCCTGTATTTCATCGTTTGAATTTTCGATGTACCAGGCATATTCATCCATGGACAATCGCGTGAATGGGCGCAACGCTGTATTGCCGGCACGTGCAGCGTATTCCCACTCAGCTTCCGTTGGTAGCCGATAATGCGTATCGCTCGATTGCTGGTTAAGGCGCTGGATAAAATTACTGGCGGCGGTCCATGAGACCGAAACAACGGGCAGTTGCTGCCAGTTTTTTGCCTGCCAGTGAGTCTCTGGGCCGGGCCGAGTGCCCATGATCCTGAGCCAGAGTTTTTGTGTTATTTCGGTTTGTGATAACTGGAAAGGCTTTTCAAAAACCACGCGGTGCGCCGGGGTCTCGTCGTTAATCATCGCTGATTTAGGGTCGGGTAAATCGGCAATGGCTTCTTTTATATCCATGGTGCCCATGATGAACTGCCCAGCAGGAATGGTGACAAATTTGAGGTTTGTATTGGCATCAAGTATTGTCGGCGCTGCAGGTGCTTGAGAAAACACCAGGGCTAGCAGAATAAATAATGATGTGTGACATGGTATTTTCATTATTCCTGACTCATTTATGGGTGTATTGCTATCGACAATAACTTATCATTCGGGTTCGCCAGTTTTACTCTAAATAATTTAATCATTGAGGTTGTTAAATGACACGCGAAGTAGATGTCGCCATTTTGGGTGCGGGCAGTGCCGGTTTATTTGCTTTATCACAGGTGAAACGTGAAACCGATAATTTCGTTTTAATTAATGGCGGTGAATTAGGGACCACCTGCGCGCGCGTCGGCTGTATGCCTTCTAAGGTGTTGATTCAGGTAGCGGAAGATTTTCATCGCAAAAGTATTTTTGATCGTGAAGGTATTGATGGCGCAGACGAGTTATCGGTTGATGTCCCTGCCTGTATGGAACACGTGCAGGATTTGCGGGATGTCTTTGTGGATAAGGTGCTGGGTGTGACTGATGGTATGGATGAAAGCCACCTGATTGACGGTTATGCAAAGTTTGTTTCCAACAATACGATTACAGTGAATGGTGAGCAAATAACAGCAAAAAGTATCATCATTGCGACCGGCTCAACGCCAGTGATACCGGCCGCGTGGCAGGATTTTGCTGATGATATTGTAACCACGGATGATTTTTTCGAACTTGAAGATTTGCCTGCTTCCATGGCAGTGATTGGTCTGGGTTCCATTGGCCTCGAAATTGGTCAATCCCTGCATCGACTCGGTGTGAAGGTCACCGGTGTTGATCAGCTAACACAGGTTGCAAAACTGGAAGATGACCAGGTTAATGAACTGGCAGTGACGGTGATTGGCAAAGAATTTCCATTATGGCTGGGACAGCCTGCGACGTTAGAAAAAATTGAAGATGGAATACAGGTAACCGCGGGTGATAACCAGGTGGTGGTAAAGAAGGTGCTGGCCAGCCTGGGACGTAAACCCAATCTGGAAAACTTAAATCTTGAGGCCACTGATATTACCCTGGATGAAAATGGTATCCCGGTATATGACCCACTCACCATGCAAATTGGCGATTTACCGATTTATATCGCCGGTGACGTGAATGCTGATCGTCCCATATTGCATGAAGCGGGACATGAAGGGCGCGTTGCCGGTTATAACGCCGTGCATCACCCGGTGGAAAAATTTAAACGCAAAGTGCCGCTTGCGATTACCTTTTGCGATCCTAATATTGCTACTGCGGGCGCTCAGTTAGCGGAATTAAAGAAGGCTGATATAACCATTGGTGAGATACAGTTTGCGCCGGTAGGGCGGGCGTTAATCATGGGTAAGAATCGTGGTTTGCTTAGACTGTATGTGCAAAAGTCAGATGGTTTGTTACTGGGTGCGTGCATGTGCTGTGTCAAGGCGGAAAACCTGGCGCATCTGATTGCCTGGTCAATTGAAAATGGCATGACTGTTTTTGATATGCTGAAAATGCCGTTTTATCACCCGGTGATTGAAGAGGCGTTACAGGCGGCTCTTTATAGTGTGTTGCCACAGCTGGATATTAAGCAGGATCTGGTGGAGCTGCAGCGAATATCATCTTAACTGTCATCGCGTTGTTCGGGGTGAAAATTAAGTTATGTTTTTTCTAGTGTTTATCGAGACCGGTAAACATGCTTTCAGGTACTGGCATGCCGTTATCTGAAATCTGTTTAAATGCAGCACGGCTGCCTGTTTGATTCCATAACTCAAAAGCTGCTATGGGCTGTAAAGCCGGCGTGCTGTATTGCCTGATGGTTTGCAGCAAGTCCATTAATAGGATAAAACTGTCTGACAGTTGCTGATATAACTCAGCAATGCCCTGCTGTGTTACGGTGCTGATATGATGATAAGCGGAACGCCCAAGGTCAACATAATAACTTGCGCTTACCTGTCTTTTTTCCGCGGATTGGGGATATAGACCAGAAACCAGTAGGCATTGGTCACCGATGTTACGTAGTTGTTCACTGCGCAAGTTATTTGATAGATGATGGGATGTTAAGTAATCAATCGCCAGCGCCTGTGAATTGAGTTGCTGGTCTTTTGCAAAACGCATCAAGGTAAACACCAGGTAACTTTGCATGGCTTCATCAAGGTGGCAGCCATAATCGTGCTCGGCTTCCTGTACCAGCGTATGCCATTGGGACAGTTCAGATGTATCTAAAATGAATTGTTTACTCATATTTTCATCCTCTGTATTGCTTATCGGCATTAGATGATATTTTTTGAGCATTTATTAACTTATAGTCCTTTTTGATGTAAACGTTAAGTATTGAAGCTAAATTTCGGCTTCTTGGGTTATAATTCGCACTTTAATTTAACGAATAATCGGGCTTTACAGTTACATGGCTTACGACGTATCAACATTTCAGGGACTTATTTTTGCAGTACAGGATTATTGGCAAAAGCAGGGCTGTGCGGTATTGCAACCGCTGGATATGGAAGTTGGAGCGGGCACTTTTCACCCGGCAACTTTTTTGCGTTCGATTGGTCCGGAGCCATGGCGTGCGGCTTATGTGCAGCCATGTCGTCGTCCAACTGATGGCCGTTACGGTGAAAATCCCAATCGCCTGCAGCATTACTACCAGTTTCAGGTGATTTTAAAACCATCGCCTGATGACATTCAGGATTTATATTTAGGTTCACTCGAAGCGCTTGGTTTTGACCTGTTAGAACATGATGTGCGTTTTGTGGAAGATAACTGGGAGTCGCCGACACTAGGTGCCTGGGGATTGGGCTGGGAAGTCTGGTTGAATGGTATGGAGGTAACGCAGTTTACTTATTTCCAGCAAGTCGGTGGCCTCGAGTGCCGTCCTGTCACCGGTGAAATTACTTACGGCCTGGAA
>Ga0316201_10004265_pt1 | contig 10764 bp, 7 predicted proteins | sample CS6wburrow_MG_FD_204516 | JGI IMG/M metagenome (GOLD analysis project Ga0316201, IMG submission 204516) | Coastal sediment microbial communities from Delaware Bay, Delaware, United States - CS-6 worm burrow | ecosystem: Environmental > Aquatic > Marine > Coastal > Sediment | place: USA: Delaware... | reverse complement strand
CCCCCGGCGGCGGTCGCGGTGGAGAGTCGGCCCCTCTATGTCCGCTACAAGCCGGGGACGAATGCGGTCGTGGTGTGGGTGATCCGTCTGGCCGGCCGGGGGGATCCTCTTCTCGTGCACGGGAAGTGCCTGGAACCGGGCGCGTATTCGACAGCCCGCGACAAGGCGGCGGCCGGCAGGTTCGTCGATCCCGACGAAGGGCATCCTTTCGGTTGCCTCGACGCGGAGAGCCTCCTGTTCTTCCGTTTCCCCAACGATCCGGACCTGCCCGGCCTGAGGTTCGCGACCCATCCCAAGCGCATGCAGCGCGCCATCTACGCCCACGTGCCCGCCTGGGATCCCCGGATCTGGCGGGTGTCCGACCGGCGACTGGTCCTGACTCCCATCCGGTTCAAGCCGGGGCGGAGGGCCCTACTGCGTGCGGACACCAGGGCGGTCCGGTTGGAAAATGGTGAGAAGGTGCCCCTGAGGATCTTCGTCCGGGTCGGCGACGAAGATGGGCGGATCGCCCGGTTGGCCGCGTGGATCCACGGAGAACTCGAATCCACAGGGGACGTCGCCGCCCCCGAGGTCCTGGCCCACCTTCCGGAGCCCGGGTTGACCCTGGTGGCCGACGCCGGCGGGGTTCCCTTTCCCGGGCTCAGCGAGACCGCGGCTCCGGCCGGCCGGGTCCTGGCCCGGTTGCACGCGGTCCAGGCGCCGGGCGTGGCCCCGCGTGGTCCCGCCGAAGCCCTTGCGGAGGCGGCGGACGCCCTGGCCATGGTCGGGCGCGTAGCCCCGGAGTTGGAGAAAGACACGACGGCCCTCCTGGCCGCCCTCGAGTCCGCGGGCCGCAGAACGGGGTCCGGTCGGATCACCCTGGTCCACGGGGATTTCCATCCCGAGCAGATCCTCGACGCCGGCGACCGGACGATGGTCCTGGATTTCGACCGCAGCCACGCAGGGGACCCGGTCGAGGATCTGGGCAACTTCTCGGCCTACCTGATGCAAGCCGCCGCCACGGGCGGCGTACCACCGGACCGGGATGGCGTCGAGCGCCTCCTCGCTGCCTATCGGTCGGCGGCGGGACCGGATCCCGAGCCGGCCCACCTTGCCTTCTGGACCGCGGTCGGCCTGGCCAAGCTGGCGCCGGGGCCCTTCCGACGCCTGGCTCCGGGCTGGGATGAGGCGACCGCCCGTATTCTGCAGCTGGCGCGGGAGGTGACCCCGTGATCGTGCCAGTCGACAGCCGGTTCGCCGCGGCCACCGATGCCGTGGCCTGCGGACGCCTGGTGGCCGAGGCCTTCGGGAAGAGGCTTCCCGGGGCCGACTGGACGGCCTTTGCCATCACTCGGGCGCTCCCCCGGAAGGACGGCGGATTCACCCTTTCCTTCGAGGTCCCCCTGACCGGGGGCCGAACCCTCCATCTGGGTGGCTACCTACCCGACGACGCCGGATCCCGGCCCGCGTGGGCCGGCGAAACCGAACACACCGCCTGGATCGCCGATCCTGGACTGGCGGTGGCCATGCCCGAAGGGGATCCTCTCCTGGAACGCGCCCGCGATATTTCCGTTGCGGGGTGGAGGCAACGCCTCGCCGACCGGTTGGGCTGGCCTGCGCCTCCTCCGGATCCGGATCCCGTCCTGGCCTATCGGTTGGAGAAGCGGCTGGTGCTGCGCTGGCGGTCGGGCCGGACGGATCGCCCGGACGTCGTGCTCCGGCTCATGCGTCCCCGGACCCTGAAGAGATCGGCTGCGGCTTGGGAGGGAGGCGCGACCATCCCAGGGGTCACAGTTCCCCGGATCCTCCTACTGGATCCCCGCGAGGGGATATTGGCCATGGAACACCTCCCGGGGACGACCCTGGAACACGGTCCGCAGGACACCGAGCGCGCCTACGCCGCCGCCGGGGCCATGTTGCGGGCCTACCATCTCCCCTCACCCGCAGGAGGTGCGCCGTGGACCGCGGCCGACGAACTGGCCCAGTTGAAGGCCTGGACGGGAGCCGCGGGGGTGCCGTTTCCCGAACTAGGCGCTGCCCTCGCCCGGCTGACATCGACCCTGGAGGCCCGGATCCCTGACCAGCCCCGGTTTCCGGTGACCCTTCACCGGGACTTCTACGACAAGCAGGTGCTGTTCCACGATGGGACGGCGGCGCTGTTGGACCTGGACACGGCCGCGGCCGGGGATCCTGCCCTGGATGTGGAAAACTTCCTGGCTCACGTGACCCTGCGGGGACTCCAGGATCCTGGCCGTCTGGACGAGCTCGAATCGGCCGGCCGGGCATTCCGTTTGGGGTACGGCACCAGGCTGCCCGGGGAGGGCCGGTTGGCCTGGTGGCGGGCGGCCAGCCTGGGACGCCTGGCCATCCTGTACGTACTGCGGCCCCGGTGGCGGAGCATCACCACGACACTCTTGGACGAGGCAGAAACATGTCTGAATTAATCCGTATCCCTTCGATAACCTCGGGAAGGGCCCTCCTCCGGCCGCTGACCGTTGGCTTCTGGCTGCTGCTGGCCCTGCCCGCGTCGTCCACCCTTGCGGGTGATCCCGAGTACATGAAGCTGGCACCCCGGGTGGGTCTGGGAGTCGAGGTCGGGGGGCGCCTGAACGGGGACGGCATCTTCGTGGCCGACGACATCGAACGTCTGGAAGATCCGCGCCGACCCAAGTTGCGGGGCGAGTTGACGGCGGTCGATCCCGCCGGTGGATGGGCGGTTCTCCTCGGCCGCCGGATCGTCCTGACGGAGAAGACCGAATACAGGCAGGGAGGATCCGAAAGGGTGCAGCCTGGCCGGAGGGTCGAGGTCAGTTGCCGGATCGACGCGGAGACGGGCGAGTGGTCCGCCAAGTACATCAACCTGGGCGTGGTCAAGGATTCCGACAAGGTGAAGGGGACCATCACCGCCATGTGGGTCGACGGAGTGGCACCCGACACCCTCTCGCTCGACGGCTTCCTGGTGCTGCTGCTGGAGCAGACCGACTTCACCGAAATGGCCATGCTCGAGGAAACGCGGCAGCGGTATGTCTTCCGCAACCTCGCCCTCCCGAACGCCCGCGCCCTTGGAAAGGGCCGCGCTCTCGATCGGGACGGAGGGCACGGATTGCGCGTCCAGTACCGGCAGTGGTTTCGGAACGAGACGGACTACGACCTGACACCGGCCTACGACTCTGACATCCGCGATACCCAGCCCGAGCTCAGGGGCCGTTGGTTCGGATACTGGTCCGACGATCTCAGGACCGCCGTCGAACTGCGCCTGCGTCGCAAATACGTGGTCACGAGCGAGTTGGATCTCGATCACGGCGATTGGGAGTTCCAACTCCGCCAGGCCGTCGTTCTCTGGCGGAACGTCGCCGGCCGCAACTTGGCCCTCGCGGTCGGGAGGCAGAAGATCAAGGAGCCCCGGGAGTGGATATGGGACGAATACCTCGAAGGGGTGCGACTCCTCGGCTTCGGGAGCGGCCTTTTCGGATTCGACGCCACGTGGATCAAGCCGGTCAACCCCCTCAAGCCCAAGTTCACCACCTGGACCGATCTCCACCTGGCGGTCAGCCTGCATCTGGACGAGGACAACCGGATAACCGGTTACGTCCACAGGAGGTGGGACGACGACGAATCGCGGAACCGGGAGCCTGTCTGGTGGGGGCTGCGCTATCTGGGGGAGCCGACCCGGACGATCGACGGCTGGGTGGATCTGGCTCTCATGAGGGGAGAGGACAAGCACCGGAAACTCGACGCCTGGGCTTTCGACGTCGGGGCCATGTGGCAGTCCCGCACGGCCTGGCGTCCCTCGGTGGTCCTGTCCTATGCCTATGGCAGCGGGGACGAGCCCGGAAACGGGGACCTCGACGGCAACTTCCGGCAGACCGGGTACGAGGACAATTCGATGCGCTTCGGAGGCGTGACCTCCGTGCGCTACTACGGGACGGTCCTGGATCCGGAGCTCAGCAACCTCGCCATCCTGACCGCCGGTGCGGGCGTCCGTCCCCTGAGAAACCTCTCGGCCGAGCTCTTCTATCACCATTACAGCCAGGACTGGGCTGCTGACGAGGTGGAAGGCTCGCTCGTGGACCCTCCGGCGCGGCCCAACGGCTACGACGCACAACTTGGCTGGGGCCTGGATTTCGTCCTGGGATTGCGCCGTATCTGGGGTTCGGTACGGGCCAGTTGGACGATCGGGATTTTCGATCCCGGGCCTGCCTATGCCCCCCGCGAGCGGACCGCGGTGCTGAACAAACTCAACGTGACGGTGGAGATCTGACATGGCGGGTGGGCGCACAAGCAGCCGGCGAGGCATCCAGGGTTTGGTCCTGGCGATCGTATTGGTGGGCGGCCTGGCCGCACCCGCGCCGTCGGGGGCCATTCCCTGTTTGTCCGGATTCGTCCGGGGGCCTGACGGGGCGCCGGTGGCGAACGCCGACCTCGACTTCAACAACTCGATCACGGGGGAGCGTCTGGTGACCCCGGGCGACAACACCGATGCCGACGGTTTCTATTCGGTTTGTGTCCTGCCGGGTGTCTACGACGTGGCCTGGGCTCCCCCACCGGGGACGCGCCTTCTCGGCCACCGCCGATTAGCGGTGGATCTGACGACCGAACCCGGCCTCGAACTCGAAGTGGTCTTTGCCGAGGGCCTCGTGGTCACCGGCCAGGTCTGGGATCTGGATGGCAATCCCGTTCCCGGCGTCGACATCGACGTGGACCGGATCGAAGGAGGGCGGCTGTACACGCCGGGCGACAACACGGACGCCACAGGGGCCTACCGGATCGTCGTGCCCGAGGGGACCCATCGATTCCGGTTCGAACCCCCGCGCGGCTCCCGGCTGCGGGGGGCCGAGGTCGACTCCGTCGAGGTTGCCCTCGACCGTTCCCTCTACTTGGTCCTGGAGCCGGGGATCCTGCTTGCGGGGCGGGTCACCGACCCGTCCGGGACGGGAGCCGGCGACGTGGACATCGAATTCCGCGACGCCCGGACCGGGGCCAAGGTGTTCCTGGCCAACAACGCCACCAATGCGGCGGGAGATTACGTCGTGGCCGCCGAGGCCGGGTTCTACGATCTGCGCTACCTGCCCTCGCGAAAGTCGGACCTGGTTGCCCTAGCCGTCCGCAACTTCGAATTCGCCGCCGACACCGACCGCAACCAGGTCCTGGTGCCCGGTAAAAGGGTGGAGGTCGTCGTCACCGGGACGGGGGGGCTCGCCATTCGCGGAGCAGATCTGGACGTCAAGGATGCCATGACGGGAGAAAAGCTGTTCACACCCCACGACAGGACGGACGAATTGGGGGTCGCCGTGGCCATCCTACCGGACGGGGTCTACGACTTCATCGTGGATCCGCCTCCGGGCGCCTCCTACGCGGGGGGCCGCCTCGACGGAGTTGCCGTGGGAGGGAACATGGTCCTCGATGTCCGCCTGGAGGGAAGTCCACGGGTGACCGTTACCGGCCGGGTGGTCGACGCCTCCGGATCCGGCGTGGCCGGCGCGGTATTCGGAGCGAGACTGGCCGGGACGGGCGAAGAGATCGACCTACCCGACGGCCGGACCGGGGCAGAGGGATCGTTCGCCTTGGACGTTCCCCCCCTTCCCCTGGATCTGACCCTGGCCCCCCCGCCGGGGACACGTCTTGTTGGTCGCCGGTTCGACGTTCTGACGGCCACGGCCGACACCTCTCTGGGCGATATCGATCTGGAAACGGGATTCCTGGTCACGATCGACGTGGTCGGGCCCTTCGAGAGGCCGGTCGCGGGGGCGGACGTCGACTTCGTTTCGTCCGCAGGAGGAGGCGAGATCTACCTGCCGCGCGACGATACCGATGCGGAAGGCAGGGTGGTCGTCGTCGTTCCCCCCGGCCCGTACCGTCTGGAGGTGACGCCGCCGCCGCGCTCGGGCTTCCTGCCGGCCGCAGTTTCCGGCCTTTCTGTAAGCGGAGACACGTTGGTGAGGGTAATCCTGCCCGTTGAGGGCGCCGCGGGAGGGGCTGCGTTCCGGAGCGCCAGGCCCAATCCGTTCCGCGAGACGGTGACCCTCGAATTCACGCTGGTCCGGCCCGCGGACGTCGCCATGGTTATCTACGACCTCCGGGGCCGTAGGGTGGCCGGGTTCGCCAGGACGAGGAACGCCGAAGGGGCCCACGCGGTCACCTGGGACGGGACCGGATCGGACGGTCGGCGTCTCCCCGCGGGGGTCTATTTCGTCGTACTCAGCTCGAACGTCGGGGAGGACCGGCTCCCCATCACCCTGGTCCGCTGACGGCGGCCCGGCGAAAGGAAGATCATGGCGGACACGGAAAAGGCGCTACTGGAGGAAATCGGACGCCACGACTGGTACCAGAGCATCGACCTGGGAAACGGGATCGCCACACCCGGCGAGACCGGCGATGCGACCAGGGCCAAGCTGGAGATGATGGATCTGCCGGAGGACATGACCGGAATGTCGGTTCTGGACATCGGATGCAACGAGGGGTTCTTCGCCTTCGAGGCTTGGCGCAGGGGAGCAAGACGCGTCCTCGCCCTGGACAAGAGCCGGGAGGCTGAGGCCAAGTTTGATCTGGTGAAGAGGATCACGGGGGCGAAGGTGGAGTTCCGCAGGGTCAAGTTGACGGAGGTCACGCGCGAGAAGGACAGCCGCTTCGACCTGGTCTTTTTCCTGTCGGTCTTCCACCACCTTCGTCATCCCCTGCGGGTTATCGACCATGTGGCCTCCTTGACGCGCGGGCGCGCGGTCATGGAATTCGTCGAGGCGGTCCCCCAGGACGACCGGCTGCCGTCGGCGCTCGTCCGCAAACTGAGCAGGCGCGGGCACCTGCACATGCTTCCCACCCGCAAGTTCCTTTTGGAGATTCTCGGACAGAGCGGCTTCGACAAGGTGGAGATCCTGGGGGAGCACCGGTTTCACCGGATCAAGGAATACCGGGACATGCCCGGATTCGACGAACAGCGGGTCGTCCTGTCGGCCCAGAGGAACTGATGGACACTCAGGAGGAAACACCATGTTGATGAGACTCGCCCTTAGCGCTGTCATCTGCGGCTTGGCCCTGGCCGGAAGCCAAACACCCGCGACGGCGCAGTTCGATATCGTCGGAACGGTGACTGGGCCGACCGCCGCCGTGGATAGTGTCGAGATCCGGCTATTCACCGATACGGGGATACCGGTGGGGATTCCCCTGATCCTAACCGACGCGTCGGGACAATACGTTATTCCCGGTCTGCCGTCCGGAGGATACGTTGTCCAGTTCCGCCCTCCGACGGCCGACCGTCTCCTCGCCGTGGAATTACCTGCCGTGATCTCCGGCGCGAGCGCGACCCGGAACGCGTCGCTGCAAGGGGGCCATCTGCTCGACGGATTCGTCAGGGACGGGGTCGGGGCTCCCATTCCAGGGATCGACCTCCAGGTCTTCGATCGGAACACGGGCGAACCTGTGCTGACGCCCGGGGACGACACCGACGCGACGGGCTATTACGATGTCATCGTACCGACCGGAGAATTCGACCTTGAATGGCGGTCCGTGGGGAGCGGTGCCCTGCCCTGGATCCCCGTGACCGATCGGCAGGTCATAGAGTCCGACACGCGAGTGGACGTGGTGATGCTGCTGGGAGTTTTCGTCTCCGGGATCGTCACCGATGGGTTCGGATCCCCGGTGGGAGGGGTGAATCTCGACTTCATCGACAGTACTACCGGGGTGAAGGCGGACACACCCGGGGATAACACCTTCCCCGACGGCACCTTCATCGCCCACGTACCCCTGGGGACTTGGGACGTGGTGGCCAAACCGAATCCCGCCACCCGGCTGTTGGCCGGATTCCTGCCGGCGGTCCAGGTTGCAGGAGATCGAGCCGGCGTCGACTTCGTCCTCGCGGCGGGTCATCTCATGTCCGGCACGGTTTCGGCGGGCGGAGTCCCGGTGGAGGGCGTCGACCTCGACGTCGTCGATAGTGCGACGGATCTCGACGTCATCGTGCCCTTCGACGTCACCGGCCCGGACGGCACCTACGCGGTCGTCGTCCCCTCGGGCGTTCTGGATGTCGGCTTCACTCCCCCGTTGGCCACGGTACTGGCTCCCCAGTTGATACCCGGAGTCGTCGCGGCGGCGGACATCGTCCTGGATGTGGCCCTGATTCCGGGGATGGTCTTTTCGGGAACGGTGACCGCGGGGGGAATCCCCGTTCCGGGAACGGACATCGATCTCAAAGACCTGGTGACGGGATTGGACCTACCCCTGACGGGTGATGGAACGGACGCAGCCGGGATCTTCTCGACCGTCGTCCCCCCCGGGAATTACGTCCTCGAAGTCGAGCCTCCGGCCGTCGCGGGTCTGGTCGCCCTCCGCGACTCGGCCCTCGTGATTTCGGGCAACCTCGACCTTCCCATCAACCTGATCCCGGGCCTCGTGGTGACCGGGACGGCCAGGACGACCTCGGGATTCCCCTTGGCGGATGTCAACGTTGACGTTTGGACGGAACCGGCGGGACCAGAGATCTTCACTCCCCGCGACCATACCGACGCCCAGGGACAGTACCGGATCGTCGTCCCAGCGGGGACATACGAGTTCCAGTTTAAGCTCGGTCTCACGTATGCCGTGAGGGATTCCATCGCGCTGCCGGGTCAAGTCGTCACCGTGGACAGTGTCGTCGACGGGATCTTCCCCGGGCTAGTGTCCGCAACCGGAGGGAGTACACCGATTCCTCAAGCAACTCTGGCGGTGTGGCCCAATCCTTTCAACCCGTCGACGAGGGTCTCCTACGAAATGACTTCACCCGGCCAGGTCCGGGTCGAGGTCATCGACCTGATGGGGCGCAGAATCGTCGTCTTGGAGGACGGAGAGCGGCCGGCTGGCCCGATGCATCTGACCTGGGACGGCCAGGACGGGAACGGCCGTGGAGTATCCAGCGGGGCCTACTTGGTGGTGGTTACAACCAGGGCGGGGGTGGCGGTCGCCAAGGCCCTCCTCGTCAAGTGACAGGTGGGGGCGGGCCGCAGCTCCCCTCCAGGAGGTCCAGATAGGCCCCGGTGACCAGGTCGTCGGGGTCGACCCCCAGCCGCCGCATGAGGTCCCGGGCCTCCGCTTCGCCCGCGGCTGAGGATTCGCCTTCCTCCAGGACTACTTCCAGTTCCATGAAGTCGCCCAGGCCTGCGACCCGGTCGAGGTGGATCCGCGTCCTCCCGGCCACGAGTAGGGTGCGGGTCTTGATCACCTCGCCGCGGACGCCGAGGGCCGCGGCCAGCAAATCGTGGAGGGCCTGGCCGTCCCCGGTGCAGAAGATGTCGTAGTCCGACGTCTTGGGGCCGGAGGCGTCGGAGCGCTGGTAGCGGATCAGCTCGGAACGCCCGTCGGGAAACCGGCGAAGCTTCAGGCGGCCGGCGCCGACACGGTAGAAGACATCGTGCTGCTGCAGGACCACGGGATCTTCGGTGGCGATCCCCGCGGCGACCTCGCGCAAGGCGGCGAGGTCGTGGACGCGGGCCTTGATTTCGACGTTTCTGGGCATGGTTGACTCCGGATCGGACTGATGGCATCGTTACGATGACAGCAGTATAACCGCCCGGCCGACCGCGGCCCACCTCGAGAGCGAGTGATCCCATCAAAATCCTGACCATAGCCTCGCTGTTGGCGGCGATTACATTCGGCTGGCTGCCGCCGGCGGCCCGGGCCCAGCACGAGAATACCGCCGTCGCCCACTTTCCCGGCGCCCTGTGGAGCGACGTTCGGGCCCTGCCGACCACCGAGAACGGCCTGTGGCTGCTCGGCGGCACGGCCCTGACGCTTGTCGTCTACCAGTTCGAGGACCCCGAAGGGATCACCCGGCAGCTCAACAAGGGCGCCCTGGATGAACTTTCCGACTTCGGCAACATCTGGGGCGACATCCGGGTCCAGGCGCCCCTGGCCCTCGGGACCTGGGGCGTGGCGAGCTGGGCGGGCAACGAGCGCCTGGCGGCCACGGGCTTCGATCTTTCCCGCGGCATCCTGCTGTCCTACGCCACGGTCAGCCTGCTCAAGGTCACCTTCCACCGGACTCGCCCCAACGGGGACAAGTATTCGTTTCCGTCCGGCCACACCGCGGCCGCGTTCACGACCGCCGGTGTGATCTCGAAACGTTACGGGGGTTGGGCGGGCGGGGTGGCCATCGGCCTGGGGTGCCTGACGGCGATGGGCCGCATGGAAGACATGAAGCACTTCGCTTCGGATGTCGCGGCGGGGGCCACCATCGGCTGGATCGTCGGCCGGAACGCCGGCCGCGACAAGCAGGACGGACGCACCGCGTGGCAGCTGGTGCCCCTCGGCCGCGGGCTGGCGGTGGCGTGCCGCTTCTGACCCGAAAAAAGGCGCCGCTCCCGGTGAGGAGCGGCGCCGGTCGGTCGGTCCGGAGGCTCTACTTCTTGTTCCGCGGGAAGGCTCCCACCGTGGGCACCTTGACCGGTTCTTCTTCGATCTGCTTCAACAGCACCTCGACCGCCTTCTCCAGCTGGGGATCCCGGCCGGCGATCTCCTCGTGGGGCAGGTTGTCGATGGGAATCGTCGGCTCGACGCCGTAATTCTCCACATCCCATTCGCCGTTGACGTCGAACAGCCCGAACTCGGGGAAGGTGACGCTGCCGCCGTCCATCAGGCCGATGCCGCGGCTGATGCCGACCAGGCCGCCCCAGGTGCGCGTGCCGATCACTTCGCCCAGCTCGTAGTACTGGAAGTAGTAGGGCAGGGCGTCGCCGCCGCTGCCGGCGTAGCCGTTGCTGATCATCGCCATGTGGCCCAGGAAGGCCGTGCCCGGCGTGCGCCAGTCCTGGCCGTAGC
>Ga0316201_10004264_pt1 | contig 10764 bp, 6 predicted proteins | sample CS6wburrow_MG_FD_204516 | JGI IMG/M metagenome (GOLD analysis project Ga0316201, IMG submission 204516) | Coastal sediment microbial communities from Delaware Bay, Delaware, United States - CS-6 worm burrow | ecosystem: Environmental > Aquatic > Marine > Coastal > Sediment | place: USA: Delaware... | reverse complement strand
AGGTTCGAATCCTGCCGGGCGTGCCATTTTATGGTGGGCGTAGCTCAGTTGGTAGAGTGCAAGATTGTGATTCTTGTTGTCGTGGGTTCGATCCCCATCGTCCACCCCATATTCACGGCGCCTGCAATGCAGGCGCCGTTACTTATGGCTTTGAAAATACTGGTCAATCCGGTGATCGTTTCTATAATTGGTAGATGACGACTTTGAATTGCGAAAGTGGCGGAATTGGTAGACGCGCCAGATTTAGGTTCTGGTATCTTAACGATGTGAGAGTTCGAGTCTCTCCTTTCGCACCACTCCCTGCCTGCACCAGCTCGCTAGTAGAAGGTCATCAATCTCGTGCGGATGCCGGAAACTGACAGAATCGTCGCGGAAACGCAGGTTGCTGCCTGCGCCCCATTCTATGCAGCAGGATCTGAAGCCGAGGCGCTGTTTTTTAACCCGACATGATTAGAACGCTCAGATGTTGAGAATCATGATGTCGCGATTCTTGATCGAGTAATGGGCGGATGGCTACTCGGGCGTAAGGGATATGAACTGCACGGGATTGAACCGCCGTTGATCTCGAACGCCAACTACACATATTTGCACCGGCGGCATGCCGACCTGGTGCCAGAATTTACCCGGGTCATCGGCGAAATTAAGCAGGACGGCACTTTCGACCGGCTCTTCGCCCGGGCGATAGCGCATCCATAAGCCGCCGGATCAGGCGAGCTTCAGGCAGGCTGGCTATTCGGGATGGTGAAACAAAATGTGCTACCAGTGCCGACACCTTCGGATTCCACCCAGACTTTTCCGCCATGCTCTTCCATGATGCGCTGCACCAGGGCCAGGCCAACGCCGGTGCCTTCGACCTTGGGATCGAGTCGCTCGAACAGCCCGAAAATCTTGTCGTGATAAGCCGGGTCTATGCCTATACCATTGTCCTGGACGAAAAAAAACGGATCGGGGGCGTCACCGCTCCAGCCGATTTTTATTCTGGCATCCGGTTGCCCGCCGCTGAACTTGATCGCATTTTCGGTCAGGTTCTGCACCACTTCATGCAGCCGAATCCTGTCGCCGAAGACCTCCGGCATTTCGGGTGATATCTCGATTTTGACGCCTCGCTCCGAGGCCTGGCGTTCGACCAGCTTCGCCACTTCATTAACCAGTTCTCGCATCGATACTTTTTCCGGCGTATTGATCATGTGACCGACGCGCGACAATTCCAGCAGTTCATCCAGCAGCACCGACATGGTGTCTACCGCGCTGGTGATATGCATCAGGTGGCTGGTAAGTTTGTCCTTGTCGCCCGCTTCGATGTCGTTAGACAGGATTCCCGAAAATCCGGCAATTGTGACCAGCGGTGTCTTCAGTTCATGCGATATGGTGTAAACAAACCGTTCCAGTTCCCGATTCTTGATTTCAAGTTCTTCGATCAGTTTTTCGCGCTCCTGACTGGCCCGCTTGCGTTCCGTGATATCGGTGAAATTGGTGTAGACCTGGTAGGGTCGATGCTCGCCCTTCCTGAACTGTGGGTTGGCGCTAACGATAACCCAGCGATACGCCTGTTCCGACGGGTGGAAGATACCCATCATGACGTTGTTGACGCTCTTGCCGCTGTGCAAGGCCTTCATCGCCGGATGATGACTGCTGCGAAAATTGCGCCCGTCTTCGTAAATGATCTTCCAGTCGGAATCGAACGGCAGTTTGCCCTGCAGCTGATCCAGCGACGCCCCGAGAATCTCGAGGGCGGCAGTGTTGGCGGAAATGACCCGGCCCTCAGCATCCTGGTAGACAACACCCTGCAACATGGTGTCGTAGAGTTCGCGATACTTGATCTCGCTTTCCCTTAGATTGGCAAAGCTTGCCTGCAGGCTGGCACGCATCTGGTTGAGTTCGTCGACCACCAGGTCGAGCTCGTCGGTCTTGTTCTGTCCCCGGGGTTTTCGGTCCAGGGTTAAAGGCAGGCCGCCCTGTTCAAGGTCCTGGCTACGCAAAAAGCCCGCGATATCGATCAGGTGCCGGGTGACGAGCAGGTAGAACAGCAACAACATGAAACTGGCCACCAGAAAGGTGCGAATCGCGTTGCTGACGAGTATGTCCACGGTCTTGTCGATCAGGCGTTGATAAATCCTCTCCAGTGTTGCGACCGCGGTCATGGTGCCGATTATCTGTTCGCGGCCGAGGTGCTGGTAGCTTAGAGGGTATTCGCGCACGATCATCTTGTCGGTTTGCCTGACGCCGGCGGAAGCCCAGATGCGTTCGCCATCGCTGACTTCGAGGTAGAGGATATCCGGTAGCTGCAGGATGCCATCAACCAGAACCTGCATCCCTTTTTCGTCCAGTAGCCAGAGGCTGCCGGCGATACTGCGGATATGCACGTCCTGGATCTGCTTTAGCTGGGAATCGATCAACAGCAGGTCGCGGTTGTAGTCCCGGTAGAGCTGAATCGCGGTCACGACCAACGTGATCAGCGAACTGAACAACACCATCGCCAGGATCAGGCGTCGTGCGATGCTGCCCTTCCTCAGCGAGGGAGCCGTGGCCGTCATCTCAGGCTCGCCTGAATGCTGACGACGATTGCTATTTTGATGATGGGGTGATCCAGGTTGCTGCGATCCCGATACTGCATCGACGCGATTAACCCCTAGAATTTCAGGCTTCGCCCAAATCAATGATATATAGGCCGGATTATAGCAATTAAGCAACGAAATACAGTCATTATTAAGGGTAAAAACTGGCTGACAACTGGCACTGACGTGGGTATAATCCGCGCCACTTTGGGATATCGCCCAGTGTCGCACCACTTCTCCGATATCGGCGCACATGTTCGACCGGTCGTATTGTATTAACCTCTCAGCCTAAAATTCACGAGAATTCAACATGCAAGTATCAATCGAAACCCTCGAGGGCCTGGAACGCAGAATGACTGTACAGATTCCATCCGATCGGGTTACCGAGGCAGTCGAAAAAAAGCTCAAGGACTTGAGTAAAACCGTCCGCATAGATGGATTTCGGCCCGGTAAGGTGCCATTAAAGGTAGTCCAGCAAAAATTTGGCGGACACGTTCGCCAGGAAGTGATCGGCGACGTCATCGAATCCAGCTACCAGGAAGCGCTGGCTCAGGAACAGGTGCGCCCCGCCGGAATGCCCAGTATCGATTCGATAAGCAGTGAAGAAAAGGAAGACATGTCGTACACCGCTACCTTCGAAATCTACCCGGAAGTCGAGCAACTCGAGTTTGCTGCGATCACGCTGGAGAAGCCGTTGGTCGAGATTACCGACCAGGATTTTGAAGACATGCTGATGAAGTTGCGTGAGCAGCGCAAAACCTGGAAAGAAACGAAGTCGGCGGCAAAAAAGGGTTTCCAGGTGATGGTTGATTTCGAGGGTCGAATCGACGGCGAGATTTTCGAAGGTGGTGCGGGCAAGGATATGGCGGTTGAAATTGGTGCCGGACAGATGTTGCCTGAATTCGAGTCCGGTCTTGAGGGTATCAAGGCGGGTGAGGAAAAGGTTGTCGAGGTGCACTTTCCTGAGGATTACCATGGCAAGGACGTGGCCGGTAAAACGGCGGAATTCACGCTCAAGGCTACCCGGGTTTCGAAACCGGAACTACCGGAACTCGACGAAGAGTTTGCCAAGAGCTTCGGGGTGCAGGACGGCGACCTTGACAAGATGCGAGCCGATATTCGTGCCAACATGGAAAAAGAGAAAAACGATCGCCTGAAGCAGGAACTGAAAAACCGGGCGATGAGTGGTTTGCTCGAGCACAACGAAATTATAGCGCCGACCGCGCTGGTTACCGAGGAGATCAAATCCCTGCGGGCGCAGGCCGCGCAGCGCATGGGACAGGATCCCGAGATGATGGATGACAAAACCCTGCCCGACGAATTATTCAAGCAAGAGGCGACACGCCGAGTACAGCTTGGGCTGTTGATCGGGGAAGTGATTCGGCAGGAGAAAATCGAATTAGATCAATCACTTGTCGATTCTACCATCGAGGAAATGGCGGTCGCTTACGAGCAGCCGGATCAGGTGCGCGATTATTATCGGCAGAATCGGCAGGCGCGCGCCGGGTTGGAAAGCATGGTGCTTGAAGATCAGGTTGTCGCCCATATTTTAGAAAAAGCAAAAGTTACCGAAAAAGAAAGCAGTTTCGAGGACTTGATGAACGGTAACCCTTAATCCAACGATGAGACCCTGATATCCAATGAAAGATAATCTTCGCAGCGCAGAAATAAAATCGATAATGGCCGGATATGCCGATCCGCAGGCAAATCTGGTGCCCATGGTCGTGGAGCAGTCCGCGCGTGGCGAACGCGCCTACGATATTTATTCCCGCCTGCTGAAGGAGCGCGTCATATTTGTTGTTGGCCCGATCGAAGATCACATGGCGAACCTGATCGTGGCGCAATTGCTGTTTCTGGAATCCGAGAACCCGGATAAGGACATTTCGCTTTATATCAATAGCCCGGGAGGGTCGGTGACCGCCGGACTTGCGATATACGATACGATGCAGTTCATCAAGCCTGATGTCAGTACGCTGTGTACAGGTCAGGCCGCCAGCATGGGGGCAATATTGCTGGCCGGCGGTTGCAACGGTAAACGCTATGGCCTGCCGCATTCCCGCGTCATGATTCACCAGCCGCTTGGGGGGTTCCAGGGCCAGGCGAGCGATTTCGAAATCCATGCCAAGGAGATTATGGCGGTGCGTGCGAGGCTCAACCGACTGCTCGCCGAGCATACCGGCCAGAAGGAAAGTGATATCGATCGGGATACCGAGCGTGATAACTTCATGAGCGCCGAGGAATCCGTCGAATACGGAATTATAGATAAAGTTTTATCTTCGCGTGCCGACCCAGATGAGAAAGGTGCCACAGAATAAATAATCTTCCGCAATTAATCTGTGGATCGCTAGTCAAAAAGCGTTATTTTCGGTTGTGCTTGGCGGTTCGGTCTAATATTATCGAATCAATTGGGCGCTAGATTTCGGTAGTTGGACATGAGTGACGATAGATCCAAGAATAAGGACGAAAAGCTGCTTTATTGCTCGTTTTGCGGTAAAAGCCAGCACGAGGTAAGAAAACTAATCGCAGGACCCTCGGTGTTCATCTGCGATGAGTGTGTGGATCTCTGTAACGATATCATTCGCGAGGAAATCCACGAAAACGGCGAGGATGCAGAAAGCAAGCTGCCAATTCCGCATGAAATATTCAAAGTGCTCGATGAGTATGTCATTGGTCAGAGCCGCGCTAAAAAGGTGCTTTCTGTCGCCGTCTACAACCACTACAAGCGCCTCGAAGTGGGGCATATCAAGGATGATATCGAACTTTCGAAGAGCAATATCCTGCTGATAGGGCCCACTGGCTCGGGCAAAACGCTGCTCGCGGAAACCCTTGCCCGACTGCTCAACGTTCCGTTCGCAATTGCCGATGCCACGACGCTGACTGAGGCCGGTTACGTGGGCGAGGATGTCGAGAATATCATCCAGAAGTTGTTGCAGAAATGCGATTACGATGTCGAGAAGGCGCAGACCGGGATCGTTTACATCGACGAAATCGACAAGATCTCACGTAAGTCTGACAATCCGTCGATTACCCGGGATGTTTCGGGCGAGGGTGTGCAGCAGGCACTGCTGAAGCTGATCGAAGGCACTATTGCCTCGGTACCCCCCCAGGGCGGCCGCAAGCATCCGCAGCAGGAGTTTTTGCAGGTCGATACCGGTAAAATCCTGTTTATCTGTGGCGGTGCCTTTGCCGGGCTGGACAAGGTGATACTTAACCGTTCGGAAAAAGGCGGTATCGGTTTTGGCGCTGACGTCAAAAGCAAGGACAAGAAAGACCTGTTCGGCGAGGTTGTCAGCAAGGTCGAACCGGAAGATCTCATCAAGTATGGCCTGATTCCTGAATTTGTAGGCCGGTTGCCGGTAGTGGCCACGCTTGAAGAACTCGACGAGAATGCCCTGATAAAAATCCTGACGGAGCCCAGGAACGCGATCACCAAGCAATACCAGAAAATGTTCGAGATCGAAGGCTGTGAAATAGAATTTCGCACGGATTCGCTCGCCGCAGTCGCCAAGAAAGCGATGGAACGCAAGACTGGCGCAAGAGGCTTGCGCACCATTTTAGAGAATACCCTGCTGGAAATCATGTACGATTTACCCGCGATGGATAACGTCAGCAAGATCGTTGTCGACGCCGCGGTTATCGAAGGTCATGCCCAGCCCTACGTGATTTACGAGGGCGGAGAAATGCAGCGCGTGGCTTCTGACGAGTAGGCCTCGACCGCTGGTTGAGAGCCGGGTTGAAAACGGATTTTCGACACCCATATAAACTCGAGACTCAAGCACTGAGGCATTTATGTCAGACTATCAAAGCAATCCACTGAACGAACTTCAGGAACGACAACTAATCCCGGTTTTACCGCTGCGGGACGTTGTGGTTTATCCGCACATGGTAATCCCGCTTTTCGTTGGCCGCGAAAAGTCGATCCTGGCGCTCGAGGCGGCGATGGCCGACAACAAGAAAATATTGCTGCTGGCTCAGAAAAATGCCGAAGTGGATGATCCCGAACAGCAGGATCTGTACCAGATCGGTACGCTGTCGACCATTTTGCAAATGCTCAAACTTCCGGATGGCACCATCAAGGTGCTGGTTGAAGGCGGCGATCGGGTGGTCGTTGATAGCCTGCTGGAAACCAATGAATATTACTCGGCCGCGATCAAGGTACTGGAGAAATCCAGTCTGGTCGATGACCGCGAAGCCGAGGTGCTGCTGCGCTCAGTGCTCAATCTTTTTGATCAGTATGTCAAGCTGAACAAGAAAGTACCGCCCGAGATCCTGACTTCGCTGTCTGGCATCGATGATCCAAGCCGCCTCGCTGACACCATTGCGGCGCACATGTCTTTGAAACTGGACGAGAAACAGGAAATCCTCGAAATCCAGGATCCGCGTGAACGCATCGAGCACATAATGAGCAAGATCGAAGGCGAGATCGACCTGATGCAGATCGAGAAGCGGATCCGCGGTCGCGTCAAGCAGCAGATGGAAAAAAGCCAGCGCGAGTATTATCTGAACGAGCAAATGAAAGCGATTCAGAAGGAACTAGGCGACATGGATGATGCGCCCAATGAAGTCGAGGATCTGCAAAAGAAAATCGAGGAATCGGGCATGCCCAAGGAAGCGCGTGAAAAGGCCGACTCCGAGCTTAACAAGCTAAAAATGATGTCCCCCATGTCGGCCGAGGCCACCGTGGTGCGTAACTACATCGACTGGCTGGTAAGCGTGCCCTGGAAAAAGAGATCGAAGATCAGGCGCGACCTGGCGCAGGCTGAAAAGGTTCTTGAAGAGGATCATTACGGTCTGGAAAAGGTCAAGGAACGGATACTGGAATACCTCGCGGTGCAGCAACGTGTGCGCAAGCTCAAGGGCCCCATATTGTGCCTGGTCGGTCCACCGGGAGTCGGCAAGACTTCAATCGGCCGCTCGATTGCGCGCGCAACCAATCGTAAGTTTTCGCGCATGTCGCTTGGCGGTGTGCGGGATGAGTCTGAAATAAGGGGGCATCGCCGTACCTATATCGGTTCGATGCCAGGTAAGATTATCCAGAACCTTGCCCGTGTGAAGGTCAAAAATCCGCTGTTCTTGCTCGACGAGATCGACAAGATGGCGATGGATTTTCGTGGCGACCCGGCTTCGGCGCTGCTGGAAGTGCTCGATCCTGAGCAAAACAATACGTTTGCCGATCACTACCTGGAAGTCGAATTCGATCTATCCGATACCATGTTCGTCGCAACCTCTAACAGTATGAACATACCCGGACCTTTGCTCGACCGGATGGAAGTGATCCGTATCCCGGGTTACACCGAGGATGAGAAACTGAATATTGCGATGAAGTATTTGATCCCGAAACAGATCAAGGAAAACGGGCTCAAGGCGGAAGAGATAGATATCCGGCAAGACGCCGTGCTCGAAATCATTCAACGTTACACGCGTGAGGCGGGGGTGCGTAACCTCGAACGCGAGATTTCGAAGATTTGCCGCAAGGCGGTCAAGATGATGCTATTGAAACCTAGCACCAAAAAGTTGGTGGTGACTCCCAAAAATATCGAAAAATACCTGGGCGTAAAGCGTTTCCGCTTCGGCTCGGCCGATGAAAAAGACCAGGTCGGACAGGTCACCGGACTCGCCTGGACCGAGGTCGGCGGCGAGTTACTGACTATCGAATCCGCCGTTGTCGATGGCAAGGGTAAATTTGTTCAGACCGGGCAGTTGGGTGATGTTATGAAGGAGTCGATTCAGGCGGCAATGACGGTGGTTCGCAGCCGGGCGGAAATACTTGGCGTGAATCCTGATTTCAACGAGAACAAGGATATCCACATCCACGTTCCCGAGGGCGCGACCCCGAAGGATGGCCCCAGCGCCGGCGTCGGCATGTGTACCGCCCTGGTGTCGGCGCTAACGCGAATACCGGTGAAGGCCGAGGTTGCCATGACCGGCGAAATCACCCTGAGGGGTGAGGTGCTTCCGATCGGTGGATTGAAAGAGAAACTGTTGGCAGCCCATCGTGGCGGTATTACCACGGTTTTGATACCCGCGGAAAATGAGAAAGACCTGGCAGAGATTCCCGACAATATCAAGGCCAAGCTGAAAATCATTCCGGTCCGCTGGATAGACCAGGTACTCGAAGTAGCGCTCGCGCATCGGCCGACACCATTGCCCAAGGAGGCCGCGGCCGCGGCGCCAAAGTCAAAGGAGAAAGATAAAAAGTCTTCGGGAGTCAGGGCGCACTAGTCGATTGTGTAAATAATGCCACTTATTTCGTGTTTTTAACGTTTTAAGGTTGACCGTCAACGCTGCTGTTGGTTTAATTCGACGCTCTGGACGGGGGATTACGCGAGAAAAAAATACTCGCTCATCAGCAACGATAACAAGCACAATTCAGACTTGCGTTGCCTGTCCGCCCTTCGGGCTAAAAATATATCAACTTAACCAAATGGAAAAATCTAATGAATAAATCCGAATTGATTGATGCTGTTGCTGGCGCTGCAGATTTAAGTAAGGCTGATGCTTCTCGTGCTGTGGATGGCGTAATTGCCTCTGTAACCCAGGCACTCAAATCAGGCGATCAAGTGACCGTCGTTGGCTTTGGAACTTTCCTCGTGCGCCAGCGTGAAGCTCGCTCAGGCCGCAATCCTCGTACCGGCGAAACCATTCAGATTAAAGCTTCCAAAGTACCGGCATTTAAGGCTGGCAAAGCTCTAAAAGACGCAGTAAACTAGCGACCCTTTTTTGGCTATACCGGGTGCTTAGCTCAGCTGGGAGAGCATCGCCCTTACAAGGCGAGGGTCGGCGGTTCGATCCCGTCAGCACCCACCATCCAATCAGGAGTGGTAGTTCAGTTGGTTAGAATACCGGCCTGTCACGCCGGGGGTCGCGGGTTCGAGTCCCGTCCACTCCGCCATCATTGAAAGCGCTCTTCTCGAGCGCTTCATCCTGATGGAACCTGAAACTAGTGACGACACGATAAATGCTGCAAGCAATTCGAGACAAAGTAACCGGGTGGATTGCCTACGGCATTATCTTTCTGATCAGTATTCCTTTCGCGCTCTGGGGTGTTAACTCTTATCTTGGGGGCGGCGAGGCCGCACCTGCCGCGACGGTCAACGGCGAAGAGATATCCGCACGCGACCTTGACCAGGCCTACGCGAATTATCGTCAGCGCCTGGCTCAGCTATTCGGCGGCGCTATCCCGGAATCTCTGGGTAACGAAACCCTGTTGCGTGACCAGGTTCGAGGTCAACTAATCGAGGAACTTGCGTTGCGCCAGTACATTCAAAAGGAGCGCTATCGCATCGGTGATGCCGAGTTAAACCAGATCATTCGTGACATGGATGTATTTCAGAGGGAAGGTCAGTTCGATACCGCGATTTACCAGGCCCAGCTGCGTTCGCTTGGGTATTCACCGCTGGGGTTTGAACAGCAGCTTAGAACCAATGGAGCTGTGGGGCAATTCGAAACTGGAATCAGGTCGACTTCATTCTTGCTGCCGGTGACCCGCGAGCAGTTTACCAGCCTGAATAACCAAACCCGTAAGATCAGGACGCTCACATACAGTGTCGATCCCGCCAGTATCCAGGTCGACGAGAGCGAAATCGAACAACATTACCAGGCCCAAGCCGCACGCTACCGCAGCCCCGAACAGGTGAAGATCGACTACATCGAGGTCAGCCTGGAGGACATAAAAAAGGGTATCGAAATTAATCGCGACGATGTTTACGCGCGTTATCAGGACAACCGAGATGCTTATTCTACCGCCGAAACCCGGGAAGCTAGCCACATCCTGATCAAGGCCGGGGATGAAGATAGCGAGCAGGCACTGGACAGGATCACCGACATCCGTAACCGAATTGTCAACGGTGAAAGCTTCGCCGATCTGGCGCGTGAATTTTCCGAGGATCCGGGCTCGGCGGGCGAGGGCGGTAATCTCGGTGAAATCGAGCGCGGCGTCATGGTTCAAAGCTTTGAGGCTGCGCTGTTTTCAATGGAAGTCGACCAGCTTAGCGAGCCGGTGAAAACCGGGTTTGGCTGGCATCTTATTACACTGCATTCGATCAGTGGTGGTGAAACCAAACCTTTCGAGTCGTTGCAGTCCAGCCTCGAGGATGAAATCAGAACCGAGCTGGCCGAGAGCCAGATCTATGATCTGGTAGAGAGCCTGGCTAACCTTGCCTACGAGCAATCTGACTCGTTGTTACCTGCCGCCGAGCAATTCGACCTG
>Ga0316201_10004263_pt1 | contig 10764 bp, 10 predicted proteins | sample CS6wburrow_MG_FD_204516 | JGI IMG/M metagenome (GOLD analysis project Ga0316201, IMG submission 204516) | Coastal sediment microbial communities from Delaware Bay, Delaware, United States - CS-6 worm burrow | ecosystem: Environmental > Aquatic > Marine > Coastal > Sediment | place: USA... | reverse complement strand
TGCCGCTCCGCCAGCTGCTGGTTGCGACTCACCCAGGAATCCACCGCGAACAAGGCGATCCCCACCAAGGCAAGCGCCTGGACGCCCATCAGGAGCGCCCACGGCCTCAGCGGCCTCGGCCCTGCCAGCATGTCGCGCACCGGACCGTCCCGCAGCCAGGCATCCACGGCCGCAGACACGTCTTCGGGGGCCCCGGTCGAGGCCACGAGAACCGCGGCCGGGTTCGCAACGACCGCCTTCAGGCCTTCGTACTTTGATTGTTCCAGGCCAAAGGCGTAGCGCTGCGCATCACGCTCGCCAAGTGCAAACACCCCCTCGTCCACGTCGAACGGGAAGGCGTCGGCCACTGTCGCCACCAGCAGATTGCGCGTGCTGCGGAGGCGCGCGGGGATGCGAAACAGTCGGCGCAGGGGAATGTCGGAATGCAGTATCAGCAAAACACTCCGCCGCGGCGGACGGGTCTTTTCGCGCAGCCGCAGCGACCCGTCCCAGCGGAATGCCAGACGAAAATACCGGCGCGACCCGTCCGCCTCGAGAAATACGATGTTGCCAGGCAGCAACCTCAGCCGGGGAAACGGCAGCTTGGACTGCCAGTCAGCGCTTGTCTTCATCATCCAGTCGGGCCAGGGTGGCGCCGACAAGCGCATTGGTAAGGATGTTGGCGCCCTCGTTATCGAGCAGCAGGCGCGGCGTGACCAGCATGATGAGCTCGGTTCGCTCTTGCGTGAAATCGCGATTTCCGAAAAGGTACTCACCCACGTACTTCAAGTCTCCGGCCAACGGGATCTTGTCTTTCTCGCTGACTGAACGATTGCGGATGATGCCGCCCATGAAAAGCGTTTCTCCGTCATAAGCCACAAGCTCGGTTTTCAGTTCGCGCTTGGCGAAGATCGGTTGCCCATTGATGTCGCGCCCTATGTCGCGTTCGTCCACCACCCGCAGGGCGATCTGGATCTGCTGATCGGCACCAATCGTCGGTGTGGCCTCGACACGAATTGCCACATCCCGACGTTCGAATTCCGTCTTGGCGCTGGAGCCCGCCGTGTTGGTCTCCAATGTCGCCTTTTCGATAGCGATTTCCGAACCGACTACGATCGTCGCACTGCTGCCGTTTTTCACCACCATCTGCGGATTGGCCAGGATTTTGAAATCGGTCTCGCTTGCCAGCAGTTCCAGGGTAATAAACTTGTCGTTAGCCAGGTTTACGAAATCCAGGACCAGACCCTTATCCAGACCCTGTCCCAGATCCATTTGAGCACTTGCCCGATTATTTCCCGACGTACCGAACAGAAACCACTCAACGCCGTATTTCATACTGTCGTTGAGGACTACCTCGGCTAGCGTTACGTCTATATGTACCGCGGGGGGACGATAGTCCAAGCGGTTGATAAGCTTGATGATCTCGGCAAAGTCTTCTGCGGTTGCAGAGATGAAAAGGCTGTTCGAGCTCTTGTCGGCAATGACTTCCGCCCGCTCCTCGTCGTCGAACATGACGCCGATCAGACCCTTCATCGAAACCACCATCTCACCGGCCTTTTGATTGGTGAGTATGTACTGAAAAATCTGGCGCTCGTTGCCGCCCAGATCATCGTTCGCATTGAGGAATTGCACGACCAGATTCCGCGCGTTGAGATCGGCGGCGACGATCACAACCCGGCTGAGCTCTTTGACCGCTTCCACCTCGAACATCCGAGCGCCCTTCGACGCGCCCTTGTTCAGCATCTTTTCATAGTTCTCGATGAGCACCTTCAGCGCACTTGGACTTAGAAACTTCGGCGCGTAGACGATCAGGTACTTACCCTCGAAATAGGGCACATCGAGCCGCTCATGAAGCATCTGAACGGCCTTGAACTGCGCGCTCGGCGCATACACGAAGATTGCGTTGTTGCCGCCCAGGTCGAGCGCCTGGGTAGGCTGGTCGATAAACTGCCGGGCGATGTTCAGAAACTCTTTGGCATCGAGGTAAGTGAGTTGAAACACACCCGCCACCGAGCCTAAATCATCGACCGCCGGCTGCCCTTTCAGCTTGTTGCTTTCGGTGGTGATGGCATACACGCCGCCGCTGTAGGTCAAAGACACCCCGTGGAAAGACAGGAAGGCATCGAGTGCAACCAGCATCTCTTCGCGCGTGGCGACCGCCTGGTAGACGAAATTGACCTTCTTGTCTTTGAAGCCGTCGAGAATAGTGTAAGGGACCTTCAGGTATTCCTCGAACAGCACCTGCACCAGTTCCCTGAGACTGACATCGGCAAAGTCAAGACTTACCTGCGTACGCTCAGCCGGCGCCTGCTGGCCGCCTGCCGCTTCCGCGCTTGCTGAGGCCTGGTTACCGGCAAACGCGGCCGAGCCGACCCCTTGGCCGGGAGCAAGCTGACCGAGCGGCATTTCCTGCAAGATACCGCGCCCTTTGGGCTCTCGCGTTCCTGCAATCGGGGTGCTGCGCGGCCGCTGCTTCAGCACGTTCGCGTTATGCGCGGGGATACTCCTGGTCTCATCCGAAATCGAGGTGAGTGTCGGGTCACTTTTCAGCAATTCCCCGGCAGTGGCCTTCTTCTCCTTGACCAGCAAACCGGACTGGTACGGATCACACCCTGAGATGGCGAGCAGGATGATCAGCCACAGGCAGCCCGCGGCAAGACGGCCTGTAAACCGGGGCGAACACAGTTCAAGCAGGGTCATGGCGTGCGGTCCTCTTCGTTACCGAGGTGCAGTCCCCGTCGTTCGAATGCCTTTCGGCGCCTGTCACGCTCTGCGTTCACCCATGTCGCGGTTTCGTTCCTGTCCAAAGAAAATGTGACCTCTTCCCGTTCCACCTTCTGCACCCGGACACCCTGGACCGTTTCACCCACGGATATGAAACCGTCGTCGGTGAGCACCCCCTCGACACCGGGAACCTTGAACACCCCCCTGATACCACCCGGGGCACCGCGTCGGGGCGCTTTGCTGGCGACGCGCTCCTCGGTGATGGGAGCCGCCGTCCAGCGGTCGCCTTTCGGATCGAAGGGGTTGCGCTCACCGACCAGAATGCCTGAATCACCATACTCGGCAACGACCGCGTCCACACCGCCAAAGTCCGGCATGTTGAGCGGTTCCACATCCTCGGGGTTAGTTGGGGCTGCAACGGGCACCACCCGCAGCAGCAAGGCGGCTGTTACCAGAATTACCAGGCCACCCCAGAACAGTCTGACCATTAGCGGACGCGTCATTCTGCCGCCTGTACCATCACAGTCAACACTTTTCCCGAAATTCGGACGTGTTTTGCCTCCACGTCGGCCTCGACGTCCAGATCCTCCCAGGCATAACCACGATCGGGACGGGACAGGCCCAGCAGGGCCTGCATTGCAGCCTCGTGAGTGGGGGCCTCCAATCTGACGGCCAGCGACACCAGCGATATCCCTTCACCCTGCGAACGCGGCTCCTCCGCTGTCACCTGTTTCACTTTCAGGTGACGAATCGCACCCAGGCGACGGTTGAGCAGATCGAGGGCTGCACGCCGGGGATCTTGATCGTCCATCATCAGCGTGTCGAGCTCAGCCACCCGGCTGGCGTAGCGGACGGCGACTTCGCCGTAAGTCCGCTCTATGTCCTCGCGCGTGCTGACCGCGCGCTGCAGGGCCCGCAACCGATCCTCGACCACCGCGGGCGCAGCCGGCGCAGCGCTATCCGGGCGCCCGGACCAGAGATCACTGATGTTGATGTCGATATCGCTGTTGTCGAGCACGACCAAGACGGCCAGCAAGACCAGGACGACGAGCAGAAGAAGCCGCTTGCGGTCCACGCGCAGCGGTCATTTAACCCGCAGTTCTCGAAAAGCGAACTCCGCCTGCTTTGCGGTTCCGCTGTTGTCGATCAGCGGGAACTGGATGGTCAGCCCCCCTTCCATAGAAGCCAGGGAAACCACTTCATGGTAAGCCTCGCCCGCCTTGTAATCCCTTGTGAAAAGTTCCAGGCCCGAGCGTTCGTCGTTGAACGCCAGCAGGGTAAAGGAATAACCGTCGCGGAGTTTGAACCCGCGCTCGCGCGGCTCATAGCCGCGAAAGAACACGGGTACCAGGCTGGTGATCGTCGCGTCGTTTCCATCGATCGTCAGCCGGGCGACATAAACCTTGGACACATTGAACTTGGGCTGGCCAAGCAGCCGTGTCTGGATTGCATCCGCGGCCTTCGGATCTGTAATACTCTTTATTTTCGGCGGTGTCTGTTGCGTGCAGCCCTGCGCTGCGAGCAATATCATCATCCAAAACAAAGTCCGAACCAGCAGAGTCTTACGCATCTTGTTTACCCTATTACAAAGCAGTCAATCCATGCGGCGGCACGGGAGGCGCAACCCGGACGTCCGGGGCTTTACGCTATTCGAACTCATCATCGTACTCGCCATCCTGGGCACGCTTGCCGCGCTCGTCGCCCCGCGCGTCACGAAGCTGCCACAGCGGATCACCCCTGCGATCGTGGACTTCCTCGAGGCTGAGCGGGCAAAAACGGTTAGAACGGGTACAGCGACGGAGGTACGATTGACCGACCGTGCGCTGCTGTCCGAAGCCACCGGCGCACGCCTCGACCTCGGCGAGGGTGTGAGCATCGAAGTGCTCCGCCCGACGCCCAACCGGTATCTGCCGTCCCGCAAATTGACGGCATTCTATGCCGATGGCACCATGTCGGCAACTTTGTTCCGCGTCTCCTCGGGCGATGCCGCCTACACCGTGGAGATTTCACCTTTTTTCTCGAGAATCCGTTATGCAAACGTGGACTGAAACCGCCGGCCGCAATGGTTCGCGCGGAAAAGGGGCCGGCTTCACACTGGTCGAGATCCTGATCGTCATCACCATCATCGCGCTGCTCGCCGCGCTCGTGGGCCCCCGTCTGATGGGCTCGCTGTCGAAATCTCAGGGCAAGACGACCAAGGCACAGATCGAGATGCTGGCCACCGCACTGGACAATTTCCGGCTCGACAACGGGCGCTACCCCACCCAGGAAGAAGGACTGCAGGTGCTGATCGAGCAGCCGGAAACGCTGGCAAGCTGGTCGGGGCCGTACCTGAAAAAGCGCAAGCTTCCGGTTGACGCCTGGGGCTTCCCCTTCGTGTACGCGACACCGGCACAGCGCGGCGGAATCGATTTCGATCTCTATTCCCTGGGCGCGGACGGCGCCGAGGGCGGCGAGCAGGAAAATGCCGAGATAGGAAATTGGCAGTAATCGCTCTTCCAGAGAATATTCCCGGGAAACAAGCGCAGCAGACCAGCCGCACTTCAGCGTCAGGTGCGCAGGAAACCACCCCGGCCCCACCTGGTCGTCGAGGCTCTCTCGAATCGGCGCTCGTTAAACTCCATTTGGTCGACGAGCGCGTGCTCGCCCATGCCGGGTCACTCAGCCCGCAATCCGACCTCGGCTCCACCCTGGTTTCGATGGGGGTGATATCCGAGGAACAGCTGTGCCAGGCACAGAGCGAACTCAGCGGCCTGCCGGTGTGGGACGGCGAGGGCACGGACGCCGTGGACGACCGCTTCGACCCCGAGTTTCTGGCCTCCAACCACGTGCTGCCAGTGGAGACGGAGGGTCATCGCTGGCTCGTCATAGAGGATGCCGAAGACGACGGCCTGCACGACATGCTGCGGCAGCTGGCGCCCGAGGCGCAGCTGGCACTGTTCCCGCATTCCGATCTGGCGCACCGGCTACAACAGCACCCGCAGGTGGCCGAGGCCGGCGAGGCGGAGGCGAGCGACGACCTGTCCACCGGCGTGGAGCTGGGCGCCGACCAGCTCAAGGATCTGGCGCTCGAGGCGCCGACCATCCGCCTGGTCAATGACATCATCAACAGCGCGGTGCGCATGAACGCCTCGGACATCCACCTCGAGCCCTATCGCCGCCACGTCGAGTTGCGCTACCGGATCGACGGCGCACTGGCATCGCGGCCCGCGCCCACGATCGACGAGTACCCCGCGGTGGTCTCGCGCATCAAGATACTCGCCGACCTCGACATCGCCGAGCGGCGCCTGCCCCAGGACGGGCGCATCCGCACCAAGAGTGCGGGGCGGGACATCGACATACGCGTCAGCACCATGCCGGCACCCTTCGGCGAGGACATCGTGCTGCGCCTGCTCGATCAGAAACGCCAGGTACTGTCACTGAAGGACACCGGCCTGTCTGATCAGATCCTGGAGCGCTTTCGCGCCAGCCTCGGCCACCACAACGGCATCATCCTGGTGACCGGGCCTACCGGCTCCGGTAAGACCACCACCCTGTACTCGGCACTCGATCACATCATCGACGGGCAAAGAAAGATCATTACGGTCGAGGATCCGGTGGAATTCGAGATCGCGGGTATTACGCAGACGCCGGTCAACGAAAGCATCGGCATGAGCTTTGCCAAGGCCCTGCGCTCCATCCTGCGCCACGACCCGGATATCATCTTTATCGGTGAGATCCGCGACCGCGAGACGGCAGACATCGCTATTCAGGCGGCACTCACCGGCCACCTGGTGCTGTCCACCCTGCACACCAACAACGCGGTCGGCGCGATCACCCGTTTTCTGGACATGGGCGTACCCGACTATCTGCTGGCCTCGTCGATGCTCGCCGTCACGGCACAGCGCCTGGTGCGCCGCCTGTGTCCCGACTGCCGGCAGCCCGCCCCGGTGCCCGCTCATTTTGCGGAACGCTTTGCACTACCTGCCGGACAGACGGTGTTCGAGGCGGCGGGGTGCAGCAAGTGTGCGCAGACCGGTTTTCGCGGACGGATCCCGATAGCCGAGTTCAAGGCCGTCAATCCGCAGATGCGTACCGCCATCGTCCAGCACCCCGGCATCGACGAACTGGAGGCGGCAGCCGCGCATACCGATCCGGAAGACCTGCTCGACGACGGCATCCGCAAGGTGCTGGCCGGCGTTACCACCTTCGAGGAGGTCATCCGCATCGCCGGCTGACCCTGTCCTGCGGGTCCCGCTGCGCTGCGATCGTTATGCCGGAATTCCACTACACCGCACTTTCCAAGACCGGCGGCGAGGTACAAGGCCGCGAGTTTGCCGACAGCGCCGAGGCACTCAAGACCCTTCTCAAGAAACGCCGGCTGATCCTGGTAAAGGCGAAAGCGCGCAAAGCCTCGCGGGTCGCAAAAGGTACCGTGGCGAGACTGATCGCCGAACTGGCCGATCTGGCCGAGAGTGATGTCGTCCTGGAACGCGCGCTGCAGGTGCTGTCCGAGGACCGGCGCGACCCGGCGGTTTCCAGCCTGTCCAGCGCACTGCGTGAGGAACTGAAGAGCGGCAACAGCCTGTCGCAGGCATTCGCCAAACTCGGTCGTATAGATCCCCTGGTCGCACCGATGCTGCGGGCCGGTGAGGCCACCGGGCAACTGGCCGGCATGCTCAGGCGGCTCAGCGACCACTTCGAGCAGGCCAACGACCTGCGGCGGGAAGTCAGGGCAAGCCTTGCCTACCCCAGCATCCTGCTGGTCGTCAGCCTGCTGTCGCTCATCGGCCTCGCGCTGTACGTGGTACCCGTGTTCCGCGAGCTGTTCGAGGACAATCTGGCCGACCTGCCGGTCGGCACCCGCATCGTCTTCGGCATCAGCGACTGGCTGGTACAGAACGGCACCCTTGCCTTCGGCGTCAGCGCTGCTGTGCTCATCACGTTGCTGCTCGGATTCCGGCACGTGCCCCCGCTGCGTGACCTGGCCCACCGCAGCATGTTTGCGCTGCCGCTGTTCGGCGAGATCGCGGCCCTGCGCCAGTCGGCGTCGCTCACCGGCGTGCTCGGCGTTCTGCTCAGCAGCGGGGTGCCACTGGTGCAGGCCATGCAGATCGCAGGCGAAACGGCCACCAACCGCTACATGCGCAAGCTGTTGGCGCGCGCGCACTCGGAGATCCGCCAGGGCGCGCCCTTCACCAGTGCCATGAACCGGGTGCACGTCCTGCCGATTGTGGCGTCACGCCTGATGGGGATCGGCGACGAGTCCGGTCGGCTCGGACCGGCCTGCAGCAAGGCCAGTCACCTGCTGGAAAAGACACTCCGCAGCCGGCTCAAGAGCCTGGTTGCGCTGGTCGAACCGATCACCATCCTGACCATGGGCGGGGTCGTGGGCTTTGTCGTGGTATCGATGCTGCTGGCCGTGTTCGGGCTCACGGATCTTGCCGGTTAGCCGTTGCCCGGTCAGCCCTCGGCCTCGGCCTCGGCACTCAATGCCGGCAGCGGCAGCGCATAGCGCAGGTGCCGCGTGGGCATCATCCATTCCACCGGACTGCCGAGGCGGTCGAAACGCAGCCGCACCAGCGGCGGCGGCTCGGAATCGGCGAACAACAGCCAGCTGTCGCGCCAGCCAGTGTCGGAACCGTCGCCATACGCAAACCGCAACGCGGTCACCCCGGCGAGCAGGACCTGCTCGTTCGAGGTCAATGTGGCATCGGCAAGCGTGGCGCTGCGGAACGCCACAGCGCTCTGCCCGTCGGTCCACCAGGGCGGCAGCGGGGTCTCGCGATAGACCAGGCGTTCCTGGTTGGGAAGAAACAGGTAGTGCGCCAATACCGGCGGCCCGGCCATCGCGTGCGCGGCGCTGTAACGGCTGACCAGGCGCAGGCTCGTCGTATCGCCCTCGTTCAGGGCCAGCGGATCGAAGCGCTCGTCACGTGCGGCGATCTGGCGGCGCAGGAAGACCTGGACCTGCCAGTCACTCTCGGCCGCACCCAGACCCTGACCGGTGCGTTGAACCTGCCTGTAGACCAGCCCGAGCAACGCAATCAGCGCCGCGGAGACGGCTACCACGACCAGGAGCTCCAGCAGCGTGAAGCCGCGCGCTTTGGATCCCGTGCGACAGGACCGGCTCAACCCTTGAGCTGGCGCAGATTCGACAGTGACATCAGATGCGCATACACCAGCCGTAACGTGCCGTCCCTGCGCCAGGCGAGGATAGTCTCATCGGGCAGCGCATCAAACTTTTCCTGATTGACGACATAGAACCGGCGCAACACCGTGCGCTGTTCACCGCCCTTTTTGCGCTGCAGGGCACGTTCCTCGAGTATCCCGGCCTCCAGCAGGCGCGCGGTCAGTCGCTGCGACATTTTCGATTCTTCCTGATAGGCGCCCAGAAAGGTCTTGACCTGCTCGACCACCTGGGTCGGGGTGCCGTCTTCCTCGAACAGGCGTTCTCCCTCGTCGGTCTGAAAGTGCGGCGCATCCACGTCGACCATCACCACCATCTCGCCCTCGCGCTCGGTATGGCCGAGGATGAAGGGATAACGCGCCACGTGCGCGGGCATGTAGGGCACGGTCCACTGGCCATTGTCATCGACGAACTGGTTCCTGCCCTCCGCACCCAGCAGCGCGACCGGCATTCCCTCCTTGGGAAACACCACGGGGTAGACCTTGGACGCCTCGAGCATCTCGGTGTAGGTGATCGGCGCGTACAGCAGGTCCCGCGCAAAGGAATAGTCGGGCAGATTGCGGAAGCGAAGGTTGCGGTGGGTTTCCGCAGAGAGCGGTTGGGCGTTCTGAAACATGCGTGCGGGGTCCTGGTTCGGGGAAAACAGGCTGCGCATGATACCGGTACGCCAAAGTGGAGGAAAGGGGGAAGCCTACCGTTTCCAACCTTATTCGCGCACAAAAAAATGGGGGGGCAAAGCCCCCCCAGCGTTTACTGCTTTATCGGTCTAGCTGTTGTCACTGTGGAGTTGGTGTTGGCACCGTATCGATGTTGAACCCATCCACATCATCTGCGACGTAGATGAACGCGCCGGTTGGGCTCGAGAGCGTGCCTGCCGGTGCTTGCTCACCCTTGAACCAGACCGTCGTGTCCAGATCACCGTCCAGTCGATCGTTGCCCGAATCATCACGACCCGCGTTGTAGTCATTGAACGGGTTGTTGAACATGATGATGGCGTCGATCACCGGATACCTCGTGACGATGTCTGCCAGGGTCTGACCGCTACCGAACGTCACCAGGTGCCAGGCCTCGCCGGCCAGGAACCCGTCCTGCGAACCACCGGTCATCGGGATGAACAGACGGTGCAAGCCGGTCGAGTTGTTGGTCATCGAACCACTGACGTCGTCGTTGCCGGGAATAACGGGCGGCTGGGAGTCCGGGGACCGGTTCGAGGGCTGGTAATAGTGTTTGTCACCATCACCATGGAACCCAAGCGCAGCACCCGGGCGGATGTCCAGCGAACCAACATTGCTGTTGTCGTTGGAATCACCCAGCTCGAACGCCAGCTGCACCGCGGCCTGCTTCTTACCCTCGTTCAGACCCAGCGCGAACACCCTGTCGTCATAGTCGCCATCGTGCTCCCACAAGGTAACCGGGGCACCATCGGTCGGACGCGACTGCAGGAAGAACCACGGCAGATCCAGGTCCTTCGCATCCTCGACCCGATCCGGTGTTCCCGGAACCGGCACCAGCTCCCAATCGCCGTCGTCGAAGAGCTTCATGCCCTTGATATTCATCATCTCGACATTGAGCATGGTTGGGGTACCGTCACGCTGGAGGTCTCCCTCGAACGGCAGGTACGACGTGAAGCTCGGCTCACACATGTTCACCTGGCGCCACTCACCTGCGCCACCGGCATCGCGGATGGTCTGCTTTACCTTGATCATGATGCAGGCATCATCGTACTCAGGCTGCAGGTCGTTGCCGGTGCTCTTCTTGTCGAGCGAGGCCTCGTCCATGCCGACGGTGACCCTGTAGGTACCACCTGGTCCGGTGAGTGCATAGGCGGTATCCACCACCTCGAAGACGCTACCTCCCGGGTAGGTATCGCCTACGATCGGCTCGGCGATCAG
>Ga0316201_10004262_pt1 | contig 10765 bp, 7 predicted proteins | sample CS6wburrow_MG_FD_204516 | JGI IMG/M metagenome (GOLD analysis project Ga0316201, IMG submission 204516) | Coastal sediment microbial communities from Delaware Bay, Delaware, United States - CS-6 worm burrow | ecosystem: Environmental > Aquatic > Marine > Coastal > Sediment | place: USA: Delaware... | reverse complement strand
TGGTGATGGTCTGGAGCTCAGGCCCGATCAGGCCTCGACTGATGTGCGCCATCAAGTGCCGTCCATCCACGACTTCGCCCAGCTGCTCGGCGGCCTCGACCGCGTGGCGCGCCGGCACCGCCATGAAGATGAGCTCGCAATCCCTGATGGACCCAATGTCTGTCGAGGTTTGGATTGGATCGGGGAGCTCGCGGTCTTTTCGGCTCCAGACGACGACCTCGTGTCCATGCCGCGCCGAGGCCAGCGCGATTGCGCGCCCGAATCCGCCTGCGCCGACCACGCCGATTCGAAGGGTCATCGGCGAGCCCCCAACAGCTCGATTTCGCACGCCGCTTTCAGTTGTTCGGGGCCTGCAATGTCCTCGGCGAACGGAACCAACCTGTTTTGGTAGTAGAGGAGCAGCGACGGGTCGCCGATGACGATTTGGTCGCCCTCTCGCGTTGCGGCCGTCGAATCGTGGTAACCGCTCCAGAAGCTCAGAGCGCGTTCGAGCAGTTCCTCGGGCGTGTCTTCTTTGACGACTTCGCTCGTTCGCACTCGGCCCTGCCGCTCGAGGGCGAATAGGCGATCGCGGGCTTCGCCAAGCACCTGGCAAAGGGCTTCACTGTCGACACCGATCTCGCCGCGAAGTCGCATTCGCGTGAAGAGATCCATGCCTGGTGTCTGTTGCACCAAATCGCGGAACAGCACGTGGGCCACGACCTGCGTGCTCATCAGAACAGTCTCCTTCTCGTAGCGCTGTGCGAGCACCTCGCCGAGCTCCCGGGTGTACGCCGCGTCGCGCGCTGCGTCGATTACGGCCTTTCCTCGATGCTCGACATAGCCGCCAGGGTCGATCGAGCGCCCCGTCGGTGTCAGCGACTGCCCCTCCGCGTCGACGGAATTGCCAAACGGGTCGATCGGCTCGCCGAATCGAATGATGCAGCCGCCGCGCATCCCGACCATCTTTCGGAAGAACGCGAACCAGCGATCGATTCGAGAGAATTCGTCGTCCTCGATGATATACCGCGCCTGGCCTTCTTCGGTGAGCCAGTCTTTGACGAGCGTTTCGGCTTCGAGGACGAGCGCGTAGTTGATGGTCGTCGGAACGAACCAAACCGGGCGGTCGACCCGTCGCACCTGATTGGTGGTGAATGCTCCGACCGCAGAGCCGAGCAGCCCGAGCTTGACGTGACGTTCGATCATGCCGGAGCGGCTTCGGGTGCCGCCAGGGAAGAAAAGCGAGTGATACCCGCGCTCGATCATCACCTGCGAGTACAACTTCAATACGTGCTTATATAAGCTGACCTGGATCCGCCTATCGACGCGATAAGCCCCCAAGTTGTGCATGAAGAAGCTGATGATGGGGTTGGTGAAAAGGTTCTTGCCGGCGCCGTAGATGACGGGCGGCAGCCCAGATGTCTCGAGAGCCTGCGAAAGGACGATTGAATCGAGGTTCGACGAGTGCGTCGGGACGAAGACCAAGCTTCCCCGGTTTTGCAGGTTTCGAAGGTGGTCGAGGTCGCCTTCAACCCGAAGGACGCGGTCGAGTGACGCCGGCGACCCGGCCATCAAACCCTCGGTGAGGCGCCGCGGCTCCATCACGCCGCCGATCAAACGCGGTGCGGCCCGACGCGCGAAACGATAAACGCGGGGGTCGAAGTTGCCGGCGATGTCGCGGGCCATGTTGGTCACGATCGTGTGTAAGACCCGTCGCTGCTCGCTGTCGTCCATCTTGCCGATACGTCGAATCATCGAGCGCCAATACCCGAGCCTGTCGCGTGCCTCTTCGTCGCGCTGCTTTTCGAGCCGCCGAATTTCATGAAACGCCGCATCGTTGAGCGCCATTTCCAAGCGGGCGCGGTCGGTTTCGTGCGCAGTGCAGATTCGGTTTACGACGTCGGAGATGACGTCGTCACGCTCACTGTTGAACCAGAAGATCGACGGGTCGCTAGGCCGCGGGACGTATGGCTTGAGATGCGGCAGACGAAGCGGGCGTTCCGATAGAAAGCGTTTCAGCATGGCAAGACCCTAAACCGCCTCGAAGTAACGGCGAAGCTCCCATTCACTCACGGCCTTGCGGTACTCGCGACACTCCCAGTCTCGGGTGCGGATGAAGTGATCGATGAAATCGTCGCCGAGCGCGACACGCGCGACCTCACTTCCTCGAAGGCGTTCGAGGGCCGCTTCGAGCGTGAGAGGAAGGGCAAGCGCCGGGTCGGTGTCGCTCGTCGCATCGCCTTTGGTCATGGCTGGAGGCTCGATCTTCTCGGCAATCCCATACAGGCCGGCGCCTAGGCATGCCGCCATCGCGACGTATGGGTTGATGTCCGCAGCAGTCTGCCTAAATTCGATTCGCGTTGCGTGATCGGTCGGACCGAGGATGACGCGCGAGCCGCAGGTCCGGTTTTCGATTCCCCAGGAAGCATTCAGCGGAGCCCACACTCCGGGGACGTAGCGCTTGTAGCTGTTGACGAACGGTGAATAGAGGGCGGTGAGCTCTGGAGCGAGGGTCACCAGTCCCGCCAAGTAGTGATGCCCGATCTCACTCAACCTGTCTCTTCCTGCGGCTGCGAAGAGGTTGATCTGCCCTGCCGCGTCCCAGAGGCTTTGATGGATGTGTCCACTCGAGCCGGGCAAGTCTGCGTTCCACTTGGCCATGAAGGTCACCGAGAGGTCGTGCCGCGCGCAGATCTGCTTGAGCGTCGTCTTGAAGAGCGCCGCCTTGTCCGCGGCGGCTAGCACATCGTCGTAGCGCAGCGCCGCCTCCCAAACGCCCGGGCCCGTTTCGGTGTGGATCCCTTCGATCTCGATGTCGTACTCGGCGCAGGTGTCCAAAATGTCATCGACCAGGGCCTGATACTGGCCCGCACGCAACCAGGAGTACCCGAACATGCCGGGGCTCAGCGGCTCGAGGTTGCGGAAGTCTTTTTCGTGCATCGATTCTGGCGTCTCTTGAAACACCCAGAATTCGAACTCGGCCGAGAACTTGGCCGTGAAGCCGGCCTCGCCGGCCTTCTTGATGACCTTCTTCAGCAAGTTCCGAGGGCATGCCGGATGGGGCCTGCCGTCCTGGGTATAGAAGTCGACCAGGAAGTTCGCGGTGTCCGGAGCGTCCGGAAGAACGCGAAAGGACGACGCATCGATTCGGGCCAACGCATCGGGATAGCCCGTTTGCCAGCCGGTCACAGTCGCGTTGTCGTAGAGTTGGTCGCAGATGTCCCAACCGAAAATGACGTCGCAAAAGCCGAATCCCTTATCGAGGGCGGACCAAAACTTCTCGAGGCTGATGTATTTGCCGCGCAGCAGGCCGTCGACGTCGAAACCACCGACCTTGACCTTTCGGATACCCTTTTCGTTGAAGTCGCGACGTAGCTCTTCGCTCACAGATCCTCCTCGGCGGCCGAAGCATACCCGTTTTTTCGGCGGGAGGAGCGGGGAACCTGCTGAGCGACCGGCGTAGCCTATTTCGCCGGAACGAAGCGATGAACCAAGCCCAAACCCACCACGAACAAGACCGCGACCGACGCGTGGCCCAAAAGCTCGTGTGAGGTGCCTGGGATTGCGCAGTGCGCTTTGAGGACGAAATTGCCGGCAAGCCCGGCGGCCGCGGCTGCGACGAAACTTCCAAGCGCGTTGCCACGATCGACGAGGCGAAGCAGCGCATAGACCGGGACTCCGAGAAGCAGCCCGACACCCATGCAAGCCCCCGCCATGACGCTGCCCACGTGCTCATGCGTTGCTGCCTGCGCCGCCGGGTGGGGCCAAAACGCCGCCAAGACCGTTGCGCCGAGGGCGATGCAAACCAGGCACACGGACTGCCAGTGCGGGAGGGCAGGGAGGTGGACCGGGCGGGTGACCATCACCATTGCGATCACCAGCAGGACACAGAAGGTCACCAGGCTGAGCGCCCATTGAATCGTGCGGGCTTGATCGCCTACCAGGGGGAATGCAAACCAACCGATGACCGCCAGTGTGGAGAACACGCCAAGCACGATCAGCCGCCGTGCCATCGTGGAGCGGCTTCTCAGGAAGCCGGCGATCGAACGGTCGGTCTTGTCGCACTCCGCTTTCATGCTGGAGAACATCCGGTCCATCCGCTCAGCGTTGCCTGGCATCTCCGGCGCATCGAGCTCGCGCAAGCGCTCTCCGAGGCCGGACTCGGGCCTGTTGCTGCCACTAGTCATTCATCACCACGTATTTCCAGAACCAACAATTGTTTCAAAGTTCTGTAGGCGCGATGTGCGCGGACACGTACAGCACCCTCGGAAGTACCCACGATTTGGGCCACTTCGGCGTATGGGCGCTCTTGAAACCAATGAAGCTCCACCACTTCACGCTGGCTGCTGGGTAGCTTCTCGAGGGCCACGTGAAGGAGCTCGGAGCGCTGGCGCAGCTCCAGGGGCATGAAATCCGCTTCCGGACCGGCTTGCGTCTCGACTTCCAAGCTCGTCATTTTGCGACGCTTCGTTCGACGCCAGTGCTCACGAACCAGGTTCATGGCAATGGTCATGACCCATGGGCGCAGCTTCGAGCCGCGTCGAAAGTCGTTTCGCGCGCCGTGGAGCCGGAAAAAAGTCTGCTGGACGATCTCTTCAGCCAACTCGTCGTTGCGAAGGTGGCGTCGCGTGAGACGAAGAAGGATGGGCGCATACCGTTCGAACAAGAGCCGAAACGCTGCCTCGTCCCCATCGACGTAGGCGTCCATCAGCTCTTCGTCGGTCCGTTGGGACTTGGGTGCGCTACTCGCCATGTTCTGCGCCGGGATCGAGACCCAAGGGGAGCGTGGTGTCGTTCGGACTGCGCCGCGCGTTCCACCAGTAGCCCGCGAACAGTAGGCTGCCCAGCAGGATCGAGAGCAGGGTGATTTGACGCCAGCGAACCGACCGGTTGGCGGCGAGCTCTTCAAGCCGTACCGGCTTGATTGGGATCGGACGCGCGCCAGACGTGCTGACGACCTTCCCAGGGGGATGACTGCTGGTGGCGAGGGCGGGAGGGAGAGGCGAGTTGAGCGAGGGCACGGGGATCGAGCCGATGTTCGAAGTCTCCATCCACGGCGCAATGTCTTGGGTCCGAGGATTCTGTTTGGCCGATTCGACCTCGAGCCAGTCGAGGGCGGCCCGCATCGCGGCTGCGTCGGGGTATCGGTTCCGCGGATGCCTAGCCATCGCCCGCCTGATCACATCGGGCAGACCGGGGACATCGTCAAACCCGTCGTCCGCTTCCCACCCGACGGGCGGAGAGCCAATCACCATGTGGTGCAGCAATGCTCCAACGGCATACAGGTCTGCGGAGGGGTCGATCGTCCCGCCGCCAAAGCGCTCGGGCGCCATGTAGGCGACCGCATGCTTGCCCGAGCCGGTGTGGGCGGCATGCGGGCTCGCCTCCGGGAAGGAGCGGATCAAAGGGACGATGCCCAAGCCGACCAGTCGTGCGCCGAGCTCGCCGGTTCGCTTTCGGCTGACGAGGACGTTTTGCGGCGTCAGGTCACCGTGCGCGAGGCCCTGCGCGTGCGCGGCACCGAGGGCGTCGAGCACTTCGTACGCCAACCGAAGGACGGTGAGGGACCTCAGCGGGCGATCGCGCAGCAGGTTCCCAAGAGTCGTCCCGCGCATGTCGTGAAAGGCCAGGTAGGGAACGCCGTCGATGATGCCTGCGTCGAGCACACGTGGGACTGCGTCGGAGCGAATCGACCCCAGGCCGTGCGCGAGCTCCGAGAAAGCGGTCTCGGCCCGCTTCGAGCGGTTCAGATCGATTGGCAGTACGCACAGGATGAGAGGCGTACCTTCGGAGGTCGCGCGGTAGTACGACGCGACCCCGCCCCAAGGCAAGGTGCCGTCGACCACATAGCGCCCTGCAAAGAGCTCTTCTGGCGGGGGATAGGCGCCACCAGGCGAGGGAAACATCGGGGTCGAGGATAGACCCAATGACCCATCGACGCGAGACTTTGACGTCGCGGGCGCAAAACCGTTCATCGGGGGCCGTCCGCGCCTTTGCCGCGAAGACGCCGAGCGAAGTACTCGCTGCCCGCCGCGAGGGCTTCCGGATCCTTCAGCGACGAAAGCAAGGCGTTCGCGTCTTCGCGTGCATCGAAGCGGCCGGCGCGAATCGCCAGGAGCTGTTGCTTGGTGATTCGGAGCACCATCTTTGGCTTGCGCGCGATCGTCGCGACGAGGCTTTCGAGCGCGTCGTCCAGGCGATCGGTCGGAACGGTGCGGCTCACCAATTGACTTCGCAGCGCTTCCTCCGCCCCAAAAGCCCGCCCGCTCAAGACCAGGTCCGCCGCCAGCGTTGAGCCGACCAGCCGGACGAGGTGCTCCATGGCGCCCCAGCCGAGGGGAATCCCAGCGTCGAGCTCCGGAATCATGAAACGGGCATCGCTTCCGGCGATGCGGATGTCGCAGGCGCCGGCGAGGACCAGACCGCCGCCGATACAGTGGCCGCGAATCCCTGCGACCGTGATCTGCGGAAGCTCGGCAATCGCATCGGTCGTGCGTCGGCCCAGGTCCGCCGTGGCTCCTGCATCAGGGCCAGCTAGCAACGGGAGGAATGCCGGTAGGTCGGCGCCGGCCGAGAAGCAGCTTCCCGCGCCAGTAAAGACCACGACCCTGACCGCGTCGTTCTTTTCGAGGTCGGCGCACACGTCGATCAGCTCGCTCAGCGTGCCAGGGGAAAGGGCGTTGAGCGCCTCGGGCCGATCGAAGACGATTCTGGTCACCCTCTCGTCGGTGGAGACTTTCAATCCGGACATCGATTCTCCTATCAGCTGAAATTGGCGGGGCGTTCGACGCAGTAGATGCCGCCCGGGGCCTCGATCAAGGTCGCGCACTGGTTGCAGTGGCTGCAGCCGTTCCTGTAGTTGCTTCGCGCCCGTGCCTGCTTCGGAAAATCGGGATCGAAGATCAGCGCCCTGCCGAGTTGGATGAAGTCGAAACCTGCGTCCATCACCGTGCGGATGCTGTCGTTGGTGCACACGCCGCCAATGTAGCAAACACCGCACTGCACCCGATCGCGTATCCGCTGCGCTTGCTCGAGGAAATACGTCTCTTCGTAGGGGTAGTCTTTGAACATGAGCGGTGCCGCGAGCCGAATGCCGATCTTCATGAGTCGGCTCTTTTCGTGCTTGATGAGTCCTGGGACCATGCTGTCGCCTCGGAACAAAAGCATCGGGTTCATGCTACTCGTGCCGCCGCTGCAGATGATCACATCGAGGCCGCCGGCTTCGAGCATCGCCGCGATCTCCACCGAGTCGTCATAGCTGACGCCTCCCGGTACGCCGTCGGTCATGCTGATCTTGCCAAGCAGCGGGTAGTCGTCGCCGACGCTGTTTCGAACTTCGGAAAGCACTTCGAGTGCGAACCGCATGCGGTTTTGAAGGCTGCCCCCGTATTCGTCCTTACGCTTGTTCGTCTTTGGGCTGATGAATTGGCTGATCCCGTAGCCATGGCCGAAATGAATCTCGATGGCGTCAAAACCGACGGACTTCATGAAAGTAGCGGCTCGGCCGATCACCTGTGCGCGGTCCCGGATCTCTGGTTTGGTCATTTCCGCGATCCGTCCGAGGCCGTGTACGAGGCCAAGCGCGTTCGTCCCCTTCGAAGGGCCGAGCGGTCGCATTCCGCCAAAGTCCTTGTTCTTCGTGAAGGCACCACAGTGCCCGAGCTGCCCGGACACCCTCGCACCGGTGGCCTGCACGGTGCGAATGAAGAGTTCGAGCTCGGACCGAATCCCTTCGTGCATGTACATCATGTCTTCGTGAATGCGCCCGTCCGATTCGGCGGCGCAGTAGGCGATCGTGGTCATCCCGACCCCGCCCTGGCCGATGCGCTCGTGAAAGCCGACGAGGGCCTCGCTCGGGACTCCGCCGGGCGATTTGCCTTCGAACGTCGCGGCTTTGATCAGCCGGTTGCGCAGGGTGAGACCGTTGATCGCAGCCTGAGAAAAGCATCTATCGAGCGAGTCAGCCATGACGTGCCGGGGTCATACCATCGACCCTCATGCGCCGGTAGTCGCATCAAAGGCGGAGCGAGGCTTCTAGGGTCGGTTTCCGAGGTATGCTCGGACCGTACGCGGGATCGGCTGACGCCTGAGTGCCTGGCTGAGCGCCCAGCGTTCGTCTTCAGGATCTTCGATGAAATGCATTTCGCTTCCTTCGCGAAACGCGATCGGGACACCACCGCGGAAGAGGATGCGGTTTTTCGGGGTCGCAGGGACGCGGCGGCCGGGGGTGATGATGCCTACCAAGTTGAGTGGGTCGGCCGCGCTGATCGAGACCAGCTCGCCCGTCTTGTCTTGGCGGCGCGCTTTGCGCAGCGCGGTGACCGCCTCGGGCAGTGCGTACTGCTCTCCGGCAAAGCCCGCGACGAAGCGGCCGCCTCGGATCCGGCCCTGCGCTTCGAGCCGCCGATACACGCGAAGTATCGTGTACCAGGGCGGCAGGTCGCCTTCGCGATCGAGAAGCCGACGAAACACGACGCCCCATCGGCGAAGCAGCGACCAGGCGATGCTTTCGACGTCGTGATCCTCGGCGGCGTCAGGCAAGACCGTCCACCGGCCCGCGGCCTCCATGCTGTACCCCGCCACCGCGCGCCGGCCCGCACGCGGTCGTTTGGGGTCGGGCGCAAGCAGTGCCCGCAGTCCGGTGAAGCCATCCGAAGTCACCAAGCCGAGCGAAACGAGCTCGCCGAGGGCCAACTCCGCGCGCGTCGGCAGCAGGCCGGTATGGTGAACGATGTCGTCAAAGAAGCTCGCGCCCGACGCTCGAAGCATCTCCAAAGCCTGAGCGGCGTCCGCGGAGGCGGGCTCCTCGTCAAGCGAGCGGAAGCGCCAGGTGCGCGCGTGCTCGCGGCGGCAAAACGCGATGGGGCTCGTTCGGATGGGGCTCGACGCGCGGCCAGCCGGTGGCGTGCGCCGGCTCCAGGTGACTCTACCCGAGATGCAGAGCTGATCGAGCCAGGTCGGGTCGTAGCCTTCCATTCGCACCGGCAAGAGGTCAGCTTCCCAAGCTGCAGCGCCGGCTTCCATGCCTTCGAGCTGTTCGAGGATTGCGGCCAAGCCTTCGGGGCCTTCCATCCGGGTGCTCGGCGCGGCATGCTGCCAGCGGAGAAGGAACCGCATGTAGTCCGCGGCCGAGACCGCTTCGATCTCTTTTCGCAGTCGGTTGAGGGTGTAGCGGTGAATCCGCGCGAGCAGCCCGCGCTCACACCATTCGACAGCGGCCGAGCTCGACGTGAAGGAACCGCGTAGGACGAAGCCTTCTCCTTCGAGCGCGCCGAGGGCAGCGTCGACCAAGCCCGATTCCAAGTCGAGCAGCCCCACGAGCTGGCTGGCCGTCATCGGACCACAACCTTGCAATCGGCCTCGCACGATTTCTCGCACGGCGTCTTCTCGGGACCAGTGCTCGTCGCGGTGGCGCTTCGGCACCTCGACTTTCGTTTCGGCTTGTCCACCGGCCCAGGCGGCTCCGAGCAGCGGGACGCGCTCGGCGGCGGTCCAGAGCGCTCCGCCGTCGGTCAAAAAACGAGTGGCTCGGCCGGCTTCGACGAGCCCGCGCAGCCAGCCCAGCCACTCGCCGCGCGCGGCTTCCTCTTCGGTGAAGCAGTGGTGCAGCAAAAGGGCATCGTGCATTTCTTCGGAGTCGCGAGGCTCGGGCCATGCCTCGCCGCGCACGCGCTCGATGGCTGCAGCGTCGAGGGCGCCCAGGTCTGAAGCCTGACTGGGGTCGAGCCATCGGCGCGACATCACCGCTTGTGTTCGACGCTCTTCGAGCGGTGCATCATCGAGGAATGCATACGGCTTCGCGTTCAGAATCTCCTGGGCGAGCGGCGATGGTTCGGTGAGATCTCGCGCCACCAGCGTCAGCTCGCCGGCTTGCAAACGTTGGAGGAGCGCTTCGAGCCGTTCGATGTCCATGGCCTCGTGAAGGCAGTCTTCGATCGTCTGGTGCACTAGGGGATGGTCCGGAACCTCGCGGTCACCGGCGACGTTTTCTAAACAGGCCACCTGATCGGGGAAGCAAAGCCCGAGCAGATCGTCCGCCTGCATGCGCTGAAACGGCGGCGGCACCTTCTTGCCACCACGAAATCGAGAGACCGCGAGCGCCCGGGTCACGTTCCATCGCCAGCGGGTTTGAAACATCGGAGCGTCGAGCAGGGCTTGGACCAGCACTTCGCGGACGTTTTCCGCGCGCAAGAACTTGAAAACGTCCTCGAGCGGAAAGCTATGCGTGGGGCCGAGCGAAAGCACAATCGCGTCTTCGGTCGCAGCGGCCTGAAGCTCGACGTTGAAGCTTCGACAAAATCGCTTGCGGAGCGCCAAGCCCCAGGCGCGATTGACTCGGCTGCCGAATGGCGAATGAACGACCAAGTGCATTGCACCGGTTTCGTCGAAGAAACGCTCGAGGACGACCGTTTCGCGCGTCGGCATGGTGCCCAATGCGATTCGAGAAGCGACCAGATACTCCGCAACTTGCTGCGCCGCGAGCTTGCCGATCCCGGTTTCGAGCTGCAGCCAGTCGCCAACGTGTTCGAGGTCTCGATGCCGTTCGTCGACGCCCTCGCGAATGGCGTTGACCGAGCTGGAGAGGAGATCGGCGCGCGAAGGCGCCTCGCCGAACCAGAACGGAAGCATCGGAGGCTGGCCCTTGGCGTCGGCGACCCGCAGGACGCCCGGCTCGACTCGAAGAATCCGGTACGAGACGTTGCCGAGCTGGAAAATGTCCCCAGCCATGCTCTCGATGGCGAAGTCCTCGTTGACCGAACCGACCCGAAGGCCCTCCGGTTCGAGA
>Ga0316201_10004261_pt1 | contig 10765 bp, 10 predicted proteins | sample CS6wburrow_MG_FD_204516 | JGI IMG/M metagenome (GOLD analysis project Ga0316201, IMG submission 204516) | Coastal sediment microbial communities from Delaware Bay, Delaware, United States - CS-6 worm burrow | ecosystem: Environmental > Aquatic > Marine > Coastal > Sediment | place: USA... | reverse complement strand
GATTTTCATCGATGACGGGCATTTCCGATCCCGGAAGGGTAAGATCCTTGCTCACGGCTTCATCCTCTCAACAGGGTGCAAGACTTGACTCATCTTCGTTTTCGGCCGTCCTTTCGGGGTCTTGACGATTCTTTGGAAAATCACTTGATCATCCCCGGTGGCGACCGAAAATGGGTTATGGAGGAACCAACATCCCGGGGTGGACCGCACCCTGCGGGTCAATCGGTCACCGGTGTGTGGCCACAAGGAGAATTCGATGAACAAGCTGCTGATTCTCGTCCTGGCAGGGCTGCTGACCGTCGGCGCCGTCGCCCCGGTCCTGGCTTTCGGTCCGGTGGACATCGAAGCCGAACTGCCCTTCTACAGCAAGTACGTCTGGCGCGGCCAGCTCGCCCTGGACGGCCCGGTCCTTCAGCCCAATTTCGACGCCGATCTCTTCGGTTTCGGCTTCGCGGTCTGGGGCAACCTGGACCTGGATGACACCCAGGGCATGAATGGAACCTTCAGCGAGATCGACGTCACCCTGGGCTACGAGCTGGAGCTGCCCCTGATCGAGCTGGGGATGGGCTTCATCCACTACGCCTACCCGAAGCACCAGGTCGGAGGTTTCGAGGTGCGGGCCGGCAACCCCACCACGGAATTCTACCTCGAGGCCGAGGCCAACGTGATCCTCTCGCCCGAGCTGGCCGTCTACCAGGACATCGACGAGTACAAGGGCGCCTACTGGGAAGCCAGCATCGGGCACGGGGTGGCGCTGGGCGAAACGATGAAACTTGAACTGAGCGGCGGGCTGGGCCTGGGTTCGAAGAGCTACATGACCGGGTACTTCGGCGTCGATCCCGACCTCGTCCCGGACGTCAAGAGCTTCACCAGCGCCAGCATGTCCGACTACTACATCGGCGCCGAACTGCCTTACCACCCGCTGCCGACGCTGACGCTGTTCGCCAACGTCAAGTACACGGCCCTGCTGGGGGATGCCAAGGACGCGGTCGAGGCCGCCATGGAATCCAGATACGGCGGCAAGACCAGCGCCACGGTGTTCGGTCTGGGCGGCCGGTTCAGCTTCTAGGCTGGCCGGACACGTTTGTTTGCCAACCCCCGCGGGCCTCCCGCGGGGGTTTTCGCTTCCCCAATCCCGGAACTATCGGTCATCATGTCCGTAGAAGGGGCCGACGCGGCCACCGGCCGCGTATCCGCTGCCACGGGTCGGTCTTCGGGATCGACCGTATCCTGTTCCGGGGAGAATTCCGTGAATCCATCTGCGATGGCGATTGTCCGTCCTGTCCTCTTCTTGCTCCTGCTCGGGTCCTGGTCCGTGGCGGCGCTCGGGGCGCCCGCGACCCTGACGTTGCCGGCCGATCCGCCGGCCGTGCGCACCGTCGCGCTGGTTGAACAGTGGCGCATCGGCGGGGAGGAAGAGGAGGACCTGCTGCTCGGGGTCATCTTCGGCGGCGCGATCGGCCCCGACGGCAACGTCTACCTGATCGACCGCCAGCTGTCCCAGGTCCTGGTCATCTCGCCCGCAGGCGAACTGGTGACCACCCTCGGACGCCAGGGCCAGGGGCCCGGCGAACTCAACAACCCGCACGGTCTGCTGCTGCTCGAAGACGGCACGGTCGGCGTGATCCAGGGTTTCCCGGGGCGGGTGACAGTGATCAATCCCGACGATACCCCGGGCGGCACCATCGACATCGGCGGACCGCCGGCCGAGGGCGGTTTCAACTTCGTGCGCGAACTGGCCCGCTGCGGCAACAGCCTCGTGGGTGTCAGGGGCCGGGCCACCTTCGACATGGAATCCGGCAAGAGCGTGGCCACTTCGACCATGGCCGTCATGGACCTCGAGGGTGTCGACCAGGTGGTCATCGCCGAACACACCCAGGAGAACGACCTGCAGAAGCGGGTCTATGACGAGGCCGCCGAGTTCACCGAGATGGACACCTGGGCCGCCGGCGGCGACGGCGTGGTCGTCACGGCTCCCGCGCGCGACCGCTGGGAGATCACCGTCCGCGGGCTCGACGGCGAGATCATCCGGGTGCTCCAGAGGGACTTCACGGTCCGCAAACGCAACGACGAGGACCGCGCCGAACTGACCGACGGCATGGTCATCATCGTCAACGGCCAGCGGCAGGAGATCGAGAGCAAGACGCTCGAACACGATCCAGCCATCATGGGCCTGGACGTGGCCGCCGACGGCCGCCTGTTCGTGACCAGCTGTTTCGACCAGCGCAAGCTGCTGAAGGACGGAGTCGCCGCCCGCTACGACGTCATCTCTGCGGCCGGTGAGTTCGTCGAACAGCTGGTCGTGACCGTACCCGAGTTCGACGGCACGCAGGATGCCTTGTTCTTCCTGGACGGCGAGGGGTTCCTGCTCATCCGCAACTTCGACCAGGCCACCGAGTCGATGACCGCCGGCTTCGGCGGCGGCGACGACAACGACGCTGAAGACGCCGACCTGGACGCCGAGCCACTGGAAGTGGTCTACTACCGCATGCCGTGAACGGGTGACGAGTTGCCGCCGGGAGGATCATGATGGCAGACGAAATCGGATTGGCGGTGGTCTACCGCTGGCAGATTCATGCGGATCGGGAAGAGGAATTCCGGGAGGCCTGGGAAACGCTCACCGTCGCTCTCCGGGACCGGCGCGGAGCCCTGGGGTCGCGCCTGCATCGGGCCGAGGACGGCACCTGGGTGGCTTACGCCCAGTGGCCCGACCGGGCTGCCTGGCAGAACTCCCGCGACCTGGACAGTGTCGACCCCGCCGCCAGCGCCGCACTGCTCGCGACGATCATCCGGTCGGAGGAGCCCCTGCTCCTGGAGCCGGTTCGTGATTATCTGATGCCGGGGAATCAGACCAGGTAGATATCCAGCGCCACGAAGACCAGCAGCACCACGCCGATCCAGGAGTTGATCACGAAGAACGCCTTGTCGATGTGGCGCAGATCGCCGCCACGTACGATCGCCTGCTCCCAGGCCAGCAGCCCGGCCATGATCCCCACACCGACCAGGCTGAACCAGCCGAGCGGTTCGGCGCGCCGAAAGGCGCCGGCCATCATCCCGACCGACAGGACGTGGAAGACCTGCGAAACCGTCAGGGCCTTTTTCACACCCAGCCGTGAAGCCAGGGAGTGCAGGCCGGCCTGACGGTCGAAGTCGGCATCCTGGCAGCCGTAGATGGTGTCGAAGCCCGCCACCCAGAACATCACGGCGCCGGCAAGCCACAGCGGAAACGCGGCGAAGCCGCCGGTGACCGCCAGCCAGGCGCCGACCGGGGCGATCCCCAGGCCCAGGCCCAGCACCAGGTGAGCCAGCGGCGAGATCCGCTTCATGAAGGAATAACCCAGCACCACCGTCAGGGCGACCGGGCTGAGGTAGAAGCACAAGGGGTTCAGGTTCCAGGCGGCCAGCACCAGGACGGCTGCGGACAGGAAAACGAACACGGCGGCGCCGGTCACCGAGATCCGGCCGGCGGGAATGTCGCGGTCGGCGGTACGCGGATTGGCGGCGTCGATCTGGCGGTCGGCCAGGCGGTTGAAAGCCATCGCGGCGCTGCGGGCACCCACCATCGCCGCGAGGATCCAGCCCAGGGTCGACAGCGAGGGCCGGCCGGCCGACGCCACCAGGAGCGCGATGAGAGCGAACGGCAGGGCGAAGAGCGTGTGTTCGAATTTGATCAGCGCGAGATAGCGCGCCACCAGCGTCATTCCTGTCCCCACCGGGGCGCCAGATCGACCGCGACTTTCAGGTGATCGCAGACGCGCTGCACGATGAAATCGACCATCTCTCCCGGCGACGCGGGCTGATGGTAGAAGCCGGGTGCCGCAGGCATCACCAGCACGCCCCACGCACTCAGCTTGGCCAGGTGCTCGAGGTGGTGCGTGGCCATGGGTGTTTCACGCGGCACGATGATCAGCTGGCGGCGCTCCTTGAGGCAGACGTCCGCCGCCCGCAGGAGCAGCGTCTCGCTGGTGCCGGCGACGATGCGGCCGACGGTGCCCATCGAACAGGGGATGATCACCAGCGGCCCGCCCCGCGCCGAGCCGCTGGCCATGGGCGAGGTGAACTCCGCGCGCCCGAAGGTCGCCAGCCGGCCGGGCCCCATGGTCCGCAGGCGTTCGATGATCCCGTCCACCGAAAGGTTCATTTCCACCGGTGCGGTCTGGCTCACCGCCGAGCTGACCACCAGGTTGACGTCACGGCCGGCGTTCAACAGCACGTCGACCAGGCGAACCCCGTACGCCAGGCCGCTGGCGCCGGTCCAGGCCACCCCGACAGCGGGCTGTTTCCCTGCATCAGTCATTATCAAGCCTCCCGCCCACGATGTGGGCGATGCCGAAGGTCTGGCGCTCGACGAAGGTTTCGACGAAACCGTATTCGGTCAGCAGCCGGCGGAACTCCTCCGGCGTGAGGAACTCGCCCATGCTGCTGGGCAGGTAGCTGTACGCCGCGCGGTCACGGCCGACCAGCTTGCCCAGCCAGGGGATCACCGAGTTCAGGCCGAACCGCAACGGGCCCGGCACGCCGCGGTGCTCGCCGTCGGCTGCCGGGTCGTCCCGGTAGAACTCCAGCACCATGAACTGTCCGCCGGGCCGCAGCACCCGCACGATCTCCTCGAGGCCGCGCCGGACATCGGCGAAGTTCCGCACCCCGAAACCGACCGTCACCGCATCGACGCTGCGTGAACGGAAAGGCAGGTTCATGGCGTCGGCAGCGGTCGGCGCCAGGCGGTCCGCGCCGGGTTTGCCGCGGGCGCCGACCAGCATTTCGGGACAGAAATCCGCCGCGATCCAGGTGCGGCCGCGACCGGCGCGCTGGCAGGTCAGCGCCAGATCGCAGGTTCCCGAGCAGAGGTCGAGCACCTCCCAGACGTCATGGTCCAGGCGGGCCGCCACGTTGCGGCGCCAGGCCTTGTCCCGGTTCAGGCTGAGGAAGTGGTTCATGAAATCATAGACGCCGCTGATACGAGCGAACATCGAGCGCACCTCGCGGCCGTGGGCCTCGGCGTCCCGCACCGCCCAGGAACCGGCCTCGCGGCCGTGGATCTCCTGGAAGTCGGTCATGACCCGGCCTTCAGCCGGTCCAACAGGTCCGCCCATTCGGCCGTCACGCTGGCGGTCACGTCCGGGTCCATGGTCACCACGTCGGGCCACTCCCGCTCGAAACCCCGCTCGCCCTCGAGCTTGCGGGTCGCGTCGACACCCATCTTGCCGCCGTAGCTGGCAAAATTCGTGGCGTGGTCCAGCTGGTCGATCGGACCTTCGCTGAAGAACACGTCGCGACCCGGATCGATGCTGCCGGTCACCCGCCACAGGACGTCGTTGAGGTTGTGCACGTCGACATCCTCGTCGACCACGATCACGGTCTTGGTGAACATGATCTGTCCGGTGCCCCACAGCGCCTGGCACACCTTGCGGGCATGGCCCGGGTACCGCTTCCTGATCGAGATGATCACCAGGTTGTGGAAGCAGGCCGCCGCCGGCAGGTGGTAGTCGACCACCTCGGGCAGCGGCACCCTGAGCAGCGGCAGGAACAGGCGCTCGGTGGCCCAGCCCAGCCAGCCGTCCTCCATCGGCGGCTTGCCGACAACGGTGGTCAGGTAGATGGGGTTACGGCGGCTGGTGATCGCCGTGACATGAAAGACCGGGAATTCCTCCGCCAGACTGTACCAGCCCGTATGATCACCGAAATCGCCCTCCAGGCGCCTCTCGTGCGGCTCGACGTAGCCTTCGATCACGAAGTCCGCCGCCGCCGGAACCTCGAGATCGCAGGTCACGGCCCTGGTCATCGCCACCGGCTTACCGGTCAGGAAGCCGGCGAACATGGCCTCGTCGATGTCCGGCGGCAGCGGCGCCGTCGCCGCGTAGGTCATCGCCGGGGAACCGCCGATGGCCACGCAGACCGGCATGCGTTCGTTGCGTTTCTCGTATTCGGCGTGATGGGAGGCCCCGGTCTTGTGGATCTGCCAGTGCATGCCGGTGGTCCTGCCGTCGAAGACCTGCATGCGGTACATGCCGATGTTGCGCTTGCCGTTCTCCGGGTTGCGCGTGATCACCAAGGGCGTGGTGATGTAGGGTCCGCCGTCCCCGGGCCAGGTGGTCAGGACCGGCATGATGTCCATCAGGCCGCGTCGCTCCAGCTCGTCTCCCTGCACCACGATCTCCTGGCAGGGGCCGCGGCCCACGTTGCGGGGCATGGACTCTCCCCAGCCCTTGAGCTTGCCCAGCATGCGCACCTTGTCCCACAAACCCTCGGGGGGACCCATCTTCAAGGGCTCCTCGAGCTTGGCCACCGCCGCTTCGATGCTCTCGCAACCCAGGGCCCAGGCCATCCGCTGCCGGCTGGCAAAGAGGTTGATCAGCAGCGGGACCGGCTTACCCGAGGCGTCGACCGCCCGTCGGTTCAAGCCGCGGGCTTCGCTCCAGCGGCCAGGAACGGGATTCTCGAACAGCAGGGCGGGGTTCTCGCCGGCCTTGACGAAGCGGTCGGCGATCTCGGTGACCTCCAGACAGGGGTCCACCGGTTGGCTGATGCGGATCAAGGCGCCCCGTTCCTCGAGGAAGCGGACAAACGACTGGAGGTCCCCGGTGGGGATACCGGCGGCGTTGGACGAGGCCATGGCGGTTCCTTGATTGGAATGGATCCTGGATTTCGACTGGGAAAACTTAGCAGAGAGGCCTTTGACCGGCAAGGCGGGCGGGGATCTTCAAAAAAAACAGGGGGGTGTCGCCACCCCCCAGATCCCCACCGGCTGTATTACAATAATAATTAGCATTAAATCTGGATTTTGCCAACCGCTAAGATTGAAAGTGCGGTAAACGACGAGGAACCGGGCACCGCCAGTGCGGCTCGGTCGGCGCCGAACCGGAAGGCACAGCCAGACACTACCCCCTCCTCACCGGTTCCGCCGGTCGGCGGTCGGCAGCGCGCTATCCCTTGGCTTCGAACCTGCGATGGAAGTCGAAGTTCAGATCCGCCAGGGGTTTCGCGTTCTGCTCGATGTCCAGGATCTGCATGGCCTTCTCGTAATCATCCGGATGCACATGCATGATGTAGCGGTAACCGCCGCGCCCGTCGGTGATACCGTTGGCGCTGGACACGTTGATGTCGGCGTCGCAGAGTTGCTGGTGGATACCCACCAGGGCGCCGAGTTCATCGTCCCCGTGCACGACGAAGGCGTGGTGTGGTCCGACCAGGCGCAGTCCCTGGTTACGGGCCAAATCGCCGAGCCACGTCGCATTCAAAGGATAGATGACGAGCTGGGTGCGATCCCGGCCGACCGGAAACGCGTTGAAGGCAATCAGGTTGACTTCTTCCGAGGCCAGGGTTTCGAGGAAACGGCAGCCTTGGCCTGGCGAATCCTCGACCGTGGTGTAGTAGTAGTCCACCGAGTAGATTTGGGCCGTCATGGGGGCACCTTCCTGAAATCGGCATGCAGCCGTGCCGCCCGAAACCGCGTGGGGTGCTATTTCGGTAGTGGCATCCCGCCCGCCTGATGACCGGCGCCGGAGAATGCCGGACCTGCCGGGTGCATCAGACTACGAGCCCGCCGGGAAAAAGTTCTCGGCTCTCGTCCCCAATCTAGAGGCATATCCATTATACCACACCGGGGCCCGGCACAGGGTTTTGTGTTGAAAACAGCTATTCTATTGGGCGGTAGAGGGTTCCTGAAGCCTCAATACGGCTATTTCAAAGGCCGCACCAGGACCGCGGCGACGTCGCCATGCTGCTCGGAGGGTCCGTCACCGTGGCGGTGGGCCGGGCCCACGCCCTCCCAGTGATGCAGAACTTCCCAGCGGAAGAAGAGCTTGAGGATTTCGCCGCGGTCCAGAAAGAGGCGGTGACGGCCGTCCTCCGGATGCCGGAAGCAGCGGACGCTGCGGCGGTCCCAGGTCTGGCAGTAGTGATCGAACTGCGGATCATCGACGTTCCACGCGGTCAGGAACAGGGTTCCGCCGGGCCTGGTCCAGTGGTGAAGGCGCTCCACCAGGGATGCGCAGCCCCCCAGATCCAGGGTCTGCATCAGACCGAAGCACAGCACGGCGTCGAAATTGCGATCGGGTTCGTAGAGGAAGATGTCCTGGGCGAGGGCGTCGACCGTCAGGCCCTCATTTTCAGCCGCGGTCGCGAAGATGTCGACGGCTACCTGCGAGTTGTCGATGCCCGTCACCCGGCAGCCGCGTCGCGCCAGCGGCAGGGCATTGCGACCCTGACCCACGCCCAGGTCGAGAACCCGGCAGCCGGCGGGCAATCGGTCGGCCTGCTGCTCGAGCAGGGGCGATGCCTCCGCCCCGAAATAGGCGTCGTGTTCGGCGTAGGCTTTGTCGTAGTCGTCGTGCACGCGGGTCCGCCTATTCCAGTTCCCTGATCCGGCCTTCGATCGTCGCCACCACCGTCTGTTCCCTTTCGACCGCCGCCACGGCCGCCGCGGTCAGCGTCACCCCCAGATCCTTGTAGTCGGGCAGGTCGATCCGCAGGTAGACCGGCGCCATCATCGCCACGAAATCGGGCATGGCCACGCGGTAGATCCCGTCCAGGGCCAGGGGTTCGGTTCCCACCAGGATCTCTTCCACCGCCGCGGTTTCCCCACCGTCGGCCCGACGATAAGTATAACTGATTCCCGAGACCTGGAGTATGCCGTGTTGCCCCGCGACCGCCGCATCGGCGTTCTGCTGGACCACGGTCCCCAGCTGCCGGCCGGTCAGCTCCACCACGACGATGGAGTTGGCGAACGGCAGCATCTCGTTGATGTCCAGCGCGGTCACCGGCCCCTGGTTCAAGGCCTTGCGGATGCCGCCGGAGTTGATGAACGCCACGTCCGCCTCCGCCCGACCGCGGATGACGTCGCTCAGCCAGTTGCCGATATTCGTCTCGCCGCGGCCCTTGCGCAGATCCTGGGCCAGGGTGCCGATCTGCCGCCCGAAACGGTCCTGAACGAGCTTTTCGTAGCCCTGGACGACCCGCGTGAGTTCCTCGTCGGCAAAGGTGCCGTCGGACCACAGGTCGACCAGCAGTCCGCTGTGGTCCACGACCCGGTCGTCCTCGACGCGCAGGTCCAGACGGCCCAGGTTGGTCATCTTCGAACCGGCCTGGACGATGAGGATGCCGCCCACCTCGAGGGGCTGCTTCAGGCGGGTGTGGCTGTGCCCGCCGACGATGATGTCGACGCCGGACCCCTCCAGACGCGACGCCAGTTCCTTGTCGCCGTCGACCCCGTTGTGGGTGATCACCACGATCAGGTCCGTTGCCGGGTCCAGCGCGGCGGCCATGGGGATGATCAACTCCGCCTGATCGGCCATCGCCAGTCCGCGCAGGCGGCTCGGCGCCACCACCTCTTCCATGCCGCTGCAGGAAAAGCCCATGACGCCGATGCGCAACCCGCCCTTCTCCAGGATGACCGGTTCGCGACGGAACACGGGCCGCCCTTCGGCGTCGACGATATCGCCGCCGAGCAGGGGATAGCCGAACCGCGCGGCAAGGAGCCTGGCGTTCTCGGCACCGACGTCGAATTCATGGTTGCCGACCACGCCGACGTCGTAGCCCAGCAGCGTCATCATCTCGGCGACCGCCGCGCCCGGCACGCCGTCGACTTCGAGGTTGCAGACCGGATTGCCGGTCATGAAGTCCCCCGCGTCGAGGAAGATGTCGTGGGCCACCGTCCGGCGCTGATCCGCCAGATGCCAGGCCAGGGGAATCACGCCGCCGACCATCTTGCCGTCATCGCGCCAGACCGCCGGCCGCGGCAGGAAGTAGCTATGGAAATCGTTGGTGTGGAACAGGGTCAGGTTCCACGGATTATCCGCCGGCGGCGGGGTCTCAGGGGCTTCGGCCCCCGCGCCGGCCGGCCACGACAGGAACAGAAGAGCCGCCAGCGCAAAGGTATGAAGCGGCGGACGTAGCGTTAGAAGCTGCATGGCGTGTCCCTGTTGAGGGTAGAGGGTTGGCAGGTCGTTCGAACACGAGGTCTTCATTCTTAACGTCAGCCCCCGGAACAGGCAACCCCAAACGGCGGCCTTATTCCGGTTACCGTGACGAAAACCGACCTCTGCGATTGACCCCGTGTGAAGGATTTGCGATGATCGCCCGGCGTCGAAAACGATTTTTCCTAAAAAGGAAGTTTGGCCATGTTGACCTGCCGCTGCACCGTCCTGATCGCCGTCCTGCTTCTGGCCGCGGCACCGGCCGTATCTGCCGTGCCGGCCGATGACGCTCCCGCAGCCGATGCCTGCAAGATCAAAGACCGCGTCGGGATCGTCGCCCAGGGAACGAACCCCATGGTCACCTTCCGCGACTTCGCGAATATGTGCGCGCCGGTCCTGTGGTTTTCGCCGGACGAGCCCAACCTCCTGGGCGCCAAGGGCAAGGACATCCTGCTGCCGCTGGCCTTCCCCTTCGAGGGCGTCGCCGAGACACCGGTGGTCTACTACCGGATCCGCACCTTGCTGGTACGCGCCGACCTGGACAGTGACGCCATCGTCACCGAGGACATCGACCGCGTCGACACCATGGTCGACTTCCGCCAGATCGCCGGCGTCGACCTCGACTTCTTCTTCTATTACCCCAGCGAGGAGGGCCTGGGCGCCCACACGCACGACGTGGAAGCGGTCTACATGAAGACCTTCATCCAGCGCTGCGAGGAATGCGCCGAAACCCACTACGCCCTGGTCATCGACCGCACCATCGCCAAGGCCCACGGCATCCTGTGGTACGACAACACCCTGGTCACCGACCAGTACACCGAGTTCCCGATGACCATCCTGGTCGAAGAGGG
>Ga0316201_10004260_pt1 | contig 10765 bp, 9 predicted proteins | sample CS6wburrow_MG_FD_204516 | JGI IMG/M metagenome (GOLD analysis project Ga0316201, IMG submission 204516) | Coastal sediment microbial communities from Delaware Bay, Delaware, United States - CS-6 worm burrow | ecosystem: Environmental > Aquatic > Marine > Coastal > Sediment | place: USA: Delaware... | reverse complement strand
CGTTCAAGATTACAGCGATCAGCTGATATGCGGCTGAGCTCCGCTCGGCGTTATACAGCCCTGCGGCCTGCAGAGACTCCACCAAGGCACTTTTCAAACCCTCCGCATTTATTTCGGAAGTCCACAAGGGATTGGTTTTTTCGCCGCCAGCGACGCTCACAACAACGATATTCTCGCGCAGCGCATCAGGAAAGGGCCGTCCCTCCACAGCCTCCGGAGAGGCCACCATATCCTGAACATCAGGTGGGGTGGCGCAGGCAGCAAGAAACAACGGGAAAGCTAGAAGAACCCAAATACTGCGCGCGCTCATTGCGCGGCTCCTTTGCCCGGGAGCGTTTCAATCTGTGCATCTGCTTCATCAACTGATATTTTGGCCGCAAGGCGCTGAGCTTCTATCTCGCCGAGTTTCTTCTTTGTGGCCGAATCGGCCGCAAGCAATTGCCGGTCGCAGTCTTCGTCCATGCACTTTTTCCCGATGCGCTCCTTGACCTTGTCCGACTCCCGCAGCAGGTCATCTCGCATACCGTCGAAAAAGGTATCGCGTTGCTCGACTGAGGCGAACTCCGCGGGGATCAACGTGATAGTGACCAACGGAGGATACTCGTGCATGGCGCCGCTTGCGGCATCGACGCCCACCCCGATGATGCCGCCAAAAATAATGTTGCCGAAGGTCATTGCCTCAAACTCAGAATCAAGCGTGCCGTCGCTGTCCAAGTAGTCGGGCTTCCTGCAAACAACACTTATCACATCCTTGTCTTTTTCCACGCTAATCGTGCCAGGTGTGGGATTGATGACGGCAATCGTCTGACCCTCCCGCTCAAGGGTGCACTCGGCACCTGCCGGTCGTGTGTTGACCGTAACCATCTGATTGGAACTCTTCGTGATGGTCGCGCAACCCGGCGCCATCAGCAGAACGGGCACTAATCCCAGTGCCAGGAAAGGTGTGATGCGCATAAAGCCTCCTGCCAGACGACCATCCCTCTGGTTCCAGCATAGTGCCTTCATCAGCCCACACCGAAAGATTTCTGGCGGCGACTAGACTGCACTTGTCACAAATCAACTAAAACTTCCTTAGCATGGACCGATCGCGATTGGCGCAACTGTTTCATGTTCCCGACCGGGGTGATGCTCAAGGCGCCGGACATTGGCCCCACCGCAATGCGCTGGACAATCTCGACTGCCTGACGAGGCCGATGGCCGGTCGAGACTGCGAAAAGTCCTTTGCCGGGTCAATACGGGCGAGCCGGACGATTGATTCACCGAAAAAAAAAGAAACCCGCCAGCGAAGGCGGGTTTTCAGAGTGATTCAGACTACGAATCGGATGCGGCATGGGCCAATCGCCCGCAGCGGCTTCAGGAAATGAGTTTCTTGGCCTGCTCGACCCACTTGTCGCGGTTGATGCGCCCGGAGAACTTGATAATCTCTTCCTCCAGGTGAGTGATATCTGCCTCGCTGAGCTCTGCGATCTCGTGGAGGGTGTGGATACCCGAGTCTTTGAGTTTCTTTTCCAGACCCGGGCCGATGCCGGCGATCTGCTTGAGATCGTCATGCGCCACCGCCGATTTGCCCGAAGCCTTCTTGCTCTTGCTAGAGGATTTCGCCTTTTTCGCCTTCGACCCACCTGCAGCCGCCTTTTCCGCCGATTCGGCAAGCGCGCCCAGGTTATCGAACCAGTGACTCCACAGCCGCTGCTGGGTTTCGATGGCTTCGGCCATCGCTTTCTCGATCTGGTCGGAGAGTTTGGTAATTTCCTTGCCCGAAAGCTTTTTGACCTTGGTCATTTCCGACCAGTCTTCCAGCAGGCCCATCTGACGTTGAATGGATTCCCGAACGGCGGACTGCCACTGCTCGAACTCCGGCAGTTTGTCCGGGCCACCGGTCCCACGGAGAACCTGGAGCCATTGATCCCACAATTGATTCTGCGTGTCGAGCCAGCGCTGCGTCGAATTTTGTGCTTCCGCGCTCAGTCCGGCGAACAACTTGGGCTTGAGCTTCTTGCCGCTGGCACGCTCCGCCCATTGATCCAGCCATTCTCGCTGGAGCTTGAGTGAGTGGCTGACGGCCTGCCCAACCATGCTGTTCACGCTCTCCAGGGTTTTCTGCTGCCAGTCGTCCATGCCACTCGGAAACGCAGACCCCGGAAACTTGGCCATCGAATCCTTCCACAACTGATCCTGCATGTTGCGCAGGTCCTTGAACATCCCCATGTAGTCTTTGAACATTTATTTTCGCTCCGGTGGTTGTCTGATGTCTGACATAGCAAGGGAGTATAGGAAGAATATAAAACCTTTTCCCCTGAAATACCGACCATCCCACGCCCCCACGCCCACATGCCCCCGCCACTGTCACCGCAAACCCGTCTGACCGGTGCCACGCCGGGACATCCAATCACGGATTATTTTCCGGTTGGTCCACGAAGTCGCTCGCCGCGCCGCGTCAGCCGCTTGCATCCAGCGGCATTGGCGGTGCTCCTTTGGATTCAGCCTGATGGTACGCCGTGAGCCCAATTCAAGCAGAAACCAATGTTCATGATTGAAACGTTCAGTGGGTGCGTAGCGCGCCCGCCATGGGGGAACGATCGGAAACCTGGCCCCGGCGTGCAGATCGACAAGCCGGTGGCCACCTTGCAACCCGGTCTCCTCGCTCAACTCGCGTATTGCGGCCTCGCGTGCAGATTCGCCCCAGTTCAAAGATCCGGTTACCGACTGCCAGAAACCGTGCGGTCTGCTGCGCTCCATCATCAAGACCTCGCCGGCAAGGGTGGCAACCAGTACCAGCACCGATTCCGGCCTTTTGTAGGATGGTTCCAAGCTCGAAGATTCCCGTTCTGATTTACCGCAATCACTAAAGGCTAACAGTTTCGGGCCGTTAGCTTCTGAACATAATAAGGGTACCTCGGTATACTGAATGGCCTTCGACGCGACCATTCCACTGTCAGAGTGCACGGAGGCATTCACCCGGTCGGTCCTGGACAACATAGCCGGACCACATATCCTGCTCGATCAGGATATGCACATCGTGGCACTCAACACCGAGGCCAGCCTTCTGTTCGCGTGGCATCACGCCGATGCGGAAGGTCAGCCGTTTTCAGTCTTGTTCAACTCGCCCGAAGATCAGCACACGGCGGATGGGATCCTCCGCCAGGCAAGCTGGCAGACCGAGATTTGTTCGCGCTCGGGAATACCTATTCCGGCCCAACTCACCCGTTCAGTCGTCCAGTCCACGCTCGGCCTGCGTTACCTGGTGTCGGTCCGTGAACTTTCCTCACGGCAAGGCTTGGAAGACAGGCAGCCTGCGCCCGATCCTTTTTCACAGATCACGTTGGATGCCGTCAGCGATGCCGTCCTGATCACCGACAAAAACGGAGTGATCAACTTCAGCAACCGCGCGGCCCGCCTTCTGCTCGACCGCGCGGAACCGGATGTGCTGGGTAGCAGGCTGGTCGACACGCTCCGGTTCCGCAACCCGCAACACCAGGATCAGCTCGAGGCGGCCGCCTACCAGGTATTAAAAAGTGGCGGATCGCTGCATATCAATGAAGCAGCCGAATTGTTGCGTCGAAAGACCGATACGGTCTGCATCGATGGCAAGCTCGTCGCGCTCAAAGACCACAAGGGAAACATAAGCGGCTTTGCAGCCGTCATGCGCGACCTGTCCACCGAGCGACGCATGCAGGCACTGCTTTCGTTCAAGGCAAGCCATGACGAGCTGACCGGACTCATCAATCGTCGCGAATTCGAGCACCGCCTGCATGAACTGGTGCGTCAAAGCGGATCGACACAGGCCCCCAGTTCCGTCCTTATCGTCGACCTCGACCGTTTCAAACTGGTCAACGACAGCCATGGGCATATGGCGGGCGATCTGTTGTTGCGACAGCTCACCGAAACCCTGCTGAGTGAGATCCGTGGCATTGACACCCTGGCAAGAATCGGCGGCGACCGGTTCGCCGTGTTGCTGCCAGGCTGTGACGGCGAAACCGCCGGGGAGATGGCTGGAAAACTCTACGACGCTGCAGGGGACTTTCGTTTTTGCTGGGAAGACAAACAGATTCGGATTGGCGTTTCGATCGGCATAGTGGCCATCGATCAGCACATGTTCGGCCCCGGCGACGTTGTCACGGCGGCCGATGCAGCCCTGGCCATGGCGAAGGAAAACGGCCGCGGCCGGATCGTCGTCTATCAACCGGAGAGTCCCGAGGAACAGCGTCGGCGAGGTGAGGTACTTTGGGCCAGCCGGATCAGGGAGGCCCTCGACAGGGATCGACTGCGGCTTTATTGCCAGCCGATCGTCCCCGTGGAACAGACCCGAAAGGGGGAATGGAGCTGTGAGGTGCTGGTGCGCATGCTCGACGAACGCGGTGAGCTGATCCCGCCCATGGCCTTCATACCCGCCGCAGAGCGTTACGATCTGATGCCGCTGGTGGACCGTTGGGTGATTGGCTCCGTGATAAAGCACTGGCGATCCCAGCCCCGAATCTTCGACCGGATCGGAAAGTGCAACATCAACCTCAGCGGACAGTCACTGGCGCAGGAGGGGTTCCTGGATTTTGTGCTCGGTGCGTTCGAAAAAAGCGGATTTCCACACCGGATGGCCTGTTTCGAGATCACCGAGACCGCCGTTGTCGCCAATATGGCCAATGCACAGCGGTTGATTCGTGAACTGTCGGCACGCGGCTGCCTGTTCGCACTGGACGACTTTGGCAGCGGCCTGTCCTCGTTCGCCTACCTCAAGCACCTGCCGGTCGACTATCTGAAGATCGACGGCAGTTTCGTGCGCGACATGCTCAACGAGCCCATGGACGCAGCCATGGTGCGCGCGATCGCAGACATTGGCCACACCCTCGGGCTAAAGACCATTGCCGAGTTCGTTGAGAACGACGCGGTTTTCGCCGCGCTCCGCCGCGCGGGGGTGGACTTCGCCCAGGGATTTGGCGTGCAGAGGCCGTTCCCGCTCTGCGAGCTCGAGAGCTACCGGCCGTCAACGCCCGGCGAATAAAGTCGGGGTTCAGCCCTCGGAACCGGACTCTGGTGCCGGTTCGGCGGCAAGCTGCGGACGACGCACCCGCAGATGCAGATCACGCAGCTGTCCCTGGGACGCCTCGGACGGGGCCTGGGTAAGCAGACAGTTCGCATTCTGGGTTTTCGGGAATGCCATGACCTCGCGGATCGACTGAGCCCCGCTCATCAGCATCACCAACCGGTCCAGACCGAAGGCAAGACCGCCATGTGGCGGGCAGCCATACTTGAGCGCGGTCAACAGGAAGCCGAACTTCTCCTGCGCCTCCTCCTCGTCGATGCCAAGCAGATGGAACACCTGTTCCTGTACGCTCTCCTGATGGATACGGATCGAGCCCCCACCCAGTTCGGTGCCGTTGAGGACCATGTCATAGGCGCGCGACAGACAGTCACCGGGCGCAGTGTCCAAGAGCTCGAGCTGGTCTGCCCTGGGTGCCGTGAAGGGATGATGCAGGGCCTGCCAGCGGGCCTCACCCTCATCCCATTCAAACATCGGGAAATCGACCACCCAGACCGGCTTCCAGTCACTCGACATCAGTTCCAGATCTTTACCCAGCTTGATCCGAAGGGCACCGATCGCCTCATTCACGATATTGGCCTGATCGGCACCAAAGAAGATCAGATCTCCGTCCTGTGCACCCGTGCGTTCCACGATGCCGGAAACCGCACTGTCCGGCAGAAACTTGAGGATCGGTGACTGCAGCCCCTCGCGGCCCTGCGCGACATTGTTGACCTTTACATAGGCCAGGCCTCTGGCACCGTAGATAGCGACGAACTTGGTGTATTCATCGATATCCTTGCGGCTGAGGGTCGCGCCATTGGGCACCCGCATGGCGACCACCCGGCCCTTGGGGTCCTTGGCCGGACCGGCAAACACCTTGAATTCGACGTCGTCCATCAAGTCGGCGATGTCGGTCAGCTCCAGGGCGCAACGCAGGTCCGGGCGGTCAGAGCCGAACCGCTTGATCGCTTCGGCATAGCTCATGCGCGGGAACGGGTCCGGCAATGTCACCCCGAGGGTGGTGTCGAACAGATCCCGTATCATGCCCTCCATCAACGCCATGATCTCGTCTTCATCCATGAACGACATCTCGAGGTCGAGCTGGGTGAACTCGGGTTGCCGGTCGGCACGCAGATCTTCATCGCGGAAACAGCGCACAATCTGGTAGTAGCGATCCATACCCGACATCATCAGCAGCTGCTTGAACAATTGCGGTGACTGCGGCAGGGCGAAGAACTTGCCGGCGTGGATCCGGCTGGGCACCAGATAATCTCGCGCTCCCTCAGGAGTCGCGCGCGTCAGCATCGGCGTCTCAATATCGAGAAAGCCGTGGTCGTCGAGGTAGCGGCGCAGCGTGCGTGTCGCTAGCGCACGCAGGATGATGCGTTCCTGCATCACCGGCCGACGCAGATCGACGTAGCGGTAGCGCAGGCGCAGTTCTTCGGAGGTGTCGTCGTCATCGAGCTGAAACGGCGGGGTCTCGGCGCGGTTGAGAATCTCGAGCTCCAGGCCCAAAACCTCCACCTCGCCCGTCGGCAGGTCTTTGTTGACCGTTCCTTCCGGCCGGGCACGCACGCGGCCCTTTACCCGCACCACGAATTCGTTACGCACGTGCTCGGCGGTGGCAAAGACCTCGGGCAGGTCGGGATCGTAGACCACCTGGACCAGGCCGCTGCGATCACGCAGGTCGATGAAGATGACCCCACCGTGGTCACGGCGACGATTCACCCAGCCGCAGAATTCGACGGTCTGGTCAATGTGGGCTGTGTTGACTTCACCACAGTAATGGCTGCGCATGGTGCTTCCCGGATTCTGAAAGGCGAGGCGCCCCGACTCGCGGGGCGCCCCAGATCGCATTGATCAAATTGCTTGATATTCAGTTGCAGGCGGAGCAGGACCCCGTAGCGCAACTGTGGCCACCGGACGGCTTGCTTTCTGCTGCCTCGGCTTCCTTCTTCTTGGTTTTTCCCTTGAAATCCGTCTCGTACCAACCGCCGCCCTTGAGGTGGAAGCCGGCGGCGGAGACCAACTTCACCAATTCGGGTTTTTCACAGCCCGGACAATCGGTCAGGGGGGCGTCGCTCATTTTCTGCATGGCCTCGAACTCGTGCCCGCACGACCCGCAGCGATATTCGTAAAACGGCATGTCATTGATCCCATAAGTTTGTCAATCGCGGAATTTTATCACACGAGGAATCGGCACGAGAAGTCGTTGGGTCGGGGCGCCGCGCGAATCAGAAATACGGACCGGAAATCGGTGCGGCCTGATGCTTCTGACCCGGTTATTGCCGGGCGGCGGCCGGATCTTTACAGAGGAAGGGTGGCGTCGACCTCATCACTGTCCTCGGCCGCAAGCTCGCCTTCACGCAGACGATCGACCAGGCGCCGCATCTCCGAAAGCTCATGCTCGGGCATCCCGAACCGCAGAAATCTGTCGGTGATCTGCAGCAAGGCCTCAAGTCCCTGGCAGCGTTCGTAAAGGTAGCGCAGCGACATGGCGATATGGCGCGGGTCGTTGCCCTCCACCCGCATCGCCTCGGCGCCCGCCAGGGCGATCTTCAGTTCATCAGCATCGGGTTTGCGCATGCTCAATCCTCCTCATTGTCCTTCTTCTGGCGATCTCTCAATTGATCACTCTGGCGCCGCAGCAAGTGCCGAATGAGCAGTTCACGATCCTGTTCCCGGATATGGCTGAACTCTATCCGGGCAATGTGCTGATAACCCGCCGATGAATCCTCGTCTCCGACCGCATCGCACTCGACCACGGTCCCGTAGATCATCAGGCCCGTAAAAGACGGGAACAGCAGCATGCGTATCTCAATGTCAGTACCGGGTTCGTAGTGCTCTTCGACACCGGCACACATCCCGCCGGCGCTTAGATTGACGGGCGCCGCGGCTTGAGCCACCAGCTCGGGCTCGGTGGCGATAAAGGCGCGCCCGATGACCTCGATCTTTTGGTCGATCGCCCGCAGGTAGGCCGCCAGATCCGGGTCACGATTCTCGATCCGTCGCAGACCGGCGGCCATCTGCGCAGTAATGGCGGACAGGCTGGAGAGCACGGTGAAATTGCCGGCAAGATCTTGCTCGAGCCGGTCCAGTCTGGACTGAAGCTCCTCGCGCGGGACACGTCGAATGCTCATGCGCACCGTGTCGTCAATCCGGAAGAAATTGCGTCGGTCTTTACCTGCCGTTATCTGTAGCTCTTGCTCTGTCATTGCCTTGCGCTTGTTTCAGTTCAATTTCAGGTCGTTGAGATCCTGAATCTTTTCGTCAATCCCACGCGTCAGGATGAGCTCGACACGACGGTTCCTGGCCCGGTTCTGCGGGCTGTCATTCTCAACCAGCGGCCGCGTATCGGCGAACCCCTCAACCACGACCCGGTCCTCGGCGATATCCTGGTTACGCAACATGGAGTGCAGCACCGTCACCGCACGGGCCGAGGAGAGTTCCCAGTTGGAGCGAAACCTCCCGGTACTGATCGGGATATTGTCGCTGTGGCCGGCAACCGTAATCTTGCCCGGCTTGGCCGCCAACACTTTGCTGATGCGCGCCATCACTTCGTGGAATTCGGGATCGAGGCGGGCACTGCCCGAACCAAAAGAGCCTTTCTCCTGGATGCGGACGATGATGCTGCTCTCTTTCCTCTCCAGTGTGACCAGACCCTGGTCGATCTCCTGGTTGAGCGCGTCCTGCAACTCGTCCATTTGTTGAGCGAGTTCGTCCTGCAACTGCTGCTCGGCCGCCTCCATGGCTGCCTGCCTGTCGATTTCCTGCTGAAGCTGTTTCTGCTGCTCTTCCAGTTTCTGCTGCTCCTCGGCATCGAGCATCTTGAGATGCTCCTGCTCCGCGTCGCTGGTCTCCTGGCGGATCTCGGTGATCACCGACGGCTCGGAGACCGTCGGACTCCATTCCTGCTTGATCACGCTCACGCCCATGACGATTTCGTTCGCGGGGATCTTTCGCTGAACGCCGAAGGCATCCTGCATGGACTCGGCCATCTTCTTGAAACGCACCGCATCGATGGTCGCGAACGAGAGCAGGAGGACAAAAAAGCACATCAACAAAGACATCAGATCGGCAAAGGTTGCCATCCAAGGCGGGAGGCCGTCTTCGCATTTTGGGCGACCATTTGCCATTCAACGGAACCTCACGCCCGCTCGGGACGTTTTTTCGGCGGCAGATAGGTGCCAAGCATCTGTTCCAGCACCTTGGGATTCATACCTTCCTGTATGCCTGCGATGGTTTCCAGAATGAGGGATTTGTTGGTCTGCTCGAGTTCGCTCGCGCGCCCAAGCTTGTCGGCCATGGGTTGCGCAAAGGCGTTGGCGATAATTGCACCGTAGAGCGTGGTCAGCAGAGCAATTGCCATTGCCGGTCCAATGGCTGAGGGGTCCGACATGTTGGCCAGCATCTGGACCAGACCGACCAGCGTACCGATCATGCCCATTGCCGGCGCCATGGTTGCCATGTTCTTGAACATGCGCTGACCGACCTCATGCCGCTGGATGGTCAGGTCGATGTCTTTGATGAGCATCTTCTGGACCAGTGCGGGGTCGTGACCATCCACGCACAGGCCGACGCCTTTTTCCATGAACTGGTTGCTTATCTCCTGACCCTCGAGCGCCAGCAGCCCGTTCTTGCGGGCCACGTCGGCCAGGGCCACCGCCTCTTCGATCAGTTTCTTGGGATCGTCAACCTTGTAAATAAAGGCCTTGAGACCAATTGCGAACGACCCCAGGAAATCTCCCAGAGAAACCTGCATCAGTGTGATCATGAAGGTACCGCCGACCACGATCAGGATCGAGGGTACGTTGACGAAGAGCATGACGTCGCCGCCGGTCGCGATTGCGCCGATAATGATGCCGAAGCCGCCGAGCAAACCGACGAGCGTAGCAATATCCACCAATGAACCTCCTTCCGAGCACCTCCCGGGACATGCGGCTGCCAGCCGGGAGAAGTTATGAGCTCAGTAACGGAAGGCCGGGCGAAAACTTTAGTTCTGCTTTTGTCAAAAAAGGACTGCCATGCACGACAGATCGATACTGGTAACAGGCTGCTCCAGCGGCATCGGGCGTTGTGCCGCGCTGGGGCTCAGGGACCGCGGATATCGCGTATTTGCGACGGCGCGAAGACATGAGGACCTGCAGGAACTGGAACATGAGGGGCTCGAGGCCGTCCACCTGCATCTCGATGATCCGGCATCCGTCGCTGAGGCGGCCGCAAAAGTACTCGAGGTCAGTGGCGGCCACGTCTATGGCCTGTTCAACAATGGCGGTTACGGGCAACCGGGGGCAGTCGAAGACATCACCTGGTCGGTGCTCGAGGAACAACTCCGCACCAACCTGTTTGGCTGGCATGAACTGACCCGCCGGCTCATCCCGGGGATGCGCGCGCGTGGCGAGGGCCGCATCATCCAGAACAGCTCGGTGCTTGGCCTGGTCGCGATGCCCTATCGCGGTGCTTATAACTGCTCGAAGTTCGCCCTCGAGGGGCTGAGCGACACCCTGCGCCTGGAACTGCATGGCAGTGGCATCTGGGTGAGTCTGATCGAGCCCGGACCGATCAGCAGTCGATTCCGTGAAAATTCGCATGCCAGGTTCAAACAGAACATCGACGCCGAGAACAGCGTTCATCGCGCCAGCTACGAGGCGATGGAGGCCCGGCTGGCCCGGGAGGGTCCAACGACGCGATTTACCCTGCCCCCGGAAGCAGTGCTGAAAAAAGTGATTCACGCCCTGGAGAGCCCGC
>Ga0316201_10004259_pt1 | contig 10767 bp, 9 predicted proteins | sample CS6wburrow_MG_FD_204516 | JGI IMG/M metagenome (GOLD analysis project Ga0316201, IMG submission 204516) | Coastal sediment microbial communities from Delaware Bay, Delaware, United States - CS-6 worm burrow | ecosystem: Environmental > Aquatic > Marine > Coastal > Sediment | place: USA: Delaware... | reverse complement strand
CTTTTATCCTGCTGTTTGGGCTCTTGTTCAGTCATAAAAAAATGGGGAGAGAACGCAAACCCCTATTCTCCCCCCTCAAGGCAGGAATGTCACCCCGGTGGGATGATACTCCTGAGCAGCAACTGGCGGTTTCTACAGTTGGAACATAGCTTCCGGCATCTGCATCAGATTTTCGGCACCCGACAACAGTGCCTGTTTGTGAGCCAGAGTGCGGGGCAGAAGGCGATCGAAGTAGAACCGCGCGGTCAGCAGTTTCGCCTCGTAGAAGGAGGCGTCGCCATCAGCCGAGGCGATCTTCTGCCGGGCCAGCACAGCCATCCGGGCCCAGAAATAGGCGAGGGTTACATAGCCGCTGTACATCAGGTAATCCACAGCTGCGGCACCCGCTTCATCGGGGTTCTGCATGGCGGATTCCCCGATCTGCATGGACAGGCCCAGCCATTCATCCTTGTAGGCCTTGAGCGTATTGACGAAGTCCGCATCTGCCTCGTCGGTATTTGCCTCACAGAATTCGTCGATCATGCTGGCGAAGCCCAGCAGCAATTTGCCGCCGCTCCCCAGCACCTTGCGACCGAGCAGATCCAGCGCCTGAATGCCGGTGGTGCCCTCGTACAGCATCGCGATCCGGGCATCGCGCACGATCTGCTCCATACCCCACTCGCGAATGAATCCGTGCCCGCCGAAGACCTGCACGCCCAGATTGGCCGCCTCGAATCCGGCCTCCGTGACAAAAGCCTTGCCGATAGGCGTCAGCAGTGCCATGAGGTCGTCCGCGGCCTTGGCCTGCTCCTCAGTGCCATGGGTCACGATATCGCCCTGCATAGCAAGATAGTAAAGCAGCGCCCGACTGCCCTCAGCCAGTGCCTTCTGGGTCAGCAACATACGGCGTACGTCCGGATGCACAATAATCGGGTCGGCCGGGCCATCGGGATTCTTGGGGCCGGTCAGGCTGCGCATGGCGAGACGCTCCCGGGCGTACGCCAGGGCTCCCTGGAAGGATTGCTCGGCGTGCGCAAGCCCTTGTATCGCGGTACCGATACGGGCAGTGTTCATGAAGGTAAACATACAAGCCAGGCCCTTGTTGGGCGGCCCGATCAGGTAGCCTTTGGCGCCATCGAAGTTGAGCACACAGGTGGCGTTGCCGTGAATGCCCATCTTTTTCTCGATGGAGGCACAATTCACCGCATTGCGTTCTCCCAGGCTGCCGTCATCGTTCACGTTGAATTTGGGCACGATGAACAGGGATATGCCGCCGGTACCCTCAGGCGCGTCCGGCAGGCGGGCCAGCACGATATGCACGATGTTCTCGGCCATGTCGTGATCGCCGGCACTGATGAAAATCTTGGTGCCGGTGACCGCATAGGAGCCGTCCGCCTGGGGTTCCGCCTTGGTGCGCAACAGGCCCAGGTCACTCCCACAATGCGCCTCGGTCAGGCACATGGTACCGGTCCATGTCCCCGCGATCAGCTTGGTCAGGTACTTCTCTTTCTGCGCCGCGTCGCCGTGCTCCTCGATCGTCTTCACCGCACCGTGGCTGAGGCCGGGATACATCAGCCAGGACCAGTTGGCCGTGCCCGCCAGCTCATTGATGATGATACCCAACAGGTTGGGCATGCCCTGGCCACCGTGCTCCACCGGGGCGCTGAGTGCCGGCCAGCCGTTCTCCACGTACTGTCGATAGGCCGCAGCAAATCCCTCCGGGGTTTTGACGCCCTCCTCACTCCAGTGACAACCCTCCTCGTCACCGCTCTGGTTCAGAGGTGCCAACACCTCTTCCGAAAACTTTGCTCCCTCCTCCACGATGGCGTTCATGAGGTCTTCAGTAGCCTCCTCGTAGCCGGGCAGCGTCTGGTAGAGCTTCTCGGCTTCGAGCAACTCATTCATCACAAAACTGATATCGCGCACGGGCGCCTTGTACTCTGGCATAGTGACCACCTCTCGGTTGATGAAGGCCCCGGAAATCGCGCACAGATCACCTGCACCGGGCCATGTGTTCAGTGCTTACATTTTGCGTGAATTCCCCGGGAAGTCAAATATCTTTTTGGCTATAAATTCTAAATCACGACTGGCTAACGGTTATAAGCATCTGAATTTCAGGTTGAAGTTAGTACTTACTTTCATTTAAGCCTTTTAATGTCAAGGTGGCGACTCGCCTCGACCGGATCAAAGGGGGAAAGTCGGGGCACATCCCCCAGCAGGGGCGCAGGCAGCAGATCACACAATGTGTCCAGGTTTTCCTCATGATTCATCATGCGGCAATCACTCTGGTTAGCGACCCAACCGGCCAGTTGCAGTCCATCTCGCTGGATGGCTTCCGCTGTCAGCAGGGCGTGATTAATGCACCCGAGCCGCATGCCCACAACCAGGATCACGCCCACCTGCAGCTCCCGCGCCAGGTCTGCAAGCGTCTCCCTGGGGCCGACGGGGACCCGCCAGCCGCCCGCTCCCTCGATCAGCACGAAGTCGTTCGCCGTAGACATTACCCCGCGACACAACCCGGCCAGGCGGCTGACCGACAGCCGACGACCCTCCTGTCGGGCCGCAATATGCGGGGCAACGGCAGCCTCCAGAGCCAAGGGATTGACCTGTTCATACTCCAGCTGCGCTGACATGCAGGCCATCATCTGCAGGGCATCCTCGTTGTGCCCCTGCTCATCACATCCCGCAGCGACCGGCTTGATCGCGGCGGTCGCCAGCCCTGCCGCCCCGGCCGCTTTCAGCAGCGCGCAGCACACAGCGGTCTTGCCCACACCGGTGTCAGTCCCGGTCACGAACCAGGTCTTGCTCATCGTTTCTCCAGAGTGCCAAACAGCACATCATACGTCGCCGGCAGCGTTCCCTCCTCCCGCCAGCACTCATACGCATCGAGCATTCCCTGCAGTGCCCGCCGGCCGGTAAGGCCCGCAGGGCGCCCGCGATTCACATTGTGCGCGCCGAGTGTCTTCAGCTCATTCAGCAGGTCCCTGACACGCTGGTACCGCATACAGAACTGCTCGGTCTTCATGGCCAGCTCAAGGCCAGGGAAGCGGGCCACAGCCTCTGCGAGCTCAGCCGGGGGGAGAAAGCTGTTTACGTGCTGGTGCTCGTCAACCGCTGCCCAGGCTGCGCGCAACTCCTGCAGTGTCGCGGGGCCCAGGGACGTGAAGACACAGTGCCCGCCCGGCCGCAGCACCCGGGACAGTTCGGCGAACAAGAGCTCCGGGCGATAGCACCACTGGACTGCGAGACTGCTGAACACCAGGTCCACGGAGCCCGCCACCAGCGGCAGGGCCTCCGCATCCCCCACAACCCACCGGCCTTCCCGCGAAAAGCGCTGCCGTGCGAACTCCACCATACCCTCTGCCAGGTCGAGCCCCACGTACTCAGCCTGTGGGAAGCGATGCTTCAGCGCCGGGTAGAAATAGCCCGTACCGCAACCGAGATCCAGGATCCGCCCGGGCGCCTGCGGCAGCGAGTCGAGGGCGGTCAGCAGGCGGCTGCCCACGTCCTGCTGCAACCTGGCCACCGAATCGTACTCCGACGCAGCGCGGCTGAAAGATTTCGCGACATCCTGCTTCGCCAGCTGCGCAGGCAGCGGCAGATGGTCGTCCAGCAGTCCAGCACCCTTGAGAAAACCTTGCAGTCGAGGTGCCAGCAACTGCGGCGCTTCCAGGGGCGCCACATGCCCCACCCCATCGAGCATAGCGACCTCTGTTGCCGGCCGCTCTGCCACCAGTTCCGCGACGCGATGAGCACAGGCAACCGGAACCAGTTCATCCTCCGCAGCGAACAGGTGCAACCGGGGTGCCCCTGGAGCAACCAGTTGAGCCCTTTGATCCAGGCACTGCAGCCAGTCGAGACCCGCAAAGAGTCCTTGGCCATCCCGGTGATCGCGCAGCGATCGGAGCCGGCGCAGCAGCTGGCGGGAACGGCCTGTGCCCCGCACCTGCAGGCTGTCGAAGCGATTCAGGGCCGCATCCGCATTCCTGGCATAAAGCGTGCGGAAGGCCGAGAACTCCGCGGGGTCCATCCCTGGCCAGTCGTCACCGGCAAGGAAGTTCGGATTGCTGCACAGTGTGACCACGGCACTTACGGCATCCGGGTGCCGCTCCGCCATCGCCATCGCCAGTTGACCACCCAGGGACCAGCCGACATAGACGGCCTGCTTGGGAACCACCTCCAGCATGGCCAGAGTGACGTGATCGAGATCAGCCGCTTCACCCGCACCGGGAGCACAGCCGGGAATATCGAGGAGTGTCACACTTGCCCAGGGGCGGACCGCGGCCAGTAACGGCCGCCAGATCTCGCGGTTGCAGCCCCAACCGTGCAGCAGTACCAGGTGTTGGCGGCTGATGCCACTGGCAGGCAGGTACTCGCTGTTCAACACCGGTTTACACGCCCCGCCAGCATTCGGCCAGCTGCCCCAGCAACTGATCAACCTGATCCTCATGATGTGCAGCGGTCAGGGTGATGCGCAGCCGTGAGGTCCCTGCGGGCACGGTCGGGGGACGGATAGCGCCGATCAGCAGGCCCCGCTCCCGGAGCTGCGCGCTGAGCGCCATCGCACGTTCCGGCTCGCCCACCACCAGAGGCTGGATGGCACAGGTTGACGGCAGCAGTGGCAGGTCAAGCTGCCCGGCACCACGCCGAAAACGCTCGATCAGCGCTGCCAGGTGCTGCCTGCGCCAGGACTCCTCCTGCAGGAGTTCCAGGGACGCCAGCGTGGCGGCGGCGAGCGCCGGTGGCTGTGCCGTGGTGTAGATATAGTTGCGGGCCTGCTGGATCAGGCCCTCGATCATCAGCTCGCTGCCGGCCACGAAGGCGCCGGCCGTTCCCAGAGCCTTGCCCAGCGTGGCCATCAGCACGGGTACGGCGTCCGCGTCGAGAGCCGCGGCCTCCACACTACCCGCGCCCCGCGCTCCCAGGACACCAAAGCCGTGGGCGTCGTCTACCATCAGCCAGGCACCCTGTGCGGTGCAGAGCCCGGCCAGTTCAGCCAGGGGGGCACTGTCCCCGTCCATGCTGAAGACCCCGTCCACAGCCACCAGCTTGGGGCCGGACGCGGCTTCGAGCCTGGCCTGCAGGGCGCTCAGGTCATTGTGGGGGAACCGCTGAAAACGGGCGCCGCTGTGCAGGCCGCCGTCCAGCAGGGAGGCGTGATTCAGGCGATCCTCGAACACGTGATCACCGCGCTGCAGCAGAGTGCCCAGCACCCCCGTATTGGCGGCATATCCGCTGGAAAAAAGCAGTGCCCGCGGCCGGCCGGTGAATGCCGCCAGCGCCTCCTCAAGCTCACGGTGGGGCACACTGTGACCACAGACCAGGTGCGAGGCGCCGCTGCCGACACCATAATCGGCAGCGGCGCGACGCAGTGCCTCGATGACTTTCGGGTGGGCGGCGAGGCCCAGGTAATCATTACTGCAGAAGTTGAGATACTGGCGGCCCGCCAGGCGTACGACCGGACCCTGGGGGGATTCCAGAGTCAGTCGCTGCCGGTAGAGGTCGTCGCGATGGCGCCGGTCCAGGGCTTCCTGCAGGCGCCGGGAAAATGGCTCCATGGCATGGCCCTAGGAGGCCGGCGTGCCTGCTGCCGCGGCATTGTAAAACTGCGCACCGGGTGTTTCGGGGGGCCGCTCTACCTCACGCTGTTCCGGCTGTATGCCCAGGCGATCGAACAGCGCCATATCCGCATTGGCCCGGGGGTTGGGGGTGGTCAGCAGTTTCTCACCGTAAAAAATCGAATTGGCGCCAGCGAAGTAGGCCAGGGCATGCATCTGCTCATTCATCTCTTCCCGTCCCGCCGACAGGCGCACATGGGAGGCGGGCATCATGATACGGGCCACAGCGATGGTGCGAATGAATTCGAAGGGATCCAGATCCTCCTCGTCCTGCAAGGGGGTACCCTGCACCCGCACCAGCATGTTGATCGGGACACTCTCCGGGTGCTGCGGCAGGTTGGCCAATTGTTGCAGCAGACCCGCCCGATCCCGCTGTTGTTCTCCCATGCCCACGATCCCGCCGCTGCAGATCTTCATACCGGCCTCACGAACGTGCTCCAGTGTATCCAGCCGGTCCCGGTAGGTACGGGTGGTGATGATGTCCCCGTAAAATTCCGGTGACGTATCCAGGTTGTGGTTGTAGTAGTCCAGGCCCGCATCAGCCAGCTCTTCAGCCTGTTCGGAGGTCAGCATGCCCAGGGTCATACAGCTCTCCAGACCCAGCTCCTTCACGCCCCTGACCATGGCCACAACGTGAGGCATGTCCCGCGGTTTCGGACAGCGCCACGCGGCTCCCATGCAGAACCGGGTCGCCCCGGACGCCCTGGCCGCCCTGGCCTGTTCCAGGACTTTTTCCACCTCCATCAACTTTTCCGCCTCGAGGCCCGTATCGTACCGGGTACTCTGGGGACAGTAGGCGCAATCCTCCGGACAAGCGCCGGTTTTGATGGAAAGCAACGTGCTCACCTGAACCTGATTCGGGTCAAAATAGCGACGATGCACGGTCTGCGCCTGGAACAACAGATCGTTGAAGGGCTGGGAAAAAAGTGCCTCGATCTCTTCGATGGTCCAGTCGTGACGGATTTCATCCGGGGACGGGGCTGATTCCGGCCGGGCAGCTGCGCTTGATGAAGACATGGGATACCTGACGGCAATGAATAGAGAAACCCTGGAATGATAACGCCGCCGGCAGCTCTGTCAACCTGGGCGAGACGCCATGGTTAACCAATTCACGTCTGCCCTGCTGGAGGGGTTGTTCCCGCATCACTGTTGCCTGTGCGGGCTGCGCAGCCATCGGGATGTGCCCTTATGCCACGGGTGTGAGGGCGACCTGTCGCCGAACGCACACTGCTGCCATCACTGTGCCGTGCCGCTCGCCAACGGACCCGATGGTCCGCGACTGTGCGGCAGCTGTCTGCAGAGCCCCCCTGCCTTCGGCCGGGTGGTCGCCCCCTGGCGCTACTCGGAGCATATGGCGCATCTCATACACCGCTGGAAATACCGCGGTGAAGTCCGCCTGACGCCTCTGCTGGCCCATCTGTGGTTGCGGGAAATCCCGGCTCCCGGCGCCGTAGACCTGCTGGTTCCGGTCCCCCTGCACTGGCGCAAACTGTGGCACCGGGGATTCAACCAGTCCGACCTGTTGTGCCGTCAGCTGTACCTGGCGCGACCCGCGATCGCCAGCGGCGGTTACCGCAACGACCTCGTGCGGCGCATTCGCCCGACGGCGGCCCAGTCGGGGATGAGCGCCGCGGAGCGCCGGCGCAACCTGCAGGGCGCCTTTACAACCCGGGGGGCCTGTGCAACGCTTCGGATCGCCATTGTGGATGACGTGCTGACCACCGGCGCCACCGCTGACGCCATGGCCAGGGCTCTGCGTGCCGCCGGCGCCTCGGCAGTTGACGTGTGGTGCCTGGCCCGAACCCCGCCCCCCGGCGACTGATTTCTGACCACCTTGAAGACTAATATGCGTTTCGCCCTGCTGATTGTTACGCTGCTGATGCCGTCGGCCCTCCCGGGTGCAGAGCCCCTGAGAGTGGCGGTGGCGGCCAATTTCAGACACACACTTGAACAGATCAACGCCCGGTTCGAAGCCGGGACCGGCCAGCACATCCTGCTCAGCAGCGCCTCTACCGGAGTACTCTACAGCCAGATCCTGCACGGGGCGCCCTTCGATCTTTTTTTCGCTGCAGACCGGGCTACCCCCCTGCGGCTGGCAGCGGAAATCGGGGGCAGCACGTTCTGCTATGCCAGCGGTCAGCTGGTTCTCATCGGTGACACCGGCGAGCTGGCACTGCTGGCAAACCCCGGGCTCAGCCTGGCCATCGCCAACCCTGCCACGGCACCCTACGGCGCGGCTGCCATGGACGTACTGGCGAGACAGGAATTTGCCTCAGGTGGGGAACGAAAACTGGTCCGGGGTAACAACGTGGCACAGGCTTTCCAGTTCTGGCGCAGCGGCGGCACGGACCTGGCGCTGGTCGCCCGCGCGCTGGCCCCGGAGGGTACACCAGTACCCGAAACGTGGCACCGGCCACTGGAACAACATGCAGTGGTCTTGCCGCGTGGGGCGGGCAATGCCGCCGTGGAGGCCTACCTGAGCTGGATAAGAAGTGATACGGTGCGCTCACAGATCATTGAAGCGGGCTATGCACCTTGCCCTTGAGCACTGCCGAACTCGATGCCATTTACCTGACCATCGCCCTGGCCGGCATCACCACGGTTCTGCTGGTATTGATCGGCACGCCACTGGCCTGGTGGCTGTCGCGACGGCGGGGAACCGTTCCCGCCCTGGTCGAATCCCTGGTGGCCATGCCCCTGATCCTGCCGCCCACTGTGCTGGGTTTTTACCTCCTGCTGCTCCTGGCGCCCGATACTGCACTGGGACGGTTCTGGCAGTCCCTCACCGGCAGCCAGCTGGCGTTCAGCTTCAGCGCCCTGGTAATCGGCTCGGTGATCTATTCACTGCCCTTCGTCGTTCAGCCACTGCAGTCCGCCTTCCAGCGGGTACCGCAGGGATTGCTGCAGGCGGCGGCCACCCTGGGTGCGAGCCCGGCCAACCAGTTCCGCTCCATCGTCGTGCCGATGTGCCGGCGCAGCTTTCTCGCCGCAGCCAGCCTTGGCTTCGCGCACACGGTGGGTGAATTTGGGGTGGTGCTGATGATCGGCGGCAATATTCCCGGGGAAACCCAGGTGCTGTCCATTGCTCTCTACGACCAGGTGGAGTCACTGCGCTTCGCTGAAGCCCATCGCCTCGCCGCGGGCCTGGTCGTGTTTTCCCTGGCATTGCTGTTTCTGCTCTACCGCAGAGGCGGCCGCGACAGCTGGCGGGTGACGAGTTGAGCGCCCTCGCCCTGTATATCGACTGTGAAGGGGAGCAGGGCTTTCGCTTGCGGCTGGACTGTGAACTGCCCGACACAGGCATCACCGCGATCTACGGACCCAGTGGCAGCGGCAAGAGCACCCTGCTGGACTGTATCGCCGGCCTGCGGCGGCCGCAACCCGGCAGCCGGATTCTCTTCCGGGAGGAACGCTGGCAGGCGGAAGGGCGGTACATGCGCCCCTGGGAGCGCGGCGTGGGCTACGTCTTCCAGGATGGCAGGCTGTTCCCCCACCTGGACGTGCGCGGCAACCTCATTTATGCCCTGAAACGCGCCGGGCAGGCGGGGCCGGCCCTGGACACCGTAATCGACCTGCTAGACCTCCGGGAGCTGCTGCCACGGGCAACACAGGCACTTTCGGCGGGCCAGAAGCAGCGTGTGGCCATTGCCCGGGCGTTAATGTCCGCTCCCCGGTTACTGCTGCTGGACGAGCCCCTGGCCAACCTGGACCACGCGGCTATCGGGCAGCTCATCCCCTGCCTGCGGCGCCTGGCCCATGAATTGGCGCTGCCGATGCTCTATGTTAGTCACGATATCGAGGAAGTCAGCGAGCTGGCCGATCACCTGCTGCTGCTGGAGCACGGGCGCGCCACTGCGCAGGGCCCTTTGCTGGAACTCTGCAGCCGGCTGGATACACGCCTGTCCCATGAGGAGCGGGCGGCCGCCATTGTTATGGCGGAGGTCAGGCAGCACGACACCGACTTTGGACTGACTGAGCTTAACCTCGAGGGCCACTCGCTGTTCGTCAACCAGTTGCCCGATCCGGTGGGTCGACAGCGTCGCGTCCGCATCCCCGCCAGGGATATCAGCGTGTGCCGGGAGCGTCCCGACCAGAGCAGCATTCTCAATATTCTCCCGGTCAGGGTCGCCGAAATCGAAGAGAGCGGCGCGGCCAGGATCATGCTGCGCCTGTCACTGGGTTCGCAACACCTGCTGGCTCGTATCACCCGCAAATCAGCGACGGAGCTGGGGCTGCGCGTTGGAGACACCCTGTTTGCCCAGATCAAGAGCGCTGCTTTGCTGATGGAAACGGCGAACTCGTCATGAACGAACATCCCTATGACCGACTTACGCCAGACCGGGTCATCGATGCGATCGAATCCACAGGGCGCCTCAGCGATGCCCGCCTGCTGGCCCTGAACAGCTACGAAAATCGTGTTTACCAGGTAGGTATCGAGGATGAGAGTCCCGTTATTGCCAAGTTTTATCGGCCGGAGCGCTGGAGTGACGACCAGATCCTCGAAGAGCACGCCTTCAGCCTCGAACTGCTGGCGGCCGATATCTCGGTAGTCGCACCACTGCAGGACGAAGCCGGTCAGACCCTCCACGAATACGAAGGCTTCCGTTTCGCTCTGTTTCCGCGTCGCGGCGGCTACCCCCCCGAACTGGACAATCTGGACAACATGCTGGTGCTGGGCCGCACTCTGGGTCGCATCCACGGGGTGGGAAAAGCGTCCACCTTCCGCTACCGACAACAGATCACAGTGCAGCGCATGCTGCTCGAGAGTCGCGAGTTCCTGCTCGAAGGGTTCATCCCCGGCGCACTGATACCCGCCTACGACTCCCTGACCCGAGACCTGGCGGATACGGTGACGACAATCTACGGGGAAGTGGCATCCACTGACCTGATCCGTATCCACGGCGACTGCCATATCGGGAATATCCTCTGGCGTGACGACACGGCACACTTCGTGGACCTGGACGACTGCTGTATGGCACCGGCGGTGCAGGACCTTTGGATGTTCCTCAACGGGGAGCGGCACGACCGGCAGCTGCAGCTGTCGGAACTGATCGAGGGCTACTCGGAGTTCTGCGATTTCGATCCGCGCCAGATTCGCTGGATCGAGTCACTGCGCACCATGCGTCTTATTCACTACGCCGCCTGGCTGGCCCGGCGCTGGCACGACCCA
>Ga0316201_10004258_pt1 | contig 10767 bp, 8 predicted proteins | sample CS6wburrow_MG_FD_204516 | JGI IMG/M metagenome (GOLD analysis project Ga0316201, IMG submission 204516) | Coastal sediment microbial communities from Delaware Bay, Delaware, United States - CS-6 worm burrow | ecosystem: Environmental > Aquatic > Marine > Coastal > Sediment | place: USA: Delaware... | reverse complement strand
CTCGGTGAAAAGCTACAACCAGCCCCGCCGCGAGCAGCGCCAGCAGATCATCCAGGCGGCGTCCGAACTGGACATGATGGTCGTGCCCGAGGGCGGTATGCGCTTCCAGCACAACATGACCATGCTGATCGATGGCCACACGACCATGGAGCATTCTGTGCCCGTGCAGAATGTTTACGACGATGTGAAACAACTCTGGTCCCAGGTCGGGACAGCCTATACGCCGACTTTCGTCGTCTCGTATGGCGGCTTAATGGGTGAGGAGTACTGGTATGACCGGACCAATGTCTGGGAAAACCCGCGCCTGATGCGCTACAGCCCGAAGAGCCGGGTTTACCCGCGCGCTATCCGGCGGCCGAAAGCGCCTGATTCGGAATACAACCACGTTTTCGTCGCGCGCAATGCCAAGGCGCTGCGTGATGCCGGCGTGCGGGTGAACATCGGCGCCCATGGCCAACGCGAAGGCCTCGCCGCCCACTGGGAGATGTGGTCCATGGCGATGGGCGGTTTCAGTCCGTGGGAAGCCCTGCGCGGTGCGACCATAGACGGTGCACATAGCCTTGGCATGGACCATGAAACCGGTTCACTGGAAGTCGGGAAACTGGCCGATATCGTCATCATTGACGGTAATCCGCTGGAGGATATTTACCGCTCCGAATATGTCAGCTACACGGTCATCAACGGACGCCTGTACGATGTTGCCAGCATGGACCAGCTTGCACCGGAACAGGTGTCCAGGCAGCCGTTGTTCTTTGAACTAGAGGGTGGTGACGCCTGGACTGACAGCCGCCGGCAGTCGCATGAGCAGAAGGCCAGGGCTCTGCACTGGCGCCATTGATGCGGAATACGAGTGACCGGCAAGGTGGCAATCAAATAACAGTTTGTTTTGCAGATTAATGAGTTAAACTAATCACCGAAAACAAGAAGCGGCGGTTGCCGGTGGCCCAGAGAGGGTTGAATAACATGAATATCATCGATTTATTTCGTCACTGGGATGACGTCGAGGAGTACGCCCCGCAAGGTGTAATATTCTCCGCCGGAGCACCGGCTGACCTTGTGTACGTCATATTGTCCGGTGAAGTACAGCTGGCCCTGAACGGCGAACCCGTGGGTAATGAAACCGCCGGTAGCATTATCGGTGTCATGGCAATCAAACAGGCGGCAACCAGAAGCGCTACGGCAACTGCACTTACCGATGTAAAAGTGGCGCGCCTGGATCGTGACCAACTCAATGACCTGATGATTAAAATGCCCGAGTTCTCGTTGCAAGTGATGTCGGTTCTGGCCAACCGTCTGCGCGCAGCTGACCAGTACATCATCACTAAACTGGATCAGTCAAATGACTGACTCACCGGCGCCTTAACCAAGTCCGCTCGCAGGATCATCGCTATGGATTTACTGGAAGTTTTCAAGGACTCGGAGGACGTCCAGGCGTTTCCGGCCGGTGCCGTCCTCATCAAGGAAGGCGAAAAAGGCAACTACATGTACGTGGTCATGGAGGGCACGCTGGACATTTCACTGAAGGGCAAAGCGCTCTCGACCGCCCTGCCCGGTGAGATCATTGGTGAAATGGCCCTGATCAATTCGGCCATTCGCAGCGCTACCGTAACGGCAATAACGGATTGCCGCGTCGTACTCATTGACAGGAGCAGTTTCAATTCACTGCTCATACATGTACCCGAGTTTGCACGCCACGTCATGAAGGTCTTGGCCGACCGGCTACAAAATGCCTACGAGGTCATTGGCTACTGATCTGATCCGGTTCCGCTCATCCCCCGGCGCTGAAAACCGCCACCGGAATCTCACCCATACTGTTGGATACCGCCGTACCGCTCACCACCGGTGAAACCATGCTGTGCTGCAGGAATATCAAGCCATCCAGCCGGTAATAAGCGAATAGCAAAACCGGGCACCTAACGCAGAGAGCATGAACTCCGGCTGAATTATGCGGCACAATAGGCACTTCGCAGCATTGAAAGGATAAGCAACATGAACCCTGCCATGAATTTGACGAGACTAATTCTGCTCTGCACGCTGATCGGCGGTTTTCTGACGGGTGTGAATTGCCAGGCTGATGATACTGACCCGATTCCCCGTATCCAGGTGACTGGCGAAGGCAGTATTGAGCTGGCGCCGGACATGGCCGTGCTGAACCTGACCGTCACCCGCGAGGCCGCGACGGCCCGTGCTGCGCTGGACGCCAATTCCGCCGCCATGAAAGAAGTCCTGGCAGCCATGCAAAGCGAAGGTATAGAAGCCCGTGACCTGCAGACTTCAGGCTTTTCCATTCAGCCCAAATACGTCTACCCCCCTGCCAAACCCTCCGGCGAGAGAGAACCACGGCAGATAACAGGGTACACGGTGCGTAACAGCCTGGCTGTGCGCGTTCGCGATATCACCGCGGTGGGCAGGATACTGGACACATCCGTCACGCTGGGCGTCAACGAAGGCGGCAATATCACCTTCACCAACGATGATCCTTCGGAAGCGATCAGCAAGGCCCGTGTCAGGGCCGTAAGGAACGCAAGCGACAAGGCGAAAACGCTGGCACTGGCGGCAGGTGTGAAAACCGGCAGAATCCTTGAGATTTCAGAGCAGTCTTTCAGTCCGCGGCCAATGCCCATGGCCAGCGCTGAAATGCGGCTGGCAAGGTCTTCCGACGCGGTGCCGGTTGCAGCGGGCGAAAATATCTACAATGTGACGGTCAACATCGCCTATGCAATAGACCAATAAACTATCCCGACTCGATACCGGCCTTGATGCGCGACTGTTCGCGTTCGAGCTGTCTCTGCACGCTGAAACTGTAAGCCAGGTAATACTTGAGAATATTCGCTACGTATTGAACCGTTTCGCGGCCAATATCCCTGGCCGCCATGATTTCCACGTTATCGAACCAGAGGTTCGGGTCGTAACCCTCCTTTTCGGCCATGTTGCGCAATGTCCGGATTCGCGCGGGGCCCGCATTGTATGCTGCAAAGGCAAACATGGTCTGGTTGAAAACATCCATGCCGGAATCCGAAAAATAGCGTTTACGAATGAAATCGAGATACTTTATTCCGGCGTGAATATTGGACTCGACATTGGTGATGTCCGGAATGCCGACGTTTGCATCTGCCGCAGTACTCGGCAACAATTGCATGATGCCGATGGCTCCGGCTGAACTTTTCGCATTCTGGTCAAGACCTGACTCCTGGTAACCCTGTGCGGCTACCATCAGGTAATCCACGCCATACTGCTGGCCATACCTGGCAAAAATGTCAGCCACGTCCCTGAAGCGCTGGTAATCCGATGCCGCCAGCGCGTTTTTGCTCCAGTCAAAGTTCTTGACGTAGCGGTTAATGAGGATGTTGCCATGCAGCGTGCCCTGTTTGTGGGTCTTGATGAACTCGTTCAGTTCTTGCGCCAACAAGGGACTGTTCTTTCGAAAACCCAGCCCGATTCTGCCACCGGCACGAAATACCAGGTCGTTGCGCACCTTTAGTTTGTCAAATACCGTACTCCATTCCCGCGCCTTGTAATCGTCAACGATAGCCCAGTTGAGCATGCCCGAATTGACCATCTCCAGTATGTCTTCATCCTCAAGCTGTTCCGGGGCGTCCTCTATCTCAATCAGTTCCAGGCCCTGCTCCTCAAACTCGCGGTTCAGCGCGTCCAGGCTGGATCGATAGCTGCTTGAAGCACGCACGTAGACACTTTGCCCGGCAAGGTCAGTCAGGCTGTCCAGTTGCGGAGCGCCAGGCCCGGTGACCAGGACCTCGGCTAACTCCTTGGTGAGCGGGTCACTGAAATCGATCACTTCGAGGCGCTCAGGCGTAATGGTGATGCCTGCCGCCACGATATCTCCGCGGCCTGCCAACAGGGCCGGAATCAGCTGATCCCTGGCAACCGGTAAAAAAACGACATGCGTCTTCACATGCTTGACCTTTTGTTGCCTGTTGACGAATTCCTCGAACATCTTAAACCACTCATAAGTGATGCCTTTTTCTTCCGGCCCGTCGAGGTAATATCGACCGAGGCCGTAGACCGTCAGTACACGAATCAACCGTTCTTCACGCATGGTGTCGAGGTCACCGGTCCATGGTTCTTTAAAAATCTTGAGGCCCATCTGTGCTTCCAGGTCTTTGATAGATTGCTCCGTCCTGTCCGTGTCGGACGGAGCTTGCACCGTGTCCGCCGCGTCACCAGCGCCCGGAGCGTTTCCGGCTAACGGTTCAGAAACATTTGCAGCCTCCGTGTTCGAAGCGGACTCGGACAAGGTATCTTCAGATGTCGCAGAGTCTCCGCACGCAATCAGTACCAGGAAAAGACCGGTTGTTGCCAAACTTTTTATCAATTTCATAAATCTTCCTTAAGCGTTCAAACTGAATTAGCCTAACCTTGCATGGCTCCCATTTTGAACCAACACCCGGGCGCAGTCGAGCGGCTTCACGACATCATGGATATCGCACCCATAGCCAACGACAATGAACAGTTCTTGCGTGAGAATATATTCAGGCAGACCTAGCCGGAGCTGCTGACCTCGGCAATTTTCACCGTGCTCGTTCCTGAACTGCCTTCACCCCGGTTGACACGGAAAACCTGGTTATTGACACCCAGCACGGTGTACTCCGATACGGCCAACCCACCCTTGCTGCCCGAGGATTCCACCACAACCATCTTCAAGGGATTCGTCCCCTCGATAACATGATCAATGACAGCAATATGCCGCATCGTGGTATTTTGCCATACCAGTACATCCAGGGCCGTGATCTCATCTATGGTGGAACGCAGGGTTCCTCTTTCGTACTCGTTGATGTGCCGGTGGCGCGAAATGGTCCCGATGCGCTCGAAGTAAGTATTGACGAACCCGCTGCAATCAATGCCAAGCTTTGCGTTGCGGTCACAATAGTTTTGCAGGTTCAGCGGCGTGGCCCGGTTGTATCGCAGGGCGTATTGCAGGGTCACCTTGAATTCTTCCGGATTGCCTTTACCGAAAAAACAATGGGCAATCTGCACCTTGTGGCCCCGTTCAACACCAATCAGGCCCAGCCCGCCTGCCCTTCTGAGTTCCCGCCTCAGAGCAGATATCAGCCGGGATTTTTCCGCCATATTACCCCGGCGGTCATCGATTCCATTGTTGCTGTAGATATGAACATCAATGGTAACGCTGTCGGCCATCCCTGAGCGCGGATCGTAAAATTCGACCCGGACGTTGCGAAACAAATTGGCGAACTCAACCGGGGAAAGCCTCTGGTTCTGCTGCGGAGCGCGTGTTGGGGCCGGCTGCGGCGGATTAACCCCGACAGAAGGTGTTCCAACGGACATGCCATGCGGGCCACGCAGCGCAATGGAGCGCCGTGACATGAAAACGGAATCATCCGCCAGGGGGTCGAGGCAATCGAATTCCCGCGTCAAGGGCTCACAAGAAGTCCCGATGGGGAACCCACCGGGGTGGTGACGCTGGTGCAAAAACCTGCTCATTGACGGGAATCCTTTTTTGATTCTGTTCAATGAGTATAGGCATAAATTCAGCCACTTGCGGAAAACCGGGCGGTTGCGGCGGGAATTCGCGGGACGAAAGCAACGTCCGCCCCGGGATTTCCCGGCCCCCTGATCTCAACGAAAATCAGTTCTCCAGTCCGGCCAGTCCTGCCAGGAAAGCGAACTCCTGTGCGGTCTCCTCGTAACGGCGGTAGCGGCCGGATGCGCCACCATGGCCTGCGTCCATATTGACGTGCATGATCAGCGTGTTGTTGTCGGTCCGGCGGTCACGCAGGCGCGCCACCCATTTAGCCGGCTCGAAGTACTGCACCTGTGAGTCGTGCAGGCCGGTGGTGACCATCAAATTAGGATAATCCTGTGCACTGACCTGGTCATAGGGCGAATAGGACAGCATGTATTCATAGGCGTCCTTGCTCTTGGGGTTGCCCCACTCGTTGAATTCACCCGTCGTCAGGGGGATGCTCTCGTCCAGCATGGTCGTCACCACATCGACAAACGGCACTGCCGCGACGATACCGTGGTATAGCTCCGGCGCCATGTTGGCAACCGCACCCATCAGCAGACCACCGGCGCTGCCACCCATGGCGTAGGTTCGGGCCGGGTCAATGACCGGTTTCTGCTGTAATTCGCTGGTGACATCGATGAAGTCGGTGAACGTGTTGATCTTGTTCATCAGGCGTCCGTCTTCATACCAGGCGCGGCCCATTTCCTGGCCGCCGCGAATGTGGGCAATAACGTAGACAAACCCGCGGTCGAGCAGGCTGATGATCGAGCTTCGGAACCAGGGGTCGGTTGAACTGCCATACGAGCCATAAGCGTATATCAGTGCCGGTGCCGAGCCATCGAGTTCCGTATCCTTGTGCCAGACCAGCGACACCGGGACCGCCGTTCCATCGCGCGCAGTCACGCTCATACGCGAACTGCGGTAATTGTCACTGCTGAATCCACCCAGAACCCGATCGGCTTTCAACAACGTGCTCTCGCCGGTCTCCAGGTTGATCTCCCAGGTCTGGGTGGGTGTGACCAGGCTGGAAAAACCGTAGCGGATATTATTGGTGTCGATAGTGGCGTTGAATGCGGGCCACATCACAGAGGCTTCCTCGCTGCCGTCAAGGTAACGGTCCGTGCTGCCATCGTGCGCCATCACACGCACCTTGCGCAGGCCGTCTTTGCGCTCTCCAACAACCAGCCAGTTGTCGAAAGCCTGGATGCTGCTGACCATGGCGTCATCGCGATGCGGAATCACTTCCTTCCATGTAGACTTGTCTGCGGAATTTTCCAGCCCGGCCGTCATGACCCGGAAATTTTGCGCCTGCCAGTTTGTGCGGATAAAGAAACTGCCATTGGCATGGTCAATATCGTACTCGTGACCCGTTTCGCGCGGCAGAAACGGCTTGAAGGTTCCCAGCGGATCATCGGCGGCAAGCAACTGCACCTCGGTGGTATCGGTATTTTGATGGAACAGCATAATGTAGTCGCCGGAACGGCTGCGCCCGGCGCCGGTATAGAAGGTATTATCGGTTTCTTCATAAACCAGCACGTCTTCACTGCTCCCGGTGCCGAGTTTGTGACGCATTAACTGGTAGGCCAGCAGGGTTTCAATATCCTTGTTCAGGTAGAAAAGGTACTGGCCATCCGCCGACCAGGCCAGCGAGGCGGAAGCATTGTCAATCAATTCGGGCAGGAACTCACCACTCTTGGTGTCAAGAATGCGAATCTTGTTGATGCGCCTGCCGGTAGTATCTTCCGCGATGGCTAGGTAACGGTGGTCATCGCTGACTTCCAGTCCGCTGAGCCTGTAAAACTCGTGCCCGGTGGCGCGCTGGTTACCGTCCACCAGAATCTCTTCATCCGCGTCCATGCTGCCCTTGCGCCGCGCATGGATAGCGTATTCGTTGCCCGGCTCGTAGCGTGAGTAATACCAGTAGCCGTTCTTGAGGTAAGGCACGCTGGACTCATCCGGGTCGAGGCGTGACGTCATTTCTTCAAACATCGCGTCCTGCATACCCTGCCAGGGTTCCATGACCTTGTCGAAAAAGGCGTTTTCCTGTTCCAGGTAAGCCAGTACTTCCGGGTCTTTGCGGGTGTCATCCCGCAACCAATAAAATTCATCGACACGGGTATGACCATGCAAGGTCATTTCATGGGGGCGTTTTTCAGGCATGGGTTGTTCCAATTTGGCGGGCTCATCGTTTACCACGGGTGCATCCGCCTGCGACTCCGGCTCGGCTGCCGGCCCCACAGCGGGTTCACAGGCGAACAGAAACGCAAGGCTCAGCAACAGGACTAGGTAGTTTCTCATGGCGCATCTCTCCGCAGTTTTTAAGTCAGAACGAACGTGTGGCACACGTGGCCGGGTGATAGAAGCCAGGCGGCAATTCTAACTGATTATTTTCCTGAATGCGGATGTCAATTACGTCACAGGGTGTTAAACCTGCCTTGCCCCGGAACCAGCAGCTGCGGGGCAGCACGTGGCCAGCCCGGGCAAATCTTCGCGAGTAGCGAGGCCCGGTGTAATACGCGACTAGGCTATTTTGCGTTGCAAGAACTCATCGTCCAGTTCCTGCAGGGCCGCTTCGGCTTCGCGGCGCTCAAGGTAATCGTGCCGGGACTGAAACCGTGAGAGCTTGCCCGAGGTTGTGCGCGGCAGGGAGCCTGACCTGACCAGGTCGATGATGACATTGATCCCGAAATGTACATGAATCAGCTCTGAAATTTGCTGTTTCAACTTGTTCCGTTTGACCTCATCCCTGAGCCGCGTCTCCACGACCATGACGGCCATTTCTTCAGCGTCGGATTCGGCCACAGAAAATGCCGCCACACCGCCAAGGCGAACACCATCGATGCGCTGGGTCACCACTTCCATATCGACCGGCCATATATTACGGCCCTTGATAATGATGACATCCTTGCTGCGCGCGGTGATGTAAAGGTGCTCACCGACCCGGTAGCCGATGTCACCCGTGTCCAGCCAGCCATCTTCACTTAGTACTGCCCCGGTCGACTCGGCATCCTGGAAATATCCGCTCATGACACTCGGACCCCTGAGGAATATTTCGCCGCACTGGCGCTCCGGCAGTTCGTTATTGCTGTCATCACGAATGGAAAACTCGAAACCCGGCAACAGCAATCCGCAATCGGCATAACTCGCCACGTTGCCGCTCCCGGGCTCGACGGGCACAGCCTGACCGGAATTCGTCATGATGTCCTGATCCACGTAGTCAACGCTCAGGCCCAGGTCCAATGGCGCAAAACTGACAGCCAGTACACATTCCGCCATACCATAGCAGGCAACAAATGCTTTCTGATCAAAACTGCAGGGCTCGAGGGCCTCTGCGAACTGCTGCAAGGGCACCGGGTTTATCTGTTCCGCTCCCACGCAGGCGGCACGCCAGCTACTGAGGTCATAACGCTCATAATCGGATGGCCGCAGGCGGCGGGCACAGAGCGCATAACCGAAAGTCGGGCTGGATGAGATCGTAGCGCGGTTATCCGAGATCAGTTTTAACCAGAGTCTCGGCCGCATCGCAAATGTCTGCGAGGACAGGTAATCAACCGAGGTCTGCGTGGCCAGCGGCAACAGGATGAAGCCGATCAGGCCCATATCGTGGTAGTAAGGCAACCACGAAACAAACCGGTCTTCACGTGTCATTTTCAGACCGTGGCTGGCGATCTGGCGGATATTCTCCAGCGCTGTCGCATGGTTGATTTCAACACCGCGCGGAAAACGGGTGCTGCCGGAGGTGTACTGGAGGTAGGCGATATCGTCGCCAGCCGGGCTATCCAGGGCTCGGTCTGACGCTGGCAAGGCATCGAAATCTTCAGGTGTGCCCGCCATCAACAGGTCCAGGGTTTCCGAAGCTTCCTCCAGGAATGGTGCATGTGAACTGCCGGCAACAGCAATGGTTGCGCCACAGCCCTCGAGCATTCGCCGGACCTGGTTCACATAGGCCTTGCGCGCACCCAGTTGAACGCCGGCAGGCAGGGCAACCGGCACCAGGCCGGCATACAGGCTGGCGAAGAAAAAGTGGTGGAACATCGGACTGGTTTCAGCCACGATTCCGACCCGGTCGCCACGCTTGCAACCAAGACCTTGCAAGCGGCTGGCCAACTCCATGGCCCGTGCTCGCAGTTCCCGGTAAGTCAGGACCGTCTCGAGTTCACCGCGATGGGTGTAGAAATTAATGCCGCTTTTTCCTTCAGCTGCATAGTCCAATGCCTCTATCAGGCTGGTGAAACCATCTGTTTTGAATTTCAGGGCGTCATTGACCGGCGTTGGTTTCAGGAAGTTCGCATTTTTTTCGATATTGTCTTTCTCGAAACTGTGACTGATTTCCATAATGTCATGCCTTCTGGTTTCTGGTTCTTTACGTTAACGGCCGCAGCCATTAATACTGACGCGAGAGCAAAACCCACTAACTACTTCTCGACGACCGTTAGCGTACGAGGAAATCGTTTTCGTTTCTTGACAATACAGGTCAAGCACTTGACCGAACATCAAACACATTCTCCCATTCGCCTGCCCGGCAAAGCGTTGTCAATTTTGGGAGAAAACGAGTGGTGAATCCCGGTGCACTTTAAACCTGGGCCATTTAGCCCTCGTTTACCGGCAATGGCGGCAAAATCAAAACCCTGACCATGCTTGCCGTAGCGTTGCAACGTTGCCGGGACCTTACCTCAATTGGCTGTCCTTACTGCCCCGGCGATTGAAGCCGCTGACGTCCACCTGTTTCTTGTCAAGTTCCGCCTGGCAACTCACACACAAGCGCACCCCGGGAACAGCCAGGCGGCGAGCTTTCGGGATCTGCGCTTCACATTCTTCACAGCGCCGCAAGCTCTTACCACGCGGCAGTTCATTGCGGGCGCGCTGGATAGCGTCCTCTACGGTCGCATCAATTTGATCCTGGACTGCGCCGTCACTGCTCCATCCGCCAGCCACCATAAACTCCTGCGAATTCCTCAAGGGTGTGCTTTTTACCTGTCAGGGCGCTGATTTGCAAGCATAATTTCACTTTTTTTACATAGTACAGTTCAACCACGCGGGGTAAAAATCACTCTACATTTACCAGCAATGAAGCCGGGCTCAGCTCGACCCGCGACCATGCTGCCGGTCTTCCGCGCTCCCCTGTAAGCTACTGCGCGCGGCAGCTCCGGCGACAACAAGGAATTTGTTCACCGCATTTGCAGCCTTCGCAGCAAAAGTGGGTTAACCTTGTTTTATGCGACCTCAAAAACCGAAATCCAGAAAATTCACCCCATCCGGCAACAGACCCAAAGCACACCTCG
>Ga0316201_10004257_pt1 | contig 10768 bp, 8 predicted proteins | sample CS6wburrow_MG_FD_204516 | JGI IMG/M metagenome (GOLD analysis project Ga0316201, IMG submission 204516) | Coastal sediment microbial communities from Delaware Bay, Delaware, United States - CS-6 worm burrow | ecosystem: Environmental > Aquatic > Marine > Coastal > Sediment | place: USA: Delaware... | reverse complement strand
ATAGAGTAGTGTCGGGCCAGCAAACATAAGCACTAAGGCGATACCCATATATTTCAATCCTTTTGCTAGAAGTTCTTTGTCGGTACTCATTTTTTATAATTCTGTATGGCGTTCCTTACATTTTTATACTTTTCTAGAAGTACTTCAGCTTCAGAATAGGTGACATTGATTTCATCCATGATCATTTTCACTCCTCTATCCACTAGTTTGTTATTGCTCAGTTGCATATCAACCATTCTATTTCCTTTTACATGCCCTAGTTGAATCATGGCAGACGTAGTGATCATATTAAGTACTAATTTTTGAGCCGTACCAGCCTTCATCCTCGAACTTCCTGTAACGAATTCAGGCCCAACAACCACTTCTATAGGGAATTTTGCAGTAGAAGCTAAAGGACTACCTTGATTACAGGTAATACAACCTGTGATTATTCCTCTTGAGTTACATTCGTTGAGTGCTCCTATAACATATGGCGTTGTACCGGAGGCGGCAATTCCCACAACCACGTCGTGCTTATTGATATTGAATTCTTGAAGGTCTTTCCAGCCCTGTTCTTCAGAATCTTCAGCAAATTCAACCGCTTTACGCATGGCCTTGTCACCACCAGCCATGATTCCGATTACCAGGTCTGGTGAGACACCAAATGTCGGTGGGCATTCTGAAGCATCTACTATGCCCAATCGACCACTTGTACCAGCTCCAATATAAAATAAACGTCCTCCTTCTTTGAGTTTATGTACGACTTGTTTTATCAATAGTTCAATTTGTGGAAGTTGTTTTTCCACCACTATGGGAACGGTTTTATCTTCACTATTAATATTGATCAATAGTTCAGATATGGACATCTCCTCTAGATCATCGTAATTTGAACTGGATTCGGTTGTTTTCTTGAAGCTCAAAGTGAATTGTTTATTAATATAAAATTAAGAATTAAAGATGAAAGTGATAATTATTGAATAGTAATCGTTTGTTTGTATTCTTCCACAATGGCAAAATAACCCAGAGGATATACATCTGGCTGTTCTACATTATCAAAAAGATCAATATTGTCTAGATCCGTAATATCGAATATATTCCCTCTAACTGTCGACACAGGTGTTTGAAATGGGCCTTGCTGCTCACCACTTTGTTCAATTAATTGATTCATATAATTATAAAATTGCTCATCTGCACCTAAAAGGCTAATAGTGATGTCGCTTCCTACTTCGAATTCCATATCGTAAAAATATGAAAACTCAAATTGTTGACCCTGGTAGAATTCATCCTCAGTGACTAGGTAATTTCCAAAGCCAAAATCAAATAAATAGAAATCATCACGTTCCCCATTATCCGTGAAGGTAACAATAACTTCTGTTTCGTCCTCAGAAAATAAGGTGTCACTGCCTTGTGTCACATTATCAAAAGGCACTGCTGGAACATATTTGGTGCTTCCGAAATATGTTCGCCCCTCATGATTTATGATCAAGTCGAAAACGATATCATCGTCAAGTATGCTTGTTTGAATTCTCTGTTCCGTCATAAAAGTTGGATCGGGTGTATAAACACCTGAGCCCGGTACTTCTTCGGCTAGGTTAGAGAATCCAGTACTGATTACTATTCCATCTTCCATGGTAGTATAGGTAATGAGAATACTTTCAACGGAAGTGACTGGTATTTCTTCAAAGAAATTGCTGGTTTTAGAAACCTTCACTTCAACAGGGATATACGTTTCATTTCGATCAACCCTTAATAATGCTTCAATTATTAGTCTGGGAGCTTCACTAGGGGTATCAACTTCTATGACATCCTCGCAATTAGTTAAAATACATAGAAACAATATAAAAGCAATTTTTTTCATTGTCTTAAAATTTGAAATTATAAGTTACCGCGGGTACTATCCCAAAAATGGAGGTACGTACTGCTTCATTCCTACCAGTATCTTCATTTTCCCTGAAATTTATGGACGCCGCATTTTTTCTAGCATAGAGGTTGTATATACTAAATACCCATTCCGATTGAAACTTCCGTCCCTTGTTTTTGCTAGGAGTCAGCGTTGCTGATAGATCTATTCTATGATAGTCTGGCAGTCGTTCTTGGTTTCTCAGGCCATAATAGGGCACCACAATGCCTTCAAATTCAAACTGCCCAACTGGATAATTAGTGGGCTGTCCAGTTTGGTATACAAAATTTCCATTTATGCTCCATTTATTATTTATCTCATAACTGCCAAAAACAGATATATCGTGCGGTTTATCATAAGGTGTGTTATACCATTCGCCAAAATTGATACCTGTTTCAAGATTGGATCTGCCGTTATCTGAAGCTACATTTACCCTTCCTGGGGTTCGTTGCTCTGACTTCGATAAGGTATAGGCTAACCAACCCTTGAATTTCCCAGTGTTTTTACGAAGCAAGATCTCAAATCCATAGGCCCTAGCCTTACCATTCAAGATTACTTGTTCAATGGCATTGTTCGCTATAAGATTGGCACCATCAATATAATCGATTCGGTTTTGAACATCTTTATAGTAAATTTCCGTTTCCAACGTGTAGTCTCCATTTTGGAAGTTCTTGAAAAAACCAAGAGCATATTGATCCAACAATTGTGGTTTTACAAATGGACCACTTGGCGTCCAAACATCCAATGGTGTGGGGGAGCTGGTGTTGGATAATAAATGTAAGTATTGAGATAACCGTGTATAACTTGCTTTAATGGAAATATCATCGTTAAAGGCATAGGCCAACGACACACGTGGCTCTAAATTAGTGAATGACGCTAATTGGTCACCACGAGAAGGTGTTGAGATATCTATAGGGTCGGCCTCTTGGTAAACAAGTTGAAAAGGATCGAAAATTACTGGATTGTTATCTTCATACACATTGAGTTCATCCTGCCCTAAACGAATGAAATGACTTACCCTCAATCCATATTCTAAACTCAAATTATCCGTAATATCGTGTTCAACATCTACATATATCGCAGATTCGTTGGCGTACTTTTTTATGAGTTGTTCTTCTAATATTCCAGAATCGTCGCTATTGGGCTTTATTTTTCCTGGATTAAAACTGTAGTAAATATTATTTACACCATAATTGATCTGTAATTTATCAGAAAGATAATGCTTGAAATCGTATTTCAGGTTGAAGTTCTGTATGCCTGATTCCCACTCAAAACCTACAAAATCAAGTTCAAGTCCGTAGAAGTAATCAGAATAAATAAGTGATAAATTAGAAAACAAATTATTCGAGAATACATGGTTCCATCTAAAATTACCTACCGCATTTCCGTAGGTGTTTATAAAGCTCTCGTTCACACTGAATAGATCCCTACCAAAATAACCAGAGAGAAAAATACTATTCTTATCATTTAGGCGGTAATTCAATTTGGTATTAAGATCGTAGAAAGAGGCTTTATTATCAATATCGAACAGAGGCAGGAATAAATGTGCGTACGAAGCACGAGCACCAACTAAAAATGCGGCCTTGTCCTTCACAATGGGGCCTTCAACCAATAATCGACTAGCCACTGCTCCCAGTCCTCCATTGACTTTAAGTTCCTTACTATTTCCTTCTTTTTGGAAAATTTCCAAAACAGAAGAAACGCGTCCGCCATAGCGAGAGGGGATACCACCTTTATACAATTTAACATCCTTTATGGCATCTGGGTTAAAAACTGAAAATAATCCGAATAGATGTGAAGAATTAAAAATAGTGGCCTCATCCAACAGAATAAGGTTCTGGTCTGCAGCCCCACCACGAACATTGAAACCAGATGATCCTTCACCAGCATTCGTAACTCCTGGTAATAAGGTTATTGCCTTAATGACATCTGATTCTCCTAACAAAACGGGTATTTGCTTAATTGTAGAGATTGCCAGTTTATTAGCACTCATCTCCGGTTTTCTTATGCTCACACGCTCTACATTCTCTGTAATAAGGACTTCATCCAAGGATTCCAATTTTTCGAGGAGATTGAAATCACGTTTTTGGTTTGATGTTAATTCTATGGTTTCTGTTATTTCTTGAAAACCGAGATAGGTTATTATCATCTTGTATGAACCCTCAGGTAGCGTAATTGAGTAAAAACCATACTCGTTGGTCACCGCTCCCGCATTTATTTCTGGGAATAAAATATTAACCCCAATAAGAGTTTCGTTACTAGTCGCTTCGGAAATGGTGCCACTAATTGTATGTTTTTGTTGTGCTATGATCGTACTTAGTGAAAATATGCAGATGAAAGTGAGGAGTCTTGCGTTCAAAGGTTGATTGAATTTGCTGTAAAAGTAAAAAAAGCCCCTTAAAATAAGAGGCTCTAAAAGTTAAATAAAAGCCAAGGACTATAATCTATCTAATATACCATTGAAAGTATGACTTGGTCTCATGGCTTGATTCGTGGCTTCTTCATCCGGCTCATAATAGCCTCCAATATCAATGGGTTTTCCTTGCACAGAATTCAACTCTTCAATAATCGTAGATTCACTCTTGTCCAATGCTTCTGAAATAGGTTTGAAAATATGTTGCAAATCACTATCCTTAGTTTGTTTGGTTAGAGCTTCCGCCCAATATTTCGCTAAATAGAAATGACTGCCCCTATTGTCCAATTCATTGACCTTGCGAGACGGTCCTTTTTTATTATCGAGTAATTTTTCGGTGGCATCATCCAAGGCTTCCCCTAACACAATAGCTTTTGGATTGTTATATTTTTCACCTAGATGATCGAGTGAAACGGCTAAGGCCAAGAATTCGCCCAATGAATCCCACCTTAAATGATTTTCTTTTAGGAATTGTTGTACATGTTTTGGTGCGGAACCTCCTGCACCTGTTTCAAACAACCCACCGCCATTCATTAAAGGTACAATGGATAGCATTTTTGCGCTCGTACCCAGCTCTAGGATAGGAAAAAGGTCTGTCAAATAATCCCGTAACACATTTCCAGATACGGAAATGGTGTCTTTGCCAGCTTTAACACGCTCTAAAGTAAATAAGGTTGCCTTAAAAGGGGAGAGGATGCGGATATCCAAACCTGAGGTATCGTGATCCGGCAGGTATTGATTTACTTTCTTGATAATCTCCGCATCATGTGCTCTCTCATCATCCAACCAGAAAACTGTCGGCCATCCCGTTGCTCTGGCTCTTGAGACCGCTAACTTGACCCAATCTTGTATAGCTGCATCCTTTACCTGGCACATTCTCCAGATATCACCTTCTTCAACTTCATGTGACAGTAAAATATTGCCAGAGTCATCGATGACGTCCACTCTTCCATCTTTGCTGATCTCAAATGTTTTATCATGTGACCCATATTCTTCTGCTTTTTGGGCCATCAGACCGACATTGGGCACGGTTCCCATGGTTGTAGGGTCAAACGCACCATGCGCCTTACAGAAATCGATGGTAGCCGTATACATACCTGCATAACTACTATCGGGAATAACTGCTTTGGTATCTTGCAGGACTCCGTCTTTATTCCACATTTTACCAGATGTACGGATCATAGCTGGCATTGAAGCATCAATGATCACATGACTCGGGACATGTAAATTGGAAATTCCTTGATCGGAGTTCACCATCGCGATATCTGGTCCTTTTTCTAGACACGTTTTTATATCTAATTCTATCTCTTTTCGTTTGGCATCTGGGAGTTCTGTCAAATTGGACAATAAGTTTCCATATCCATTATTCACATCCACGCCGATCTCCTCAAGACTTGCTTCATGTTTTTCAAATACATCCGCAAAATAAGTTCTCACTGCATGACCGAAAATAATTGGGTCTGAGACTTTCATCATAGTGGCTTTCATATGCAATGAAAACAGTACGCCTTTGCTTTTGGCATCTTTGATCTGTTCTTCCAAGAAAGCCAATAAGGCTTTCTTACTCATTACGGTTGCATCGATGATCTCGCCATCAAGCAGTGCCAGATCGTTTTTTAAGACAGTTTTATTTCCAGTATTATCTGTATGTACAATATCAACATGACATGTTTTTGTGATGGTCAGTGATTTTTCATTGGCCCTAAAGTCACCATGCGTCATAGTAGCAACATGTGTCTTGGAATCAGCGCTCCAGGCCCCCATACTATGGGGATTTTTCTTTGCGTAGTTCTTGACTGCTCGGGGAGCACGTCTATCTGAATTTCCTTCACGAAGTACTGGATTTACAGCACTACCCTTAATTCTGTCATAAGTGGCTTTTATGGCCTTTTCCTCATCATTGGTAATTTCTTCAGGGTAATCAGGAATGGCAAACCCTTTGTCTTGTAGTTCTTTTATGGCAGCACTTAACTGTGGAATAGAAGCACTAATGTTTGGTAATTTAATGATATTGGCTTCAGGTTTCTTGGCAAGTTCACCTAGCTCTGTCAAAGCATCCGGCACACGCTGTTCTGGCCTTAAATAATTTGGGAAATTAGCCAGTATTCTTCCAGCAAGGGATATATCCCTAGTTTCCAGATTGATATCGGCCGTTTTCGTGAAGGCCTTTACGATGGGTAAAAATGAATGCGTAGCCAAAGCAGGTGCTTCGTCTGTCTTAGTATAAATGATCTTAGATGTTTGCGCCATAATCAATTCGAATGTTATATGAAGGATGCGATGGAATCGCATTGTTTTTTAGAGTTGCAAATATACAAAAAGGACTGTGTTTTTTATGTGAAAGTTGAACTTCAAAATGAGCATTTAGTCATTCGATCAAGATATTAAGATGTTGCAATAATCCATGTATACCCTCTTTCGAGAATTTTGCTTTTTTCATCCTATTTAAATCCGGATTAAAACAGAAATTATAGGATGTCCTGAAATCCACTTTCTCGAGATTCGTATTTTCAAAGATGGCTTCTTTCATATCACACTCGATTAAGGAAGAGCCTGTCAAATTCACCGCTGTAAAATCGGTATGATGTAGCGCGCAATTCTTGAAAGAAGTCAATACTAATTTCAGATCGCGAAAAGAGGCAAATTCGAGATTACATCCAGAAAAATTGACAGATAATAAAAACGCATTACATGTATTAAATGGCATTCCCACCAATTTACAGCTTGTAAACCTGATATCCTTGAAGGTGGTTTCCTTGATCTTTGTATTGCTCAAGTTACAATCGATGAACTCGGAATCAAGAAACACGAAGCTTGAAAGATAGCTGTCCTCGAAATTGCAATTAACGAAGGTACAATTGTCGTACTCTGCCTTTGGGAGTTCTTTTTTTGTGAAGTCCTGATCCTTGAAAGTCAGGTCGTTTTTGTAAGATAGGTCCATGATAATTTGTAATTAAATATACAATATCAGGGTCTTAAAAAAACAAAAGCCATATCATTTATAGACTAAACTATATTTGACATGGCTTTCTTGAAATAGTTCCACATGACCTAGATGGCATTACTGCTACCTTCAGACCTCATTTAAAGACCCTTTTCGATTCAAGCTTGCGCTATTTCAATGAGACCTTTTGTAGTGTAGCTTTCAAAATGTATTGACCTGCTACCAAAAAATCTCACGTTTTTAATTATTTTTCTTGATGTATCATCTTCGTGCATCCACTTGCGTGATTTACCTTACTAACTCAACATTGCTCTTCCTGTGTTATTTTCTTTCGGCTATGACACTTTCCAAACTTTCCACCCTAACAGTGATGGGGCCTACCTAAGCGTGCTCCTCTTTTTAGTGCTTCCGATCTTTCCACTGCCTATGCATACACATAGCGCTTCCGAATCTCAAAAAATAATTAAATTAAAGAACGTTTCTTAATAGAATTTAAACTTATGCCTTGTACATGACAACCAAGCAATATACGTTAGTTGGTGTTAAATCCTTCTGCTAATTTATATGAAGAAAATTAATATCCAAATTTTTTAGGGTATTAGATATCAACCGTTTATGAACCAAGGTTGTTAACAATGGTTAATAAAAAAAGGCCTTAATAAATTAAGACCTTTGCATTCAATATAATTCTTATTATTTTCTTCTAACTTCCTTGATCCTTGCTTTCTTACCAGTAAGGCCCCTAAAATAAAAGATACGTGCTCTACGTACTTTACCAGCCTTATTGACTTCGATTTTCTGGAGTGCTGGAAGGTTAATAGGGAAGATACGTTCAACACCTACTGTTCCGGACATTTTTCTAATTGTGAATGTTTCAGAACTACCGCTTCCTCTACGTTGTATCACGACACCTTTAAAGAACTGCGTTCTTACTTTATCGCCTTCACGAATTTCGTAATACACGGTGATGGTATCACCTGCCGAAAATTCAGGAAGATCCTTTCTTGTTACAAACTCGTCTTGAACAAATTTTACTAAAGAGTCCATTGTTTATTTTATTAATGGGTTGATTCGAAACAACATTCACGTATCTCGCCAGAGGTTGACCCGAAATTGGGTGCAAAAATAGGGATTAATTAATAACCCACAATGATTAAGGTGTTTTTTTTAAAGGTTTTTGGGTGTTCCCTTTCCTCAGTCTCGACGTTGCTCGACTGTACAGAAAGGTCAGGCTTTCGGCTCTATCTTTTGCTCGTTATCAAAGCATTTAAACAGTGAAAAGACACTCGAAAAGACACAAAAGGATGCCGCCTCTATCCTTAACGCAATCCTTTTAAATTGTACTTTTACTTTTTATAGGGTCCAGGTGTAATATTTTGATACTAAACACTCCTAACTATTATGAATAGATCGATTCATTTTTGTCTTATCTTTTTTTTCGTTGCTGGCATCAATGTACTTTTTGCCCAGGATATTGATCTATCTAGCTATTCGGTCGGCCAAGTGCCTAACCCTGCACAGGATGGCGTTGGTTATGTGGCTGATCCTACTAATATCTTGGACGAGGCTTCAGTTCAAGAACTCAATAGGCTCATATCAGCCATCGAAAGTAAAACTTCCGCGGAGATTGCCATTGTAATGCTGCCAAGTATTGGAGAGGAGGTTCCAAAGAACTTTGCCGTGAAACTTTTCGAAACATGGGAAATAGGAAAAGCGAAAACCGATAATGGTTTACTTATTCTTACCGTTATGGATCAGAGGCGTACTGAATTTGAAGTGGGTTATGGGCTAGAGCCTATTTTAACAGATGCTTTATGTTATCGGATCGGGTCGCAGGAAATCGTGCCTTATTTCAAGCGTGGGGAGTATGGTGCCGGATTGATCTCTGCCTTGATACGCATACAAAGTATCTTAGATAATCCTGAAGTCGTCGATGAGATCTACGATTCGGGATTGGATCATTCGGCATCATTATATGAGAAATATCCAATCCCTTTCTATATCCTGTTCGGTTATGGTTTTATTTGCTTAATGTTAGCACTTTGGTATTATGGTGTCATGTTCGATATCCAACGTTCTAAAGATGATTATTTCGACAAGTACAAGCGTTTGGAAAAAATGAAGGTTGGCTGCCTTTTGTTCATGTTTCCATTGCCATTCTTATTCTATAATATGCTAGTGAAGAAACGATTGAAAAAATACCGTTATGCGCCAAGATTCAGTAGGATCAATGGCATGCCCTTATTCTTAAAGGACGAATTGGCAGACAACGATTTCCTGGAAAGATCGCAGGTTCTTGAGGAGACTCTCGAATCGGTGAACTACGATGTATGGGTAACCGAAGATGAAAGTGATATTCTTGTTCTGGAATATGAAGGTGCCATTAGTAAATATGACGATTGCACGAAATGTGGTTATAAAACGTTTGGGCGCACGAAGTCTGTAGTGGCGATAGCTGCCACTTATGCTCAGGGCGGCGAGCGTCATGTATTTTACGAGTGTCGTAATTGTAATTACAAAGAGACAAAAATCGAGGCTATAGCACAACTTATGGCCGCAAGTTCATCCTCTTCTGGTTCTTCAAGTTTTGGTGGTGGAAGTTCTGGAGGTTCATCAAGTTTTGGTGGAGGAAGCTCTGGAGGTGGTGGTGCCGGAGTTAGTTGGTAAAGGTCAATACGTATTAATTCTTTTCCTCGATCGGAATCCAAACGGCCTCTTCAGAATTTGGGTCATTGTTTTTGTATTTACTTCCTAAGACATTAAAATGCGCTCTTTGATCCAGTTGGTAGTCTGAACTTGGCAACCACTCCATAAAAATTGCTCCTATAAACTGAGAAAAGTCCTTTGTTGAACCTTTATAATTGAAGACAGCATACAACCCGCCTTCTAAGGTATAGGGTTTCATGCCTTTAGGGCAATTATTTGACGTGGATACTTCTAGCGTGGCCCATTTGGTAAATGGGTTGGTCGGACTAAAGTCCTTGAAGTATGAATCATCATAGGCCAGGACTTCGTATACATCATCACTAATGGTATTTTGAATTTGTTTTCTCCGCGGCATAAAACCCGAAAACAACTCGAAGGTCTTATTATTTACTAAGGACATTTCAAGTGAGGTGCCTACAAGATGCTTTGGTGCGAGCGATGTAATTCTTGGGTTCATCTAATCTTCTAATAAATCAGGGCGTATTTCCTTGGTGCGCTCATAGGCAGCATTCTCACGCCATTTCTCGATCTCTGGGAAGTTGCCACTAAAGAGCACTTCTGGCACTTTCCAGCCTTTGTAATCTCTGGGTTTTGTATAAATGGGTGGGGCCAATAACCCATCTTGAAACGAGTCGGTCAGGGCAGAGGTCTCGTTGCCTAACACACCAGGAATCAATCGTATCACAGAATCGCATAATACCGCTGCTCCTAATTCGCCACCAGATAATACATAATCACCGATCGAGATTTCCCGTGTGATGAAATGATCCCATACACGTTGGTCCACGCCTTTGTAATGACCACATAATATGATGATATTTTCTTT
>Ga0316201_10004256_pt1 | contig 10769 bp, 10 predicted proteins | sample CS6wburrow_MG_FD_204516 | JGI IMG/M metagenome (GOLD analysis project Ga0316201, IMG submission 204516) | Coastal sediment microbial communities from Delaware Bay, Delaware, United States - CS-6 worm burrow | ecosystem: Environmental > Aquatic > Marine > Coastal > Sediment | place: USA... | reverse complement strand
GCAGGCGCCTGGCAACGGCCGGCCACGGCACGTGCTGCACCTGGAATGCTCCATCGCCGGTCGGCCATTTCGTCGGCCATTTCGTCCGGGCCCGGTTTTCTCACGGGCCCCGACGGGGCGGCGGGCAGGCTCAGGGAACGGAAGCACCCTGCTCAGGACTGGATGCCGGGGCGTGGAAAGCCGTCGCCAGGTGCCGCCGGTCAGGCCTGTTCAGCCATCCCAGCGTTTGAAGCGCCGCCTGCAGTATCCGAGCAGTTCGGCGTAGTTGCGGAAGTGGTGGATGAAGTGGGTTTCTGCCGGCTCGTCAAACTCACACCAGTCGTTGCTGTAGTCACGGCACACCTGGGGGCGCTGTTCATAGATGCCGCACGCGCCGCCATCCTGTAGGTGCTCACACTGGCCACGAATCAGGAGGTACCAGCCGTCCTCGTCGCGATAGACCTCGACGTGATCATGCGAGATCTGCCACAGCACATGATCGAAATCGGCCTTGGAGCGCAGTGGCCCCAACGCCTCGGTCGTGTAGGTGCAGCAGGTCGAACCGAGGCAGCGGCTGCACTTGTTCTCGACCGGGATCGCCGGTTCGGTCATGCAGGTGCAGTACCGCCGGTTTTTGGCTTGCGGCGCGGGCGATTGCCGGAGGGCTTGTTGCCGGAACCATGATGCCTGCCGCCACCGGGCTTGCCGCGACCGCCGCCAGCGTCGCGTCTTTCCAGGCGATCACCTCGCTGCACACGTACGCGGCTCCGGGGATCGACTTCGGCGAGCAGCCCTTTTTCGATCGGCTCGACCGGGATACGGTGGCCGATGAATTTCTCGATATCCGGGAACGAGAAGGCATAGGTTTCGCAGACGAACGAGACGGCATCGCCTTCGGCACCGGCGCGCGCGGTGCGACCGATGCGGTGTACGTAGTCCTCGGCATCGTCCGGCAGATCGTAGTTGATAACGTGGGTGACGGCCTCGATGTGCAGGCCGCGTGCCGCGACATCGGTCGCCACCAGCACCGAGACCTCGCCGCCGGAGAAACGCTTGAGCAGGCTCATGCGCTTCTTCTGCGGCACGTCGCCGGACAGAATCGCTGCCTGGTGACCGTTGCCCTCGAGAAAGCCCCAGACCCTGTCGGCCTCGCGCTTGGTGTTGATGAACACGATCACGCGGGCGTCCTTGTAGCTGTTCATCAGGCCCAGCAACAGCGGGATCTTCTCCTCGTTGGCCACCATGTACGCGGTTTCCTTGACCCGGTCGGCGGTGATCTGCTCGGCCTCGACAACCACCTTCTGCGGGTTGTTCATGTGCTCATAGGCGAGTTCGGTCACGCGGTACGACAGGGTCGCTGAGAACAGCATCGCCTGGCGCTTGTCCGGGTCGGGGCAGCGTCGCAGCAGGAAGCGTATATCCTTGATGAAGCCCAGGTCGAACATGCGATCGGCCTCGTCCAGCACCAGCGCCTGGATGGCGCGCAGGTCGAACACGTGCTGCTTGAAGTAGTCGATGATGCGACCGGGGGTGCCGATCAGGATGTCGACGCCGTCTTCGATGGCCTTGCGCTGCGTGTCGTAGCCGGTGCCGCCATAGGCGACGCGGATCTTCAGGCCGGTGTGCTTGGCCAGCACGCAGGCATCGTCATAGATCTGGATGGCCAGTTCGCGGGTCGGCGCCAGCATCAGTGCGCGTGGCTGGTTGGGCTTGCGTGACAGTTCGGCCGGCTCCTGGTCGAGCAGGTGCAGCGTGGCCAGCAGAAAGGCCGCGGTCTTGCCGGTGCCGGTCTGGGCCTGGCCGGCCACATCGATACCGTCCAGCGCCAGCGGCAGGGTTTCGGCCTGGATCGGGGTGCAGTACTCGAAGCCGGCGTCGCGCACGCCGTGCTTGATGGCTTCAGAGAAGGGAAAACTGTCGAATCGTGTTTTGGTCAGGTGTTTTTCGCTCATGGCGGGCAAGCATACCCGAATTCGGGTCCCTTTAAGCCCCCGAGGGCTTGAAAAAATGGGGGTGATGGGCTGAAATGGCGCAAGAAACGCAAAGGCCACGCTGCCGGAGCCGTGCGAAGTGGTACCCTACCCGAATACGCGACCGCCATTTTAAGGCGTCGATTCTGAATTTCCCCAACTATCTGGAGACATTGGTGAGTGACAAGATCGTTCATGTGACGGACGACAATTTTGAGAACGAAGTGCTGCAGTCGTCTGATCCTGTCCTGGTGGACTACTGGGCCGAATGGTGTGGCCCATGCAAGATGATTGCACCGGTGCTGGATGAGATCGCGTCCGAATACGACGGTCGGGTCAAAGTCGCCAAGCTCAATATTGACGACAATCCCAATACGCCGCCGCGCTACGGTATTCGCGGGATTCCGACCCTGATGTTGTTCAAGGACGGTGAAGTCGAGGCGACCAAGGTTGGTGCGGTTTCCAAGTCGCAGCTGACCGCTTTCATCGACAGCAATCTTTGAAGACCGCGCCAGGCGCGACGCAACGGCGTCGCGCCTGGGGGCTGGACGCGCGCCGATCGCGTGCTACACTTCTGTCTAGATCTCTCCCAGAGATCTGCTCCCACTGATTACTCCTAAAAAAAACGGGCGCCCTTGCGTCCATCCCCTGAACAATTCTTACCGAACTACCGTGTTCCCCAAGGCTGGACATGAATCTCACCGAACTTAAGAAAATGCCCGTGCCCGAGCTCAACGAGCTGGCGCAATCGATGAAAATTGAGGGCGTCGCCCGCTCCCGCAAACAAGACCTGATCTTCGCCATCCTCAAGGCACATGCCAAGAAGGGAGAGGACATCTACGGCGACGGTGTGCTGGAAATCCTGTCCGACGGTTTCGGTTTTCTCCGGTCGGAGGATTCGTCGTACCTGGCCGGCCCGGACGATATCTACGTATCGCCCAGCCAGATACGTCGCTTCAGCCTGCGCACCGGCGACACGATCTCGGGAAAGATCCGGCCGCCGAAAGACAATGAGCGCTATTTCGCGATGCTCAAGGTCGACGAGATCAACTTCGACAAGCCGGAGAACGCGAAAAACAAGATCCTGTTCGAGAACTTCACGCCGCTGTTCGCGAACAAGAAGTTCACTCTCGAGATGGGCAACGGCAGTACCGAGGATCTGACTGCTCGCACCATCGAGCTGTGCGCGCCGATCGGCAAGGGCCAGCGTGGCCTGATCGTGTCACCGCCAAAGGCCGGCAAGACGATGCTGATGCAGAACATCGCCCAGTCGATTGCGATGAATCACCCGGAGTGCCACCTGATCGTGCTGCTGATCGACGAGCGCCCGGAAGAGGTCACCGAGATGAAACGCTCGGTGCGTGCCGAAGTTATTTCGTCGACCTTCGACGAACCTGCCGCGCGCCATGTGCAGGTTGCCGAGATGGTGATCGAAAAGGCCAAGCGCCTCGTCGAACACAAGAAAGACGTCGTTATCCTGCTCGACTCGATTACGCGCCTGGCACGGGCCTACAACACGGTCATTCCGTCATCCGGAAAGGTGTTGACCGGCGGTGTCGATGCCAACGCCCTGCAGAAGCCGAAACGCTTCTTCGGTGCCGCACGTAACGTCGAGGAGGGTGGCTCGCTGACCATCATCGCCACCGCGCTGGTCGAGACCGGTTCGCGCATGGATGACGTGATCTACGAGGAGTTCAAGGGCACCGGCAACATGGAGGTGCATCTCGATCGCCGGATCGCTGAAAAGCGTATCTTCCCGGCGATCAATATCAACCGCTCCGGTACGCGCCGTGAGGAGTTGCTGATGCCCGAGAAGGAACTGCAGAAGATGTGGATCCTGCGCAAGATCCTGCATCCAATGGACGAACTCGCGGCGATGGAGTTCCTGTTCGACAAGCTGAAAGCGACCAAGACCAACCAGGAATTCTTCGACGCGATGAAGTCGAAGGCCTGAAGTCCGCCGTCGGCCGCCACCGAGCCTGCGGGCGATAGCGTCCCGCGATCCACGTTGCGGACATCCAGCGACGACCCGGGCGCAGATTCCAGGTACCCGCCGATCGCCGGATTCGGTCCCACGACCCCTTTCGTGTTGACCCGCTCAAACCCGCGTGGCGCGCCCGCCAGTGCTTCACGGCGGTAGCAGCCTCGGCGCACGCTTGCCGACTCCAGGTCGCCACGCATCCTGAATGGTTGCCTGTCGATGCCGTGTGGCGCAGGTGCGTGCCTGTCGGTCTCCCGGTGCGCTGTAGAGGTTGCGGGGCCTGCAGCCTCAGCGGGCCCGGTCGAAGACATGGCATGCCGCCGCACGCTGCGCGATACTCGGGCACTCAATGCTGTCGAGGCCGGCGAAGGTAACCGGTAGCAGCGGCCTTTCATCCGCGCGGGATTCCATTGTCAGCTACGCCGACCCAAAAACCGACTGTCGCCTTGATCCTCGCTGCCGGGCGCGGCGAGCGCATGCGTCCGATGACCGATCGTATCCCGAAGCCGTTGCTCGAGGTCGCGGGCAAACCGCTGATCGTCTGGCAGATCGAGCGCCTGGTGCGCGCGGGAATTTCGAACCTGGTGATCAACCATGCGCACCTTGGGCCGTTGATCGAGTCGGCGCTTGGCGACGGCAGCGCCTGGAACGCGCATATCCGGTATTCGCCCGAAGGCGAGGGTAGGGCGCTGGAAACCGGCGGCGGTATCTTTCGCGCCCTGCCGTTGCTCGGTGACCGGCCGTTCCTGGTCGTCAACGGCGATGTGTGGGACGACGCAGACCTGGCGGGTATCGGGCTCGCAAACGGTGATCTCGCGCATCTGCTGATGGTCGACAATCCCAGGCACCACCCGGGCGGTGATTTCCATCTGCGCAACGGTCGCCTCTCCGACGACGGCCAGCCGCGCCTGACATTCAGTGGCATCGGCGTGTATGCCCCGGCGCTGTTTGCACGCTGCTCGCCAGGCGCGTTTCCGTTGGCGCCGCTGCTGCGCGACGCGATGGCGCAGGGCAAGGTCAGTGGCGAACGGCACAGTGGGCAGTGGGTCGATGTCGGCACGCCGCAGCGGCTTGCCGAGATCAGACAACTTGTCGGCGATACCGGCTAATCTTGCTGACTATGGGACAGGAAATCTCCGACAGTGAGTTCGACCAGGCAGCCTTTACCGAGTTTCGGCGTCGCGTCGACGATGAGACCGATCTGCTGGCCGACTGGTTGGCGAAGGGACGGCTGCGCTCTACGCAGCGCCGTTTCGGTTTCGAGGTCGAAGGGTGGTTGGTCGATGCGCAGGGCAGACCGGTCGCGCGTAACCAGGACTTTCTCGACCGTGTCGACGACCCGCTGGTGGTACCTGAACTGTCGCGTTTCAATTTCGAGATCAATTCACACCCGCTGGTATTGACCGGCGGTGCGCTGGACGCCACTCACGAAGAATTGCGCGCGCGCTGGGCGCGTTGCCAGACGACGGCCGCAGATCTGGGTATGCACCCGGTACTTACCGGTATTCTGCCGACGGTCCGCAGCACGGATCTGACGCTCGAGAACATGTCGCCGCTGCAGCGCTACCAGGCGATCAACGACCAGGTGTTCCGCCTGCGCCATGGTGTACCGATAAAGATCGACATCGAGGGTGTCGAACACCTGCAACACGAGCATCAGGATGTGATGCTGGAGGCCGGTACCACGTCGTTGCAGATCCACGTCGAGGTGGATGCCGCCGAGGCTGCGCGTGCTTTCAACGTGTGCAAGATGATATCGGCCATTACCGTCGCTGCCGGGGCCAACTCGCCATTTCTGTTCGGTCGACAGCTGTGGCAGGAGACGCGCATCGCGCTGTTCGAGCAGGCGGTCTCGGTCGGCGCCAGCGACTACAGCAAGCGGGTGACGTTCGGTATTCACTATGCGCGCGACAGCATCCTCGAATGTTTCGAGGCGAATCGCAGCCGCTACCCGATCATCCTGCCCGATCTGAGCGACGAACCGCGCGAGAGACTCGCACACCTGCGCCTGCACAATGGCACGATCTGGCGTTGGAACAGGCCGCTGATCGGTTTCAACGAGAACGGTGAGCCCCACTGTCGCATCGAGCACCGCGTGGTTGCGGCAGGACCGACGCCGCGTGACGCGATCGCCAATACGGCACTGTTCCTCGGTTTGTTCGAATCACTGATGCGGTCGGACGAAAACATTGAAGATCTGCTGCCGTTCAACCAGGCGCGTGTTAATTTTTACGCCGCGGCCCGATACGGTCTGCGGGCCGAGGTGGACTGGCTCGGCGGCATACGGATGCAGATCGGCGAGTTGCTGCTAAGGCATCTGCTTGGCGATGCCGAACGTGGCCTGTGTGCGTCGGGTGTGCCGGTTGAGGAGGCGCACCGCTGGCTTGACGTGATTCGCGGTCGTGCCGAAAAGTGCATGACCGGTGCCGATTGGCAGGTGGCGTGGATCGACAGGCACGGGCGCGATTTTGCCGCGCTCGTGGATGCCTATGTCACGCACCAGGCCAACGACCTTCCAGTATCTGAATGGAGTTTGAATTGAGCGAGCTGTTACGCGAACGTGATGATTTCCCCCTGTCCCTGCTGCAGATGGAGGCCGGCGGGTTGCACGAGGTGCTGGGTGGTCCGACCCTGTTCCATCTTCAGGGGCGTCGCGAGCCCGCATTGTTCGTGTCGGTACTGATGCACGGCAACGAAACCACCGGTTGGGATGCGATCCGTCAGGTGCTGCGTAGGTTCGTCGATGACGATGGTTTCGACCTGCCGCGATCGCTGAGTCTGTTCGTCGGCAACACCGATGCCGCGCAGCACGGCCTGCGGCATCTCGAGGGCCAGCCCGACTACAATCGCGTATGGCCCGGCAGCGATACCGGCGGGACGCCGGAGCATGAACTGATGCGCGGGGTCATGGACCGCATGGCCGATCGCGAACTGTTTGCCTCGATCGACGTGCACAACAACACCGGGCTCAATCCCCACTATGCATGCGTCAACGTGCTCGAACACCAGTCGCTGCACCTGGCCTCGCTGTTCGGGCGCACCGTCGTCTATTTTGTAAGGCCGCGCGGTGTGGCATCGATGGCAATGGCGGCCCTCGGTCCCTCGGTGACGCTCGAGTGCGGCAAGGTTGGCCAGCAGCACGGCACCGAGCACGCCGCCGATTATCTGAACGCGTGCCTGCACCTGTCGGAGATTCCCGCTCACCCGGTCGCCAGACACGATGTGGACCTGTACCACACGGTAGCGATCGTGCGCGTGCCCGAAGAGGTGCCGTTTTCGTTTGGCGAGGGCGACGCCCCAATTCACTTTTCCCGCGAACTGGATGCAATGAATTTCAGGGAGCTGCCGATCGGCAGCCAGCTTGCCGACGTGACGGCGGGCATCGCCCTGCCGCTGGACGTTCGCGACGAACAGGACCGACAGGTCGCCGAGCGCTTCTTCGAGGTGGAAGATGGGCGGCTGCTGACCCGGATCCCGGTCATGCCGTCGATGTTGACCTGCGATCCCATGGTGATACGCCAGGACTGTCTCTGCTACCTGATGGAGCGCTACGACGATCACCTGCAGGATGCCGGCTGAGCCCCCCTCAATCACCGCGTCGAGTGGTCGCTAACACCACCAGTGGGGATCGGTGCCGGCGGGCGGCGCCGGACATGGGCTGAATTTCAAGGTAGAAGATCCAGGTGCTCGAAAAAACCAACACGCCAATCATTCTCGATGTGGAAGCCTCGGGTTTCGGTCGGGGCAGCTATCCAATCGAGGTCGGTATCGCCCTCGCCGACGGATCGCGCCACTGCTATCTGATCTTTCCGGCACGCAGCTGGAAGCACTGGGATGATCAGGCCGAGGCGGTACACGGTATCAGTCGCGAGGTTCTGCTCACGTACGGCCGACCGGTATCGGACGTCGCCTGGCGACTGAACGAGCTGCTGCAGAAGCGCACCGTCTATTCGGATGCCTGGGCATTCGACATGTCCTGGATCGGCAAGCTGTTCGATGCGGCCAATATGCGCCAGACGTTCCGGATTGCGGATATCTCGGAGCTGTTCAGCGATGAGCAGCGCGCCAACTGGGACGCCATGAAGGAATCGGTTTCCGCGTCGCTCGGACTGAAGCGCCACCGCGCCAGCGGTGATGCGCGCATCCTGCAGGAGACGTGGCTACGCCTGAGCAAGCGCGCCGCCTGAACGTGTTGGCGATGCGCTGTCGGGCCCGGCCGGCGCGATCATCCCGGATACTGGTGCCAGTCGTGTCGGCTCCCGATGCCGCCATGCGATGCGTCCCGGTCCGTCAGGCCTTGCCGGACGGCATCGGCCGCATGCCTACCGGCGCGCTGCCTCACGGGTTTCCGCGGTCGCCCGGTCGCGCTCGGTCAACGGAATCAGGCCCCGGTCGACGAGGTACCCCTCCGGCCCGGTGATATCGCGCGACAACAGCGTGCGGACGAAGGTATCGAGTTCGCCGACGAGGCGTTCGTGTTGCGGTTTGATGTACAGGTAGAGTGGCCGGCTGAGCGGATAGACACCGCTTTCGATCGATTCGAACGTCGGAGCAATGCCGTCTACGGTCGCGGCATTCAGGCGCGCCCGATTACGGTCCAGAAAGCTGTAGCCGAGGACCCCGAGGGCGCCTGCATCGGTGATCAGCTTGCGCACCATGCGCGCTTCGTTCTCACCCGAATTGACGAATGCGCCGTCCTCGCGCAGCGCGTCGCAGCTGTTGGCGAACGCGGTCTGGTCCTCCGACTTCAAGGCGCGCAGGATCGGAAATCCCTGGCAGGCATCCTCGAGCACGCGCTCGACCAGGATATCGCGCGTACCTGAAGTCGGCGGCGGCCCCAGCAGACGTATCGGAATGTCCGGCAGGCGGGCGTCGATCTGCTGCCAGGTCTGGTACGGGTTGGCGATGAGTCTCGCGGGATCCTGCGCCGACGGAACCTGGCGTGCGATCGCCAGATACAGAATCCGCTTGGTCAGCGTGAACGGCGGGGTGTCCTTGCCGCCGGCGATCACAATGCCGTCATAGCCGATCCTGACTTCACGTATATCGTTGACCTGGTTGTTGAAACAGGCCTCGCGCTCGCTGTCTTTCATGCGTCGCGATGCCATTACGATGTCGGGTGTGTTCAGACCGGTACCCGAACAGAACATCTTGATGCCGCCGCCGGTGCCGGTGGATTCGACGACCGGCGTCGTCATGTTGCGCCGCCGGGCAATCTGCTCGGCGGCGGCGGTGACGATCGGATAAGCGGTCGACGAGCCGACGATCAGGATGTGTCGGCGGTCATCCAGATAGGCCGCCGCGCAGGTGGCGGTGAATATCAGCGCGGCGCACGCAAGTGACCACTGCAGGCGTACTGCGCTCATGGCAGCATCATGCCGCGGAGCGTGATCTGGCGGCATTCTCGATCTGCGAGATGTACTCAAGTTCCATGCGCGGAGCCCTTTCGGTGCGTGCCTGTTGCCGGGAATCGACAAGCAACCGGCACAATATTGCCACATTCATGCACGGCCGATCCCCAAACGGTGATTGATGCCCGTCAAGCAAACAGGGAGTTGGCGCGGTAGCGGCAAGAGACATTGCGCGGCGTTTCAGACTGGCGGCGGCGGACGATTTGACGATCACTCGTCGTAGTCGGCGCGCATCCGGGATTTGAGTTGATCGTAGCCTTTGTGACGCCACAAGCGCATTTTCGCGTAATGGCTGTTGCCGGGTGCCCAAAGCCGCCCGTCTTTGAGGATCGTGCAGGCGGTCTGCTGATACTCGCGGTTCTGTTCCGAATTGCTGATGTAGTCACTGCCGCCAAAGCAGCAGGTTTCGTAGAGGTGGGCGAGGTCCGGATCGGTGGCGCTGTGTTGGTGGCCCAGCCAATGCACGACCTCGTGAAACAGCAGCGCCGCCCGGTTCTGGTAGCGATGCAGATTGTCGGCCCGCAGCGGCTGTCCGTTGCGGTGCTCGAGGATCTGCTCATCGGCAAGACCGAAAAACAGGCGGTAGGTTGCGTCATCGAAGCGCCGGCTCAACAGGCCGCCGAGGCGGTAGGTATCGAGAATGACGGCCGGGTGACGGACTTGGCTCAACTGCGCGTAAAGCGGGTCGCCCGCCGAACTGCCGTCCGGGCTGGTGGCCACGGCCGTGGCGAACATCGCGTCTGGTGTGCACTTGAACGTCTTCGGCTGCTGCGACTCGAACAGCCGCAGCAGGCGACCGGCCTGGTGCTTGTGGTACGGATGCAGCGGCCCCATCGGCCCTCGGCCGTTCAGGCACTGCAGGCCGGTGTCGAGTCCATCGGCAAGGTCGAGCAGCAGCGTCCGGTTGGCCGTGGCAGGGGGCTTCGGCGAGCCGTAGGGATAACTCGCGCACCCGTCTATCTGCACGCGCACTCCGGACAGTGCCGGGAGGGCGGGGGGCGTGCGCGCATTCTTGTCGAGAGCCCCACCGATCGATTCCGACAGGGCATTCCGTCGCAGCTGCCCGACCAGCGCTTCGCGTCGCTCGTCGAGCGCCAAGGCCGTATCGCCGGTGGCGCACCATGCCGGGTGCGTCAGCAGCAAGCTCAGGCAGGTCAGGACGGTCGCTGGTATCTTCACGGTTGTTGAAGGTCCTTCGGGCGCGGTGGCAGAGACAGCGAATGGCGTGGAGCCACCATCAACCCGTCACCCAAAGTGTAGTGGGTGCCTTAACTTTGTATGCACATTGTGTGAATTTTTCCCGCGCCTGTAGGCGTTGAATTCTGGATAGGCGCTGCACGCGTGGTTCTTGTGGAAGGCCCTGATCCTGTTCGCGCGTCCGCGTCACGCAGGGCGTATTGGCCGAAACCGACGAGAGTGCCGTGGCCT
>Ga0316201_10004255_pt1 | contig 10770 bp, 11 predicted proteins | sample CS6wburrow_MG_FD_204516 | JGI IMG/M metagenome (GOLD analysis project Ga0316201, IMG submission 204516) | Coastal sediment microbial communities from Delaware Bay, Delaware, United States - CS-6 worm burrow | ecosystem: Environmental > Aquatic > Marine > Coastal > Sediment | place: USA... | reverse complement strand
TAGCGGCGCTGGGAATGATGTCCTCGGCGCGGAACAGTCCCCAGTCTTCGCCCAGCCATGCGTCGTGGCCATTGCTGTTGCGTTGATGCGGAACGGCGACTTGCCAGCGCAGCTTGCCGCCTTTCGCGGGCGGCACCCAGTGGAGCCTGTTGCCGTCGCGACGGATTTCGCCGTCACCTGCAAAATCGCTGAACCGCGGACTCGGGGCCCTGAAACGCACCTCGTGTAACAGGCTCCCACTTTGGCGCAATTCGAGTTCAACCGTCGCGACCGCGCGGGATGGCTGCGGAGTAACACGGTAGATCAGGTCGTACTCGGGTTGCGCCCCGCGTCCCGCAGTATCCGCGCTCGGCCCGCCGCACGCCATTACGGGGGCGGCGAGTAGGGCGAAGGCAAGGCGTCGGAGAGATGCCAGAGGTATGCCCGCCGGGCGCCAGCGGCGATTGTGGCATCTTGAGAAACAGTTCATTCGATCGAGGGCCTTCTCGGCGTATCCTTTGTTACGTAGCCGCATTGAGTTGGAACCATGATAGCGGACTCGAATCGTCTCTTTCGCATGGCCGTTTTTGCGGCCATCCTGGTGTCGTGCCTGGCTGGCTGTGCAGGTTCGGCCGTAACGGAGACGAAGCCGGCCGAAGTATCCGTTGCGAAGCAAGCGCCCGCAAGTCTCCCGGAGCGGGCTGCAGCGATCGCGGTTCAACAGGTCGGGGCGGCTTACCGTTATGGCGGAGCCTCACCCGCGGGGTTCGACTGCAGCGGGCTGGTGCAGTATTCCTTCCGGCAAGCGGGCATGAAAGTTCCGAGGACGACCGGCCAACTCTGGAACTCGGCGGGGACGGTGCCTGTCGACGACTTGCGCGTCGGTGACCTGCTGTTTTTTCGCTTCGACGGCAAGATGTCACACGTCGGAATCTACGTGGGCGACGAGCAATTCGTCCATGCGCCGTCAAGCGGCAAGACCGTGTCGATCGACTCCCTGGATGCCGAATTCTACCGGCGAGCGCTCATACGCGGAGGACGTTTGCGCTAGGCACGGCTGCCGGGGCGCGGCGTGTCAGACGTCGGGCTCGTCAACGATGAAAGTGCGCAACTGATCGGCCAGCCCCTTGCAGGCGGCCGCCCGGGCGCGGGCGATCAGCGGAATAGGCACCACCAGTGCGGGCAGGAAAGAGGTGCCGCTGACATCCGCCGTGACTGATCCCGCAGAATCCAGGCCCTTGAGGTCCCACACCGCAGCGTTGTAATCCGCGTCGTTCTGCCACCAGGCAAAACCGAAGCAGCCGCCGCCGCCCGGTCCGACCGCGCAGGACAGGCTGCCGCCGCCGGCGACCCGGTCTGTATCACCGTCGAGCCAGATGATGTAGCGTACGTTTTGCTCCGCGATGACCTCGGCAACCCCGGGGCGTTTCATCAGTTTTGGCAGGCCAGTGGTCTCCGCCGGGGCGGTTCTCGGTTCGAACCACGGGAACAGCGAGTCGATGAACTGCTTGTGCGGAATGACTCGTAGACCATTCGAACCGCGTGCAAGCGCGTCTTCGATACAGTTGATGTACTTGGCTTCGGTCTCGTTACCGAGATGGTAGCTCTTGGCGAGTATTACGACCGATTCGCCGGCCTCGATGCCGGTGACGCCCTCGCGCGCATCCTCCACGCGCGATGTGATGCAGCCGCCTAGCGCCAGCGCCAGGAATCCGGCCGTTATTATCCTGCCCGCGCTGATGGTGGCCTCAGTCATTGGTGCTTCCCTCCGGAACGCTCTCCCGCGTGTCGTCTTCGTCGGAGCCCATCGACAGTACCGCCGGCCCTGCTACCGGACCCGGCGGCGGTAATGTCACTTCGCGTCGTTTCGGCAGCTGGGTTTTCTTCGGCTGGGCGGCCTGCTCATCGGGTGCCGCCTCGCTACCCGCGCCGGCCGACTTGCCCGACGCGAGGGTTGTGGCGGGACGGTCTTTCAGCGCGGCAATAGCCGTGGACTTGTCCAGGTTCATGATCATGAGCGCCGCTGCATCACGCATGGCGAGTATCGCGGCGCGTTTCAGAGGCTCATCACCGGCAAGTCCGAACTGCTCGCTCTTGCCGTAGGCGCTGAGGGGCCAGTTGGCGTACATATCACCCGCACTGTCATAAATCTTGAGTCGGTAACGGATCCAGACGGCGTAAGACTCCGTCTTGCTCTGGCTGGGAACTGAAAATTCGAAAGCGTCGATGCTCGGTTCGACGAGCGCGTCTATCGACAGGGCGCTGGCGTCGTCGTCGGGACCCAGAACCGTGACGTCTTCGAACATGAATTCGAAGAGCTGGGAAAACAGCGCGGCGTTTGACCGGCCAAGGTCGATACGCCATTTTTCCCGGCCGAGGACTTCATCCTCGTGCACGTAGTGTTCGAACTCCGCAGGGATGCGGAGCGCAACGGACAACGGCATCGGATCGATCAGAGGGGCGGGGATAGTGACCGGGTCGAGCGTTACATTCGAGCCGCAGCCGGACACGAGCACTGCGGACAGTACTCCACCGATGAGGCTGCGCATTATAGCTCTCAATTCAAAGTATCCCGCTGCAGTCCAGGCGCACGATCACTTTATCAGAGTCGCAACGCGGTCCAGAGTTCCCTTGATTGCCGCCTATTCCAGACGGTTTCTACTGTAGTGCGGAGCGGTGGCATGTGCAATGGGGGGCGGACTTCACGGTATGCGGATTCGCAGGTATAACGGTGCTGCCCGAAACTTTCCCGGACCCGGTACGCGGAGACATGGCCAGACCTAAAATTCTTGTTTTTCAGCATGTTCCCTACGAGCCGCTGGGCACGCTGGATCCGCTGCTAAAGGAAGCGGGGTTTCGAATCCGGTACGTGAATTTCGGTCGCGACCCCCACCAGCGGCCGTCGCTGGACAAATACGAGGCGCTCATCGTTCTGGGCGGTCCGATGAACGCGCACCAGATCGACACCTACCCGAACCTCGCCACCGAGGTCAACGTCATCCGGGAGGCCGTGGATTCCGGCATGTCCGTCCTGGGCATCTGCCTTGGCGCGCAATTGTTAGCGAAAGCACTCGGCGGCCGCGTAGCGAGAAACGATGCCCGGGAAATCGGCTGGTACGACGTCGAACTGACCGAGGCAGGTCGCACGGATCCGGTGATCTCGGGCTTCGCCGCGACGCAATCGGTGTTTCAGTGGCATGAAGACGGCATTATCCTGCCCGACGGCGCAGCGCACCTGGCCACGTCGCCGACCAGTCCCGTACAGGCGTTCCGTTACGGCGAGCATGCCTACGGTTTCCAGTTTCACCTCGAAGTCGACGCTTCGCTGGTGGAACGGTGGCTGACAGTGCCGGACAATCAACCGATGCTTGCCGAGGAAACCGGGCGCGTCGATCCGCAACTGATTCGTGAACAGACGTCTCGGCGGATCGGCGCTTTGCAGGATCTCAGCCGCGCGACGTTTTCGCGCTGGATTGATCGATTCGACATCGCGCCCCGGCGCAGGCCACTGCCGTCTCGCTAAACGGTCAATACGGTCGCCACTCCAGCGGCTCTTCCTGCATCAACGACAGCTGTTCGCGCAGCGCGAGCACGTGATCTTCCCAGTAGCGGTGCGAGTCGAACCACGGAAAAGCATGCTTGAATGCGGGGTCGTCCCAACGGCGCGCAAGCCATGCCGCATAATGCATGATGCGCAGGCTGCGCAGTGCTTCGACGAGATGCAGTTCGCGGGCATCAAAGTCGCGAAATTGCGTGTACCCATCGAGCAGGGCGCTGAGTTGCGGGAGCTGCTCTGCCCGGTCTCCGGAGAGGAACATCCACAGGTCCTGTACGGCCGGGCCGCTGCGCGTGTCATCGAAGTCGACGATGTGCAACTGCTCGCCGGCAACCAGCACGTTACCGGGATGAAAGTCGCCGTGGATGCGGAGTTGCATTGCGTCGCCGGCACGATCGAACGAGGCCTCGACACCATCGACGACGTTTTGCGCGACGCTCTCATAGGCCGGCAGGAGTTCCGCAGGAATGAAGTCGTGCTCGAGCAGGTACTCCATTGACTCGATCGCGTAGCTGTCGATGTCGATTCCCGGCCGGTGCCGGAAATGCGCCGTCGCGCCGACGAGATGTATCCGGGCGACGAAGCGGCCCAGCTGCTCGAGCAGTTCGTAATCATCCAGGTCGGGGGCACGTCCTCCACGGCAGGCATACACGGCCACGCGAAAGTCGCCGACCTTGTGCAGGGTGGTGCCGTTGATGACCAACGGCGCAACGACCGGAATCTCCTGTTCTGCAAGTTCCGCGGTGAAATCGTGTTCCTCGAGTATCGCCTTATCGGACCAGCGGTTCGGGCGGTAGAATTTCGCGACGACAGCGTCGTCGTCGTCGATGCCGACCTGGTACACGCGGTTTTCGTAGCTGTTGAGTGCGAGCAGGCGTCCGTTGCAGTGGAAGCCCAGGTCTTCCAGCGCTTCGAGGAAGTCCTGCGGCTGCAGCTCGGCATAGGCGAGAGAGGAGTTGTTGCGGTTCATCGGGCGGATGATACGCTACGGCGCAGTCGTTCGAGGGACATGCCGTGCCGCAGACAGTATCCGTAGTTACCAGGCCGTTGCGAAATGCCTGTGCGCTGCTGCCTGTCGTGCTGTTGAGTGCCGCGTGCTCGACGACAGCGGACGATCTCGATCGCGCCGCGCTGGAAGCGGAAATACTGGAATGGCGCGATAGCCGCCGTGCCTCCCTGATGGCGCCCACCGGCTTTCTCACCCTGGCAGGCCTGTTCTGGCTCGACGAGGAAATAACGACCTTCGGTTCGGCGCCGGACAACGATCTCGTGTTCCCGTCAGCGGCGGATGCGCACACTGGGAGATTTCGCCTGACCGCCGACGGCGTGATCATGGAACCGCGAGCGGGCGTGGCTGTGTTCTCTGACGACGAGCCGGTGGGCGAGATTCTGGTAGCCGATGACACCACGGAGAATCCGGTAATGATTACGCACGGGTCGCTGGCGTGGACCGTCATCAAGCGTGACGGCCGCTACGCGGTGCGACTCAGGGACTTCGAGCATCCGGCGCTCGCGTCGTTTCCGCCCCTGCAATATTTTCCGATCGATCCTTCGTGGCGGGTCGAAGGCACGCTCGAACGCTACGCGGAGCCAAAACGGGTAGCGGCGAGCACGGTGATCGAGGGCCTCGGCTGGAACCCCGAGTCGCCGGGTGTCGCGGTGTTCGAGAAGGATGGCGAGACTCACCGGCTCGAGGCATACACATCCGGTGAACGGCTGTTCTTCGTGTTCGGCGATAGAACCAACAGCCGGGAAACTTATCCGGCCGGCCGGTTCCTGTATACCGACGCGCCCGGCGAAGACGGACGCATCGTCCTCGATTTCAATCGCGCCTACAGCCCGCCCTGTGCGTTCAACGATTTTTCAACCTGCCCGGTGGCGTCGCCGCGTAATCGCTTGCCGATACGAATACCGGCCGGCGAGCTGTTCAACCGCGACGCGTACGTGGGTGCTACGGCTTCTTACTAGTCACGGATTTCGAAACTCAGTCCGGCGTTCGCCTGCAATCGCGCGATAAGCGGAGCTGCCATGGCCGCTGCCGGCGTTAGCACACCGCCTTCGGAATCGAGATCGTCGAGCGCCAGGCATACGGCGCTCTCCGCCAGCATCTTGCTCGTTGAGCCATAGCCCGGGTCGCGGTCACCGCTGATGCCGCTGCGGATGTGGCGTCCGTCGGGGAGAGTGCCGATCTGCCGGAGACTGAAGAACCCGTTCTCGCGGGCATTTGCGTCCGGGCCGGTGCCGGGCTTCGGCAGCACGAAGCGCTCCAGCAGGCTCCGGCTCCAGCCGAACGAAGCGAGACCTACGAGGCTAGCGAGGCCCGCGGTGATCATCGCGGAACGGAACCAGCCGCCCGCGCCACGGCCGGTCCGGATGGCTTCCTGGTAGCGAAACTCGGTTCCCCACGGATAGCCGAGCAGAGCGTGGCTGCGCCGCACGACACGAGTGTTGACGGACGCCATGATGAACGGTGCGGTCCAGCTATGCGCATCGGCATCGTAGCGAATGCCGCGCTGGTCTCCCCGGTCCGGTCCGCGTTGTTCGCCCTCGGGATTGAGGCTGTAAGGGCGCGCCAGCATGCGCGCAACCTCACGGTCGGCTCGCGCTTCGCGCATCAGGTTCATCATGCTGGCCATTGTGCCGCCGCTTGCGCCGCCTTTCATGGCGTTGACCAGCAGGACGATCGAGTCACAGTACGCGCCGTAACGCTCCCTGGCTTCTTTCTGCAGGAACCAGGCACCTATATCCATCGGGATCGAATCGAAGCCGCAGCAATGAACGATACGTGCGCCGCTTCGCCGCGCCGTGTCGTTATGCGCGTCGATCATGCGTCGGATCCACTGAACCTCGCCGGCGAGATCGCAGTAATGCGTGCCGCTATCTGCGCAGGCCGCAACGACTTCCGAACCGTAGCGCGCGTAAGGTCCGACGGTCGTGAGCACGACGCGGGTGCGCTTTGCGAGTTGCCGCATCGACCCGGCGTCGAGTGTGTCGGCGACGATAAGCGGCAGAGATGCCGCCCTGGTGCGCAATGACCCGCGCAGCGCTTCCAGTTTTTGTTCATTGCGGCCTGCCGCTGCCCATCGCAGGCTGTTGCCGACCCCGTAGCGCTCGCAAAGATACTCCGCCACCAGCGCACCGGTGAACCCGGTTGCGCCGAGGACGATGACGTCGAATTCGCGCGGCTCCACGTTCATGCGTTTCTGGTCCTTGCCATCAGTGCCACCTCTTTGAGTCCATCGTCCAGTGTCTGCGTGCCGACCGTGCGAAATCCGTAGTTTTTGTGAAATCGCATGGACGCTTCGTTGGGAGGCACGATATTCACCTCGCAGGTAAGCACGCCGACACGTGGGGGCAGGCTCGCTTCGAAGTCCCGGTACAGGCGCGTCGCGAGGCCGAGGCGGCGGGCATGGTCGGCGATAGCGATCCTGTCGATATAACCGAAGTCGTCGTACTCATCGCAGAACCAGCGGTAATTGGGGCTTGCGTAGGTCGTGCCGGGCCGCATGCCTATCAGGAAACCCGCCAATTGCGCGTTGCGAATGGCCACGGTGAAATACGCTGCATTCGCGGCAAACCAGCGCATCTGTTCCAGATCCACGCTGTTGACGGCAGGGACCGACGCTTCGTTCAGATGCAGCACGGCCTCGAGGTCGGCGTCCTCGACCTCGCGTAACTCGATGACCCGTTCCTGTTCGGCATTTGTCATGGATTTGAGTATACTGAGGTTCAGGCGGCATTCGATCCAGTCGACGCAATAGAGACCGCCAGACCTCGCTACTTTACTCCGCCCGGTGCCGTTCACAGCGCCGGCCTGCTGTTGTCCGGCTGAATTCTGGCTAAATCAGGAAGATCAGTATGTTGAAGATTGTCCAATCACGGTATTTGATTCTGCTCGCGGCCTGCGCCCTCGGAGTGGCTGGCTGCGGCAAGTCGGACGAGGAAAAGGAGCCCTCGCCCCTGAACGATGCGGCCGGCTTGCTGCGCTACGTGCCGGCTGACACGCCCTACGTGTTCGGCACACTGGCGCCGCCTCCCGACAAATTCATGGACAAGATCGAGCCGACCCTCGATCGTGTGCTGGCGGCCTATTCGGATATGCTCGGAGCCGCGGTCGCCGACGGGCTTGCTGAAAGCGAAGGCGATAGCGAAGAAGCGGAGAAGATTAACGCCGTTGTACAGGAGCTGCAGTCGCTAATGTCGCTCGAAGGCCTGCGCGACGCCGGCGTGACGCGCGAGTCCACGTTCGTCTTGTATGGCAATGGCCTGCTGCCGGTAGCGCGGGTTTCACTCAGCGACGGGAGCTTGTTCGACGATGCCATTACCCGTATCGAGGCAAAGGCCGGTGAGCAGCTGTCTGTTGCAGAGGTCGACGGCATGCCGTACCGCTTCATCGAGGACGAAGGGGTCCGCGTGATCGTCGCCACGGCAGGCGATCAGCTCGTGCTGACCATAGCGCCCGATAGCCTGGACGACGCCGCGCTTGCACGCCTGCTGGGGCTGAAGTTGCCGACGAAGAACATTGCGCAGACCGGCAAACTGCTCGAGATAGCGGAAGAGTATGGCTACCTGCACGATTACGTGGGTCTCGTGGACACGGTGCGCCTCGCGGATACGTTTATCGATGAACCCGGTGATCTTGACGCACTGCTGCTCGAAATGGCCGGCTACGACGCCGCTGCACTGAGCGACGAATGCAAGGCGGAATTCCGGACGCTGGCGGCGATCATGCCCCGCATCGTAACGGGGTACGAGGAGGTATCGGCGGAGCGGGTTCGCTCGCACGCGGCTGTCGAGTTGCGAGACGATATCGCGGCCGAAGTCAGCACGTTCGTCTCACCGGTGCCGGGCCTGGGCGCAATTTACGAAGGACTCTTGTCGTTTGGCATGAGCCTGAACATTGAAGCGGTCTGGTCCTTTTTCGATAAGCAGGTTGCCGCGCTGGAAGAAGACCCGTGGGAATGTGAGCACCTGTCAGATCTGCAGGACGGGCTGTTCGCGGCGCGCGATCAGGCGCTTGCCCAGCCGGTGCCGCCCGTGGTCTACGATTTTCACGGTTTCCTGGGCGTCGTTAACGAGTTGGAGGGATTCGACCCCGGCAAGAAGCAGCCCCCCGAATCGATCGACGCCAGTTTCCTGCTGGCGATCGATAACGCGCAGGGACTCGTGGCGATGGGCCAGGCAATGATCCCGCAGCTGGCCGAGCTGACCATCGAGCCCGACGGCAAGGCGCATCAGTTCGAGCTGCCGGATACGGGGTCCGGCGCCGAGACGGCCTGGGTCGCGCTTCAGGAGTCGGCAATTGCGCTGTCGGTCAGCGAAGATGGCGAGACGGCGCTGCCGGCGCTGCTCGCAGCTGAGGGCACTACGCCGCCGCCTTTTATGAGCATCGGCCTCGACGGTGAGCAATACTACAAGCTGATCGGCGACGCGATGCGTGCGAGCGACGACGAAGAGATGTCGGAGGAAATGCGCGCGGGTGTGTCCAAATTGCTCGTGGCGGCGGCGGAACTCTACGAGCGCCTGCAGGTTGACGTAACATTTACCGAACGTGGTATCGAGATGGACTCGGACGTCACCCTGGCTGATTGAATTCAAGATGAAGAACGAAGAGAGGAACTGCCGTGCTTAGACTCATAACTACACTGGTCTTGTTTGCCCTTGCGCAGGGCGTCGTTGCCGACGAAACAGCACTGGGTCCGGTTACCAGTCTCAAGGTTGACCTGGAGCAGGTGGTCGAACTGGGAACCGTGTCTGCGGTTGACGGGATCACGTCGGCCGGGCAGCCGGACGAAGCGGCGCTCGAGGTGTTTGCAGATGCAGGTTACGCGACCGTCATCGATTTGCGCGGGGCCGAAGAGGACCGGGGATTCGACGAGACTGCTGTCGTCGACGAACTCGGCCTGCACTATGTAACCCTGCCGATCTCCGGGAAAGACGCGATTTCTTTCGACAATGCACGCAAGCTCGATGAGCTGCTCGAGGAGTATCCGGGACCGGTGCTCGTGCATTGCGGCAGTGGTAACCGGGTCGGTGCGCTGCTCGCTTTGCGGGCCAGCCTCGATGGCGCCGACGACGAGGAGGCCCTCGCGCTCGGCCGGGAAGGCGGGCTCAAGAGCCTCGAAGGCGTCGTTCGCGAGCGCCTCGACGAGAGCGACAAGTAGGACCGCGTGCGATTGCGGGCCGACTTCGGCCGGCGGGCCGCGGTGACGCCGGATCAGTACGAATGGGTTCCGTCACCGGCCCCGGGTGTCGAGCGTATGATGCTCGACCGGGTTGGCGAGGAGGTCGCGCGCGCCACGTCGATCGTCCGCTATGCACCAGACAGCCGTTTCCCGGCGCATGAGCACGGCGGGGGTGAAGAAATCCTGGTGCTGGACGGCGAGTTCGGCGACGAGCACGGCGTCTACCCGGCAGGCTACTACCTGCGCAACCCGATAGGGACTCGTCACAGTCCGCGAATCGGCAGCGAAGGGGCGACGATATTCGTCAAGCTGCATCAGTTTGCCGCCGATGACATGGCGCAACTCGCGACCGATACCGGCAAGGGAGGCTGGGCCCCCGGCCGCATTGATGGCGTCGAGATACAGCCTTTACATCGTCACCACGAGGAGAACGTATTCCTGTTGCGGTGGGCGCCCGACACCGCCTATCCGGAACACGTGCACACGGGTGGCGAGGAAATCCTCGTCCTGGAAGGCGCCTTCCACGACGAGGACGGTCATTACCCGAAGGGCAGCTGGGTACGTTACCCGGACGGCAGCCGACACGCGCCTTACACGTTGGCCGAGGGGGCGCTGTTGTTCGTGAAGGAAGGCCACCTGCCGCCCGGGAATTAGCTTCAGTAAACGTCCTCCACGGTGTTGTAGACATTGAATTTGCCAGTGGGCGTGATCACCTCGGGTCCCTTGATGACGTGCTTGAGCTTGCGCGTCTTGTCGTCGACCACGACGATGGCCGATTCCTCTTCCTGGCCGCTCCAGACCGAGAACCAGACTTCGTCGCCCGCCTTGTTGAACTCGGGCTGCACCACCCGTTTCGGGCCGGGGCCGAGATCGGCCCACTCGGCGATCGGCAGGACTTCATAGCCGGCATCGAGGTTCTCGATGTCGAACACGGCGACGCTCTGGCTGATGGCTTCTTCCGGGTTCAGCGGAGAATCCACCCACAGGTTCTTCGACGTCGGATGTGACTTCACGAACAGCGAACCGCCGCCCTGGCCGTGGAGCACGCGC
>Ga0316201_10004254_pt1 | contig 10770 bp, 9 predicted proteins | sample CS6wburrow_MG_FD_204516 | JGI IMG/M metagenome (GOLD analysis project Ga0316201, IMG submission 204516) | Coastal sediment microbial communities from Delaware Bay, Delaware, United States - CS-6 worm burrow | ecosystem: Environmental > Aquatic > Marine > Coastal > Sediment | place: USA: Delaware... | reverse complement strand
CCGGCAATGAGAGCGCGCTGCACGACCTGATCGACATCATCAACCACGGCGGCAAGATTGCATTGCTCGGTATTTATCCGAATATTCCGCGGGTGAACCTGAACCAGGCGATATTCAAGGGGCTTAGCCTGAAGGGGATTTACGGGCGCGAAATGTTCGAAACCTGGCACAAGATGGTGGCGATGCTCGGCAGCGGTCTCGACGTGACGCCGGTAATCACCGACCATATCGATTTCGACGATTTCGAAACCGGTTTTTCCCGCCTGAACGCGGGCGAAGCCTGCAAGGTCGTGATGCGCTTATAGGCGCAGCGATCGTCGTAACGCCCCCGGTCTCCTTGCCGATCAGGTCCCGGCCAGGTGGTCGCTAAATCGGGAGAACAGGGTTGGCGTTTCGCGCGTGGTTGGCAGGGCGAGCACGGCGTCGCATACCTGGTTTGCAGCGGCTTCGTCGAGGCCACCGTAGCGCAGCAGCCCCATCGCCTTGGTGCGCATTTCGTCGTGGTCCAGCGCCAGCTCCGGATCGCCCTTGCAATCCTTGCGCGATATCCTGAAGGCCTCGCCGGATTCGGTAACCGCGGTAACCTCGGCACCCCAGGAAACCGGGTAGTTCGAGGCGTAGGGATCGACGATCGATACGCGGGTGGCGCGGCGCAGCCTGGCGCCGCGTTCGCGCGCGCCCGCGTCGAAAGAATCCAGTCCCACCGCGCCGTCGGTCAAAGCGATAGCGGCCGTGTGGTAGAGCGAAAACTTGGCCTGGTACTCGGTTTCCGGCTCGGGGCAATCGCAGACGTCTAGCGCCGCCTGGTAAGTTTTTATATCTATCTCCCTGACCGGTTTGCCGTCGAGCAACTGGTGGATTTCGAGCGCGCAGTCGATGATCGGGTGCGTGTGCCGGCATGAAGGCCAGGGCTTGATCGAGGTCAGCGAGAGTTGCCACCTGTCGTCAGGCCGGCGCAGTATGTTTTCCGGTACCGGGTCGTCGCAGGTGCCGGCGAAGAATCCCTTGCTGCCCTCCAGGATTTCGGCCGGGCCGGTAAATCCGTGCGCCGCCAGTTCGGCGGCAAGCAGGCCCGATTCGCTGGCTCGGCCGGCGTGCAGGTGCTTGCTCATCGCGCCGGTTTCCATGAATTGCCACAGACCGCTGGACTGGGTGCCGGCGTTGCCGAGCGCGTTCAGGGTTTGCTCGTCGTTCAGCTCGAGCAGGCTGGCCGCCGCCATTGCCGAGCCGAAGGGTCCACAGGTCGCGGTGTTGTGCCAGATCCGATAGTGCGCCGGTCCCACCGCGGCGCCGATCCGGCACATGGCCTCGAAACCGTGCAGTATCGCGCGCAGCATTTGTTCACCGCTGGCGCCGGTTTTTTCACCGAGGGCGAGCACCGCCGGCACCACCACGCATCCCGGGTGAGTTACGGAGGCGCGATGCAGGTCGTCGGTCTCGGTAATGTGCGTCAGTGCGCCCATCAGCAGCGCCTTGCGCTTCAGGTCGAGATCGCCGCCGTTAGCCCAGTCGCGTAAAATCGCGCCAACTGGCGTCGCGCTGCCGGCATAAGCGGTAGCCACCGCGTCCAGCGTGAACAGCGCCGCGTCGTCGAGGTCCATCGCGGAAATCGGCCGCTTGCGGACCAGGGCGATCAATTCTTGTGTCAGGCTCATCGAAGTTCCAATATAGTAATCCGCCAGGGGATCCGAATGCCCCGGAATATAACGCAACATGTATCAGGAGGACAGACTATGTCGGCAAAGCAGGTAATCGGTGGGCCGCTGGAAATTGATGGTCGGGTGCTTTCGCTGTCGAAAGCGATTCGCGCCGGGGACTTCGTTTTCGTTACCGGCCAGGTGCCGATGCGCGGCGGCAAACCCATGACCGATGGCGATATCGCGGATCAAACCCGCGCCTGCCTGGATGGCCTGAGTGAAATTCTGGCCGAGGCGGGCTGCGAGCTTGGCGATGTCGTCAAATCGATGGTCTGGCTGAAAAAACGCGAGGACTTTCCCGGATTCAACTCGGTCTACGCGGAGTACTTTCCGAGCGAGCCGCCGACGCGCTCCGCGCTGGTGAGTGATTTCCTGATCGATATCCTGGTGGAAATCGAATGCGTTGCCTATCGGCCGCTCTAGCGCGGGCGGCCTTCGCAGTGTTCAAGTTTCCTGCCAGGGCAACAGGCAGAAGGCTGGCTGCAGTAACTCACTGCCGCCATCGGAACTGGCTCGTTTTCCTGCCAATCCGGCCGGTCAGTTAGATAGTGGCAAATCCCGTCCACGCTGATCGAGCCAACGAAAAAAATAGCCCCTGGGCTCGTCGACGCCGGTAATCAGGTAGTTCAGGGTATAGGCGTTATTCATCGAGGCCGACAACATGCGCTCGCCTGGCTCGGTGCCGCAAAACAGCAGCTCGTCGCCTGGCTGCAGTAACTCGCTATCTGTCGGCAGCATGATGTGTTCACCGCCGCGCGCGATCGATAGCGGCATGCAGGGCAATGAGCCTGCGAGATCATGGGGGTCGCGCCTGAGTTCACCCAGCGACAGTTTCCGGCCCTGCTGCAGGCGTTCGATCACCGCCGACGCATCCGCTTCGCACAGGACGACCTGCCACAGGTGCGGTGGCTTGTCGCCAATTAGCGATCTGAGCCGATCGACTGCCTGGGCGCAGATATCCTCACCCTCGTCGCGCAGGTAATCGATAAACATCTGCACCTGCGGTGATATCAGGTGCTTTAGCACGCGCCGTGCCGTGGTCAGGCTGGATTGCATCACCAGGTTTGCATTGGCGGCATCGAAAGCGATCTGGTTCTCGTGGCTGTTCTGGCGCACGATCGTAAAAGCATCGGGTTTCAGGGCCTTGACGCTCATCAGGATGCTGAGGTTGACATGATCGCTATCGGTACCGGCGACGACACCCGCGGCGCGTTCGATGCCGGCTGCCAGCAGCGAATCCCGGTTCGCATGCTGGTTGATAATGCGCGCGGCGCCCTCGACATTTTTGGCTTCGGGATCGATGATTACCGGATTGATGCCGTGCTGCCCGAAATAACGGTACATCCAGCGGCCCATGCGGCCGTAGCCGCAGATGACCCAGTCGCCGGGCGGGACCTGGATCGGTTCACCGAGCTTCGCCTCCGGGTTGCGTACCAGGCAAGCGTTTAAATTGTGTAACCGCGGCGCGGTAATCGCCATGCCAAGCAGCTGGGCGAAGATTTCGAACGGGTTGATGATCGTGATGTTGCCGAGCGAATTCAAATGCTTGGTATGCCGCTTCGAGCTCGAGCGGCACAGGATATGGAGATCCGGATTCAGCAGGCGCGTCATGGTCGCGATCCTCGAATTGATCTCCTCGTCGATCGTCAGAATCACCAGGGCCTGGCAGTTCGGCATGCGCACCCCGGCGTCGATCAGGTGTTTCGGTACCGCCGGGTCGGCGCACAGGCCCGGCATGTCGACGTGGTAATCGCGTAATCCCAGCGCCTTGATACGCTCCGGGTTGGTGTCGATGATAACCCCGCGCAGCCAGTGGTCGCTCAAACCGCGCGCCAGCAGGCTACCGGTATCGCCGAAGCCACAGACGATGAAAAAGGGTTGCTGGATGCGCCTTACCGAACGCGCGAAGCGATGCTCGTTCAGCGCCAGCAGGAAATGCGGATTCTGCACCAGGCGAAAAATCGAACCGATCGCGTACAGCCAGGCGATCACGCCCATGTAGATGCAGACGATGGCCCACAGGCGCTGCGCATCGGTGAATTCGGTCGGAATCTCGCCGAAGCCGGTGGTGGTTGCGGTATAGGTGAAAAAGTAGAACGCGTGAAACAGGCTCATATGCGCCGGTTTGCCATCGGCATCCAGCCCCGGAATCAGGGCCATGCCGGTAATCCCGATGGCGTATACGATAATCAGCGCGAAGATCGGGCCGCGCATATAGCGCAACACGACCATGGATACCCGGTCCAGCTCCGACGTGGTCGCCACTATACGGCCCTAGCGGCGTGATATCAGGGTATCGCCGACCACGATGACGACGGTGACGAGGCTCGCAATCAGCGCGCCGCCGGCGAGCGAGACGATATTTGCCAGGGATTCCGGGCCCGGGCCCGAAACGGTCTCGTTTTCGGCGACGACCCAGACCACGCGCGCGGCGATCAGCAGCACGTCGACCACCAGGCTGCTCGCCAGCAACAGTGCGCCGACCTGGGAACGGTCACCCAGCTTGAGCCCGGTGGCGATCAGGTTGATCAGGATCGCGATGGTCAGCATCCAGACGTTGTGATGGCTGGCGTTGTCGATGTCGCCCATGACGAAGGCGAAGGTAAAGGTTAGCGCAAGAATAATGACAAACCCAAAAACGACCCGTTCCAGGTTCATATCCGTACCTCCCGTTGGTGTTGTTATGCGACAAGAATACGCTGAAGCGGCCGCTGCGTCACTCGCTGCAAAAAGGGTCGATTTATCCGGCGTGACTTGTATGATCTAGCTATTGCAATCATCGAGATTCGATTCGGGCATGAATTCAGATTTTCCGTCAATCGTTGACGATGCTACCCAGCGCAACATCCAGGCCTGGCGCGTCGAGCAGGTCAGGCGACGACTGGTCGAGGCGGAATGCGCGGCGATCGTGCTGTTCGATCCGGTGCACATCCGTTACGCCACCGGGACGCGCAACATGCAGGTATGGACCATGCACAACATCTGCCGCTACGCGGTGTTGTTCGCCAACGGCGAGACGGTGCTGTTCGAGCTGCCGAGCTCGGCCCACCTGGCGCGCGGTCATGTCGAAGATATCCGGCCGGCGCTCACCACCGACTTCATGGCGGTCGGCAATCGCGCCAGCGAAATGGGTCGGCGCTGGGCCGCGTCGATGATCTCGCTGTTGCGAGAGAAAGGGATTAGCGAGAACCGGCTCGCCATCGACCGCGCCGACCTGACGCTGGTGCTGGAAAGCCAGCGCCAGTCGCTGCAGCTGGTCGAAGGTCAGTCGATCATGGAGCAGGCGCGCGCCATAAAGTCGCTCGACGAAATCGAGGTGCTGCGGCGCTCGCTGGAAACCTGCGAAGCCAGCGTCGCGGCGATGCGTGAGCGCCTGCAGCCCGGCATGCGTGAAGCCGACGCGTTAGCGCTGTTGATCGATGGCAGCATCCAGCGCGGCGGCGAGTACCCGGAAACCCGGCTGTTGAGCAGTGGGCCGCGCACTAATCCCTGGTTCCAGGAAACTTCCGATCGTGTGATCGAAAACGGTGACCTGATCGCCTTCGACACCGACCTGATCGGACCCATGGGTTATTACAACGATATTTCGCGCAGCTGGGTCGTGGGCGATAAAGGACCTGGCGACGCGCAACGCCGGCTGTACGCGCTCGCCTACCAGCAGATGCAGCACAATACAGAATTGTTACGGCCGGGAATCGGTTTCCTCGAGTATTCCGACAAGGCCTACCAGTTGCCGGAAGAATGCATCCCCAACCGCTATGCCGATGTTGCCCACGGCTGCGGTCTCGGGGTCGAGTACCCGTTTATCTGGTATCGCGAAGACGAGGAGTGGGGCGCCTACGACGGAGTCTTCGAGGAAAACATGGTGGTCTGCATCGAGTGTTATGTCGGCGAGCTCGGCGGGCGGGAAGGCGTGAAACTGGAGCAGCCGGTCTGGCTCAGCGCCAATGGCCCGGTCGTGCTATCCGATTATCCGTTCGAAATGGATTATCTGTGAGGCCCGGTTGCTACTAGCGGTTGCACGATCAGCGGGCCGCATTCGAAGCAGGCCAACATCGAGCCTGCAATTGACAGCTTGCCTTTCGTATCAAAAACATTCTTGCGCCGGCAGGGGGTTGGTAACAAAATCGGCTCGTTGGGGAACTCGAGAGGCTAAACAATGAAAATTGGTTTTATCGGTCTGGGCAATGTCGGCGCGAAACTCGCCGGCAGTCTGTTGCGCAACGGATTCGATTTGACGGTGCGTGACGTCGAGCGAGGTGCCGCCCGCGAACTGCTAGCGCAGGGCGCCGACTGGGGCGAGTCGGGGGCATCGATGGCGCGGCAATGCGACGTCGTCATTACCTGCCTGCCTTCGCCCGCGGTCTCGGCGCAGGTAATGGAAGAGGATCAGGGCGTGCTCGAAGGTTTGAGCGACGGCAAAATATGGCTCGAAATGAGTTCCACCGACGCTGACGAAATCAGGCGGCTCGGGGCGCTGGTCGAAGCCAGGGGCGCGATACCGCTGGATTGCCCGGTTTCGGGCGGCTGCCATCGCGCCGCCACCGGCAACATCGCTATTTTCGCCGGTGGCAAGCGCGCCGCCTTCGAAAAGGTGTTGCCGCTGTTGACCACGGTCGGCCGCAACGTGCTGCATACCGGCGTGCTCGGCAGCGCGTCGATACTGAAAGTCGCAACCAACTACCTGGCCGGGGTGCAGTTAATCTCGACCGGCGAGGCCTTCATGGTGGCGAAAAAGGCCGGTATCGACCTGGGCGTCGCCTACGAGGCGATTCGCATTTCCTCGGGCAATTCGTTCGTGCATGAAACCGAGGGCCAGTTGATATTGAACGGCAGCTACAACATCAATTTCACGATGGATCACGAGGTCAAGGACCTGACGCTGTTCGACGATCTCGGCAAGAAGTACGAGGTGCCGCTGGAAATGTCGCCGCTCGCGGTGAAGATCATGCGCGACGGGCTCGCCAGGTACGGCCCCAGGGTTTGGTCGTCGATGGTGGTCAAGCGCCTCGAGGATGCCTGCGGCGAAGATCTGCGCGCACCGGGCTTTCCCGAGTACCTGGTCGACGAGGAGCCGGAAGAAGCCGGCGCCGAGGTTATTCCTCGCGGCGGCTGATCGGTGCCTGCTGCAGCGTTTGAAACCGGGAATGCGGAGGCGTAAACTCGCGGCTCATGAGTACCGACTATAAGACTATCCAGGCCCGCCCGGTGAGCCCCGCCCTTGGCGCCGAGATTAGCGGCGTCGACATCGCTGCGGGTGTCGAAGACGAACAGTTTGCCGAACTACGCCAGGCCTACGTCGATTTCGGCGTGATTTTCCTGCGTGATCAGGATATTACCCCGGATCAGCACATCGAGTTTGCGCGCCGCTGGGGCGACATCAACGTCAATCGTTTCTTCCAGGCGGTCGCGACCCATCCGATGATCGCCGAGGTGCGTAAGGAAGCCGAGCAGAAGGCGAACATCGGTTCCAGCTGGCATACCGACCATTCCTATGACCAGGTTCCGGCGATGGGTTCGATCCTGTACGCGCGCGAAGTGCCGAGCGTGGGCGGCGATACGCTTTTCGCCAGCATGTATGCCGCCTATGATGCGCTTTCGGACGGACTCAGGAAAACGCTGGCGACGATGAATGCCGTGCATTCCAGCCGGCATGCGTTCGGTGAGGGTGCTTACGTGGATACCGATATCGATGATCTTGGCGGCAGGCTGGGCAATACCGACGCCGCCACCCAGGACGCCATCCATCCGGTGGTGATTCGCCACCCGTTATCTGGCCGCCCGGCGCTTTACGTTAATGGCGACTTTACCGTCAGATTCGAAGGCTGGACCCAGGCGGAATCGCAGCCGCTACTCGATTACCTCTACGCGCATGCCAGCCAAAACGAATTCACCTGTCGCTTTCACTGGCGCAAGGGATCGGTGGCGATCTGGGATAATCGCGCCACGCATCACTGCGCGCTCAACGATTACCACGGCGAACGTCGCCTGATGCATCGCATCACGATAGAAGGGGTTGCGCTGGAAGCCGCTGCGGCAGCCTGAAAAGGCTGCCGCGGCTGTAACAAGACCTAGCTTGCGGCCTTGACCTCGTGCATGTAAACGTCCTGCTGCGGGTAGGGAATGCTGATGCCCGCTTCGTCGAACTTGACCTTGATGATTTCGAGCAAATCGGCTCGTACCGGCCAGTAGTCTCCGGAGTTAACCCAGGGACGCACGTTCAGGTTAACGCTGCTGTCGCCAAGCTCGCCAACCGCAACAGCCGGCGCCGGATCGGTGAGGATTCGCTCGTCGGCTTCCATCACCGCCATGATGATATCTCGCGCCTGGCCGATGTTGTCGTCGTAACCGATGCCGAAGACCAGGTCGATACGGCGTGTGGGCAACGCGCTGGTGTTGGTGATGTTGCCGCCGATGATCCCCGAGTTCGGCACGATCATGCGCTGGTTGTCACCGGTGTGCATCAGGGTTGCAAACAGGCCGATTTCGTCGACCACGCCCGAGACCCCGCCCGCGGTAATGAAGTCTCCGATTTTGAACGGGCGGAAGATGATGATCATGACGCCGGCGGCGAAGTTACCCAGCGAATCTTTCAGCGCCAGGCCGACAGCAAGGCCGGCGGCACCAAGGATCGCCATCAGCGAGGTGACGTTGACGCCGAGCGAGTCGACCGCCGCGAGCACCACGGCGATCAGTAGAATGCCGTAGGTCATGTTGCCGAGGAATCCGACCAGGATCTTGTCCGTGCCGGCGCGGGTCAGGCCCTTTTCGACGAGGTTGCTGATAATGCGTGCAATGATCTTGCCGACGATAAATATCGCGATCGCGATCGCGATCTGGATGCCCCAGTCGACCCCGTTCTCCGATATCCAGTTAGTGATGTTTTCCATGATGTCTCCTATTGTTTAACTTTGGTTGTTGGTTAATCGCGGCGCGATTGTGCCATTTTTACCGAAATATTAGGAGTTTTTTTTTGCAACCGAAAAAAGTGAACCACGAGCCCTGTTAATTTACTAAGATGCGAACCGATAGATAACATAACAAAGCGGGGGATATCACATGGAACTGCCTTTCCTGGGCGATACCGTCAATGCATTCGTATCCGGCTTTCTGTCGATCGCCGCTGCGATCCTGGTGCTCGGATTTTTCATTGGCGTCATTGCACTCGTCGTCATTTACGTGATCGACATAACCCAGACCACGCATGCGATCCGGCGTAATTATCCGGTTGTGGGTCGCTTCCGATACTTTTTCGAGCATCTCGGCGAGTTTTTCCGGCAGTATTTCTTTTCCATGGATCGCGAGGAGCTGCCGTTCAACCGCGCCGAGCGTTCCTGGGTATATCGCGCGGCCAAGCACGTCGACACCACGGTAGCATTCGGTTCGACGCGAGATCTCAGGCCCGCGGGCACCACGATATTCGTCAACTGTGCCTTCCCGACCCTGGGCGCCGACGCGGTGCCGCCGGGCGAGGTCACCATCGGGCCCTATGCCGAGCGCCCCTACGTGACGCGGTCACTGTACAACATCTCCGGCATGAGTTACGGCGCCCTGTCGGCACCCGCGATCCGGGCGCTGGCCGCGGGCGCCCGGGAAACCGGTTGCTGGATGAATACCGGTGAAGGCGGAGTCTCCCCTTACCATCTGGAGGGCGGTTGCGATATCGTCGTGCAAATCGGCACCGCCAAGTACGGGGTGCGCGATCTCGACGGTCAGCTGAGCGACGAAAAACTTAAACAACTGTCGACGCACGACCAGGTGCGCATGTTTGAAATAAAGCTGAGCCAGGGCGCCAAGCCGGGCAAGGGCGGTATTCTGCCCGGGGCCAAGGTCAGTCCCGAGATTGCCAGGATCCGGGGTATCCACGTGGGGCAGGATTCGATCAGCCCGAACCGGCATCCCGATATCAATTCGGTGGAGGAATTGCTGGCGATGATCGACCGCATCAGAACCGTCACCGGGCGGCCGGTCGGTTTCAAGACCGTGATCGGCGCCTATGGCTGGCTCGACGACCTGTTTGGTGAAATCAACAAAAGAGGTATCGAATGCGCGCCGGATTTTATTACCGTCGATGGCGCCGAGGGCGGCACCGGGGCGGCGCCCATGCCGCTGATCGACGAAGTCGGCCTGCCGCTGCGCGAAGGATTACCGCTGGTGGTCGACAAGCTGAACCAGCACGGATTACGCGATCGGGTCAAGGTCATCGCCTCCGGCAAGCTGGTGCATCCGGCAAAAGTCGCCTGGGCGCTTTGCATGGGCGCCGATTTTTGCGTTTCGGCGCGCGGTTTCATGTTTGCCCTGGGTTGCATCCAGGCGCTGCAATGTAACAGGAATACCTGCCCGACCGGCATTACCACGCACGATGTCAAGCTGCAGCGGGGCCTGAACGTTGCCGACAAATCCAGGCGGGTGGCCAGTTTCCAGGATCAGATCGAGCACGAGGTTGGTATCATTGCGCACTCCTGCGGTGTGCACGAGCCGCGCCAGTTGCGCCGATTTCATTGCCGGGTAGTGATGGATGATGGCCGCTCGGTGCCGCTGGACCAACTTTATCCGGACCAGTTCGTTTCCGCCGCGCCGCGTAACCCGGAACCCCCGTCAACCGCAGTCTCTCACGCCTGAGGAGGTAGTATGAAAGCCAGCGACCTGTTTGTTAAATGTCTCGAAAACGAGGGCGTCGAGTATGTCTTCGGGATACCGGGGGAAGAAAACCTCGACGTCATGGATTCGATGATCGGCAGCCCGATCAAGTTTATCACCACGCGGCACGAACAGGGGGCGGCGTTCATGGCCGACGTTTACGGGCGCCTGACCGGCAAGGCGGGCGTTTGCCTGGCGACGCTGGGCCCTGGTGCGACCAACCTGGTCACCGGTTTCGCCGATGCCAACATGGACCGCGCGCCGATCGTCGGTATTGCCGGACAGGGCGCGACCACGCGCATGCACAAGGAGAGCCACCAGGTGCTCGACCTGGTTAACCTGTTCGCGCCGATTTCGAAATACAGCGTGCAGATCCGCGAACCCGAGATCGTCGGCGAAATCGTGCGCAAGGCATTCAAGGCCGCGCAGGCCG
>Ga0316201_10004253_pt1 | contig 10773 bp, 7 predicted proteins | sample CS6wburrow_MG_FD_204516 | JGI IMG/M metagenome (GOLD analysis project Ga0316201, IMG submission 204516) | Coastal sediment microbial communities from Delaware Bay, Delaware, United States - CS-6 worm burrow | ecosystem: Environmental > Aquatic > Marine > Coastal > Sediment | place: USA: Delaware... | reverse complement strand
CGTAAATATTGCCTTACTTACAGGATCCGTGAAAAAATCGGATCGTAAGATCATCCATGAGCAATTGGAGAATGGAGAACTTAATATTTTGGTGGGTACCCATGCTGTATTGGAACACAAAGTACAATTCAAAAACCTGGGCCTCGCCATTATTGATGAACAACATCGATTTGGGGTTGCACAACGATCTAAATTATGGCATAAAAATGAGATTCCGCCTCATATTTTAGTAATGACGGCCACCCCAATTCCAAGGACCCTGGCCATGAGCCTGTATGGGGATCTCGACATTTCGGTGATTGATGAACTCCCGCCTGGGCGAAAGTCAATAAAAACAGTACATCGCTATGATAATAATCGGCTTAAAGTGTTCCGATTCCTGAGGGACGAGATAAAAAAGGGAAGGCAGGTTTATGTGGTATATCCCCTTATTCAGGAATCTCAGGCCCTGGATTATAAAGATCTTATGGATGGCTATGAGAGTATGGTGCGCGAATTCCCCTTACCGGGTTACCAGATATCTATTGTACATGGGCAAATGAAATCGGAAGACAAGGAATATGAAATGGCGCGTTTCGTTAAAGGAGAAACCAATATCATGGTAGCCACAACCGTCATAGAAGTAGGTGTAGATGTTCCTAATGCCTCGGTAATGATCGTAGAAAGTGCCGAACGGTTTGGGCTATCACAATTGCATCAGCTGCGGGGTCGTGTGGGCCGTGGAGCAGACCAGAGCTATTGTATTTTAATGACGGGCCATAAACTATCTTCAGAAGCAAAAACCCGCCTCGAGACCATGGTACGGACCAATGATGGCTTCGAAATTGCCGAAGTAGACCTGCGACTTCGGGGTCCCGGAGATTTAATGGGAACACAGCAAAGCGGACTCCTTAATCTCAAAATTGCGGATCTGGTTAAGGACAACGATATACTCAAAACCGCGCGATTCTATGCCCTGCAAATTTTGAAAGAAGATCCTGGTTTACAATTGGAAAAAAATAGGGCTTTGCGCAATACCTATGCGCAATTGATCAAGCACAAAAATATATGGAATTACATAAGTTGATCTGTATATTGGTCTAAAACCCGGGTATGAACTGTTCTTGAACATCGTAATTTTCGAATTCATAAATTTCGTTTACAACTCCTATTTTTTAGATTTGTTAGCTTAGAAAATTGAGTATATGAGTTCGAAGACAACACTATTTGATAAAGTTTGGGATTCCCACGTCGTACGTAAAATAGACAAGGGTCCGGATGTTCTTTTTATAGATCGCCATTTGGTACATGAGGTAACAAGTCCGGTAGCCTTCCTGGGATTAAAAAACAGAAAGAGTAAAGTGCTCTATCCGGAACGTACTTTCGCCACGGCTGACCATAATACTCCGACAATAAATCAGCACTTACCTGTAAAAGATCCATTATCGGCTAACCAATTAAAAGCATTGGAAGAAAATGCCCGTGAACACGGTATCCCTTACTGGGGATTAGGCCATGAAAAAAATGGGATTGTTCACGTTATTGGACCTGAAAATGGGATAACACTTCCAGGTGCTACTATCGTATGTGGAGATTCCCATACGTCTACACATGGCGCATTTGGGGCTATAGCGTTCGGAATAGGTACGTCTGAGGTTGAAATGGTTTTATCTACCCAGTGCATCATGCAGCCCAAGGCTAAAAAAATGCGTATTACCATCGATGGTGCATTAAACAAGGCAGTAACTCCAAAAGATGTGGCATTGTATATTATTTCCAGGTTAACTACCTCCGGGGCTACCGGATACTTTGTAGAATATGCAGGCGAAGTATTTAGAAACATGTCGATGGAAGGCCGTATGACCGTTTGTAATTTAAGTATTGAAATGGGAGCCCGAGGTGGTATGATCGCCCCGGACGAGAAGACGTTTGCATATATTAAAAACCGGGAATACACTCCTAAGGGATCTGCATGGGATGCCGCGATGGAATACTGGAAAACCTTGAAGAGTGATGAAGGTGCTTTGTTTGATAAAGAGGTTGTTTTTAACGGGTCGGATATCGAACCCATGATCACTTATGGGACGAATCCCGGGATGGGTATCGGAATTTCTTTAGGAATACCTAGGGCCGAAAGCCTGGAGGGTGGCGTTTCTACCTACAAAAAGTCATTGGAATATATGGACTTCCATGAAGGCGATGCAATGCTTGGGAAAAAGATCGATTTTGTCTTTTTAGGAAGCTGTACCAATGGACGTATCGAAGATTTCAGAGCCTTTGCAGAGATAGTAAAAGGACGTAAAAAGGCCGATCATGTAACCGCCTGGTTGGTTCCCGGATCTCACCGTGTAGAAGAGGCCATCAGGGAAGAAGGCATTTTAGAAATATTGGAAGAAGCCGGTTTTGAGTTAAGGGAACCGGGTTGCTCTGCTTGCTTGGCGATGAATGACGATAAAATTCCTACCGGTAAATATGCAGTCAGTACCTCGAATAGAAATTTCGAAGGTCGACAAGGTCCGGGAGCACGGACATTATTGGCAAGTCCTTTGGTGGCTGCGGCAGCAGCGGTCACAGGAAAGGTTACAGACCCCAGGGTATTAATGGAATTAGAAACTGTTTGAAATAGATATTTAGAACACGATTATGGCATACGATAAATTCAACATACTAACAAGCACTGCGGTACCGCTTCCTATTGAAAATGTGGATACTGACCAGATTATCCCGGCCCGCTTTTTAAAAGCAACAGAACGCAAAGGATTTGGGGATAACCTATTCCGGGATTGGAGATATAAACCGGACAACACTCCTAAAGAACATTTTGTACTTAACAATCCTATCTATAGCGGCAAAATTCTGGTTGGTGGTAAAAACTTTGGCTCCGGTTCTTCGCGAGAACATGCGGCCTGGGCTATTTATGATTATGGCTTCCGATGCGTAGTTTCCAGTTTCTTTGCAGATATTTTCCGGAATAACTGTCTAAATATTGGGGTTCTGCCTGTACAGGTAAGTGCAGAATTTCTTCAGAAGATCTTTGAGGCTATTGAAGCTGATCCTAAGGCAATTCTAAAAGTAGATCTGCCAGTACAGACCATTACGATAGTAGCAAGCGGACAGCAAGAATCTTTTGACATCAATAATTACAAAAAGGACAACATGCTTAACGGGTACGACGATATCGACTATTTATTGAGTATGAAGAATGAGATAGAAAATTTTGCAAAACAAATGCCTCTTTAAATTTTAGTTGATTTATGCAACATTCAGCAGCATCAATAGCTACCAAGAAACACCGGTCTACTTCCGTTCCAGTATCCACATCAAAGAGGACTATTGAGATTATGGATACGACTCTTAGGGATGGAGAACAAACATCCGGGGTGTCCTTTTCTGCATCGGAGAAACTTACGATGGCTAAGTTACTACTCGAAGAATTGAAGGTTGACCGAATTGAAATTGCTTCGGCCAGGGTATCCGAAGGTGAATTTGATTCTGTTAAGCAAATTACAAGTTGGGCCAGGTCCATGGGGTATGAAGACCGGATAGAAGTACTCACTTTTGTAGACGGTGGTTCGTCCATACAATGGATGCAGGAAGCCGGTGCCAAGGTTCAGAACTTGTTAACCAAAGGATCGCTGAATCATCTTACCCATCAGTTGAAGCGAACCCCCGATCAACATTTTGCCGAAATAGCCAAAGTAATTGAAATGGCTGATAAGGCCGGAATTGAAACCAATGTGTACCTTGAAGATTGGAGCAATGGTATGCGCAATTCCCAGGAATATGTATTTCATTTTCTCGATTTTCTGGCAACGCAGCCTTTAAAACGCATTTTACTGCCAGATACACTTGGAGTTCTTACCCCTGCTGAAACCTTTGAATTTATTGACAAAATTGTAAGGCGTTACCCTGATATCCATTTCGATTTCCATGGCCATAACGATTATGACCTTAGCGTTGCCAATGTTCTGGAAGCATTAAAAGCCGGATGTCATGGCCTGCATTTAACAGTAAATGGTATGGGGGAACGGGCAGGCAATGCTCCCCTGGCAAGCGTAGTTGCTGTTATAAATGATTTTATGCCCCATTTAAAGATCAACGTACAAGAATCCTCGCTCTTTAAAGTAAGTAAATTAGTGTCGGCCTTTACAGGTTTTAGAATCCCTGCAAACAAACCTATTGTCGGCGATAATGTATTTACACAAACAGCTGGTATACATGCAGATGGTGACAATAAAAAGAACCTATACTTTAATGATCTATTGCCAGAAAGGTTTGGCAGAAAACGCAAATATGCTCTAGGAAAGACATCGGGCAAAGCCAATATTCAGAAGAATCTTCAGGAACTTGGACTTACCTTAAATGATGAGGAATTAAAGAAGGTAACAGAACGCATTATAGAGCTGGGCGACAAAAAGGAACGGGTCACCAGGGAAGACCTGCCCTATATTATTTCAGACGTGTTAGACAGTGAAAGTTACCAGCACAAGGTCAATATCATATCGTACGTATTAACGCATTCCAAAGGCTTAAAACCTTCGACTACGGTGTCTATCGACATTAATGGGGAAATACATGAAGAAAGCGCGCAAGGCGATGGGCAATTCGATGCATTTATGAATGCCTTGAGGAAAGTGTACCAGGCTAAAAAATTAAGCTTGCCACATCTTACGGATTATGCCGTGCGGATTCCGCCGGGAAGTAGTTCTGACGCCCTCTGCGAAACAATTATAACCTGGCAGCGTGAAGAAAAGGAATTTACTACCCGTGGTTTGGATTCTGACCAAACAGTATCGGCTATAAAGGCAACTGAAAAAATGCTGAACATCATATAACTTGAGTCTAGATCTTTTAATATGAAATTAAATATTGCCCTTTTGGCCGGTGACGGTATTGGCCCGGAAGTTATTGATCAGGCTGTGAAGGTCTGCGATGCGATCGCAAGCAAATACAACCATGAATTAAAGTGGAAACCTGCCTTGACCGGTGCAGCGGCTATTGATGCCGTAGGCGAACCCTACCCAGACGAAACACATGAAATATGTGTAAGTTCGGATGCTGTACTATTCGGCGCCATTGGGCACCCCAGATTCGACAATGACCCATCCGCCAAGGTGAGACCGGAACAAGGATTGCTCAAAATGCGACAGAAACTGGGGTTGTTTGCTAACGTGAGGCCCACCTTTACCTTTCCTTCACTGATAGACAAATCCCCACTGAAAAGGGAGCGTATTGAGGGAACGGATCTGGTATTTCTCCGCGAATTAACCGGTGGAATCTATTTTGGAAAAAGAGGCCGGGAAGATAATGGGAATACCGCTTATGATACCTGTACCTATACCCGTATGGAAGTACAACGACTGGCAAAAAAGGGGTTTGAAATGGCTATGAAACGTTCCAAAAAATTGTGCTGTGTAGATAAAGCCAACGTTTTGGAATCGTCCCGATTATGGCGGGAAACCGTACAGGCCATGGAAAAGGAATATCCGGAAGTAACCGTATCTTATGAATTTGTAGATGCCGTTGCCATGAGACTTGTACAATGGCCAAATTCTTATGATGTATTGATCACCGAAAATCTATTTGGAGATATTCTTACCGATGAAGCTTCTGTGATCTCAGGATCCATGGGTTTAATGCCTTCAGCATCTATAGGAGACTCTATAGGCCTCTATGAGCCCATTCATGGCTCCTATCCTCAAGCCGCAGGAAAGGACATCGCAAATCCACTGGCTACAATTCTATCTGCAGCAATGATGTTTGAAGATTTTAACTTGCTCGAAGAAGCCCAGGCTATACGAGATGTGGTCAATAAGTCATTGGACCAGGGAATTGTTACCGAAGATCTCGCGGAAGGTGGAAAATCCTATAAGACAAGTGAGGTGGGCGATTGGTTAGCCAGTCGCATCTAATAAAATCCTGGCAGTCTAAGATTAAAGCATCCTAGAGAATATAATCCGTGCTGGTGAAATTAGATAATTTTGTCTCCAGCAATTGCTTCACAGTCTCCTTATTCAGTTCATTGTCCTTGAATGCCAGCAACGTTCGGATGGAGAAAGAACGCAATGCATCATGCACACTCAGGGTAGACTGAGCTGAGTCCTTTCTTCCGGTGAACGGATACACATCCGGCCCTCTTTGACAGGAACTGTTTAGGTTAACCCTGCATACAAGGTTGGCTAAGGTATCGATCAATGGTGCCAGGGCATAAACATCCCTTCCAAACAAACTCACCTGTTGTCCATAATTGCTGGCAGCCATATCGTCTAGCGGCTCCTCTATATCTTTAAAAGAAAGCACAGGTATTACAGGCCCAAATTGTTCTTCCTGATATACACGCATCTCTTTTGTAACAGGGTATAAAACTGCCGGCCAGATAAAATTCTTGAAGTGCTTCCCTCCTTTTTTATTCATTATTTTAGCCCCTTTTGCCAGAGCATCATCAATTAGTTCCTGGATATACGCCGGTTTACCGGATTCAGGTAATGGGGTTAATTTAACACCATCTTCCCATGGGTTTCCAAACGTAAGTGCATCTACTCGTTCGGCAAATCGTTGAATAAAGGATTCCTGAACCTCTTCATGTACATATACTATTTTAAGGGCCGTACAACGCTGGCCGTTAAAGGACAAGGTGCCTGCCAGGCATTCCTCAATGGTCAGATCCATATCGGCATCCGGCAAAATGATAGCCGGATTTTTAGCTTCCAACCCAAGCACCAGGCGAAGCCGGTTGCTCTTTGGATGCTGATCCTGCAAAGCGTTGGCCGATTTACTGTTTCCTATCAGGGCCAATACATCTACCTTTCCGGTTTTCATGATGGGGCCAGCTACAGACCTTCCCCTGCCAAAAAGGATATTGACCACGCCTTTGGGGAAACTGTTTTTAAAAGCTTCCAATAAAGGGGTTATCAAAAGGACCCCATGTTTTGCGGGCTTAAATATTGCCGTATTCCCCATGATCAGTGCCGGTATTAAAAGGGCAAAGGTTTCATTGAGTGGATAATTATACGGGCCTAAGCACAATACCACGCCTAAAGGACCCCTTCGGATGTGTGCGTACACCCCATCGTGTTTTTGAAACTTAGCCGAGTTTCGGTCTAATTGTTTGTAATCTTCAATGGTATCATAGATATACTCTACGGTACGATCGAATTCCTTTTGGGAATCGGGGAGCGATTTGCCAATTTCCCACATCAACAAGGTTACGATCTCCTCTCTTTTTGTTTCCATTTGAGAAACGAACTTCTCCATGCATTCAATACGATCATTGACCTTCATGGTTGGCCAGATGCCTTTGCCTTCATCGTATGCCTTTAAAGCACCGTTCAGCGCATCCATCGCTTCTGTTTCACCCATATCGGGAATACTCCCTAATAAGGTGGGTTTGTACTCTTGCGTAGCCGATATGGTAGAAAATACATCCGAAGAAGCGCCCTCCCAGTGTTTTAATTCTCCATTTACCAAATATAATTTTTGGTGAATTGGATTTTTGATTTGAAAGGAAACGGGAATGCTAGATGCCATGTTATATATTTAAAATTAAGCTCAATAGAATGGATGATTTGTCTACCACCTTTTTAAACAATGGGTTTCATTGCTGTCATAGAAGTACGCAACCGGGCACCCACAATTTCCACAGGATGTTCGCGAAGGGCTTTATTTACAGCAATTAATTTTGCATTTTCAACTCCGTTATCCTTGCCTTCCCCATACTGTTTGCCAATAACATCTACATTAACTTGCTTCATAAAATCCTTCAAAAGGGGTTTGCATGCATGGTCGAATAAATAGCAGCCATACTCAGCAGTATCTGATATTACCCGGTTCATTTCAAAAAGTTTTTTCCGGGCAATTGTATTTGCAATTAAAGGGGTTTCATGCAGGGATTCGTAATAAGCAGACTCGCCGATGATACCAGATTCTGTCATGGACTCGTAAGCCAGCTCAACCCCGGCTCTTACAAAAGCAACCATTAATACCCCATGGTCATAGTATTCCTGTTCTGAGATTTTTTGATCCCCGGCCGGTGTTTTCTCAAAAGCAGTCTCCCCTGTTGCTGCCCTCCACGTTAATAGATTTTTGTCATCATTGGCCCAGTCTTCCATCATGGTCCTGGAAAAATGTCCGCTCATAATATCATCCATGTGCTTGTGGAATAATGGACGCATAATATCTTTCATTTCTTCTGAAAGATCAAAAGCTTTTATTTTAGCCGGATTCGACAAGCGATCCATCATATTGGTAATACCCCCATATTTTAGTCCCTCGGTGATAGTCTCCCATCCATACTGGATTAGTTTTGATGCATAGCCGGAATCCAAGTCTTTTTCTATCATCTTATCAAAACAAAGGATCGATCCGGTTTGCAACAGTCCACATAAAATGGTTTGCTCCCCCATAAGGTCAGATTTTACTTCTGCAACAAAAGATGATTCCAACACACCAGCTTTATGTCCGCCGGTACCAGCAGCATAGGCTTTGGCTTGTTCCAGGCCTTTTCCCTCAGGATCGTTTTCTGGATGTACTGCAATAAGTGTCGGTACGCCAAATCCTCTTTTGTACTCTTCCCGGACCTCAGACCCCGGACTTTTAGGAGCTACCATAATTACGGTCAGGTCCTTTCTAATTTGCATGCCTTCTTCAACAATGTTAAAGCCGTGGGAATAGGATAAGGTGGCGCCTTTCTTCATGAGCGGCATTACTTTTTTAACCACGTTGGTATGTTGTTTATCGGGCGTTAGGTTAATCAGCAGATCTGCCGATGGAACCAATTCCTGATACGTACCTACTTTAAAACCATTCTCCGTAGCATTCATAAAGGAGGCCCTCTTTTCTTTGATGGCTGCTTCCCGAAGAGTATATGCAATATCCAATCCTGAGTCGCGCATGTTGAGCCCCTGGTTCAATCCCTGGGCTCCGCATCCGATGATCACAATTTTTTTCCCTTTCAAGGCAGTTACCCCATCGGCAAATTCAGACGAATCCATAAACCTGCATTTTCCCAATTGTTGTAGTTGATCTCGTAAGGATAGGGTATTAAAATAATTTGTCATTTTTTAAAAGTTATTTTTTAGTGTAATTTCAATTTTTAGATATATTCTCGTATTCATTTAATAAGGCTGATATGGGCATCGCGGCTTTCGTAACAGCAATTCTCCCGGACCGAACAAATTGCATAATGCCATAAGGTTCCAGCTGATCATGCATTTCATCAATTTCATGCCTCCGCCCTGTTTTAGCGAGTACAAAAAAATCACGTGAAACCGTAACGATCTGCGAATTGCTTTCTTTAATGATATTTTGGATTTGTCGCTCGTCAAAAAGCAGATGTGATTCTATTTTAAACAGGGCCGATTCCTGATAAATGATCTCATCATCGGTATGATAAAACGCTTTTATTACTTCTATTTGCTTTTCTATTTGTGCCACGATCTTACGTGCCCAATCTTCCGTTGTATTAATTACAATAGTAAATTTAGAAACATTCTCAATTTCTGATTTAGAAACATTTAAACCTTCTATATTAATGTGTCTCTTTAAGAATATTCCCGATATTCTATTGAGTAACCCAACATTGTTTTCCGAATACACCGAGATGGTGAACCATTTCTTTTCCATCTGAAATTATTTAAGTCTAATATCTGATACGGATGCTCCTGAAGGGATCATCGGAAAGACATTGTCTTCTTTTTCTACCCGTACTTCCAGGAAATAAGCATCTTTAGAAGCAATCATTTCCTGAACGGCTGCTTTCAGGTTTTTGCGTTCAGTAACTTTTTGTCCTTTTATCTGATAGCCTTCCGCTATTTTAACAAAATCCGGATTGGTCATTACGGTGGAGGCATACCTGCTTTCAAAAAACAGTTCCTGCCATTGGCGCACCATTCCTAAATGTCCATTGTTGAGCACTACGATCTTAACCGGGGTTTTATTTTGAAAAATGGTGGCCAACTCCTGGATGGTCATTTGATATCCCCCATCTCCAATAATAGCGACCACTTCCCTGTCCATAGCACCCATTTTAGCACCAATGGCTGCCGGTAATGCAAACCCCATGGTTCCTAGCCCGCCTGAGGTAATGTTGCTTTTAGACTGGTTGAACTTGGCATAGCGACAAGCGACCATTTGGTGCTGCCCCACATCTGTAACGATGACGGCATTGCTTTTAGTGGCTATATTGATCTCTTCTATAACCTCACCCATGGTAAGACCATCTTTTGTGGGATGCAGGTCTTTTTCAATGACAACTTCAAACTCTTCTTTGTATTTCTTTTTGAACTCGTTGTGCCATTCGTCATGACGGTTCTTTTTTATTATCGGAAGCAATTGCTGTAAGGTGGCCTTGGCATTTCCCAACAGGGCTACATCTACTTTTACATTTTTATTGATCTCGGCCGGATCTATTTCAATGTGGATGATCTTAGCTTGCTTTGCATAGGTCGCTAAATTTCCGGTGACACGGTCATCAAAGCGCATCCCAATAGCAATAAGCAAATCGCATTCATTGGTGAGAACATTAGGGCCGTAATTCCCGTGCATCCCTACCATCCCAACATTTAAAGGATGGTCTGTGTTCATGGCCGAGAGTCCTAATATGGTCCAGGCTGCGGGAATACCAGCTTTTTCTACTAGTTGTTTTAGTTCTTCTTCTGCATGACCTAGAATAACCCCTTGTCCAAAAACGATAAATGGTTTTTTGGCAGTATTAATTAATTCTGCTGCGGCCTCAATAGCCTTTTCATCAGCTATCGGCACAGGTTGGTAACTCCGCACCCCCTTGCATTGCTCGTA
>Ga0316201_10004251_pt1 | contig 10777 bp, 3 predicted proteins | sample CS6wburrow_MG_FD_204516 | JGI IMG/M metagenome (GOLD analysis project Ga0316201, IMG submission 204516) | Coastal sediment microbial communities from Delaware Bay, Delaware, United States - CS-6 worm burrow | ecosystem: Environmental > Aquatic > Marine > Coastal > Sediment | place: USA: Delaware... | reverse complement strand
GATGCGGGGCAGGATGGCGGCCAGATCGTGTAGCAGCAGCGTGCGCAGAAAATGCGGCGGATCGCTGGGGCGTTTGGCGCTGGCAAGGCAACGCAAGCGGTGCAGCAGCCCGCCCGCCAGATGCGCTAGCGTGGCGACAGCGGCATAGAGACGGCCGTGGTTTTTGACAAAATAGTGCAGCCGCGAGTCGAACCAATAGCCGGGGACACGGGCCCATTGCTTCATCCCGGTTGAGACCGATCCGATGTGCATGACCTGGCTTTCACGCACGTAAAAGGTGGATATGCCGGCGCGGTGGGCACGCAGGCAGAGGTCGGTTTCTTCAAAGTAGAGAAAGAAGCTTTCATCAAACATGCCGATTTGGTCGAACACCTGTTGGCGCAGCATCACGCTGGCCCCGGCGAGCCAATCGACGCGGCGCGACTCTGTCGGCACCGGCATCGGCACACGGTGATCGCCGAGCAGGCGGGTGATGGGGCCAAAGCGAATGGCACCCTCGAATTCACTAGCAATCGAGGGAAAGCGGAAGGCGGTGACGTGTGGTTCGCCATCTTCGCCGTGAATATAGCTGCCTGCCAGACCGATATCCGGGTCGGCTTGTAGCGCATTTATCAGAGCGGTGATTGCACCGGGCTGGGGGAAGGCATCGGAGTTAAGCAGATAGACAAAATCGGGGGCGGTGCCATCGCTGAGACCGGCGCGAATGCCGACATTGTTGCCCGCGCCAAAGCCGCCATTGTGGCCGGATTGGATGACGCGCAGCCGGTCGTTTTTGTGCCACCCTTCTGCTTGGGCATGGCTGCGCAGTGCCTCGAAAGAGCCATCACCCGAGTCATTGTCGACGATCACCACTTCGCCGTCTATGCCCTGCATCTCGCGCAGGGCGGCGGCGGCAGAGCGCAGGGTCATGCTGGCAGTTCGATAGTTCAGGATTATGGTGAGCAGGCGTGGCTGGGTCATGGCGCTACTCTGCCGCCGTGCGTGAGTTTGCGGTTTTTACCAGCCGAAATTGGGGTGTACCGCGGCGTTCGGCGGTTTCGATGCAGCGTTTCATACCGGCGGCCAGAACCCGCACGTTTGGCTCTAGCACCATCGAATCATGATCGCCGGGGACCTCGTGAACCTCTAACCGCTCGGCCCAGTCTCCCCAGTCATTGTCATGGGTGACATAGGCGCGCTCAGAGCTAATGAGCCGGCTGGCAGCGACCTGCCATTTGCCGACCAGCGGTGGGCGGAACAGCACCAAAGGACCGGCCCATTTGCGCAATTTGTAGCACAGAACGCTATGCATAAATGCCGCCTCAATGGCTGCGTTGTGGAAATCGTGGTCAGTTTCTTGTGCGGTATTGGTGGTGCCTTTGCGCTTGGCGATTTCCCAGCGCAGACGGTTTCCAGCCCAGCGCATAACATAGCCGATGCCGCCCTCGCGCAGTTCTTGCCATTGGATCAGCAGCCGATCGGCCAGCGCCAGCGTGCGCCGCACCGGCAGGGGGGTATCCAGCATGACCAGTAGCGAGACTTGATCTCCAGCGGCCTGAAGTTGTTGGGCGATTTCGAGTGCGGTGATGCCGCCGCCGGAAAAACCGCCGAGCATGTAGGGGCCGTGCGGCTGAACCGCGCGGATTTCGGCAATGTAGTCGCGCGCCGCAATGACCAGATCGTCGTGCGGGGCCTGATCGCCATAAAGGCCACGCGCCTGCAGCCCATAAAACGGGCGATCAGTGCCTAAAAGATGGGCCAGGTGGCGCAGGTTAAGCACATTGCCGAACATACCCGCGACCAAGAAGAACGGGGTCTTTTCGCCGCCCTCGCCGCTATGCATCGGCACGATGTGGGTAAAGCGCCGGGTGGGTTTATGGGTGGCTTTGGTGGCAGGATTGGCGGGTTCGCCGGGCTCGGCACTGACACCACGCTCGGCGATCATTTCGGCGCATTGGCGGATTGTCGGGGCCTCGAACAGTACCGAAATCGGAAAATCCACCGACCATGCCTTTTTGACCTGGGCAAACAGGCGAACAGCGATCAGAGAGTGGCCTCCGAGATCAAAGAAGCTGTCGTTGACGCCGATCTGATCGACCCCCAGCAGCGCCTGCCACATCGCGGCCAGGCGACGCTCGATTTCGTTGGCGGGCTCTTCATAGTCGCTATCGAGTTCGGGGCGTTGAAATTTCTGGCCGTTATCGGTGGCTTTTTGACCCGCTGCGGCGACCTGACGGGTCAGATCATCCAGATCGAGCGAGGACACCACGATTTGGGGCTGGCCAGCGGCCAGCGCACGCATAAACGCCTCGCCGCCTTCGGTCGGCTGGATGCCTTGGGAAAGGTTGTGTTTCAACAGCTCTTCGGCAGGTGACAGGGGCCGCTCGGCGGGTGTTTCAATGGCTTTGGCCGGGGCGGGGCGGGCAAAGCCCGCGTCAGTGGCCAGTTGATGAATGGTGAAATCTTCGATGTCGACCAACACACGGCCATCGGGGGCGCAGATGGTTACATCAAAACTAGCGGTGGTTGCGCCGGTGTTGGCGTGACTGGCGCTGCGCACCCAGCTGACGATTTTGGCGGGAAGTGGCGCGTAAACGCGCACATGGCCATAGGAAACCGGCACCCAGAGATGGGTTGGCGAGTACCCGGCAATCAGCTGCATCGCCCAGCCGGTGGCCAGATCCATCATTGCGGGGTGAAGTTGATAGCCCTGTTTCAGGTCATCGTGAAAGGCATCGGGCAGCGCCAGATGCGCTATCGCTTCGCCCTTGCCCAGAGCAGTAGAGCGCAGCACGTGCCAGCGTTGGCCAAAGGCCAGATGCGCCTCTTGTGGCGAGTGGAGCGTTTCGCCCGGAGACGGCGTTATGGGAGCATCGCAACGGGCGGTAATCGCGGCCAGATCTATCATGTCGGGTGTGGTCAGGCGCGACAGTTCCAGCGCGGCCTGCGCATGGGTAATGACACCGGCGTTGGTGACGGTCTGGACCTCTAGCGCGTAGCCATCGTCGGTTCGCGGCAAGAGCACGCGGATGTCTTGGGGGGCATCGTTGGGCACTTGCAGCGGCTGGAGGAAGTAAAGATCGCGGATGGCAAAGGAGCCGACCTCGCCCTGTGCGCGCAGCGCCTGAGCGGCGAGTTCGAGATAGCCGGTGCCGGGCAACAGGGCATCGCCGGCCTTGGTGCGGTGTTCGTTCAGGAACCACTGATCGCCAGCATCAAAGCGGGCGGTAAACATCCGGTCGCCGTGTTGATCAAAGGTAATGCTGTCCAGCATCGGCACCTCGGCCGCGCGGCTGGGGGTATCGGCATGGGTCTGGGTGCGGGCGGCCATGGCATCGGCGGCCATCCCGACCCCGGACCAGATGCCCCAATCTATGGCAATCACGCTGGTTTTTCCGCCCTGTCGCGAGCGGGCAAAGGCATTGAGATATTCGTTGGCGGCCACATAATCGACCTGCCCCGCCGGGGCGGTAACGGTGCTGGAGGACGAAAACAGCACCATCCAGTCGAGCGCGCCATCGGGGAACAGGGTATCGAGCACACGGGTGCCGTGAATCTTGGGGGTAAAGACCTCTTCGATCTCGGTCAGAGATTTGCCGAGGATCGGGGCATCGTGGATGACACCGGCGGCGTGAACCACACTGGCGATGCGGCCAAAGCGGGCGGTTATGGTGGCTACCGCGTCGCGCATTTCCTGAATATTGCTGACATCACCCTGTACCACCAGCACATCGCCACCGACCTTTTCCAGCTGTTGCAAGGCGCGGATACGTTGCGCGGTGGCATCGTTTGGCGCGGCGTTGCGCAGCATCTCATCCCAGCGGGCGCGCTCTGGCAGAGCATGGCGCGACAGCAGGGCAATGCGGCGTTGGCCCTGTTTGATCAGCGTGTCGGCAACGGTCAGGCCGATACCACCAAAGCCGCCGGTGATCAGGCAGGCCCCATCGCGGGTTTGCGCGGTCTGGGTTGGCACGGCCAGATCATAGGGTTTGAACGACATCTCATAACGGCGTTCGCCCCGGATGGCGGCGATGGCATTGGCGGGGGGCGCAAGCATGTCTTCGAGTACCTGCTCTGACAAGCGGTCAATCGCCGGAGCCTCTGGGTTGCGGCGTTTACGGGTGATTTCGGGTAGGGCTAGATCGACCACGGCGCAGGTGGTGCCGGGGAATTCGCGCGGGATGACGCGGGCCGGGCCCATGACGGTAGATTTCTCGGGCCATTGTAGCGGTTCGGCGCGCACTTGTGCTGCACCGGCGGTGAACAGATTGATGTGCAGCGGCGCACCCGAACCTTCGCTGGCCAGCGCCTGCGACAGGAACAGCAGGCTATAAAAACCCTGCTCTTGGGTGCGGTGAAAATAGCTCGACCCCGGTCGGTGGCTTTGATCGGCAGTGACCAGCCAGAAATGGCCAATTCGGGTGGGCATCCTATCGCGACTGGCAAGATCGCGGATCAGTTGATCATAGCTATCGCGGCCACGTTCGGGGGCGATGATATAGCTGTGGTCATCAACGCGGGCATAGGCATCGCCGGGTTTGACCATGATGACCAGATGCCCGGCATCGCGCAGCCGTTGACCCACACGCGCGGCCAATCCGGTATCATCCTGAAACAGCAGCCATTTTTGCGGCTCGGCCTCGGCCAGATCGCCCGTGGTGTCGATATCGCATTCGGCAAATCGCGGGGTCCAGGCCGGGCGGTAGCCCCAGCTTTCGATAGCATCGCGTCGCATCAGATGGGTCGGAGCAGGCTCGGCCATTGCCGCCTTGCCCGGTTCGATAAAATAGCTGGCGCGTTGAAAGGCATAGGTGGGCAGTACGACACGATTGCGCCGCGCCTCGCCCCAGATCTGGGCCCAGTCGATGGTGCCCCCCACCGCCCACATGCGGCCCAGCATGGCCATGAAATAGATATCGTCGGCCACATCGTCATGCGGGTGTCGCAGGCTGCCGATTACGGCGTTTGGCGTTACCGCGGGGTGTTGGCCAGCAAGCGAGCCGAGGCCTTTGCCCGGCCCGACCTCGACAAAGACGCGGTTCGGCGTTTCGGCAAGGGTGGCGATACAATCGGCGAAGTGGATGGTGCCGCGCAGATGGGCGACCCAGTATTCGGGGTCTGTCGCCTGCTCGGCGGTGATCATCTGGCCGGTGCTGTTCGATGCAAACGGGACTTTGGGTGGATGCAAGGTAATGCTGCGCAGATAGTCGCCAAACCGTTCGAGGATCGGGTCAAGCATCCGCGAATGGGCGGCGATATCTATGGGAATACGCTGGCATTCGACATCGCGTTTGGCCAGATCTTGCGCCAGCGCATCAAGCGCCGCTTGCGGGCCGGTGGCGACACTAAGCTGGGGCGCGTTGACCGAGGCCAGATCGAGGGTATCGCCCAAAAGCGGTTTCAGATCGTCGGCCGACATGGCAACGCTAAGCATACCCCCGGCGGGCACGGTATCAAATAGCTGGCCTCGCAGGTGGACAAGGCCGATGCAATCGTCAAACCCGATCACTCCGGCCACACAGGCCGCCGTGTTTTCGCCCATCGAATGGCCGACCAGCGCGGCGGGCTGAACGCCCCATGACATCCACAATTGCGCCAGCGCATATTCGACGATCATGATCAGCGGCAGTTGCACCGAGGGGCGTTTCAGGCGTTGCTCGGCTGCGTCACTATCACCGGGTTCGGGCATCCAGACGGAGCGAATGTCGTAATCTAACCGGGTCTGCAAAATGTCGAGGCCACGATCCATCCACTCGGCAAAAACCGGTTCGGTTTCGTAGAGATCGCGCCCCATGTTGGCGTATTGTGCGCCGCCACCGGGGAACATGAACACCACGTCGGGGGTATCGCCCAAGGCGGTATGGGTGAACGCCCGGCGCGGATCGTTCGAGGCGAGCAGTTCTGCCGCCTGTTCATGGGTTTCGGCCACCACCACGCGGCGGCGTTCAAAGGCGCGGCGGCCTTGCTGAAGCGTATAGGCGACATCGGCCAAGGGCTGATCGGGATGGTCGCGCAGATGTTGGGCCAAAGCGGCGCTATTGGCATCGAGCGCTGATTTTGAGCGGCCGGAAACGGTGATTAGTTGAAATGGCCAATCCGAGACCTCGGAAGCAGGGCGCGTAGGGGCCTCATCGACGATGACGTGGGCATTGGTGCCCCCTACCCCGAGCGAGTTGATACCCGCACGGCGCGGGCCGTTGGACGAGGGCCAATCGGTCAGGCGGTCGTTCACGCGAAACGGGCTATTGTCGAAATCAATCACCGGGTTGGGCTTTTCATATCCCAGGGTGGGCGGCATCTGGCGATGATGCAGGCCCAATGTGGCCTTGATCAGGCTGGCGACACCGGCGGCAGTATCGAGATGGCCGATGTTGGTTTTGACGCTGCCGATGCGGCAATAGCCACTATTCTCAGTGGTTTCTCGAAATGCCGCGGTAAGCGCGGCCACCTCTATCGGGTCGCCCAGATAGGTGCCGGTGCCGTGGCATTCGACATAATCAACCGTGTCGGCGGTGATACCGGCAATCGCCTGAGCCTCGGCAATCGCGGCGGCCTGACCATCGACTGAGGGGGCCAGATAACCCGCCTTGGCTGCGCCGTCGTTGTTGATGGCGCTGCCCTTGATCACGCCCCAGATGTGATCACCATCGGCAATGGCGTCTTTGAGACGGCGCAATACAACCGCCCCTGCCCCGCTACCAAAAACCGTACCTTGGGCGCGGTGATCAAACGCGTGGCAGTGGCCATCGGGCGACAGCACCTCGCCCTCGCGGTAGAGATAGCCCCGGTTCTGGGGCAATTCGATGGTAACGCCGCCCGCAATGGCCATGTCACATTCGCCGTTCAGCAGCGATTGCGCGGCGTAGTGCACGGCGACCAATGAGGTGGAACAGGCGGTCTGGATGTTGATGCTGGGGCCACGAAGATCAAACACATGGCTGACTCGGGTCGACAGGAAATCCTTGTCGTTGCCGGTGTGGCGCAAAAGGAACATGCCCACATCCTGAACCAGATCAGGATTGGAACAGATGTTGAAGTAAAAATAGCTGCCCATGCCGCAGCCGGCAAAAACCCCGATGGGGCCATCGAATTTTTCAGGCGGGTGCCCGGCGTTTTCCAGTGCCTCCCAGCTGACCTCTAGAAACTGGCGGTGCTGGGGGTCCATGATCGCCGATTCCTTGGGGCTGAAGCCAAAGAAATCAGCATCGAACATTTCAAAGCCATCAAGCGGGGCGGCATGGGGCACGTAATCGGGACGATTCAGCAGATGCGCAGGCTCGCCCGCCGCGGTCAATTCTTCGGGGCTAAGCTGGCGTATGGATTCGATGCCGTTTTTCAGGTTTTGCCAATAAGCATCTATAGATTGCGCACCGGGCAGATGCGCCGCCATGCCAACAATTGCAATATCGCTGTCGGCAATCAAATCATGTGCAACGGTATCTTTCATCAAACAACCAACATCTACCCAAAATACAACCAAAAACTACCCATAACACTTCTCACTTAATAGACTAATGCGGTATTTTAGAGACAATTCGCGCAAAATGTTGCTGATTCAGGTCAATTTTCAGGCGATTTTCACTGAATTGAACGGGCCGCGAGGGCCAGAACCGATGCCCAGTTCAGCCATAGCGTCAGTGCGCCGAGCGCCAGCGCAAGGGCCGAGAACAGAGCATCGTGCAGCAGATCCCACACCCCTAATCCACGTGCCAGCCACACCACCACCGGATAAACCGCGATCATTGCCAGACCTTGGGCCACCAATGCGCCCAGCAACCCGGCCACATGAAGACCGATCAGCAGGCCAGCGAACATAAAAAGCGCACGCAACGCGGCCAGCACGAAGAAACGCCGTGAATTGCCGGCGGCCAGCGCAGCCTGATCATAGGTAAGCACAATGGCCATCGGCATCTGGGCACAGGCGATCAGCACAACCACGGCCCCGGCCGCCAGATAGCGGGAGTCATACATCAAGCCAACCAGCCAGACCCCGGCAAAGGCCATAGCCGCCAGCAGCAAAATCAGCGCAAAACTGGCAGCAAAGCGCATTCGGCGCAGGCGCAAGAAGTTGTCGCGCGATTGGGCGGGCGGGCTGTCGCGATAAATCGGAATCAACACGCGGCGGGTCACGACACCGCCCAGCAGCATCGGAAAGCTGGCGAGGAAAAACCCGATATTGTAGACGCCGAACTGATCGAGCGGTAGGAATTTGCCCAATATGATCTTGTCACTTTGATGGATCAGAAATCCGGCTATCGTACTGAGAAATATCCATTTTCCAAAGTGGATAAGCTCTGCTGCGGCGGATTTTTCCCAGCGGATATGATTGCGATTACCCGGCAGGAACAGGTTGATCAGCATCACATGGATCGCCGCACTAAGGATACCGCTAATGACCAGCGCCCAGACAGATCGCAGCGCATAGGCCAGCGCCACGGCGATGATCACGCCCACGGCTTGGGTGGCCATATCGACCAGCGTTACCCGCCCTGCCAGCAAGTGCCGGTTGGCGGTTTCCACCCGTGTCGGCAGAAAACCGTTGATCAGCAGGGTCAGCGCGGCGGCGGGCAAGATATAGGCCAACAGCGGTTCGCCGTAAAACTGTGCCATCGGCCAGGACATCGCACAGGCCACGAGCCACAGACCGGTGCCGCGCAGGATCTGGATCGTCCAGGCGGTGTTGAGGAAATCATCATCATCGCCGCGTTTGCTCTGCATGATCGCGGGCCCGACACCGACATCTGAAAACATCGCCATGCCGGTGAGGAATACCGACACCAGCGCCATCATCCCAAAGGCTTCGGGGAAGAGCAGGCGCGTCAAGATCAAGTTGGTCGCCAGCCGCATTGCCTGAGAAAAGCCAAAGCCCATCACGGTGATCGCGCTGCTGCGGATCACCCGCTGGGTCAGGCTATTGCCCGAGAGGGTATTATTTGCCCCGGTCATCGTCCGCGCACCCATGTGTTTGTGCCGTTCTTGTTGCCTAGTTTGACTGCCAGAGCAACCGCCGCATAGGCGACAAACCCGACCGGGTGGCGCAGGATCAGCGTGAATAACCGCCAGAAAGTCATCGGCGCTTTGTCGTCGTTCCGGGCCAATTCGGGATAGCGAAGCGCCACCTGCGCGACGCCCGCGTTCTGACGGCGCCGGACGCGCACAAGGTTTTGAAACCCTTCGACAATCGGCCAGTCATAGCCCGCCTTTAGCAGTATTCTTTCGGTTGGCGCAAACTGCAGGCGCACAAAGATATCGTCGGCAATGATATCAGGAAAATCACCCCAGCGTTGGCGCCCGGCGGCATTGACGGCGAATAGCCCGCAGCCCGGCACACCATGGGTGAAGTAAGGAACTTGGCGGTAAAAGGCGGCGTAGGCGCGGCTGAACCGGTTATCAGGCGCAGCGATTTTGACATGGCCGCTGGAATAGACCGGCAAAGAGGTGTCGAGCGTCTGGCAAAGCTGTTGCAATAATGGCGGGTCAAGCAAGACATCGGCATCGAGATAGGCGCGGGCCGGATATTTTGCCGCTTTGTCGGCGGCATTCAGCGCGGCCATTTTGCCGCCGGTCGTGCGCTCGATCACACGCAAAGCCCATCCACGCGCCGCAAAATCATCGGCCAAAGCACGGGCAACGGTCGCCGTCGCATCGGTACAGCCATTGGCAACCACGATCACCTCGATTGCGCCGCCCGGATCATCCGATGCCAGCACAGCCAACAAGCACCCCGGCAGCAGCCGCTCTTCGTTATTGGCGGGGATGACAATACTAATCACGACACACTCTCGAAAAATCCTTGGCGCAGGGCCGGTTTAGCCTTAGCGCCCGCTGCTATAGCCGATACAGTGCCTCTGGCACCAACTGAATGCAACGTGGCACGGCCGATTGACGATATGAAGGCATTTTCGCGGTTTTTGCTGGTTTCATTGGGCGTCATGATGGCGCCAGAACCAGGTGTTGCGGTAGAGAGATGGAGCGACGGCTTGTGAGCGATGTACAGAAATTCGGCTATCTCGTGCCCCAATTTCCGGGCCAGACGCATATCTTTTTCTGGCGCGAGATCGAGGCGCTGGAGAAGCTCGGCGCAGAGCCGGTATTGTTTAGCACGCGACCCCCGCCCAAGGGGCTGATTGCGCATCAGTGGTCGAGCCGTGCAATGACACGCACGCGCTATCTGGCCTCTATGCGGGTCGCGGATGCGTTGGCGATTTTGCCCCGTTTACCGATGGGTGAGATCGTTGCCGAAGCACGGCGCGAGGGCGCGGGATTTATCAAGGATGTGTTGGTGAGCGTGCCCGCGGCGCGGCGGCTGGCGCAGCTGTGTCGGGCCGAGGGAATTACCCATATACATGTGCATTCTTGCGGGCGCGGCGCGCTGATTGCGGCGCTGGCGGCGCGGGCCTATGGGATCAGCTATAGCCTTAGTCTGCATGGCTTGTTGTCCGACTATGGCCCCGGTCAGGGGTTCAAATGGCGCGGTGCCAAATTTGCCAGCGTTATCACCCAGACGCTGCGCGACACCCTGCCCGATCTGTTGGGGGCTGACATGCCCGAGCACCTGGCGATCCAGCCGATGGGGGTGGATACGGACCGTTTGAAACGCACTGCGCCCTACCGGGCGGTGCAGCAGGGCGAGGTGCTGCGGCTATTTTCATGCGGGCGGTTGAACGTGGTAAAGGGCCATCAGGATGTGATGCAGGCGGTGCGCCTATTGCTGGATGGCGGGCAAGCGGTGCAGCTGGAAATCGCAGGCGAGGATGATGCAGGTGGCAGTGGCTATCGCCATGTTCTGGAACAAGAA
>Ga0316201_10004250_pt1 | contig 10777 bp, 9 predicted proteins | sample CS6wburrow_MG_FD_204516 | JGI IMG/M metagenome (GOLD analysis project Ga0316201, IMG submission 204516) | Coastal sediment microbial communities from Delaware Bay, Delaware, United States - CS-6 worm burrow | ecosystem: Environmental > Aquatic > Marine > Coastal > Sediment | place: USA: Delaware... | reverse complement strand
TTTGAGGGCCTCGTTGCCGGCACCGGTAGGACCATGACAGCCTGCGCAGACGGCGAATTTAGCCTTACCGGCAGCGGCGTCACCTGCGGCGACAGCGGAACCGAAGGCACCTGCCAGGACAATGGCAGCAGCAGCGATAAAGGTCTTCTTCATAACGTCGTTCTCCCGGCTAATCCAGCTTTGATTTTTGGCTTGGTCCACCCGTTTTCCGGACCGGACCGGCCTGATTAAATTCGGCACGCGTTTGTATCAGAAATCACTTAAATAGGCAAGCAAGGCACCATGACTGGACAAGACCTCAAGGTCGCGAGGTATGGAATCGAAACGGCACCTCGATGCGCTGTTCCGCCACCACCCGCACTGCCGCTTCCCATTCCATACGTCTTTGACTGCAGATCGGCAAAATGGTTTCTCCCTCCCACCGACCAGCATCTGTCCGGCTGAGCACAGTACGATTTAGCCCCATGTCCATATTCAGGCCGCGAATCTCCACGGTGGCATCACGCGCCGCGAGGCCCTCCGTCACCACCGCCAGTCTGAGCGTCTTCATGAGCGGGATATCGCTGGGCGCGATCGACAGCGTGACCGAGCCGCCGGCCGCCGTTTCGCGGCAAGGCCCCGCGCGCAGATCGCAGTCGACGACTGGATCTATGCGGACGAAGCCTAGCTGCTCCGATTGCCAATGGCGCGCCCAAAAAAACGCGACCGCCGCGATCAGCGCAAACCCCAGCAGGATCAGCGCTCCGCGCACCTTTTCGCTCACCGGCCCTCCTCGACCCGGCGCCGTCTTCGTAGACCGAGCATGCGCAGTCTGACACAGGCACCGAGACGTCGCCCTGAGGCGGATCAATCGAATCCAATACCCGGCACAACCACGGGTTGCTTTCGACGCCATCGCCGCTAGTTTCAGGGTTTCCGGGAGGTAGAACATGACGCAATGGCTGAGTGGACGGGTAGCACACAAGACACGCTGGAACGACACACATTATTCGCTGGCCATCGCCGCCGATGGGCCGCCGTTCATCGCCGGCCAGTTTGTCAGGATCGGAATCGATGTCCGGGGCGAGCGTGTGGGCAGGCCGTATTCATTAGTCAACCCTCCGCACGAACCACTGCTGGAGATCTTTTTCAACATCGTGCCCGATGGCCCCCTGAGTCGCGAACTGGCCGCCCTTGAGGCAGGTGATACGCTGTGGCTGACCGATGCGGCAAACGGTTCTCTCACCCTGGCAGAGATTCCCGAGCACGCCCGGGACCTTTGGTTGCTTGCTACCGGCACCGGCGTGGGTCCGTTCCTGTCGATGCTGCAGACGGAGGAGCCCTGGGAAAGGTTCAACAATGTCATCCTCGGCTACGGTGTGCGCGAAAGTGACAGCCTGGGATATCTTGACCTGATCGAGCAACTGCGACAGCAACATGGCGGCCGCTTCCAGTTCGTTCCCTACATCACCAGGGGAGCGGCGGCCGATGCGTTTTCCTGTCGGATTCCAGAAACCCTTGCGGATGGACGCCTCGAACGGCGCGTCGGGGTATCACTCGACCCGGCGCACAGCCATGTCATGCTATGCGGACATTCGGGGATGATCAGTGACGCCCTGGCCGCCCTCGAACGGCGCGGCATGCGCCGTCACCGGCGCCGCGAACCGGGCCACATCAGTACCGAAAAGTACCACTAAGACGGGCCGCAATGTCTCGGCAGAGGTGGCGGGTCTGCGAGGATCAGACCATGGTTTGCGGATGCCTCTTTGGCAGCGGGCATTATTCGGCCCTCAACGCAGCATCACGTTCTGCGATTGTCAAATGACGCCACTGACCGGGCTGCAATGCTGCATCCAGGATCAGGCCGCCAATCCTTTCGCGATGCAGACCGACCACCCGATTGCCGAGCGCCGCCATCATGCGCCGCACGAGATGATAGCGCCCTTCGGTAACGGTAATCCGCACCCGCGTTTCACTCAGCCGCTGCAAGGTCGCCGACCGCACCGGTTTGTCGTCGTTGCGCAGGACCAGTCCCTGCCGCAAGCGCAACTCGGCATCGGCCACCAATGGCTCGGCAAGATCCGCTAGGTAGGTCTTGGCACAGCCATGCCTGGGTGATGCCACCCGATGCGACCAGGCACCGTCTTCGGTAAGGAGCAACAGCCCGGTGGTCTGTTTGTCGAGCCGACCGACCAGGTGTACCCGCTGTGCCAACGCCTGCGGCAACAGAGACATCACGGTAGCTTGCTCGCTGTCGCTGGTAGCGCTCAGCAGGCCTAGAGGCTTGTTGAGCATCAGGTAGGCCGGCTGTGCAAGATCGAGCCTCTCACCCGCATGCTCCACCCGGTCTGAACCGCAAATCTGGCGTGAGACATCCCGTTCCAGCTCTCCGTCCACGCTCACCTGGCCACGCTGAACCAACGAGCGCGCCGTACTGCGCGAAATGCCGGCGGCCTGACTGACAAAGCGATCGAGTCTCAAATTGTAGGGGTTTCCGACGTTGCAATTTTCATTTGCCAACCTACCTTAGTGATGAATCGCCCGCCACATCCCGCGTGGCAGCCAAACGCCAAATATTCCCGGAGACAACCCAATGGATCAATTTCGCATTCTCACCGCGGGCACACTCGATGCGGGCTCCGTCTTTCAGCGCCCACGCCAGAACCTGCCGGAACAGGTGACCCTGGACAGCCCGGCAATGGATGTCATGACCGATCTTACACGGGTCACGGCGGAGTCCGTGTCGGCCAATGTCCCGGCGGACGACGCCGAGGAAAAGATGATTGCCAGCGGCGTTCGCCTGCTGTTTGTCACCAACCAGGTCAACCAGGTGATCGGAATCGTCACCTCCAAGGACCTGAGCGGCGAACGCATCCTCAGCCTGATCAACGATTCGAAGACTGCGCGCAAAGACCTCATCGTGCGTGACATCATGACGCCGCAACACCTGATCGAGGTGCTCGAGATAGGTGACGTCTCGACCGCGCGCGTCGGCGACATCGTCGCCACCCTCAAGCGCATGGGGCGCCAGCACGCGCTGGTTGTCGACCGCGACCAGGTTGGGCGGCAGACCATTCGCGGCCTCTTGTCGACCTCGCAGATAAGTCAGCAACTGGGGATTCCGATAGACACCACGGAAGTCGCCGGGAACTTTGCCAATCTGACCCGCGCCGGTTGACAGCCGATTTCGCCGGTCGCCCGAGCCAAGTTAAGATGAGAAACGAACCGGATTCATAGGCATACGAAGTTGAAGTTCTTTCAGACGCGGCCAGGGGCCCGTTTCCGATATCGGGGAGAAATATATCGCAAGGTCTCTCCACTCAAGGCCAGCAAAGAGACAGACGACTCGCAGAAACTGATCCCCCGCTCCGGCGAGGTAACGCTGCTCGACGAGCATGGCCGGGAACTGGTTGAAAAACTGCCGGAAACGCTCTCCAGTGAGCGCATCGAGGCCGCACTCGGGCATTTTCTGCCCGAGTGCGAGCGCGCTGCGGCGCACATCGACCCTCCCCTGACGGAATCGCAACGGACGCAACTTCAGCGTGCGGTCGATAGCGCCGGGCAGGCGTTTTTGTTACACCTCGCGCAGGTGGATTAACCCGGTAGAATGCACGCCGCCCGACCCATAAAGGGACCACTCAACAAGGAGACTGTTTTCATGCGCAAGACGATCATTGCCCTCGCTCTCGCCAGTTCCCCGACTCTGGCCCAACAGCCGCCTGCACAGCAGATGCCGGATCTCGACAAGATGTTCTTCGAGCAATTCGATTCCGACAAGGACGGAAAGGTAAGCAAGAGCGAGTTCCTGCGCCCGACCGAAGCCCAGTTCGACCACATGGATAGCGACAACAATGGGATGCTGGACCAGGCTGAGGTCAAGGCGTTCAACGATGAAATGAAGCAGAGGGTGCAGGATATGCAGCGCCGGATGCAGCAGCAGGGCATGCCTCAGCGCTGACCTGCCAGGTTTCGGTGTGCAATAAGAACCGAAACCTGACGCAGCTCAGACCTGGCGACGCCTTAGCTCGCCATACGGGCCGGACGAACGCACGGTGGGTGCGTCAAGGATATCGTGATTAAACGCCGCGACCCGCTCACTGCGGGTCGCGCGTGCAGCCCGGGCGATACAGGCCCGGTTCAGTTGTATCCGGGGATGGCGATGTGCTCTTTGACTCGCGCGTCATCGCAGTCCGTGTGCGCCAGATACTCACGCACGATTTTCTTTTCCGACACCTCGCCATTCTCAAGACGAAGAAAGCGGCGCGAGGCGGCCTTGATTTCGTCCCAACTTACGGGAAGGCCTTCATTTTCAAGCGACATCGTGCTCTCCTTAGAGCAATAAATTACAATAATTCTATAAAATGCTGAATTATCAGCACATGAGTATAAAAAATAGACCATTTTTTGAGACCCTGTGTCGGCAGAATCTCAGCGGTGTGGGCCTGGCCGTCACCCGGCTGCCAGTTCCTTCAGCCAAGCCGCGCTGGGCGAGGCTCCGAATCCGTCCGCTGTGCACTAACAATCGACCGGAGAAGTGAAGTCTTTAAGAGGGCAAAGTACGCCAATCGGACCGTGCGTCGCGTTCCCCGTAACGGGCGTTGCGCCTGCCCGTATCGGCCCGCCCGAATTTCGCACCGCACACAACCGCCAAATCGGACCTCGTCAAGGCACCTGAACCCACAAATCTGGGCGCGCGGATTGTACAGCCTGCCCACTGATTGTCCAGCACCAGGACACACCCCTCACGACGGGCGACCGAAATTTTCGAATCACCCGCGCTTGGGCAGGAAGAGGTCTGTAATAGTTCCCTCGTAGGCCTCGGCCGCCATAGCGACCGTCTCGGACAGGGTCGGGTGAGGATGGACCGTCAGGCCGATATCCGCAGCATTCGAGCCCATCTCGATCGCGTGTGCGGCCTCTGCGATCAGATCACCGGCGCCAACGCCGACGATCCCGGCACCGATCAGACGCTCGGTCTCCTCGTCGAAGATCAGCTTGGTCATGCCCTCTTCTCGCGCCAGTGCCAAGGCCCGACCACTGGCGGCCCAGGGAAATACGCCTTTGCCGTACTTGATGCCCTGCGCCCTGGCGTCTTCCTCGGTCACACCGACCCACGCCACTTCCGGATCCGTGTAGGCCACCGATGGGATCACACGCGCGTCGAAATGGCTCGGCAAACCGGCGGCGGCCTCGGCCGCAGTCTTGCCCTCATGCACTGCCTTGTGCGCCAGCATCGGCTGACCGATGATGTCGCCGATGGCAAAGATATGTGGCTGAGTGGTACGCATCTGGGTATCCATCACCTGCACGAAGCCGTGGTCATCGACCGCGATCCCAGCCTTTTCGGCCGCAATCAGTCTGCCGTTGGGACTGCGGCCCACCGCAACCAGAATACGGTCGTACAGCTGCGGCTCGGCTGGTGCGTTGGCGCCGTCAAAGGTCACCTTCAAGCCGTCCGCCATCGCGACTACCGCGGTCACCCGGGTCTTCAGCAGGATTGCCTCGTAGCGCTTCCTGATGCGGTTGAAGAGGGGCTTGATCAAGTCCTTGTCTGCACCGGCAACGATGTTGTCGAGCATCTCGACCACGGTGATCTTCGAACCAAGCGAGGCATAGACGGTTGCCATCTCCAGGCCAATGATGCCGCCACCGATGACCAGCATTCGCCCGGGCACATCCTGCAGGGCCAGTGCCCCAGTTGAATCGATGACGCGCGGATCATCTGGAACAAACGGCAGTTTCACGGCCTCCGAACCGGCGGCGATCACCGCCTTGTCGAAACGCACCAACGTCCTGCCGCCATCTTCGGCGACGACCTCGACATGGTTCGCATCGACAAAGGCGCCCACGCCACTGACCACCTGGACCTTGCGCTGCTTGGCCAGCCCCGACAGGCCGCCGGTCAGGCGGCCGACCACCTTTTCCTTCCAGCTGCGCAGCGCATTGATGTCGACCTCCGGTTTCGCAAACTTTATGCCGTGCGCCCCCATATCTTCCGACTCGTCGATCACCTTGGCCGCATGCAGAAGGGCCTTGGACGGGATACAACCAACATTCAGGCACACCCCACCCAAGGTGTTCCAACGCTCCACCAATACGGTTTTCATGCCCAGGTCAGCCGCGCGGAAGGCCGCGGTGTAACCACCGGGGCCAGCGCCGAGCACCAGCATTTCGCACTGCACGTCGAATTCCCCACCTACCGCGGGTGCGAGTGTGGGTGCGGCAGATGGTGCGGTAGTAACGCCGTCGGCCTCGAGCAGGCATACCAGGGATCCTTCCGACGCCTTGTCACCGACCGCGATCTTTATCTCCCTGACCGTACCCGCCTGCGGCGATGGAACATCCATCGAGGCCTTGTCGGATTCCAGGGTGATCAACGCATCGTCCTCGGCAACACGATCGCCCGCCCTCACCAGCACCTCGATCACATCAACGTCACTGAAGTCACCGATATCCGGGACCTTGATCTCAACCAGATTACTCATGTGTGTTTCTCCAATTCGCTCGGTCCGGGCATCAAAGAATCAAGTTGCGCACATCGGACAAGATGAAAGCGACGTAACCGACAAAGCGCGCGGCATAGGCGCCATCGATGACGCGATGGTCATAGGAAACGGCCAGTGGCTGAACCAGACGATCGACGATTTCACCGTTGACACGCACCAGACGCTGCTGCGAACGCGTCAGTCCCAGGATCCCCACTTCGGGCGCATTCACGATCGGGGTGAAATTCGTACCACCAATGCCGCCCAGACTGGAAATGGAGAAACAGCCGCCCTGCATGTCTGCGGCCTTGAGCTGACCCTCCCGGGCCCGACTGGACACCTCGCCGAGCTCGCGTGCAAGCTCGAACACACCTTTGCGGTCGACATCACGGATCACCGGCACGACCAGACCATCCGGAGTATCGACCGCTATCCCGATGTTGAAATACTTGCGATAAATCAGGTTCTCTCCGGCGTCGTCCATCGCGGCGTTGAACTTCGGGTATTCCTTCAAAGCGGCAACCACCGCTTTCATCATGAACACCAAGGGCGTCAGGCCGAAGCCCATCTCCTTGGCCTTGCCTTTCATCTTCTGACGGTAGGCCTCGAGTTCAGTGATATCCGACTCGTCAAAATGCGTAACCTGCGGCACATTCAGCCAGGCCTTGTGTAGATGTCTGGCGGAGAGCTTGTTGATCCGACTCATCGGCACGCTCTCGACCTCACCGAACTGCGACCAGTCGGGCTGGGTGATGACAGGGATACCGTGCACGGCTTCAGCGGGCACAGCCCCCCTGGCGGCAGGGGCGCTCGCCGACGCAACCGACTGCCCGCCTGTATTGAGGAAGTTGCGCACATCGGTATCGGTGACACGACCGTTTCGACCGGTTCCGGCCACCTTGGCCAGATCCACACCAAGCTCCCGTGCAATCCGACGCACCGATGGACTGGCATGCGCTCGACGGAAGGAGGCCGCGGCTTCGACCGATGCCGCGGCGGGCACCCGCTTCGGTGCCTTTGCTTCACCGGACCTAGTCGGTGACGTCGAGACATCAGCCGTCGGCGCCGCGCCAGCGACGGCCACTACCATGATGAGGCTGCCTTCAGACACCTGGTCACCGACCGCAACCTTGACCTCCCTGACCATCCCCGCCTTGGGCGCAGGTATATCCATCGAGGCCTTATCGGACTCAAGGGTGATCAATGGATCGTCTTCGCTGATGGTGTCACCTTCATGCACCAGCACCTCGATGACATCCACATTCTGGAAATCGCCGATATCCGGCACATGGATATCTTCCAGGGTGGCACCGCCGGATCGCTCACCCGAACCACTGGGTGCCGGTGTCGATGCCCCACCACTCGAGACCTTGGGCTGGGCGTCGTCCACGGCGACGTTTACGCCGGGCTCCTCGCTGCTTTCGAGCAACAGGATGACACTGCCCTCCGACACTTTTTCACCCACCGCGACCTTCAACTCTCTGACCACTCCGCCCTCGGCAGCCGGTATATCCATCGAGGCCTTGTCCGACTCCAGGGTGATCAACGCATCGTCGATGGCGACTATATCGCCAACGTTGACCAGCACCTCTATAACTTCGACATCGGAAAAATCACCAATGTCGGGAACCCGTATTTCTTTTGTCATTTGTGTGCTCCAAACTCGGCGATCAGGCGTACAAGGGATTCGGTTTTTCCGGATCGATGCCGTATTTCGCCATTGCCTCCAGTACCGTCTTGCCGCTAAAACCACCCACCTTCTGGTCCGCCAGCGCCTTCAACGCCGCGATCGCCACGTAGTAGCGATCTACCTCGAAGTGCTTGCGCAGGGCCTCACGACTATCGGAACGACCGAAGCCGTCGGTCCCGAGCACGTGGTAATCACCGGGGACGAAAGCCCGGATCTGCTCCGCATAGTTGCGGATATAGTCGGTGGCCGCGATCGCAGGACCCTTTGAGCCGTCCAGGCATTGCGCCACCCAGCTTTTGCGCGGGCCCTGGTCCGGATGCAGCAGGTTCCAACGCTCGACATCCGCGCCGTCACGCGCCAGTTCATTCAGACTCGGGGTCGACCAGATATCGGCGTCCACGCCCCAGTCGTCCTTCAGCAAGTCGGCCGCCGCAATTACCTCGTTCAGGATCGCGCCACAGCCCAGCAACTGCACCCGCGCCTTGCCACCGTCTGCACCTTCGCTCAGCCGGTACATCCCCCTGATGATGCCTTCCTCGGATCCCTCTGGAAGCTCCGGGTGAGTGTAGTTCTCGTTCAGGGTGGTGATGTAGTAGTAGACGTTCTCACCGCGCTCATACATGCGCTTCAGGCCATCGTGGAAGATGACCGCCAGTTCATACGCGTAGGTAGGATCGTAGGAAATGCAGTTTGGGATGAAACCGGCGAACATCTGGCTGTGGCCATCCTGGTGCTGCAAGCCCTCACCGTTCAGCGTGGTCCGCCCCGAGGTGCCGCCGATGAGGAAACCACGAGCCAGCATGTCGCCCGCTGCCCAGGCAAGATCGCCAATACGCTGAAAACCGAACATCGAATAGAAGATGTAGACCGGGATGGTCATCAGACAGTTGTTGGCGTAAGAGGTGGCGGCCGCTATCCAGGACGACATGGCGCCATCCTCGTTGATACCTTCCTGAAGCAGCTGACCCTTGGCCGACTCCCGGTAGGGCATGATGTCGCTCGCATCCATCGGCTCGTACTTCTGTCCCTCGTGGGCATAGATACCGACCTGACGGAACATGCCTTCCATGCCGAAGGTACGGGCCTCGTCCGGCACGATGGGCACCAGACGGGGACCTATTTCCTTATTGCGTGCGATCGCCACTAGGATGCGTACCAGCGCCATGGTGGTGGACATGCTGCGTTCCCCGGTCGATTTGAGCAGAGGAGCGAAGATCGAAAGATCAGGAATCGGCAGGGTCTCGACCCGAATCGGCCTGGCCGGCAGGTAACCGCCCAACGCCTTGCGCCGCGCGTGCAGGTATTGCATCTCGGGGCTGTCGGCATCGGGGAGGTAAAAACCGGCGCGGTGCAGGACCTCGTCCGATACCGGTATCTTGAAACGTTCACGGATCTTGGTCAGCTGCTCATCCGACAGCTTTTTCTGAGAGTGCGAGATATTCATCCCCTCGCCCGCCTCGCCCATCCCGTAGCCCTTCACCGTATGCGCCAGGATCACGGTCGGCCGACCAACCTCGCGGGTCGCCGCGTCGTAGGCGGCGTACAGCTTCTCCGGGTCGTGACCGCCGCGCAGCAGATCGTAATAGATCTGGTCGTCGCTCATGTCGGCGACCATCGCATTCAGCTCGGGGTATTTACCGAAAAAGTGCTCGCGCGTGTAGGCACCGCCCTTGTTCTTGAAGTTCTGGTACTCACCGTCGTTGCACTCCATCATGCGTTTGTGCAGCAGCCCGGTTGTGTCCTGCTCGAGCAGACGATCCCAGCCGGTGCCCCAGAGCACCTTGATCACGTTCCAGCCCGCGCCGCGGAAGTTGCCCTCGAGTTCCTGCACGATCTTGCCGTTGCCGCGCACCGGACCGTCCAGACGCTGCAGGTTGCAGTTGACGACAAACACCAGGTTATCGAGCTTCTCGCGCGAGGCCAGCGAAATCGCCCCCTGTGATTCGGGCTCATCCATCTCGCCATCGCCGAGGAAGGCCCAGACCTTGCGCCCTTCGTTGTGCCTTTCGGCCACCTTGGCCAGGCCGCGGTGTTCGAGGTACTTGAGGAAGCGTGCCTGGTAGATCGCCATGATCGGGCCAAGCCCCATCGAGACGGTCGAGAACTGCCAGAAGTCGGGCATCAGGTAGGGGTGCGGATAGGACGACAGCCCCTTGCCGCCAGCCTCGACGCGGAAGTTGTCCAGTTGCTCCTCGCTCAGGCGTCCTTCGACAAAGGCGCGCGCATAGGTGCCGGGTGCCGTGTGTCCCTGGATGAACACCATGTCGGGGCCGTTTGGGTGCTCCTGCGCCTTCCAGAAGTGGTTGTAGCCCACCTCGTACATGATCGCGGACGACTGGAATGAGGCGATATGTCCACCCGGCGAGGCTGGCTTCCGATTGGCCCTGACCACCATCGCGGTCGCATTCCAGCGCAGTGCACGCAGGATCTTACGCTCGAGGCCACGATCGCCTGGATAGGACGGCTGCTGATTGACGGGGATGGTATTCACGTAAGGCGTGTGCGCCGTATCCGGGGGCTCGACGCCGGCCTCATAGGCCTTGTCGATAGTCTTACGCAACAGGAACTCGGCGCGCTCCACGCCATCGCGTTCCACAACGACGTCGATGGCCTCTTCCCACTC
>Ga0316201_10004247_pt1 | contig 10780 bp, 11 predicted proteins | sample CS6wburrow_MG_FD_204516 | JGI IMG/M metagenome (GOLD analysis project Ga0316201, IMG submission 204516) | Coastal sediment microbial communities from Delaware Bay, Delaware, United States - CS-6 worm burrow | ecosystem: Environmental > Aquatic > Marine > Coastal > Sediment | place: USA... | reverse complement strand
TGTCGTGTGGGGAACTTGAGGAAATGGTGCAAATCGCGCGTCGTCACGGCGCGCTTGGCGCCAAGCTGACCGGTGGCGGCGGCGGAGGATCGATGATCGCGCTGTGTCCGGACAACGCCCAGGGCGTCATGCGCGCAATGCAGGCGGCAGGCTACCAGGCGATGGAGGTGTCACTTGGCTAGCGCCAACGTTACTACGATGCGCAACGAGATCGTCTCCAGCGAGAGCGAGTCGTTGATCCTGGTCGATGCCGACGACAACGAGATCGGCTTCGAGAGCAAAGGCCGCTGCCATGACGGCGAGGGCATGCTGCATCGGGCCTTCTCGCTGTTTGTCGTCAACCGCAACGACGAGGTGCTGCTGCAACAGCGCAGCGCGGACAAAAGGCTGTGGCCGATGTACTGGTCCAACAGCTGCTGCTCGCATCCGCGTCGTGGCGAAAGCCTGCAGGTCGCGGCCGAGCGCCGGCTGTTCGAAGAGCTGGGTCTGCGTTGCCACTTTCGTTTTCTGTACAAGTTTCAGTACCAGGCAAGCTTCGGTGAGTTGGGCTCGGAAAATGAACTGTGCTCGGTGTTCCTTGGACGCACCGACGACGAACCGAGCGTCAATGAAACGGAGATCGCGGCGTTGCGCTACGTGGCGCCTCAGGATCTGACCCGGGAGCTGTCCGAGCAGCCGCAGCGTTTCACTCCGTGGTTCAAGCTCGAATGGCCAAGAGTGCTGGCGCAACTGCCCGATCTGCCGCGCTAGGGCCACCGCCCGTTGGCGCGCGTCGCGGCGACTCTAGTCCAATTTCGTAATTACCTTGATCGGCATGCCGCGAGACAGCTGTCCTGGGCTGCGCGCCACCAGGTTGACGCCAAACATGATGCCGCGCGCGTCCTTGTCGAGGCGGTATCCGCGCAGGGTTTTCAGCGGTTCGCCTTGTACATCGCGCTGTCCCGACAGCGGGTCGACCGTCGTGAACACGCAGCGCGCGCAGCGCTTGACGACATCAAACGTCACTTCACCGACACGAATCCGGCGCCATGTATCTTCCACGAAAGCTGCGGTCGTGGCAGCGACCAGGTTGGTGCGAAAGCGACCCATTGCAACCGGCGACGCGAGCCGACCGTTGAGATCGTCCAGTGACGCCGTACCGATCAGCAGCAGCGGGTAGCCGTCGGCAAAACTGACCCGGTCGTCGTCGTTTGTGCCGTCCGCGGGGGCGACCGGGCGTACGTCGTTGTGGTGCTGGAAGACGAGGCGGCAGGTGTGGCCGAGGTAGTCGGTGAACCACCGGTCAACGCTTGGGTCAACCGCACGCGCGGTCGTTTCGTCGTGCCAAATGTTCACAGTGACGGTGTCGGCCCGGCTGTCGGGCTCGACCACGCGAATGGACTCCATGCCCGGCGCGTCGATGCGCAGGCCGGTAGCGGTGATCTGGGCACGCACCAGCACCAGGTCTGGGTACTGGCGTCCCGTCATGAACCGGCCCTGGTCGTCGACCAGCATAAAGCGACGGTCGCCGGCCAGACCGCGCGCTTCGACCACCGCGTTGGGCACGTTCACCGCCGCGGTCGACTTGATCGGGTAAAGCTGCAGACTATCGATGTGCATGACGCGAATTCCTCTGGCTTGCCATGGGCTACGATTCGATGCCGCTGCGCGCCCGTGATCACGATGCTAGCATTAGCGGATGTTCCACATGATGTCCGCGTTGCTCGAGCGCTTGCTGCTGGTCGCCCTAATCGTCGCCAGCGGCGTCGTGCCGGGTTTTATCCAGCAGTACCGGCAACAGGTGAACGGCCGGCTGGAGCAGGTGCGGGCGGACCTCGAGCCATTTATCTCGATTGCGCGACAGCGTCATGGTGGTGACCTGCAGCGACTGGTGGACCATCACCTGGCCAGCAGCGACGTGACGTTTGTGCGTGTCGGCGATGCGATCAACGCGATGGTCGATTCGATGGCGTCGCTGACCGACGCCAACGCCGCGCTCGACGCGCCGCTGGTGGCACAGGTCTGGTACCTGGCCGGCCACGCCGATCGTGCCATTGCGGCGGCGACCTGGCAGGTGTTCGAGCCGGCCTTCGTGCTGACCACGCAGGGCGTTGTTTTTGCGTTGGTTGCCGGCGTCGCGGTGTGGGTGTTTTTGCTGGGTATCGGGCGCGCTGCGCGGGCCGGATTCAGGGCGTTTTTATCGTCTCGAAGCGCTGCGCGCTAAGGTTCTTGCGCGTTTTCCAGGGGTCGAAAATTTGCCCGTGCATCGCGATATAGACACCCGGCTCAAGCATCAGCGCCGCGATCACCGCGCAGCCGATGTTGAACACGGCGTCAGAGCTGTGCACGCGCGCCGGCTGCATCGCGCCGGTCAGAACGATGGTCTTACCCGCGATGCCGCCCAGTTCACGCGCGGTGTTGACCATGGTGTCGGTGCCATGGGTGATCAGGACCTGGTCGTGCGCCGTGCCCTCGACACTCGCCCGAATCAGGGCGCGATCCTCGTCCGTAACCTCAAGGCTGTCTTTGCGCATAAGTGGCAGAACCTCGTACTTGAAGCTGACGTTGGCCTCTTGCAGCAGTCGTACGATTTGCGGCTCGCCCACCTGGAATTCGCTGTTGGCATCGAAATAAATCTTGTCAATCGTGCCGCCAGTTGTCAGGATTTGCATTGTGATATTGTCAGTAAGGCGCAGCGCGCATTGGGCCCGTATTTTACGCCTTCTTTCCACCGGGCACGAAAACCATTCCAAATAACGCCGACAATCCGGACATAACGCTGCTGCTGCATCGCTGGTCTTCTGGCGATGAAGACGCGCTGTCGCGTCTGACCCCAATCGTCTATGACGAGCTGAAGCTGCTGGCGGCGCGCCTGTTTCGTTCCGAGGCACCCGGACATACGCTGCAGCCGACGGCCCTGGTGCACGAGGCCTTCTCCAGCCTGTTCAATGCCAACGTCTCGCTCAACGACCGGACGCATTTTTATGCGCTGTGCGCGCGCATGATGCGCCGGATCTTGTGCAATCACGCGGTGGCGCGCAAGGCCGCCAAGCGTGGCAATGGCGTGACCCATCTGAGTCTTGAGGCGCACGACGCGCCGGCGCCGGCGCCGGCTGTGGATGTGCTTGCTCTCGACGAGGCGCTATCAGAGCTGGCGCGGGCCGACGAGCGCAAGGCTCGGCTGGTGGAATTGCATTACTTCGGCGGCCTGACATATGACGAATTGGCGCAAACCTTGTCGTTGTCAACGAGTCAGATTCATCGGGACCTGCGATCGGCCAAAGCCTGGTTGAAGGTGCGGCTGGCGGCGTAGCGGGCCGTAACCATCTACTCCACCGACCGGGGTCGGTAGTGTAGTATTCCGGTAACCAAGCGACGAGTGCAAAAGCGTAGTGAGCGCAATTTTTCAAGGTGTGGGTCTTATCGCGGCCTGTGCACTGGCGTACTGGTCGTTTCGACGTCGGTCGCTAAGTCTCGGCGAGGAACCGACGTTGCCGGAGTATTTTACGCGCCAGCGTATGTACTGGATCGGTCTTGCGACTTACCTTGCGCTGATCGCGTTTATTTTCCTGTCACTGGTCAACGTGTGGATGCCCATCGCGCCGTTGATCTACGCGGTTCGCCAGAGCGTTGCCGCGGGCGATCTGAGTGGCTTGCTGGCGAGGCTTGACGGCGGCTTGCTGGCGCCGTGGATTGTGGCCGGCGCATTTATTGCGCTGGTCGGCTTCGAAAGCCGTTTCAATCCGCTGCTGATCGTGCGCGATGCCGTGCTCGACGTATTCGCGATTCCGCGCAAGGCGGTGGATGTCTACAACGCGCTGCGCGCCTCGAGCATGTCGCAGATCGACATGCAAACGCGCGAAGAGGTAATCAGTTACCTGATCGCCGACACGCTCGATGTTGGCGATTTCGACAAGACGAAAGAGTCCATCGAATACAAGTGGGCGCGTGCGTCATTGCTGTACGCAAAAATTCAGAGTTACACGCGCGATCCTTCCTACCAGCGGTTCTTCACCGAGCCCTCGCTGCGTTGGGGCGACATCTGTCTGCTGGTCAACCAGAGTTCGGAACAACTGGCGGTGTGGAAGAGCCAGCCGCCGCATTATTCGAAGACGATGCAGGTGATTACAGACCTGAACGACCTGGATCGACTGCTGTGCCGTCTGCTCGCGTGCCTGGTGATCTTTGGCAGCCCCAACGAAAAACAGATGTGGGAGACGGTTGAACGCCTCGGCGGCAATCCGCAGCGACTCAAACTCAAGCACACCTACAAATACGTTCTGTCCTTCACCGGTGCTCTGCTTATCGGCGTGATGGTCGGGAGGGAATTTGCCGTCGTGCTGGAGCGCGCCGTCGATCCGCAGTCCACGTTGCAGCACTTCAGTTTCGAAACGCTGCGCTGGGCGCTGTACGGCTTGTTCATTTACGTGGTGCCGCTGGCCATCGTATTTGCCTCGCGCATCGTTGCCGACCGCACGGTGACGTCGGAACCGGAGCGACGCTACTACGGCTTCTATACGCTGATGATCCTGATGGGCTTTGTCGTCAGCACGACCATGTCTGCGCTGGTCCTGGGTCTTGCCGGCACCGCCGGTGAGGGCGCCGGTTTCGATTTTCTGCAAAGCGTGCGCTTCTCCAATCGCTGGGGCATATTGCCGGCGCTGTTGTGCGGCTACGCGGCTTTCCAGATGGATACGCCGGTGTCCGATGACGAAAACAAATCGCAAATGGTGCTGCTGGCGCTGGTTCGTTTTGCGGTGTGGGGAGCGATCGCGCTTGTGACCATGCTCTACGCGACGGACGGTCTGCAGCAACAGGATGCAACGCTGCGCTTCACGATTGTCGTCACCACGGTTTTCGTGGTCGGTGCGCTGGGTGCCGTCACTCGCTTCAAGACGGTCAGCGCGCGCACCGCGAGCGCGGCCGCGCCAGACTCGTGACTCGCGCCGTGCCCCATCCGCGTGTCGTGCGGCTGTCACTGGCAATCATCGTCGTCACGCTGCTGCTGTGCGTTGAGGCGCTGGCGTGGGAGCAGGTGCCGGGCACCCGCCTTGAGCAAGTCAATCCCTGCCCGGCGAACGACTGCGCCTACTCCGGCCAGGGCGGATTTGGGGCCATCGTCGAAAACTGGAACGGGGCGGCCATCGACCAGGATGGCGCGCGATTGTTTCTTTATGGCGGTGGTCATCGCGGTTACTGGGGCAATGAAGTCTACGCACTGGATCTGCGGCAGTGGCGTTGGAGCCGATTGTCGGAGCCGTCCATCCCGGGCGAGTCGTTCGACGATCCTGAAGCGGAGAAAACCGGGCGCATGGCCGATGGCAGTCCGCGCGTGCCCCACACCTACGATTCGCTGGTCTACGAGCCTACGCTGGACGCGCTGCTGGCCATTGGGGCGCCGGGTACGTCGCCGCGTTCGATCCGGGGCCACAGCAGGGTCGATCGTTTTGATGTGGCAACGGGTCGCTGGGTCGAGTCGCTGACGCCGGCAAAGATGAGCGGCTATTGGCTCGGCGGCACGGCGCGCGACGACAAGACCGGCCTGATCTGGGTGCACACGTCAGGGCCGAGTCAGTTGGCCTCCTACGACCCGCGCAAGGACATATGGAAGAACTATCGCCGCAAGTCGCTGCCAAAGGGCTTCGTGGTCGAAGCCGGCGATGGCAAGCTCCTGATGCTCGGCGGATGCGGTCAGTACACGTGCAATCACTGGCTGCAGGATTTGCGCAAGCCCAACAAGCAGCCGCTGAAATTGGCCAAGCTCGAACCGCTGGCGGCAACCGACGCGCCGGGGCTGGCCTACAACACGAAGCTCAAGCGCTTTGCGGCCTACGTCAACGGCGCGCTCTATCACATCGATCCCAGGGATGGCGCTTACGAATGGGTCGCGAACGGCCCGCCCAGCACGCGGCTCGGGGTGTATGGTCGCTTCGCCTACGCGCAGGCGCTCGATGCCTACGTCTACGTGGCGGCGACGGACGAGGACGTCTGGGTACGCTATCTGGATCGTGCGTACCCGAATGACGGTACGCCGCCAGTGGCGGCGCGGGACCTGTCCCAGGCCAGTCCGGGCGCGGCGACGAAGCGGGGCGAGAGTGGTCATCCCGCGTCGCAACGCAAGGTTCAGCCAATGCCGGTGGGCCAGGACTGGGCGACGCGCAGCACGGGGAAGGGCGTGGTGCTGGCGATACCGTTCGATCGGCCGGAGCAGGTGACGCCGTTCGTGGTGCCGGATGCAAAGCGGTGGACCAATGGTCAGAAGAACGTGTCGTGGACGCCGGCCGGCATGCGCATGGACATCCTGCGCACCGACGCGCGCCAGCACGGCAACTGGCGTCACTGTTTGCTGCCGCGCTGCGCCGACGTCGAACCGGGCCAGACGATTTACATCGCTCACTCGCAGTATTTCGACGAGCCCATGGTCACGCAGCACTATCGCGGCGAGCGCGAGGGGCGTGAGGCGTCTGGTTTCAAACAGACCATTATCAGCCGTCAGAGAAAGTCAGCCCAACCAGGCGAGATTGTGCTGACGAACATCGGGCAGCGCGGCTACCCCCAGGCCTATCGCAAGCACCGCGGCAAGACCGCGGATCAGTTTGGCGGGTTGAACCATCAGCCGGCGGTGCGCGGTGGCCCGCGCTACAGGGACAAGATTCGCTTTCGCAAGTTACCGCGCGGCTTCAAAGGTGTGGCTTACCCGCTGAATGACTGGCTGCATTTCAAGCAGGTGGTCGAGGTCGTGTCGCGCGGGCGGGCGTACTACAGCCTGTACGCGGCCCACAGCGACGAGCAGTGGGTCGCGTTGATCGAAAACGAGGCGGTTGACCTGCCACCGGACTTTGCCTACAACGCCATCTGGCTGCTGCCCTACCACAGCAACGGGCTGCCGGATCCACAACGCAAAGACACCTACACGTTGTACAAGGACCTCATCGTATCGCTGCAGGACATCGCCGCGCCGGGTTCACAGACGCGGTGATGGCAGCCTGATGTTGCGCCGGCGATTGCGGCGACTCATCAGCGCCATCACCGCCAGTCCGATCCCAACGAGCAGCAACGTGGTTGCCTCAGGCACCTGGACGGGCGGCGGTATTTTGCCATCGCCATCGTCGCCCGGGTATTCGTCGTCCGGGTATTCATCATCCGGGTATTCATCATCCGGGTATTCATCGTCCGGCCACTCGGTCGTTTCATCCACCTCGGCGATAAGAACCGGCACCGTATCCACATCCGGCGGCGTACCGGCGTCCGCTACCTCGTCGATCGGCGGCGTGATTGACGGTGGCGCCGGCGGCGCGTCAATCTGCGGTGCTTCCGGCGTTGGACTTGGCGGTGGTGGCGTGTCGGTTACGACCGCCACCGCGGGCGGTGCGGCGACCGGCTCGGGTAGCGACGGAGTCTGTGCATCGTCGATCGACGTGGCCTCGGGGGTTTCGAACATGGGCACATTCGCGCGCTCGACCGGTGGTCCGACGAATTTGGGTTCGGTCATCAGATCGGCCGGAGGCCCCATAATGCTGTTTGGGCGCGAGCCCGGACGCACTCGCCATGAAGTACCGCTCGCGAAACGGCGCTTGTCTTCGGCACCGGACTGCTCGATGCGAGTGGCTGTGCTCATGCCGCTGTTGGCGGTGTGGCGGGCAGCGCGCACGTCTGCCAGCAGAACCGTGGACATGTCGTCAGTCGGAGCGGCAACGATTGCGGCTTTGCTCGTGCTGATCATCTGCGCGAAGAAAGGCTCTTCGGGCAGCATGACCATCGGAAGATCGCGCAACCTGGCGCTCAGCGCCAGCGACGACAGTCTCTTGAGCGCGGCTTCATCCATGCCGCTGGGCGCCTGGTTACCGACGGCCGTATGCGCCGTCAGTGACCCGAGAATGCCGAAGGATTCGATGGAGCCGTAGATCGCGCCGGAACCTGTGGCCAGGTTCACATCGCGCACGGGCTGCGCATCGATGGCCATGGTGCTTCCCATGCACGCTAAAGCCGTAAGAATCGTCAACTTGGTTTTCATTGAATGTACCCGGTTTGTAGCGGTGCAGCAGGAGGGATGCCGGCTGCGCGCCAGATGATTAATCTATTCTTATTCAGAGTGTTGGTGGACATATGCAGATACAGCTATAGCATAATATGTAAACCAACACACGCATAATGCGACATAAGTCATTGACTTCGCGGCCGGGATATTGTCAGTTTTTTGCCTCGTCGTCGAAGATATCCTCGATTTTCATCTCGAACAGCCGCGCCGCCCGGAACGCCAGTGGCAGGCTGGGATCGAATTTTCCCTTCTCGATGGCGTTGATCGTCTGGCGCGATACGTCGAGTTCCTCGGCCAGTCTGGCCTGGGTCCAGTCTCGCTCGGCGCGCAGTACCTTGAGTCGATTCTTCATCGGTACTGCCGATGCCCGCGGTAGATGCCGGCCAGGTAGGTGAGTCCCATAAGGATGACCAGGTGTGAAATCTCGGCATCCGACGCGATGACGTTGTTTGCGTCGAGGTTGGAGTAGGCGAGTCCGGCGATCAGCCCCACCCCCAGCGACAGCGCCATGGCCTCGAGCTGGATCTTCTGGTGCATTTCGTCGAGCCCCTGCAGGTGGCGTTTGTTGGCCACGATCATGCCCGCGCCGACGGCGAGATTCAGGACGATCGCGCCAACGGTTAGCCACAGGGTCTGATCCCACAGCAGGGTCGGGCCGAAACTGGCCAAAGCCATGGTGACAAGCCAGGCCGCGGTCCAGTAGGCAAGGCGGCGGGTATTGCGGGCGGTGCGTGCGGATATGCCACCTGTGGCGGTCTTTGCGTTGTTCATTGGTCTTGTCCTCTTGTCTTATTGGAAAGTAAACTTGACTAAATGGTCCTATCTTTTGTCTTATTAGTCAAGTTTAATTGACAAAAAGTCGATGATGCGCGACGAGCACGCGCGTGGGACCCGGCGGTGCGGCGTGCGCGCCCGAGGGAAACAAACTGCAACACTCTTATTGAAGTGCGGTGCCGCTGCGGGGAGAGCGCGATCTGCACTGTCTGGCGGCTGCGCTGGCATGTCGAAAAACAGGCACGACTGTTTTTTTTCCGTCGAAATGACGCACAATCAGCGGCTGCGGTCAGGCTCAACATCAATGCGGTAGTTTCTTGGCATGAAAAAAATAGCGATCATCCTGGTGCTGGCACTTTCCGCCGGCGGCGTCTACTGGACCCTGAACCAGGGCGAGAGCGTGGCGCCGGCCGCGGCCCGGGATGGGCGTGGCCGTGGTCCCCAGCGAGCGGTGCCGATCACCGTGGCGCGCGTCACCAGCATGACGTTTGCCGATCGTGTCGAGGCCATCGGCACGGCGCGGGCCAATGAGTCGGTCGTGATTACGGCGAAGGTCACCGACAAAATCTCCAGTATCAATTTTGCCGACGGCGATCGCGTGGAGAAGGGCGCGCTGCTGGTTGAATTGACCAACGACGAGCAGACTGCCCAGCTCGCCGAGGCCAAGGCGGATCGGGACGAGGCGCGCGCGCAGCTCACGCGGCTCGAAGACCTCGTGCGCAAAAACACGGTTTCGGCATCGCAAGTGGATGAGACACGGGCGCGCTACTCAATCGCCAAGGCGCGCCTTGAGGGCATCGTGGCGCGGCTGGAAGATCGCGTCATCCGGGCGCCTTTTGACGGCGTGCTGGGTTTCCGCCTGGTGAGCCCCGGCACGCTGGTCACGCCCGGTATCGCGATCACAACGCTGGACGACGTATCGACGCTCAAACTGGATTTCAACGTTCCGGAGCTGTTCCTCGGTGCCATCGATATCGGCGACACGGTGATCGCGGCGAGCCCGGCTTATCGCGACAACGCATTCACCGGCACGGTCGCCGGCATCGGTTCGCGCGTGGACGAGATTACCCGCTCTGTGACCGTGCGTGCGTTGCTGCCCAATGAAAAGGGCCAATTGCGGCCGGGCATGCTGATGACGGTCCAGTTGCAGACGGGTGAACGCACCGCGCTGGCCGTGCCCGAGAGCGCCGTGGTGCCGAGCAATCGCGATGCCTACGTCTATGTGATCGGCAGCGACAACGTCGCCGAACGACGCAACGTGCAAACGGGGCAGCGCAGCGAGGGCATGATCGAGATTGTCGAAGGACTTGCGGCTGGCGAGCAAGTCGCGGTGCTCGGTCTGGTCAATCTGCGCAACGGCATGGCGGTCGACATCACCGCACCGGCTGGAGCCTGACCATGTGGTTGTCGGATACCTCCGTCAAGCGACCGGTGTTCGCGACCGTCATCAGCTTGCTGCTGATTGCCTTCGGCGTGCTGGCGTTTCAGTCGCTGACCACGCGCGAGTACCCCGACATCGTGCCGCCCATCATTTCGGTCTCTACCAATTACCCGGGCGCGTCGGCCAATATTGTCGAGACGCGCATCACTCAGCTGCTCGAGAAGCAGATCGCCGGGATCGAGGGTATCCGCACGATGACCTCGCGCAGCCAGGACGGCTCGTCACGCATCAGCATCGAGTTCGGCCTCGACGTAGACCTCGACCAGGCAGCCAACGACGTGCGCGATCGCGTCAGCCGCGTGGCCCGCGCATTGCCCGATGGCGTCGACCTGCCGTCTATTTCCAAGCGTGATTCCGACGCCCGGCCGATCATGTACATGAGCTTGACCAGCGACGGCGACATGACGCCAATGGCGCTAAACGATTACGCCGAACGCTACCTGGTCGACCGCTTCAACGTGATCCCGGGCGTGTCGCGTATGGACGTGTTTGGTTCCGGGCGGCCGTCGATGCGCATCTGGCTCGACCGCGTGGCGCTGGCGGCGCGT
>Ga0316201_10004246_pt1 | contig 10781 bp, 10 predicted proteins | sample CS6wburrow_MG_FD_204516 | JGI IMG/M metagenome (GOLD analysis project Ga0316201, IMG submission 204516) | Coastal sediment microbial communities from Delaware Bay, Delaware, United States - CS-6 worm burrow | ecosystem: Environmental > Aquatic > Marine > Coastal > Sediment | place: USA... | reverse complement strand
GCTATCGGGAACTGCGCCGCTTGATGAGGAAGAAGGAACTGAACACAGTCTGCGAAGAGGCGGGATGTCCCAACATCTACGAATGTTGGTCGCAGGGAACCGGCACTCTGATGCTGCTTGGCGACAAGTGCACTCGGGCTTGTGCGTTCTGCGACGTCCAGACCGGTCGGCCCGGCGAGCTCGATCCCGAAGAACCACAGCGGGCGGCCGAAGCGGTCGCGGCCATGGGTCTCAAGCATGCCGTATTGACTTCAGTCAATCGCGATGATCGTGACGACGGAGGCTCGGCGGTCTTCGCCGAGACGATCCATCGCATCAGAGACTTGTTGCCCGAGTGCAATGTGGAGGTCCTCATCCCCGACTTCAAGGGGGATCAGACTGCGCTCGAGACGGTGATGTTGGCCAAGCCTGCGGTTTTGAATCACAACACGGAGACGGTACTCCGCCTGCAGCGGGAGGTTCGTACTGCCGCCAACTACGGGAGATCGCTAGCACTGCTGGCTCGGGCCAAATGGATCAATCCATCATGTACGGTCAAGTCGGGATTGATCGTCGGCATGGGCGAGACCGAGGCAGAGGTCCTTTCTGCCCTGGCGGATCTGCGGGCGGTTGGCGTTGACCTGATCACCATCGGTCAATATCTGCGGCCCACCCCACGGCACCGTCCGGTGCATCGCTACGTACACCCCGACGAGTTCGCTCGCTACGCCGCCGAGGGCGAGCGTCTTGGGATCAGCCACGTGGAGTCGGGACCGCTGGTGCGGTCGTCGTATCACGCCCAAGAGTCACTGGAGACTGCGATCCAATGACCGGATTCGACTACCAAGCCCGGATGCAGCGGGCTCGGGCCGAGATGGCAGCCCGGGACGTCGATGTGGTGCTGGTTTCTCTGGGGTCAGATCTTCCGTACCTCACCGGGTATGCGGCAATGCCGCTGGAACGACTCACCATGGCCGTGATCCCGAGGGATGGGGAGGCTGTGCTGGTAGTTCCGGAGCTAGAAGCGCCCCGGGTTGAGACCCATCCCGGAGTCTTTGCGGTGCACCCGTGGAGCGAAACCGAGGATCCAATCTCCGTTGTGACCGGATTGTTGCGCGCAGGCTCGACCGCAATGATCGGAGACCAGACGTGGTCGGTGTTCCTCTTGGCCCTGCAGTCGGCAGCGCCCGGCACCAAGTTTGTTTCGGCGCGTCCGCTGTCCGAGGCGCTCCGGGTAGTCAAGGAACCTCTGGAGATCGACCTGCTGCGTCGCGCCGGCGCGTCGGCAGATGTGGTCGCCGGTCTGCTTGCCAAACATCGTTTCGGGGGAAAGACGGAGAGCCAGGTGTCGCGAGAGGTTGCCGCGCTGCTCGAGGCCAACGGCACCGATGTGGCCGGGTTTGCGATCGTGGCCTCAGGCCCCAATGGGGCTTCTCCTCATCACGAGCCGTCCGACCGGGTAATTGGCGATGGCGATGCGGTAGTCGTGGATTTCGGCGGCAAAGTGGGTGGCTACGGGTCGGACACAACCCGAATGTTCCATGTCGGCGAGCCGACCGTCCGCTATCGGGAGGTTCATGACACTGTGGTGGCGGCCCAACGCGCCGGGGTGGCTGCAGTTCGCCCGGGAGTCACCGCGTCCTCTGTCGATGCTGCTGCGCGCCGAGTCATCGCGGATGCTGGTTACGGCGACTACTTCATCCACAGGACCGGTCACGGCATCGGGCTCGATGGCCATGAGGATCCGTACATCATCCAGGGCAACCAACAAGTGCTCGCCCCGGGAATGGCGTTCTCAATCGAACCGGGGATCTACCTGCCGGGGGAGTTCGGGGTGCGGATCGAGGATATCGTGGTGTGTACCGAGAGCGGGGTTGAGCGGATGAATCGATCCTCGCGACAGGTTGCCATCGTCTCCTAGCCCGAGAGCCGTCTCATCGGACCTCGAAGAGGCAGCGGCTACTCTGGCAACGATCCGATCGTCGTTTGGAGGAACCGTGCAGAAGTCCATCGAGCAGCTAGCAGCCGACACCATCAGGACGCTGTCTATCGATGCGGTCCAGAAGGCGAATTCCGGCCATCCGGGTGCGCCTATGGGAATGGCGGATATGGCAGTCGTGCTCTGGAGCAGATTCCTGCGGGTCGACCCCAAGAACCCCACCTGGGAGAATCGCGATCGATTTGTGCTGTCTGCCGGACATGCATCGATGCTGCTCTACTCGGCGCTGCATCTCGCCGGGTTCCCCCTCACGATCGAGGACTTGAAGAACTTCCGGCAGTGGGGATCGCCCACTGCGGGTCATCCGGAAATCGATCACGAGCTCGGGATCGAGACGACTACCGGCCCGCTGGGGCAAGGATTTGCGACTGGCGTCGGCATGGCGATCGCCGAGGCCCACCTCAGCGACAAATTCGGCCGCGAGCTGATCGACCATCGCACCTTTGGTTTTGTGTCCGACGGCGATCTGATGGAGGGAATCGCCTCCGAGGCCGCCTCGTTGGCCGGCCACCTCGAACTGGGCAAACTGATCTACCTGTATGACGACAATGGCATTTCGCTGGTCGGCCCCACCAGTTGGACTTACACCGAGGACGTCTTGCAGCGTTTCGATGCATACGGGTGGCAGACGATGAGTGTCGATGGACATGACCGTGCTGCGATCGCTGAGGCGATCTCCGCCGGGATTGCTGAGGCTGATCGACCGACGCTGATCTCGTGTAAGACCCATATTGGGTACGGAAGCCCCAACAAGCAGGATTCGGCTTCTGCCCACGGGTCGCCGCTTGGCGACGACGAAATCGCTCTGGTCAAGCAGAACTTTGGCTGGGAGTACGAGCCGTTCCATGTCCCCGCCGAGGTGTACAGCTTCTTCACCAAAGCACTGGACGATCGCAGGCAGGAAGCCTCGGAGTGGTCACGCAACCTCGAGATGAAACTGGCGAGTGATGATGGTCTGGCTGCGGCGTGGCGGCAGCACTTCTCCCCGGAGCCGGTGGTTCTGCAAACTCCGGATTACGACGCCGGCGCCAAGGTAGCGACCCGGGCTATCTCGGGTGCGATCATCAACGCGTTTGCAGAGCAGCGCCCTGATGTCATCGGCGGTTCCGCCGACCTTGCTTCTTCGAACAACACGCTGATCAAAGCGTCGACCGATTTCTCGGCAACGGATCGCTCCGGTCGCAATATTCGGTTTGGGGTACGGGAACATGCGATGGCTGCGATCGCCAACGGAATCAGCGTGCACGGCGGGATGCGCGGCTTTGGCGCTACTTTCCTCACCTTCGTCGACTACATGCGTGGGGCGGTGCGGTTGGGGGCGCTGATGGGAGCGCCGAGCGTGTGGGTGCTTACCCATGACTCCATCTTCCTCGGCGAGGACGGACCAACCCACCAGTCGGTCGAACATGTGGCGTCATTGCGGGCCATCCCGAACCTGCATGTGATTCGTCCCGCGACTGCCGCAGAGGTGGCCGGGGCCTGGCAACTAGCGCTGAACCGTACCGATGGGCCAACCGCTTTGATTCTGACGAGGCAGGGACTGCCGGTCGGAGACCCGGCTCCGGTCCCGGTCGCCAAGGGCGGCTACATCGTCAGAGAGGGCAAGGATGCGGTGGTCGTTGCCACCGGATCCGAGCTGCCGACCGCGCTCGCCGCCGCTGAGGTGTTGGCTGAGGAGGGCCATTCGATCCGGGTCGTCTCGATGCCGTGCGTTGAGGCGTTCCTGGCGCAAGATGACGACTACCGGGTGAGTGTGCTGGGAGACGGTCTCGCGCTGGCGTCGATCGAAGCCGGCGTTACGTTCGGGTGGGGCAACGTCGTTGGCCAAGCCGGGCTGAAGATCGGTATCGACACTTTCGGTGCCTCGGCTCCGGCCGGTGTTCTAGCCGAGCAGTTTGGCTTCACCCCCGAAAAGGTTGCGGACAAGTTGCGCTCCTGGCTGGGCTAGCCCGGGACTGAATCGTTCATGGAAGTCACCCCCGCACTGATACTCGCCATGTGGACGGCAGGTATGGCCGGCGGCGCTGCCGTGGTATCGCAATGGGGAATTGTCGGTCCCGGTTACGGATGGCTCACATCGGCAGTTATCACCATCGCGGGTGGGGTTACTGCGCTCGCCGGGGGCTCGCCGATCGGCGTTCTTGCGACTCTTGCCGCTCTGGTGGCGGGATTGATGGCACGGAGGCAAAGGATCGCTGCGGTGCTTTTTGCCGTTGCAGCCCTCGGATTTCTTGCGGTTGCGGTGCCGGATGGCGGGTTCTTTGCTGCAATCAGTGGGTCCGTGTTGCTGGGTGGCATGACCAGCGAGATGCTGCTGGGGCATTGGTTCCTGGTGGATCCGCAGTTACCCCGCTGGGCGCTGCGGCGGCTGGGTGTTGTGGCCGGGATCGGGTTGGTTGCCGAGGTGGTGGTTGTGGTCGCACTCGGCGCGTTTGGTTCATCCGACACAGTGATGATCGCCGCGCTGGCAGCCTTGGCCGCAATGACGGCGCTGCTGGTCGCTGCGGTCTGGTTCTCGCTGAAGGAAACCGGCTATTCGGGCGTGATGGCAGCCACCGGACTTTCTTACCTCGGCGTGCTGACCACATTCGGGGTAGTCGTGGTCGGCCGTCTGTTGGTTGAGGGTCTGTAGGATCGCCGAGTGAAGATTTACACACGCAAAGGCGATGACGGAACCACCGGGCTTTTCTACGGTGGCCGCGTTCCCAAAGACGACACTGGACCTGCTGCCTACGGCGACGTTGACGAGGCCGTTGCCTGTCTCGGATTGGCTCGGGCGGAAACCGTGGCTTCCGACCCGTTGCACGACGAGCTACTCAAGCTGCAACGCAGCCTCTTTGTTGTGGCCGCCGAGCTGGCTACCGCCCCGGCGAATCACGACAAACTCGTTGCCGGCGAAAGCAGAGTCACGGCAGGGATGGTTGAACAGCTCGAGGCAGCAATCGATGAGACAGTCGCTACCAGCGGCATGCCGCAGGAGTTCCTGGTCCCGGGAAGCAATCGGCTCGGGGCGGCACTCGATTTGGCCAGGGCGACAGTCCGCCGGGCAGAGCGCAATGCGGTGACCCATGCCAGGGCGACCGGATTCGCCGACAGCCACGTTGTGCCCTACCTGAACAGACTCGCCGACTACCTATTCATGCTCGCACGGGCGGTTGAGGAGTCGTGGACATCAAGCAAGGAGACCGATAGTTGATGGATATTGTCGCCAGAACAGAACTCGCCGGTAGCAGCGGAGACCTGCTGGTCCTACCTGTGTTTGAAGATCGTGTCTGGGGCCCCGGAGCCGAAGGCGTGGTCGCCGAGTTAGGGGATTGGCTCGATGCTTATCTGGACGGGCTCGACTTCTCTGGCAAGACGGGTCAGACCGCGGCAGTACCCGGCAGCGACGGTTTTGGGCAGGTCCTATTTGTCGGGCTTGGCAAGGAAGCCGACGCCGAGGTGCTTCGCAAGGCAGCCGGCACGGCCGGCCGAGCGGCTATGCGCTACGAGAAGGTGGTTACTACCCTCAGCCAGGTCGATATCGACGGAGCTGCCGAAGCGGTTGCTTATGCCTTCGTGCTCGGGCAGTACAAGTATGGCAAGTATCTCTCCAAACCAAAGCCGTCGCAGACCTCGGAATTGGTACTCGTGGGAGCTGATGCCGGAGACATTGAGCATGGCAAGTCGGTTGCGGCCGGCGTCGCCATGGCGCGTGATCTGATCAACGAACCGGCCGGCGGTAAGAAGCCTGAGGTTCTTGCCGAGATTGCCACGACCATGGCCGGTGAGCTTGGCATTGATATCAAGGTCTACGACGAGGATGAGATCGAGGCCGAACGCTTTGGCGGGCTACGCGCCGTATCGCTCGGAGCGACCAATCCACCACGCATGGTTGTGATGAACTACCGACCGGATGGGGCTACCAAGACCCTAACTCTGGTGGGCAAGGGCATTGTCTTCGACAGCGGCGGCCTCTCGATCAAGCCCGCGGCGGGAATGGAGACCATGAAGACCGATATGTCGGGTGCTGCGGTCGTTTACGGCACAATGCGAGCCGTCGCCAGCCTCGGGATCAAGGTCAACTTGACCGGTATCACCCCGTTGACCGAGAACATGACCGGCGGAGCAGCCCAGCGGCCGGGGGACATTTTCACCGCACGCAACGGGAAGACAGTCGAGGTGCTCAATACCGACGCCGAGGGCCGTCTGGTTCTGGCAGATGGGTTGGCGCTGGCGGTGGAGGATGAGCCCGACCTAATCGTCGATATTGCCACGCTCACCGGTGCGTGCATGGTCGCACTCGGCAAGAAGGTCGCCGGATTGCTTGGTACCGATGACGGTGCCGCCCAGGTTGAGGCGGCCGCGCGCCGGGCCGGCGAGCAGGTGTGGCGTCTGCCCATGGTGGAGGAGTATCGGTCGAAGTTGGATTCTCCGATCGCCGATCTCAAGAACATCGGCGACCGCTATGGGGGGGCGATCACTGCCGCGCTCTTCCTTGCGGAGTTCACCGATGAACGCCAGTGGGTTCATCTCGACATCGCCGGACCGGCTCGGGCCGACGGTGACGACGGATACATAACTAAAGGCGGGACCGGTTTTGCGGTGAGCACTCTGGTGGCGCTGGCTGAGGACATGGCCGCCTCATAGCCGACGGTAGAAAAACCTCAATAAACGAACTGCATTTTCCGGTCTAGGGCCTTTGGTCCCTACTCATAGTTGGCCTTTTCGGGATTTCTTTGCAGCGATTTCCTCAAGGAACCCCCGAAATTCACCGATACCCAGCGTGTTCATAGCAACTACGCAATGTAGGGGATCGGGTTTATGGCTGCGCTGGCCAGACGTCTTAGCTCAGTGGTTCTAACGGGATTGATGGTTCTTGCGGTCATGGCACCGGCGGCCTCGGCGGCATCTCACGAGGGTGAGATCCTGACGCTTCTCAACGCAGAGCGGGCCGCGGCGGGTCTCGGGCCCGTCTCTATGCACTCCGATCTCACCGACGATGCGGCGGCTTGGTCGCAACACTTGTTGGCCCAAGGAACGTTGTCGCACAACCCCAATCTGTCCTCGGTGACCACCGGCTGGGACAAGCTCGGCGAGAATGTGGGGGTCGGAACGTCTGCGGCGTCGCTGCACTGTGCCTTTATGGCCTCCTCGAGTCATCGCGGCAACATCCTCGGCGACTATCAGTACGTCGGGATTGCGGTGGTCGAAGAGACCTCGAGCAAGCTATGGGTGACCGTGGTCTTCATGAAGCCCATCGGTCAGGAACCCGAGCCTGAGCCACTCGAGGACCCCGTTCCGTACGCCGAGGAACAGCCGGCAACGGGTCCAGCACCATTGGCTCCGGTGGCTGCCACGCCGGCGTCCGGTAGCTCCAGCCCGGCTCCCAAGCCCGTTGTCGGCATGGTCGTGGCTTATGCCGGAACCGGCGTCCGTCCGTTCGCCGACTGACGCCCGATCACCCGGCTCGCAGTAGTTGCCCGACTAGCAATAATCGGCGCGGTCCCGCAGAGCCGGCGGGTTGTCTTCGTCTCCACAAGACTCACATTGTGGGTCACGCAAGAATCTCACCTTGTGCATCGACTGGTCCAACGCGTCGTAGGTCACCATCTCTCCGACCAGTGGATCGCCAACTCCTACGACCAGCTTGATGGCCTCGGTCGCCTGTAGGGCACCGACGACCCCTGGTACTACGCCAAACACGCCGGCCTCGGCACAATTCGGAGCGAGGTCGGCTGGTGGCGGTTCGGGGAAGAGGCACCGGTAGCACGGGCCGGCATATGGGTGGAATACCGAAACCTGGCCTTCGAACCTGAACACCGAACCGTGGACTACCGGGATGCGCAGCCGCAGCGAAGCATCGTTGATCAAGTATCGGGTTGCGAAGTTGTCCGTACCATCGATGATCACGTCGTGACCGGCCAGTATCTCGAGGGCGTTATCGGCACTGAGCCGGGTTTGGTGGCGAGCAACCTCCACATCCGGATTGATCGACATTATCCGCTCCGCACCGGAATCGGTCTTGGGCCGACCGATATCGCCGGTTCCGTGGAGCAGTTGCCGCTGCAGGTTGGACAATTCGACCGCGTCTTGGTCGATCAAACTCACCATCCCCACACCCGCGGCGGTGAGATACAACGCCGCCGGGGAGCCGAGCCCGCCGGCGCCGACGATGGCGATTCTGGCTGCAATCAGAAGCTGCTGGCCTTCGATCCCGACCCCGGGTAGGACGAGCTGACGTGCGTAGCGATGGCGCTGTGCGCTGCTCAAGCTCGAAGCGGCGACGGTCGGCCTATCGGCTGCCATCCACAGCTTTATGCCACCGCCCAGTGAGGCAACGTCGGCGTATCCGAGATCCTCGAGCATGGCGGCGGCAATGGCGGAACGTTCCCCCACTGCGCAATACAGCACGATTTTCGCCGTCGGGTCTGGAGCCACCGTGCCGATGCTCTTGGCGAGCTCGCTCATGCGAAGCGGAACCGCGCCCGGAAGCATCCCGACCGCAAGTTCGTGCGGTTCGCGAATGTCGATGATGGTGGCGCCGGCAACATCGGCGTCGGTTGCGCTGATCTCGGTGATGCGAGCCCGGGCGGCGAGCAGCATGGTGCGATATGGATCCATTGTCGGATTCACCGTAGCGGCCGCCGGCTGGCCCGGAGCCGGCAGCTAGTCGACGAGCGCACCAACCAGCTGCGGCAGGATGGTGCCGGCCAAACCCTCGAGCCGAATCGAGGCGAGCGTGTCGAGATCGGTGGGGCCGTTGTTGATGATCACGAACGAGTCGCCGCGGGAGGCAATCTCTAGCGGGATGTATGCCGCCGGGTACACCGACAGGCTGGAGCCAACCGCAATCACGGCATCGGCTTGGGCGGCCCAATGGTTGGCTAACTGGATCTCACTCTTCGGCAAAGGCTCCCCAAAGAACACGATCGTCGACTTGAGGATTCCCCCGCAGTGGTCGCAACGTGGATCTACGTCACCGTTGACCCAGCGCTCCTCGATGGCAGCCGGATCGTGTGGTGCCCGACATTGCAGGCAAGCGATCCCGTCCGAGTTCCCGTGTAGCTCGGCGATCGCTTCTTGGGGCAGGCCGGCTGCCTTGTGCAGTCCGTCGATGTTCTGAGTGACGCAGCCGATCAGCTTGCCGCTCTTCCACAGGTCGACAACAGCCCGGTGCGCTTCGTTGGGTTGGGCGTTGCCAAACATCTTGGGGAAACGGGTTGCCCAGGCCCGGGTGCGGACTGTGCGGTCGCTGACATAGCGGTCGAGCATGAAGTCCTCAGGGGAGAACTTGGTCCATACCCCGTCCGTGCCGCGGAAGTCGGGAATGCCCGATTCCGTGGAGATCCCGGCTCCGGTGAACACCATGATTCGTTCGGCGTCCAGCAGCAAACGGGCGGCAAAAGCGAGGTCCTGGCTCATCCCCGTACGGTATCAAAAACCTACCCTCCGGCAGAAAACCGAACGGTCAGGGTCGCCGTGCTACGTGCGTGCCTTGCAGACCCAGTGGCTGGGGCCACCGTTGTCCAAGAGCCAGGCGGCCATCGCGATGTTGGCGAACGGATCGAAGATGTCGGCGCCGGTCCACCCCGCTGCTGCGGTTCGTTCTCCCCACAGGCTGCCGAGATGCTGAAACAGCCCGCTGGCTGTGCTGGTTGGGTTCTTCGCCAGCGGGTCCCCATGAGATTCGCATTCGATGATCCGCAGCGCCCAGTCGACCCGGTAATCGGGAAAGTACATGTCGACTATTGGACGCCAGCGCTCGACCGACCAGCTGAACTCAGGGTTGCTGTCGTCATACGGTCCGTTGACCAGCCGGAGTTCGGCCAGCAGCTCGGCCTGTCTGCGCTCGGCGATCTCGGCTTGGGCGAGTCGGTATGCGGTCAATGGTTCGGCGAGCTCCGGCGGCTGCACCGCCAGGGCTGGGGCACCGGTGACTACCACGAGAGTGGCTGCGGCTAGCAGCGTTGCGATTGGGTTGAGTTTCATTGGCACACGCGCTTTGTCGGTTGTTGATCGGGGAGGGGGCGACACGCTCGCCCGAATGAAGACGCCCGGCGATGATCGCCGGGCGGAGCCGTACTTTAGGACGGTTCCCGGGCCACAGATGCCATTTTCGGGTGGGCTCGTCTCAAATCTGGTGGTAGCAGCCTGACGTGGAAGGGGCTGAGTTCGGGCACCCGGGTGCGGACAAAGACCCTGCCGGACGCTGTATGAGCGAGATTCGATCTCACCAAGACATGAAGATGTGTGGGGCGGCGTAGGGAGCGGCCGCGTTGCGCGGCGGTGGCGAGCCTCAGCAAGTCGGCGACCGCTCCCGGGCCGATCGTGGCGGTCCAGTACCGGCGAACGTAGGGGTGGTTGAGTGGGTAGGTAGTCATGTCGGGGTCGGTTGGTTGCCAGGGCAGCGGGGTGATGATGGCGCGTTGGCGGGCGGTGGCGCGGATGGTTTTCGCGGCAGCACCCGGTTGAGGCGCTGATCCCACAACTGGTGGACGGCTGTCGTGGTTTCCGGGCGCTGCGCTGATCTGATCCATGACTGTGTAATACCAAACATTGTTAAACAACGTCAATGGGCTTGGGTAAGAGCGCGAAAAGTTGTCGTGCGTACTGAGCGCGGCATTAAACGGCAGACCTGAGCGGGGTTGCAACGCCGCTTGTCTTCGAGTGGCGTTTGTGGGCGTGAGCTTTGTGAAGTTGGTCTCTGGATCGGCTGGCTGCCGGAGTAGGCCACCACACCGAGGGCCCGGTCGTGACAGCGCAGAACGAATCAACTGCTACGCGAACCCGCCCCCATAGCGGACGCGAACGGGCCCCCGGA
>Ga0316201_10004245_pt1 | contig 10781 bp, 12 predicted proteins | sample CS6wburrow_MG_FD_204516 | JGI IMG/M metagenome (GOLD analysis project Ga0316201, IMG submission 204516) | Coastal sediment microbial communities from Delaware Bay, Delaware, United States - CS-6 worm burrow | ecosystem: Environmental > Aquatic > Marine > Coastal > Sediment | place: USA... | reverse complement strand
ATCTCCCGAACGTCTGCTGCAAATTCGCGGCGGCACTGCATCAACCCGGCCTATTGCCGGGACCCGCCCACGGTCACTCGACGCCGGTGCAGATGAAGACCTGTCGGCCGAGTTGTTTGCCCATCCCAAGGAGCGCGCAGAGCATGTCATGCTGATCGACCTGGAGCGAAACGATCTTGGTCGCGTGTGTGCAGCGGGCACCGTTGAAGTTAACGAACTGATGGTTCTTGAGAGCTACGCCCACGTGCACCACATCGTCTCCAACGTACAGGGCCGGTTGCGGCCTGATGTCACACCGGGGCAGGCAATCGCCGCGGTGTTCCCGGGTGGCACCATCACCGGCTGCCCAAAGGTTCGGTGTATGGAGATCATCAGCGAACTGGAACACGGGCCGCGCGGGGCGTACACGGGGTCATTCGGCTACCTGAATCGTGACGGCAGCCTGGATTTGAATATCCTGATTCGCACGATGGTCATGGGCGACAACAGCGTGACGTTCCGCGCCGGATCAGGCATTGTCGCAGACTCCGATCCAACCGCCGAGCTCGAAGAGACGCGAGCCAAAGCAGAAGGCATGTTGCGCGCAATTTCACGATGACAGAATGGTACGAAGTAAATCGCCACACCCGTGAGGTCGACCCGTCTGACCGCGGCTTTCAGTATGGTGATGGTCTGTTCGAGACGATTGCGATTCGTGACGGCACGCCAAGGCAATGGCAGTACCACCTGGATCGACTCACGGCTGGCTGTAAACGACTCGGACTGACGTTGCCGGGGCCATCTCTTGAACTCGATCTCGGCGTTGCACTTGCGCGAAGCAATCACGACACCTCTTGTTGTATTGCCAAGATCATCGTTACCGCAGGCAGTTCGGTGCGGGGCTACGGACGGCTTTTGCCGACCCCGGGCGAGATTTATATCGGTGTGTTTCCAGCGACACCGCTGAACAAGCCAGCCTACCTCAAGGGTGTGGCGACGATGCTTTGCGAAACTCGACTAGCCACAGGATCTCCCGTCGCTGGCCTGAAGACGCTCAATCGGCTTGAGCAGGTACTCGCGAGTTCAGAGTGCCTGCCGACGGGTGCCTTTGAGGGATTTACGCTGGACGCCGAAGATCGCCTGATCTGCGGTACCATCAGCAACGTGTTCATTGTTAAAGACAAGCTTACGCGCACGCCGTCACTCGCCCGCTGCGGTGTCGAAGGCACAATGCGGCGCCTGGTTATCAGGCTGCTCGGCCAGGAAGGTCATGAGGTCGAGATCTGTGACCTCACGGTGGATGATCTGGCCAGCGCCGACGAAGTGTTTATAACCAATAGCCAAATGGGTGCCGTGCCGGTGCATCGTTGTGGCAATTACAAATGGTCTATCGGGGAACGCACGCGCGAGGTGATGCGCCTGCTCGCCGACTGTGGCATTGAGGAGTGTCGGGTATGAAGCGCGCAGTCCCGATCGCCCTGATGGCATTTGTATTGGCGACGGTAGTGGCCGGAACCGTCGTATACAAAATGAACCGCTTCCTGGATACGCCCGTCACGCTTCCGCAGCAGGGAGCAACGTTTGACATTGCTCCCGGAAGCTCCTTTAAGACGGTCACTGCCGACCTGATTGCGCAGGGGATCATCGAAAACGATTTCTGGTATCGACTCCATGCGCGCCAGAGCGGTAAGGCCGGCGGCATCCACGCAGGCGAATACATACTCGAACAGGGCGCAACGCCGCGCAGCATACTCGAACAATTTCTACGCGGTTCGGTCCGGCTCTATTCGTTTACGATTATTGAAGGCTGGAATCATCGCGACCTGTTGCAGGCGCTGCATGCGAGCGAAGCAATCGTTCAGTCTATGACCGAAGAGGACTGGCCGGCGTTTCTGGAATCGCTTGGCGCTGCTGTGACGCACCCGGAAGGACTGTTCTTACCCGAGACTTACCGCATTCCGCGCAACACGACGGACAAGCAGCTGCTTAGCCAGGCCTACGAACTGATGCAAACGGTATTGGCTGAGGAGTGGCAGGCGAAGGGCGAGGGCGCCCCCGTCGATTCGCCGTACGAAGCGCTGGTACTGGCGTCGATTGTCGAGAAGGAAACGGCTCGCGCCGATGAGCGCCCGCGCATAGCTGGAGTATTTGCGCGACGCCTGGAGAAGCGCATGCGACTGCAGACCGATCCGACCGTAATCTACGGGATTGGCGCCAGCTTTGATGGCAACCTGACGCGCAAACACCTCCGCACCGACACGCCCTACAATACCTATACACGACGTGGTCTGCCGCCGACGCCAATCGCGATGCCCGGGCGCGCGGCTATTAATGCGGTGCTGCACCCGGCGGAGGGCGATGAGCTCTTTTTCGTGGCAACGGGCCTCGGTGATGGCAGCCACAAGTTTTCCGTGACCAAGGACGAACATGATGCGGCCGTGGCAGAGTACCTGGTGCGCTTAAGACAACAACGCAGGGAAGGTCGCTGACATGGAGCGTGGCAAGTTTATTAGCGTGGAAGGTATAGAAGGTGTTGGCAAATCGACCAACATCGACGTCGTTGTTCGCCGTATCGAGGCGGCAGGCCACAAGGTCCTGACGACACGGGAGCCTGGGGGCACACCGTTTGCAGAAGATATTCGCGAGATCCTGATGAATCGGAATGACGAGCCGATTCCCGAAATAGCCGAGGTGTTGCTGATGTTTGCAGCACGCTCGTTCAACGTCAATAACGTGATCGTACCGGCGCTTGAGGCAGGCACATGGGTTGTTTGCGATCGCTTTACCGACTCGAGCCGGGCCTACCAGAGCGGTGGCCGCGGGATTCCAATGGAGACCATCGACCGGGTTGCGGATTGGGTTCACGGCGACACCTGGCCAGACGTAACGATTTTGCTCGACGCACCCGTCGAAGTGGGTATGGAAAGAGCCGGTAAACGCAGCGCGCCGGATCGCTTCGAGCAGGAGCGTCATGATTTTTTTCAACGCGTGCGCGAATGCTATCTGCAAATTGCGGCCCGGGAACCCGAACGTTTCGTCGTCATTGATACGACACGTGATATGGATGCCGTCAGTGCGGACGTGGCCAGCCTGATCGATGAGATTTTGCGTGGATAAGTTCGCATGGAATTAGACTGGCTGGAGCAATTTGTCGATAGCTGGAAGGACCGGATTACGCAGGGCCGTGTTCCTCATGCTGTGTTGCTGGTCGGGCCAGCAGGCGTCGGCAAGCGAGCGGCGGCTAGCTGGATCGCGGCAACCACGCTGGGACTGAAAGCGTCGCGGCTGCCGGTCTATCCACAAGCTGCGGTTGAGCACCCAGACCTGCGTTGGGTTGCACCGCTTGAGGACAAGGAATCGATCGGTATCGATCAGATTCGTGAGTTGGTGCACGCGATGGCGCTCACCAGCTACGAGGGTGGTGGCAAGGTGGCTGTCATAGAGCCGGCTAATGCCATGACGGTGAGTGCCGCAAACAGCCTGCTCAAGACGCTGGAGGAACCGCCGGGCGATGCGCTGCTTATCCTGGTAGCAGACCGGGTAGGGAAGCTGCCGGCGACGATTTTCAGCCGGTGTCAGCGTATTGACCTGCCGGTACCCGGGGAAGGCGTGGCGCTCGCCTGGCTGGACCGCATCCAGCCGGGGCCGGCCTGGACTGAGGCGCTGCGCGTGGCCGGTGGCGGGCCGCTGGCAGCGATCGGCGTGGCAGACGATCTTGAAACCAGCGCAGGCATGGCGCGCGATTTGAACGCGTTGGGCAAAGGAATGGGATCAGCGGTCGAGGTTGCGGCTCGCTGGACCAAGATTGGGCCGGGATTCGTCCTGAACTGGCTCGCGCAACAGGTGAATCTTTGCGTAATAGCCGGTTCTGCGGGTCGCGAACAGGCTCCCGGGCTGGCAATTGAGGATTCTGTGGTGCGGCGCATGGACAGGCGAAATCTCTTCTGCTATCTAGACATAATCAATGGGCTGCGCGGGCAGCCGGGTGGCTCCTTCAACGTCCAGGTGACGCTTGAGGGACTGCTGATCGACTGGGCAGATGGTCTGCAGGACTGCGGACCGAATGCGCCCATGGATGGAATGAATTTAATGCTGGCCGGCCGATAGGCCCTCAACAAGGTAAAGAGATGAGCAAACCGGGACTGCTGACACTGACGATCAAGGACAAGAGCGCCTTGTACCTCGCGTACATGCCGTATGTGATCAATGGTGGTTTATTCATTCCGACCAACAGTTCCTATCGCCTGGGCGACGAGGTCTTCATGCTCCTGAATCTGATGGGCGAGGAGGAGAAGATTCCAGTAGCCGGTACGGTCATCTGGATGACGCCAAAGGGCGCACAGGGGAAACGCACGGCGGGTATTGGTGTGCAGTTCTCGGATCAGGATCAGGGCAACACCCAGAAGAAGATCGAGAACTACCTGGCAGGCGCGCTGGGTGGAGACAAGCCGACCCACACGATGTAGCGATAACTCAGGCTTTGGCCGAGTTGATTCCACCCTGCAGCACGTAGGCCTGGTAGCCACGTTCGCTAAGAATGTAGGCACCCGCTGAGCTTCGACGGCCGGTATCGCAGCACACAACGTATTTCTTGCTCTTGTCGAGCGTCGATATTTTCAGACGAATAAAATACAGCGGAATATTGATCGCGCCGTCGAGATGCTGATTTTCGAATTCGCTGGGCAGGCGCACATCGAGCCACTGGCCACCGGTTCGAACGATATCTTCAGCCTGTGCGATGGATAGCCAGTCGAGCATCGGCTCATTCAGCAACTTTTTGAAGTCTTCCTTGCCGAGGCGCATAACGGCCCCGTCCGACTGCATGGTAACAGTGGCGTTGCGCTTGGCTTCGGAGATCAGTGCTTCTTCACCGAAGGTATCGCCAACGTGCAGTTCCGCCAGCTTGATGCCTTCTTTGCTCAGCGGAGTCTCGCGCGTAACCAGCGCGGAACCACGAATCAGAACGTAGAAATAGTCACCTTCCGCACCTTGCTTGAGAATCACATCGCCGGAGCGATAGTTGATCTGCTGCATGCGCATGAAGATGGCCTGGATGTTCGCCGGCGGGATCTTGTGGAACGCCTTGGTCTGCAACAGCATGGTCATCCAGTCTTCGCCGCCCTGGTCTGACTTGCCCTGCAACTCCGAGACTTCGTAGGTGCCGGTTTGGTCCCAGGTCAACATCACGTCAAGAAGATCGCTGTCGATTGAGATGAACTGCACGCGGTCACGCGCCTTGGCGGTTACGCGGCGCGGATAGACAGGTGCAACGGGATTGCGAGCGAGCTCACTGCCACCTTCCACCTTGCCGACAATCTTGGCCTGGTCGACCAGGTCCAGAACCCCCGACACAACGTAAATTGTCCGTTTCTCGGTATCGCCTTCTTTAAACAGCAATTGACCGGGGGATAGCTCACGGATTTGCACCTTGCGTGCTAGCGCCGCAAGGTTATCGCGCTTAAGGCCGTCAAGCGGTGAAAAACCTCTGAGCAGCTCTGTGCTTACCTGCTCACTCGCCATTAGTCATCCTGTTGAGATCCCTGAGTTTCGCTCTTTGAGTTCGTATTACGTCAAGGGGGCATTCTACCTTTAATTCAACAACTTCCGGTACCTTCTCTCGCAAGCATCGTGAAGCACCGCACAGTTTCCGAGCCACCTCCTATGCATGTGTGACGCCCGTCACAGGTCGGACCACCCACTGTGTGGCCTGAATCGCTCACCGTAGTGTGACTCAAGTCCCTTGAGTGCCGCGACGACGGACTCAACGCCGCGTTCGCGCGCATAATTCAGCGGACCGCCACGAAACGGCGCAAACCCTGTGCCGAAGATAACGCCCGCATCCAGCAGGTCGGCGTCAGCGACAACGCCCTCATTAAGGCAGGCCACGGCTTCATTCACCATCGGCAGCATCAGCCGGTCCTCGAGATCGTCGGGCACGTTCGCGCCATCGGCGGCAGGTTTGACCGCTTTGCCATCTTCCCAGCGGTAGTAGCCCTGGCCCGACTTGCGTCCCAGGTGACCATTTTCGACCATGCCGGCGATGTCCGTGTCGGGCATGGTGCGGTTTGCGCCCGTGGTCAGGATTCCAGCGACATGCTGCGCGATATCCAGACCCACGCTGTCAACCAGCTCGATGGGCCCCATGGGCATCCCAAAGCGGACCGCGGCCTTGTCGATCTCGGCCAACGGCACGCCTTCTTTGGCCAGCGCCATGGCTTCGCCCATGTACGGGGCGAGAACGCGGTTTACAACAAATCCCGGTGCGCTCATACACTCAAGGGGGAATTTGCCGATACCTTTGGTAAACGCGAACCCGATATCCATGGCATCCTGATCGGTGTCTGCGCAACGAATAACCTCTACCAGCGGCAACATCGCCACCGGATTGAAGAAATGCAGTCCAATGAATCGTGTCGGCTCATTCAGGACGGTGCGCAATTCCTCCAGTCGGATGCTTGACGTATTCGTGGCAAGCAACGCGCCCGGTTTCATCTTCGCCTGCAGTGTCTTGTAAAGATCCTGCTTTGCCTCGAGGTTTTCGAAGATCGCTTCGATAATGAGGTCTGCCTCGGCAGCGCCGTCGCCACTGACGTCGGCTCGTAACCTGTCACTCGTCGCTGCGCGCTGCGCTTCGTCGCGTACTTTTTTAGCGAACAGTTTCTGTGCGCGTTCGAGGGCCGGGTCGATGTATTTTTGCTCGCGGTCCTGCAATGTCACGGAGTGCCCGCGAAGTGCGCACCAGGCAGCAATATCGCCGCCCATTACACCGGCGCCAACCACATGCACGTGTTTGATCTTTTTGTCGGTCTTGTTGCCCTGTTTCTTGAGTTTGCCCTGCAGAAAGAAGACCCGGATCAGGTTGCGCGATGTGCTGGTCATCATCATCTCGCCGAAACTTTTTGCTTCCGCGACATAGCCGGTCTTTACCGAGGCGCCATGCTCAGTCCACAAATCGATCATTGCGTACGGCGAAGGGTAGTGTTCCTTCCGCGCTTTCCCGGACACCTGTTTGATGAGCATGTTGCGCACCAGGGGACGGAGCGGCCGCAGGCTCAGCAGGCGATCAACCAGAGGTGCGCGCCGCGTTGCGGGCTTCGTGGTAATCAACTCGACCGCGGCGTCACGCCAGCCATCTTCACCCGCAATACGATCGAGTAAGCCGATTTTCAGGCCCTTGCGCGCGTTGACAGGGTTGCCGGTGAGCATCAGCTGCATGCCTGCACGCACACCACACAGGTTCACGGCACGCACTGTGCCGCCAAACCCTGGATGGAGCCCAAGTTTCACCTCTGGGAGACCCAGGATACGGCTGTCACCCTCGGGTCCGATGCGATAGTCACAGGCCATCACCAATTCCAGCCCACCACCAAGACAGACACCATTGATGGCCGCGACCGTGGGGCAGGGAAGCGCCTCGAGCTTGTCGAATAGCTGCTGCCCAAGGCGCGTCAGTTCAAAGGCCTTTTCCGCCGTCTTGATGCTCGTGAATTCGGTGATATCCGCGCCCATTACGAAGCCGCCGGGTTTACCCGAGTACAAAACCAGGCCGCGCGGTGGCGCCGCAGCCAACGTGTCCATTACGTCGTTGAATTCCAGCAGGACCTCGGATGACAGAACGTTCGCGCTTGCATCCGCTTTATCAATACACAGCCAGGCAATGCCGGCCTCGTCGGTTTCCAGTTTCCAGTGTTGCATCATGGTTTTCTCGTGAATCAGGCCAGCTCGAAATCGCAAACGAGCGGCAGGTGGTCTGAATGGCGAACGTTGGGGACGTCGAAAGCCGTCACCTTGATGCCATCCTGATAGAGCACGAAATCGAGCTCCTTGCGCGGAGCTCGACTCGGGTATGTCGGTATGCTGTCGGTATTGGCGGACGTCAATCCCGCCGCTTTCATGAACAGGTAAATCTCATTCTCACCCCAGAACGTATTGAAATCACCCGCGACGACCACCGGCTTCTTCGTTTCCTGAATCAGGTCATACAGGCGACGCAATTGCAGGTGCCGGTGACGGTATTTGAGGGATAAGTGCACAAGAAAAATCGCGAAGTCGTCCATTTCGAGCTCGATGATCAGGCGCTTGATTCCGGTATCGAAATAGTGGAAGCGTTCGCCGTGCACACGAGGCGCGGCCATAAAGGCATTGCCCTGTTTGCGCACGATCGGCAGTATCTGGTTGAAGGATTTTTCGCCGTACTTGGTCTCGTACGAGGAGTTCATACCGAGGTCTGCGGCAATTTTTTCAGCCTGGTTGACGTTGCGGCTGCGAATGGAGCCCGTATCGACCTCGATCAGTCCGACGACATCCGGGTCGACAGATTTGATAAAGCGCGTAATCTCGGGGAGAACCGCCTGATTGCCAAATACATAGCCTGCGCCGGGAATCGGCATGTGCATGCTCGCACCGCCGCCGACTGCGTATCGGATGTTGTATAAAAGTAGCCGCATGCGCCGCTACGATACCGAAACGTCCATACTATGGGAACAGGCCCGGGCGGCCGGGTCATGAATTGGCTAAACTCTTGACTAAACCCGTAGGGAAAGGAGTTTTTTTTGTCCGAAAGTAATCCGATCCGCGTATTCGCGACGCATTGTTTTGACGAAACCGATGACTATCTGCGCATATTCGAATTTCTGGAAAGCGTAGACCGTTTCTACTACGTCAATGTCAGTCAACCTGAAAACCTGCCGACAACGGGCGGGGCACAGGAAATCAGGGACGAGTTGATCAACCAGATCAAGGCGTCTGAAGCCATGGTGGTCCTGCCATCCACGTTTGAACAAAACAGGGATCTGACCAACTTCATGATGGATGTGGCCGAGGCCAACAACATCGGCATGATTACGATTCGTCCTTTTGGCGGCATCCATGAGATACCGCCCGAAGTGGCTACGCGTTGTGCCGAGCAAATCGAGTGGAATGACCGGGAAATGGTGGATGCCCTCAAGCGACAGGCGCGCGGCGAAGATACTGCGCGATGGGAGGTCCTCGACTTTCCGGGCTTCGATGAGAATGGACCTATTGAATGAGGCCTGTTGTCATAGCGCATCGCGGGGCCTCCGGTTACCTGCCCGAACACACGCTGCCTGCCAAGGCGCTGGCCTATGCGATGGGTGCCGACTATCTTGAACAGGATATCGTCGCGACGCGCGACGACCGGCTTATCGTGGTTCACGACATCCATCTCGATCGGGTTACGAATGTCGCCGAGCGGTTTCCGGGCCGGGCTCGCGCTGATGGCCGCTACTATGCGCGCGACTTCGATCTCGCCGAAATAACATCGCTCAAGGCCCATGAGCGAACGGACGGGCAGGGCAAGCCGGCGTTTCCCGGCCGCTTCCCGTCTGCTGGCGAAGATTTCAGGATCCATTCACTGGAGCGCGAACTCGAGCTCGCCGCCCATTTGTCGCTGCATGGCGCCCGTCCCGTTGGTATTTATCCCGAGATCAAGGATCCGGCCTGGCACAGGCGAGAGGGTGTCGATATTTCACTGCTGGTCCTCGAGACTCTGGCACGCTTCGGTTACGCGGATCACGCTGCTCCTGTTTACCTGCAGTGCTTTGACGAAACTGAAGTGCGGCGAATCCGCCACCAGCTGGGCTGCCGCCTGAAGCTCGTGCAGCTCATTGGCGAGGATGACTGGACTCCCGAACCGACCAACTTCGCCGCTATGCGGACGAAGAAGGGTCTCGCCGCTCTCGCCGGCACCGTAGATGGTGTCGGGCCATGGTTTAATCGACTGTACAAACTGCGCAAGCGTGACGGGCAAATCAGTGACAGCGGCTTCGTGACGCGGGCTCACGAGCAGGGGCTTGTGGTGCATCCCTACACATTTCGGAGTGACGCGCTGCCGCCCGGATTTGCGAGCTTTGACGCACTGCTTGATTTCAGTATTAACCGACTTGCCGTTGATGGGCTGTTTACGGACTTTCCAGACCAGGTATTTCAATTTCTGCGAAGGAATTCCTGACGCGCTGCCTCTAACCCCAAGTGTGGATGTCCAAAGTCCGATAATGCAGGGATGCGAATAATGCAAAACACAGCGCGTATTAGAACAATTCTACTGACACTGTTACTGGCTCTCTCGGCGACGACCATGGCTGATGAGGCCGACTCAGGGGCGCTGGATCTCAGTCAGTACCAGGGTGACGTCGTGGTGCTCGATTTCTGGGCCTCCTGGTGTGGTCCTTGTCGGCGCTCGTTCCCCTGGCTCAATGACATGCACAGCAAGTACGAACAGGACGGACTCGTCGTGATCGGCGTCAACCTGGATGCCAGGCAGGAAGATGCCGCGGCGTTCCTCGAAGACTATCCAGCCGCGTTCAAAATTCACTTCGATACAGAGGCCGCGCTCGCCTTCCAATACGGTATTGAGGCGATGCCAAGTTCAGTCGTCATTGGCCGCGATGGCAAAATCAGGGCCAGCCACAGTGGGTTTAAGGTCAAACAACAGGATGAATATGAGGCGATCCTCGTAGAGGCGCTGGGAGAACAGCCGTGAGAACGAGACTAGCGACAGTGACACTGCTACTGGTTTGCGCAGGATGCTCATCAATGGGCGTACAGCCCTGGGAGCGTGAGATTCTGGCTCGTGAGGACATGCAGTTGACGACCGATCCTCTTGAGGCAGCAACGGACGATCACATCTACTTTAGTAAAGAAGCCTCCAGCGGCGGTCGTGGATTCGGTGGCGGCGGCTGTGGGTGTAACTGACATGACATCAAGAAAAAATGAGCGCTCTGTCTCCGCAACGCTCGCGGCCGCAACCTGTGCATTGCTGGGAACCACCGCAATGACGCCGG
>Ga0316201_10004244_pt1 | contig 10783 bp, 4 predicted proteins | sample CS6wburrow_MG_FD_204516 | JGI IMG/M metagenome (GOLD analysis project Ga0316201, IMG submission 204516) | Coastal sediment microbial communities from Delaware Bay, Delaware, United States - CS-6 worm burrow | ecosystem: Environmental > Aquatic > Marine > Coastal > Sediment | place: USA: Delaware... | reverse complement strand
GTCACGGCAATGATGAAGATGGCGGTGATGACAGCAATCCCGGTCAGGGTGGTGGCGGATCGAATGTCATAGACGATGACGATGAGGATTCCGATGATGAAGATGATCAGGATGACGATGAGGATTCTAATGATGAAGATGATCAGGATGACGATGAGGATTCTGATGATGAAGATGATCAGGATAATTCAGGTCATGACGGGAACGGTCAAGGTCAAAATGATCAGGGTGGCGATGGCAACAACGGTCACGGCAATGATGAAGATGGCGGTGATGACAGCAATCCCGGTCAGGGTGGTGGCGGATCGAATGTCGTAGACGATGACGATGAGGATTCAGGCAAGGAGGATAGCTCTGGTAACGATAAGGAAGGCAAGGAAGATCGCGGTCATGGGAATGATGAAGATGGGGGCGATAACAACAACCCCGGTCAGGGCAAAGGCGGGCCGAACGCCGGTAAGGATGACAGTGATACCAACGATAAAAGTGACGACGGGTCGGATGTAGACTCACCGGGGGAAGGGCCGAAAGGCAATGAGGCCAGTGAGGATAACGTGGAAATGGGCGCCATGCTGGAAGAAGGCAACGGCAATGGCTGGCATGATATGGTCGAGGAAGATGGCGTAGGAGGTCAGGCGGGCGCCGGCGCCGATGACGGTGAAAACGGCTGGGGTGATGTAGTCGAAGATAATGCCGACGATGACAAAGGCGGCGGCAACAATAATGGAAAGGGCAAAGGAAAGAATAAGGGCGGAGATGATGACGCACCTCTGGATGGGGGCGACGATCTTGGCGATATGGGCGGTGCGAATGACATTGCGACTGATGATATCGGTGGTGGCGGAGATGGAGGTTTTTAGGTATTCATGAATTTTGTGGGATCGACTTGTGATGGCCAAGTGGGGGGGCCTGTTCCCGTACAAATTTCTCGGTTGTGGGCGCTTATTATAGCGCGTTTTCCGCACCTGCCGGAAGAAGCTATGCAGCATCCTCCTGTATCGTTCCGCGCTCCGAGGGGGCAATTGGCTGTCGCCTCTTTGATTATAAACCTGCTTTCTCTGGCGTTGCCGATTTTGACGTTGCAAGTTTATGACCGCTTGCTGGTGAGTGAAAATATCGGCACGCTGCGCGTACTGGCTGTCGGTGTGGTTGTCGCCTTGTTTCTGGACATGATATTGCGGTTGGGGCGTTCTTACATTATTGGCTGGGCGGGTGCGGCCTATGAGCATGCCGTGTCGTGTAACGCCATACGCCATATTTTAGGGGCGGAGTTGGCATCGCTGGAAAATGAAGGCGTCGGCGCGCATTTGCAGCGCATGAATAGCATCGGCAAGATGCGAGAGTTCTTGAGCGGCCAGGCGCTGGTGACGTTGATTGATTTGCCCTTTGTTTTGATTTTTCTGACGTTGATAGGATATCTGGCTGGTTGGCTGGTTTTGGTCCCGCTGAGTTTGCTGGTTCTTTTTACGGCGGTGGCCCTGTGGCTGGGAAAAACATTGCAAGAGGCTTTGCAAAAACGCGACGAGGCTGATCATAAGCGCCTGAGTTTTATCATTGAGGCGCTGGAGGGCGTTCATTCACTGAAAAGCCTTGCGCTGGAGCCGTTTTTTCAGCGCCGTTTCGAGGCCTTTCAAAATCAGGCCAGTGCCGCGAGCCTTGATCTTGGACGCATCAATTCATTGGCGGTCATGCTCGGCACTTTGTTTTCTCAAGCTATGATGATTACCGTTGTGGCCTTTGGGGCGCCGATGGCAATAGGAGGGCAAATTACGCTCGGCACAATGATCGCTGTGGTGATTTTATCCGCTCGGGTGACTCAACCGGTGCAAAAAGCTCTCGGGTTGTGGGCGCGCTATCAGGATTTTAAGCTGTCTCGTGCCGATATTGTCAAGACGTTCGAACTGCCTGTTTTGGAGCGGGTTGATCCGGAACAATTAGGTGAGAACGATGGACGGGTGGAGATCAGGGATTTAAGCTTTTCGTATAACGGCGATGAAAAGCCCCTTTTCCTTGATATGAACCTGACTCTAAACCGTGGTGATGCCATTTCGATCGGCGGAGATCGAAGTTCAGGAAGAACAACGCTGCTCAAAATTTTGGCCGGCCTGTACTCTCCTGTATGTGGAGAGGCTCTGATCGATGGGGTGCCGGCAACCCGTTACCCGGCGCGGGAGCTTGTACACCATATCGGCTATCTGCCGATGGAGGGCATGATTTTTCGTGGCAGCATCTGGGACAATATCAGCGCCTTCGGTGAGCATGACGCCCAGCAGGTTAGCGAAATTGCGCGTTTGCTTGATATAGATGCGGCGATCAAGCAACTTCCCGCTGGATACGACACGAAACTTGAAGGTGGGCAAGCCGATATCGTTGCGCCGGGATTGCGACAGCGCATAGCGCTCGCGCGCGCGCTTGCCGCCAAGCCGCGTGTAATTCTTTTTGACAATGCCGACCGGGCGCTTGACAAGGAAGGGTATAATTGCGTGTATCGCCTGCTTGCCCGCCTGAAGGGAAAGGCGACGCTGGTGATTGTAACCGATGACCGGAATATTACGCGTCTGGCAAACAAGCATTATATTTTGGAATCAGGCCAAATTGTAGAAAGCGATGCGGCAGGGGATGATGCTCATCCTGATGTTCTTCCATATCAGGAGTTGCGCCTATGATTGCCGAATCCATCACCTCCCGGGAAACGGATATGCAAGCACGTTCTGAAGCGCTTTTGCAGACATTGAAAAGTGGCGGCTGGATTGATTTTGAAAGCAAAGGGAATGACTTTGCACCACTTCTGCCGATTATGGCCGAAGCGCTGGATATGCACCGCGAGCTTCATGAATTATGCGCGGCTTTGCCTTGGAGGGAGGATTCCCGCGGGAAGGCGAATGCTCTGGATATGGTTGGGCTGCTTAATGCGCTTTGCGAACTTGGCTTTGTTGCGCATGCGCTCAGGTTAAATCTTGATAATCTTGATCCGCGTCTGTGCCCCTGCCTGTTCGTCTCCGGCGAGGGAAGCGAAGAAAGCGTAATCGCTGTTTTGTCTTTTGATGAAGAAAGCGGTGATTTTGATGTCTTTAACGCGCGGACGAAGGTTTTTGAAAAAATCTCGGCCAAAGATACGATACAAGGCACAGCTTGGATTTTTGTGCCGGAAGAAAAGCTTGAGAATTCCTTGTCCGAAAATGTCCGTGAAGCCTCTGGTAATGGCTGGTTTCATGCATTGATGGAGCGTTTTTCCGGGGGGCTGTGGCAGATTGTTGCCATCGGGGCGATGCTGACCTTTCTATCACTGGCCGCGCCTCTTTTCGTTATGCTGGTTTACGACCGCGTGATCGGCGCGCATGCGCCCGAGGCCCTGCTTCCGCTTTTGATTGGCGCTTTGCTCGCGCTTTGCACGGAAGGCGCATTGCGTCTGGTGCGCGCGCATGTACTCTCATGGTATGGCGCACGTCTGGATTATATTGTTGGTTCTCAGATTTTTGAAAGGCTTATGCATTTGCCGGTTTTATTTACAGAGCGGGCATCCGTGGCAGCGCAAATTGCAAGAATTAAAGCCTTTGATGCGGTGCGCGCGTTTTTTACGGGCACGTCTTTTATTGCCATGGCCGAGCTTCCTTTTACGCTGATCCTGATCGGGGCCATCGTGATTATCGCCGGTCCGATCGCTCTTGTCCCTGTGATTGCCGCTGCGTTTTACTTGCTGCTTATATATATTATGCGTCCGCATGTGCGTACGGCGATGCGGCTGGCTGCAAAATCTCACGCGGCAAAACAGGAAATGATTATAGAGACTTTCGAAAAAATGGATGGGCTCCGTGTGGGCGGATTGACCTCGATCTGGTTTCGTGATTTTAGGGATTTATCCGGCAAGGCTTCGCTGTCTGGTTTTCGCTCTTCCTTTTTGTCTTCGCTTCTAGAAGTGTTCAGTCAGGGGATTTACACACTGGCCGGATTGTCGGTTGTGGTCTGGGGTGTCATACATATCTGGGAGGGCGGCATGTCCGCAGGGGCTTTGATTGCTGTCATGATTTTAACATGGCGTGTGCTGGGCCCGATGCAAATTTTAGCCAATGCCCTGCCCCGTTTCGAACAACTTAAAAATGCAGTGGGACAGATTAACCGTCTAATGGACATTGAAGGCGAAAGCACGGACGCAAAGGTTACCGCGCGTCTTGACCAGCCGAAAGGAACCCTGGATTTTCAAAAAGTCGGGCTGCGGTACACCAAGGATAATGATCCCGTTTTTGCAGGTCTGACTTTCAAGGTTAAGCCGGGCGAGATGATGGCCCTGACTGGCGGCAACGGATCCGGGAAGTCAACGATTCTAAAACTCATCAACGGCCTGTATCATCCACAGGCCGGTGCGCTCCATATTGACGGTATTGATATCAGGCAACTGGATCCTCAGCATCTTCGCCGTCACGTTACTTATGTGCCGCAAAACCCCGTCGTATTTCAAGGTACGATTGCGGACAATCTGCGTTTTGCCAATCCGCTGGCAAGTGATGAGCTTTTGCAAAATGCTCTGGAACGGGTTGATTTACAGAGCTATGTCAAAAATTTACCGCTGGGGATGCATACGGTGATCGGTATGCACGGCGCGGCCCAGCTTCCCACAGGGCTGGCCTATAATCTTAATCTCGCCCGTGCCTATGTTAAGGACACCTCGGTCATGCTGATCGATGAGATGCCTTATGCGTTTTTGAATAGCGTTTCGGGAGAGCGTTTCAAAAACATACTGAAAAGTTGGAAGGGAAAAAAAACAGTTGTTTTTGTTACGCATCGCGAAGATTATATAACTCTGGCCGACAAGGCTGTGTTGCTACGTGCCGGTCGTTCGGCACAAGTCGGAAAACCGGAGGATATCATCCGTTCCATCTACGATTCGCAGGAGGCGGTCTATGCGTAGATTTATTTCTCAAAGCCTGGCGCGTAGCCGCAACGAGCAACTGCGTTACCTGCCGCAATCGGTAAAAATGGAGGAAGCAGTAAACCCGCATATCGTGCGTCTGACCATGATGCTGATCAGTGCGGCGATTCTAATTTTTATTGTCTGGGCGTCCTTTACTGAAATCAATGAAGTCGCCCGTGCTGACGGTGAGGTGGTGCCGCGCGGTTTCGTACAGGTCGTGCAGCATCTTGATGGAGGCCTGGTTAGGGAAATTCTGACCGATGAGGGTGACCTTGTCGATCAGGGACAAATATTAATTCGTATAGATGACGGGGGCGCGCAGCAGGATCTGGCCGAAGCGAAGGCCCTACAAACGGCTCTGGAGATGCAATCTGAGCGGTTGCAAGCCTTTGTCGAGGAACGGGATCCGGATTTTTCTTTGTTCAGGGCCGACGAGGATGCTACGGAAAAGCAGCGCCGTGTTTTTGCTTCTATGATGGAGGCACGGCGACAAGAGCGCAACGTCATCGAAGATCAGATCGCGCAAAAACGCGAAGTGCTCAATACGTTGAACGCGCGGCAGGAAACCTTGCAAAAAAATATTAAAATTTCCGAAGAGCTTACAGATATGACTGAACAGCTCAATCAGAAGGGGTCGGTGTCAAAAAAAGATTATCTGGAGACAAGGCAGAAGCTCAATGATTTGCAAGGTGATCTGGCCGAGGCGCTGGCTGATATTGCTGGGGCGCAAAACGCGCTGGCGGAATATGGCAACCGCCTATCGTCGTTAAGCGCTAAACACAGGGACGATGCTTATAGTCAATTGGATAGGATAGAATCCGAACTTAAGCAGAACCGCGAAGTTATAATAAAGCTGGAAAACCGTGTGGCACGGCTGGACATTCGTGCGCCGGTGACGGGTATAGTAAAAGGGTTAAAGCTTAATACCATAGGCGGGGTTGTTGAACCAGGACGTACTTTAATGGAAATTGTGCCCGTTGATAAGACCTTGGTCGTGGAGGCACGGATATTGCCGTCCGATATCGGTCATGTAAAAGTAGGACAGGATGTGCGTGTGAAGGTGCGCAGTTTCGATTTTTCCCGTTATGGCGCGGTGGAAGGAACGCTTGACTTTGTAACTGCGACCACGTTTCTGGACGACAGAAACATGCCCTATTTTCGGGGGCGCGTGTCCTTATCACAAAACTATGTTGGTCATGCGGCAGCAAAAAACAATATTCTTCCCGGCATGACGGTTGAGGCCGATATCGTGACGGGTCACAAAACCATTCTCGCCTACCTTCTTAAACCCCTTCATTTATCGCTGCGCACGGCCCTCTCAGAAAGGTAAGATTATGACTACACCGAATATTGACCCAATCGACATGGAACAGGAAATAGCTTCCCGGGAAATGCAGGAAGGTAAAGCCCGTGTTCTTGTTGTCGATGACGATCGCATTATGCGCGGGATTATTCAAGGACGCATTGAGGATCTCGGCTATACCGTCGAAACAGCCGTTAATGGCCGGGAAGCAATGGATAAAATGAATACGGACAAGGGCGCTTTCGATGTCATCGTCCTAGACCGCGAGATGCCGGAGATGGATGGTTTGGAGGTTGTCGCACGGATGAAGGCTGATCCGGATTTGCGCAAAGTTCCGATCATTATGGCTACCGGCTCCGACCGTCCGGAGGACATCAAACAAGGTATCGACGCGGGCGTGTTTTATTATCTCACCAAGCCGTTTGAAGAAGAAGTTCTGAAATCGGTCTTTATTTCCGCAGTACGGGAAGCACGAACTCACAAAACGCTCAAGGCCGAACTCAAAAAACACAAAACCAGTTTCAATCTTATTCACTCGGCGATATTCGAGTTGAAAACCATTACCGAGGCCGAGGACCTTTCGGCCTTTATCGCAAACTGTTTTCCCGATCCAGAGCGGGTGATCGCGGGGTTGGCCGAACTGATTATCAACGCTGTGGAGCACGGTAATCTTGGCATTTCCTACGAAGAAAAATCCGATCTGGTCGAACGTGGCATCTGGCGGGAGGAAACAGATCGCCGCGTAGAATTGCCTGAGCACAAGGACAAGAAAGTTCAGGTGACGTTCCGTCGTAACGAGGATTCATTACAGGTAAAAATTGAGGATCAGGGAAAAGGGTTTGACTGGCGCCGTTATCTGGAGATTGACCCCTCCCGCGCTACGCACAATCATGGTCGCGGCATCGCCCAGGCCAAGGCTGTCAGTTTTGACGAACTAAAGTACAACAGCACCGGGAATGTAGTCAAAGGTATCATTCGTTATGAAGAAGAACTGGAATGGTAGGAAATAGAGCTAACATGCAGTTTTTTTAAGGGGAAGCTATGAGGGGGAAGTTAAGCACATACAAAATAATGCGCCTGACGGCGTTTGCGTCGATAATCGTATGTTTATTGATCACGTTGCTGGTTTGGTATCTGATTAGTGAAAAACATGAGGATAAAATGCATCTTGAGTTCTCGGTTTTGGCTGAGGAGAGTGAGATTGCTTTACTAAACAGAATGAAAACCTATGAGGAGGCGCTTCTGGGCGGGGCGGGGTTTTTTGCCGGATCGAATTATGTAGATTACGATGAGTGGCAACGTTATGTATCAGCAATTAACGTTACAGAAAACTTCCCTGGTATTAACGGGATCGGTTATATCGTCGATATTTCGTCTGATCAGGCTTCCGGTTTTGTTCAAAAAATGCGCGATGAGGGGCGACCGGATTTTAGAATCCACCCTGAGGGCGGTTATGATGATCTTTTTGTCATTACCTATATTGAGCCGGTGGATATCAATAAAGAAGCTGTCGGACTCAATATAGGGTTTGAGGCGAATCGGCGGGAAGCTGCGAACCTGTCCAGGGATACTGGAAAAGCAGCTATAACCGAGCGTATTTTTCTTGTTCAGGATGCTAAAAAAACGCCTGGCTTCTTGTTTTTGCTGCCGATTTATAAGGCAGGCCTTATAAAGGATACTGTAGAACAGCGCCGTGCAGCTTTCGAAGGCTGGATTTATGCTCCCTTTGTCGCCAGAAATTTTATGCAAGGCCTTACCTTAGGTCAGGGCCATATTATGAAAGAGCTTGTGGGCCAGGGTAATCTGATGCGTTTGCGCGTTTACGATGGAGAGGTGATATCCGATGACGCACTCATTTACGACAGTTATGAAGAAAAGAAAAAAGAGGCCTTGGAAAAGTCGCTATTCACTGTCCAAAAAACCTTGGACATAGGCCAACAAAAGTGGACCATTGTATGGGATAGCACAGAGGCTTTTGTTGCCAGAACTAAAAACAACGAGCCTTGGCTCATTTTTGGTGGTGGGCTAATCTTTACGTTTCTTTTGGGCACTATGCTGTTTATCGTGGCGAACCGCTCGGCCGTCATATCACAAGAGGTTGACAATAAGACCCGTGAATTACGTGAATCTGAAAGGGCGCTTCAAATATATAAAGCGGTTTTTGAGCATTCCGACGATGGGATTATTATTACCGATAAGCAGAAGAACATTTTGATTGTGAATGACTCACTTTTGAAAATCTCTGGGTATACAAGAGAAGAAATCATTGGCCGCAACCCGCAAATCTTTCAAGGGCCAGAAACAAGTATAGAAACAAAAGCGGAAATAAGAAGACGCTTGGAAAATGGAGAAATATTTTCAGGCCGTATCTTAAATTACTCCAGAACAGGGCAGGCGTATTGGCTCTCTTTGTCTATATTTCCAATTTTTGATGATAAAGGCCAAACAACCCATTTTGCAGCTATTGAGCGTGATATAGACCATTTAATTGAAAATGAAGCGAAACTTAGTCGAGCGCAGCATGCAGCAGAAACGACAGCACAAAATCTTAATTCAATTCTGAACACGGTTGTTGATGGTATTATTACGATCAACAAAGACGGTGTCATCGAGTCCTTTAACCCCGCTGCCGAGAGAATATTTGGCTATAATCAGAGCGAAGTTGTGGGGCATAATGTAAAAATTCTTATGCCGGAAGAGATAGCGGCTCACCATGACGAGTATATCAAAAAATTTGTAGAAACGGGGCAACCAAAGATAATTGGCATTGGCCGTGAAGTAACAGGAAAAAGAAAGGATGGCACACTTTTTCCTATGGATCTGGGCATAAACAGCTATGAGCTTGAGAACGGCGGCAGGGTTTTCACAGGTATTGTCCGAGATATCAGCGAGCGTAAGCGTTCAGAAAGGGCGCTTAGTCAATTTAAACTAACTCTCGACCAGACTCTTGACTGTGTCTTTATGTTTGATTCAGAAACACTTGAATTCATATATGTTAATCAGGGGGCTTTAAACCAGGTTGGTTACAAACGTGAAGAGCTCTTGGGAATGCATCCCTATGACCTAAAACCTGATTTTGATGAGAGTCTTTTTCGGAAGTTCATTAAGCCCCTGAAGGATGGAACTTCCAACCTCCTGAAATTTGAGACGATTCATGAAGCTAAAAATGGTGATAAGATTCCTGTCGATATTTCTCTTCAGCATATTTCTTCAGATGATGGTTCCGGCCGTTATGTTGCGATTGTTCGAGACGTCACGGATCGGAAGAAAGTCGAAACCAGTATGGCCGAATATACAAATCAGCTTGAAATGGCAAAAATCGAGGCTGATACCGCCAATTACATGAAAAGCATGTTCCTGGCAACGATGAGCCATGAAATACGCACGCCGATGAACGGCGTGATCGGCATGACGGAATTGCTTTTGGAAACGGAGCTTAATAAGCGTCAAAAAGATTATGCTACAACTGTAATTAATTCAGCGGAGAGTCTGCTGACTATTATCAACGATATTCTGGATTTCTCGAAAATTGAATCCGGAAAAATGGAACTGGAACCGATTTCTTTTGACCTGCTGAAGCTTGTCGATGAAGTTGCAGATTTAATGATACCGCGGGTTAAGGAAAAATCTATAGAGCTTGTTATCCGCTACGCGCCAGATACACCACAATATCTAATCGGCGATCCGGTGCGTATCCGCCAGATTATTTTGAATCTGGCCGGGAATGCTATCAAGTTCACGGAAAAAGGGTTTGTCCTGATCGACGTTGAGGAAGTAGCGCAATCGCGCGGACCAGAAGGTCACCGGAAAATAAAAATTTCTATTAAAGATACCGGGGTTGGTATTTCGCCCGAAGCACAAGAAAAAATCTTCGAAAAATTTTCTCAGGCCGACGTTTCGACCACACGCAAATACGGTGGCACGGGTCTGGGGCTTGCGATTTGCCGCGAGCTTGTACATTTGATGGGCGGAGACGTGCATCTGGAAAGCGAGACCGGCAAGGGATCAACGTTCTGGTTTACTGTTATCTTGCCGGAATCCGAAAAACTGGAAGAACCCACAAAAGTAGACATAACTAAGTTGCAAGGGCTTCGTATACTGGCCATTGATGATTTAGAAGTAAACCGAAAAATTTTACAAGAACGCCTGAATAATATGGGGATGCGCTGTGAGACTTCCGGGGACGGGAAAAACGCCCTGAAAAAACTACGCAGGGGCGTTGAGGACAAAGACCCCTATCAGATCGCTATACTTGACTACATGATACCCGGTATGAACGGAGAAGACATTGCACGTGCTATCAAAGAAGACCCGGCGCTTTGTAACACCGCACTTGCCTTATTATCCTCAGCCGGAGCCGGAGGAGGTCATGTTAAACGTTTGCGCGAGGCCGGTTTTTCTGCGATTTTGGAAAAGCCGCTGCAAAGCCATGATCTGGAGCAGATATTGGCACTGATGTGGGAGTATTATAAAGAGGGGCATGCCTCAATTCTGACGAAAGACCAGATTCATGATACGGAAAACTCAGATGCAAATGATATAAGGTTTTCAAATACCCGCATTCTTCTTGC
>Ga0316201_10004243_pt1 | contig 10783 bp, 4 predicted proteins | sample CS6wburrow_MG_FD_204516 | JGI IMG/M metagenome (GOLD analysis project Ga0316201, IMG submission 204516) | Coastal sediment microbial communities from Delaware Bay, Delaware, United States - CS-6 worm burrow | ecosystem: Environmental > Aquatic > Marine > Coastal > Sediment | place: USA: Delaware... | reverse complement strand
AAATCGATCTATATAACCGGGATCATCTTCAAAGTTGACTGAAGGGGTTTTCAATACCATTTTTTTCTGGGTATCGTCATCCATTACCAAATAAACTTGAGTACGATTACTGGCATATAATTCCCGTAAAATATGGTAGCCGTCCAAATGCATACCTGGAGATAAAGGAGGCGGAAAGGGTAATTCCGTTAACTTTTTAAAGAAGGTATTGGCATCTTGTGTTGGCAAACTATCAACCTGCACAATCTGACAGCTTAAATTATCGGGACTTTCTTTCTCAAAGGCTAAAGAAACGATTTTTTGACAAGCCAGATTTAAATCTTGTGCATTTTCAATGATTAGCCGGTGGATATCCTCATCAGTAATGTAGCCATGTATACCATCCGTCGTGAAGATAAAGAGATCATCAGCTTCCACTGCCGAGTTACTGTAATCTATTTCAAGATGAAGCTCAATACCCATCGCTCGGGATAGATATTCTTTATCCTGAGAAATTTGGACACGATGATCTTGAGTGAGGCAGAGTAGAGTATTTTTACGCAAACGGTAAATGCGCGTATCCCCAACATGGAACAAATGGGCGGTTGTGGATTTAATCACTAAAACACTTAACGTTGTTACCAGCCCTTTATTGGTGCCATAGAGATGGTATCCTTGACCGTATAACCAGCGATTCAGTGCCGTCAAGATTTTTTGCGCCGCTGTTTTAACCATCCAAGATTCAGGGGTACTAAAATAGTCGTTGAGAAAACCTTTAACGCTGTAATCGCTGGCTTTATCACCCGCTTCACTGCTACTCACGCCATCTGCGATCACAGCGGCGATTCCCTTAGTCGTCAACAGGGGTTCTGGAGGCGCTAATACGCCATAAGCATCTTGATTTTTAGCTTTGCGACCGGCTTCTGAGTGCTGCCCGACTGTGATTGAAAGTTGGTTTGACATAATCAAAATAGAAGGGAAAAGGGGCTAGGAAAAAGGGGCTAGGGGAAAGGGGCTAGGAAAAATGTGCCAGGAAAAAGGGGCTAGGGGAAAGGTAGGAAAGGTGTCAGGGGAAAGGTGCAAGGGGAAAATTGAGCTTAACGCGGCTTGAGCTTGACACGGTTCCACACATCATTGCAGCACTACCCCATTTCTAACCCCTTTATCCTTTCTCCGTAGGGTGGGCTGTTGCCCACCCCTACCCACTTTATAAAATTAGTGAACGTCAATCATTTGTACTGTACCATCTGGCAAGACTTCAGCCATTTGTCCCTTGGGTTCATCCAAGAAGAGGGCAACCAATACCATGACTAACAGGGCTGAAGCGCCAATCACTAAGAAAAACTGATTCGCTGGCACAAAGGAGAGAGTGGTTAAATAGACAACCGCCCCAACATTGCCGTAAGCACCAGTCATACCGGCAATTTGACCCGTCATACGCCGTTTAATAATAGGTACCACGGCAAAAACGGCCCCTTCACCGGCCATGACGAAGAATGAACAAAACATCGTCACTGCCACAGCAGCCGCTATCCACCAGCTTGAATCGATGAGATTCATCAAGAAATACCCCAGTGCTAAACCACCCAGCAAAATGAGCAACGCTTTTTTGCGTCCAAATTTGTCACTGATATAGCCACCACCAGGACGGGCGATCAAATTCACAAAGGCAAAACTCGCAGCCACCATGCCGGCCATGACTTGAGACATTGAGAAAGTATCAAGGAAAAACAAGGGTAACATGGACACCACGGCCAGTTCGGAACCGAAAGTACAGAAGTAGGATATATTCAAAAGGGCTACTTGTTTGAACTTATAACGATGGATTTCCGGTACAGGTTCTGTAAAAACATTTTTATTGATCCGGTAGACATGATAGGTTTGGTAGAAATAAACAACTACCAAAAACACATAAACGCTGTTACTCTCAAGACTCGTCAGCAGACTCAAATTCTCGGGTGAGAGTTTCCAAGTCAAGAGTGCGAGGGCCAAGTACAGGGGAATATTCATGACCAGATACAGAAAGAAGTCAAATCGACTGGTGACTTCCATCGCGCCCGTCTTGTTAGGCTTGAAATAAGTCGAACCTTGAGGGGTATCTCTGACAGAGAGATAGTAAATCACAGAGTAAACCATAGCCACCATACCACTGAGGGCCAAAGCATAACGCCAGCCATTCTCAGGATCAATCAGATTACCCAATATGAGTGCGACAGTCGGTAAGGTTAGCGCGGCACCTGCCGAACCAAAGTTACCCCAACCGCCATACATACCTTCTGCCAATCCCACTTGTTTAGCAGGGAACCATTCTCCAATCATGCGAATACCGATCACAAAACCGGCTCCGACGAAGGCCAACAGGAAGCGCATAATGGCCATTTGTTGAAAATCTTGCGTCATGGAGAAAATAATACACAAGACACCGGAAATCGACAGGAGTATCGAGTACATGATGCGTGGCCCGAATTTATCGACCAGCATCCCGACGGCAATTCGCGCCGGAATAGTGAGTGAGACGTTGAGGATCATCAACACCTTGATCTGTTGACTAACATACTCTTTCTGTTCTTCCAGTGGTAAAGCTCTTATCTCTGGCGGTAAGAGATCCATCAGCAAATCGCGAATGGAATTCATTAAGGGTGCCATGTTAAACCAGATATAAAAACTGATAAAAAAGGCAAACCACGTAAAGTGGAGTGTGCGGATTCTCTCCGATTTCAAATTAAATAAATTAATGCTTTCGGCCATTAAAAAAAATCCTCAACAGGTTGAATTAAAAAGGTTCTTTATCACATTCTGCAAACTGTCATATTATATATAAGAACCCTACTTTTTCTATCTCCGATGAGTGGACAAATAAACCGTCACACAGATCGGTTCCTGCTTCAAGCAAGCGGGTTGCGACAGTAAACTGCCACACAACTATCTTGTTCACAGGGGTAAAACGTCGCGGGCGATCCGTTACTTTGTTTCATGAGGCGCTCCCGGTATATCAAACCCGCCACTGGCGGGCAAACCTTCGGTGTACATCGCAATAGCAAACCTAAGCGAATAGCTCTGGTTTAATAAATAAAACAATAGCAAAATTAAGAATGAAAAATGAACAAATTAACAGACGTTTGACTATTGGCTTCAGTTATTCCTTTATAAATCAATGATTTAATAAAAAATATTCAATTCTTAATTCGCTTATTGATTCTGTTATATTTTAAACGGCATATAAAAAACAGTGTTTTTTGGAAATCATTTTAAATTAAACCAAAGAAATGAAACATAAATGATTGTTTTTATAATTGTTTTCATTCTATTCGCCAAACCTACTAGAAACGAAGTTTAGCTAAGCTTCGGTTTATTTGCCATTCGCCAATGGCGAGATTAAATATCTCTAACACAAATTATGGCTTAATGAGAAACTTGCCATCATACACAAAACACAGCAATACTCATGAAAAATGAGAGTGTATGGCTTTTCCAACATTAAATATTATACCGAACGTACTTGGATTTAAAGGGTTGAATGAATTTGAGTCTTGATTTTATAACTCAAATCTATAAATCTTAACAAAATTCGTTTATTAGCCAAATCCGTTGTACGTATACTCACTTGATATGAGAAAAAATTTTTCCCTTTTTCACTATCCAACTCATTTTCTCAAAACACACACTAACAAATCCTTGTTAAACTCATTATAAAAAAACGTCACCATTCATTATTAACGATTAATCAAGAATGTCAATCATTCATAATGATATATATATTTATATATCGGCAAAGGATAGTAAACGACAATATCAAGCAAAGCAGACGCAATGCTATCAACGTTTTTAAGCAAACGCAAGATATAAATAACGATTTATGTTATAGAAGATTTAGAGTCAAATTTCTTTTAACTTATTATTTTGCTTAGAATATAAGTAATTTATAACAAACTAAACTATTTTTTATTCAATGAGTTAGTGTTTTTTATAATGAGGTGGGAATCGCTTATTTAAGATAGCCTTTTACTCACTGATTGAGACTTATTATGATGTTAGTTTGTTCACTTTGAAGAGGTTTTAAGCGTACCTCATTTTTGGAATACAAGTTGTATAAAAACGACAATTGTTGTAAAAATGGTCATTACTCAAAAAGATAAGCTGAAAAATTATGAATATAAAATAGAAATACAGTAAGTACAACGAATTATGAAATAAACGAATTAATAAGAGGAAGTTGCAAAACGCCGATGTGCCCCCGCAAATCAACGACTGAAAGGCGTATCAACTTCTCGATTGTTTTATCGTTTCTGCTTAATGGTTTTGAGCGATGCTCACAGCTTAAAAAAATGAGTCGCTGACGACTACGAACGGAAGTTGTTAAAGCGACAACTACGAACTGACGACTACAAACGAAAGTCGCTTTCGCTCCTACTACAAACTGACTACTAGGAATTGAATCATAAGGAGAAATATCAATATGTCAATCACTCGCCGTGAATTTGTGCAATTAATGGGTATTGCCGGGGCAGCGGGGCTGTTACCCCAATCCGCATTGGCTACGTCAAAACCCTTGTCTTATCGCTATGATGTGCCAACATTCGGTCAAGTGCGTTTACTTCATATAACCGACTCTCACGCTCAACTATTACCCGTCTATTATCGCGAGCCTGATATTAATTTAGGGGTAGGAAAACGACAAGGAGAAGTCCCCCACCTCGTCGGCGAACATTTTTTACAACATTTTGGCATTCAAGCCAACACCCTTGAAGCTCATGCCTTCACTCATCTGAATTATATCGAAGCCGCTCGCCAATATGGCAAAGTCGGCGGTTTTGCCCATTTAGCCACACTGATCAAACAACTACGCGATAACTATGGGCGCGAAAAAACCTTATTACTTGACGGCGGCGATACTTGGCAAGGCTCGGCCACGGCCTACTGGACACAGGGACAAGATATGGTCGGCGCTTGTAATTTATTAGGTGTGGATGTGATGACGGGGCATTGGGAATTAACTTACCCAGCAAAGCAAATACGCGCTAATATTGATAAATTGGAAGGCGAATTCATTGCCCAAAATATCTTTGTCAAAGAAGAAGCCCTATTTGACAATGCACCAGCCTTTGATGAAGACAGTGGCCTCGCCTTTAAACCTTATACGATGCGCGAATTAGGAGGAGTTCGAGTAGCCATCATTGGTCAAGCTTTCCCCTACACGCCCCTCGCCAATCCACCGCGATTTATCCCCGATTGGACATTTGGCATTCGTGAACAAGAATTACAAAGCTTAGTTAATACCATTCATCAGCAAGAAAAACCCGCTATTGTCGTCTTACTTTCACATAATGGCATGGATGTCGATTTAAAAATGGCGGCACGGGTAACAGGCATCGATGTCATTTTAGGCGGCCATACTCACGATGGGGTACCGCATCCACAAACCGTTAGAAATCGCGACGGTAGCACCCTAGTCTGCAATGCAGGCTCTAACGGCAAATTTATTGGCGTACTGGATTTTGCCGTTAAAAACGGTAGAATCAAAAACTACCAATACCGCTTACTGCCCGTTTTTTCCAATCTGATTGAACCTGACAAAGCCATGCAAACCTATATTGACAAAGTGCGTGCGCCCTACCTCAAGCAATTGAATCAAAAACTGGCGACAACTGAACAACTGCTTTATCGGCGCGGCAACTTCAATGGCAGCTTTGATCAACTCTTATGCAATGCATTGCGTATTCAAAAGGATGCTCAAATATCCCTATCCCCCGGATTTCGTTGGGGAACGACAATCTTACCAGGGCAAGACATCACTTTTGAAGACATTTTAAACCAAACCGCCATCACTTACCCAGAAACCTACGTGCGAGAAATGCGTGGTAGCGATATCAAGCGTATTTTAGAATACGTCTGTGCTAACCTATTTAATCCTAATCCCTATCGGCAACAAGGTGGCGATATGATACGAGTTGGCGGCATGGACTACGTCTGCGATCCCACTCAAAATATTTTTAAACGTATCAGCGATATGACTTTAGACGACGGCACCCCAATAGACATGAACAAATCCTACAAAGTCGCCGGTTGGGCAACCGTTGAGCGACAATCACCGGGCCAACCGATCTGGGAAATCGTCACCAACTACCTACAGGATCATCAAACTCTCAAACTGGACAAAATCAACACACCAAAATTGAAAAATGTTCAGGGTAATCTCGGCATTAACTAAAATTTATTTTATCGAAGGCCATTTTCGTTTCAAATTTATTTTGCGGCTATTTTCGCGAAGGCCATTTTCGTTTCAAATTTATTTTGCGCTATTTTCGTACAAAATGGCTAATATGCGTATGGGATATCGGGGATTTCCTAATCGTAATCAAAGGAATTAAAACCTCTTCAGGTAATAATCCCCCGTGAGTCAGCGGTGTTTTTCCACCATTGCGTACTCTGCCTTTTTGAACCAAGTAACCACTGGCCCCTTCTTTAACAGCTTCGGCCGGCAAAAAGGCAAATTGTTCTGGTATCTTATCAGGCTTATGTTTGACTTTAACAGTGCGTTCCCCAATATAGCCTAAATCACTATTCAAGGTATCGCGTTGCGAAATACTCGTGATACCATGATCGGCTGTAATCAGTACCACGATTTCTCGATGCAGTTGAGCCGCATCAATCATCCACTCTTTGATTTGACAAGCCAATTGTTTCGCAATGCTTTTAATCTCTTCGCGGTGTTTTTCAAAGCTGGTGCAACCATGTAATCGTTCATCAATGCGGTTTTCAAAATAAATGAGTAATTGCGTCTCTTTTTCTAAAAGCGTTTGAAATGCTCGCCAGCTTTTCGCAATTTTAAGCGCCGAAGGTGTGACTAAATGATCGGCATAATGTTGTTGTAAAGCCGTTTCAGTATGACTCGGTAATGCCGTCACCGATTTACCCGTTATCACCGCCATTTTGCCCACTTCGGTTAAGGTGGGCAGCGGTGAAAACAACACTTGTTCATCAATACTGATTTGCTCTAACTGTTTCAGTTCCGCGCAAATAATATCGGTATTTAAAGTGCCTAACGCATCAACCATACATAAAATCACTAAGCGGTTAGCCGATAAATGTTGTTCCGTCACCGCGGAAACCTGCCGCCAGTCGGCATTTGAACGCATGATTCTAGCTTGTTGGTTCATTAGCCAATGACTGAAACTCAAACTGAGTTTTTCACAAGGTTCCTGTTGAGATAAAAACTCGCGGCGAGCGTAGTCAATATATTGACTACTCCAAAGTAAAGCTTCTTTAACAGTCGCGCTTTCAGACAAGGGTTCACAAGGTGTTGCTATAATGAGCCTTTTTTCAACGGTTTTCGCTAATGCTTTCCCCTCTTTTAAGGCATACAAAGCGTCGGCTAACGCTTGGCTGGCAAGCTTGGGATTTTTATTCAATAAGCTTCTCATATGCCCTAAAACACGCGGCCAACTGACAATCATTAATTGGGCAAAAACCTCTTTAGAACAGGCATTGGCTCTAACTTGTCTTTCCAAAATGTCTAGCAATTGAATCAATTGGTTCGGGAGATCATCGGCATGTTGTTCAGCAATGGCAATGGGGGGGAGACACGCCAAGAGTTCTTGATCAAATTGCCGTGCAGGATCGGGAAAATCAGTCAGAGGCAAATGAATTTGCACCACATCGCGCATCGTTTCGCGGATTTGCTCACAAGCTAAGGCATCAAGTGTGTTTGTCACAGAATCGGTATGAATCAACAGCAGCATCAAGCCTTGAATACAATCTAGTGAGAGCACTCTTTGTAAACCTTGAATTAAACGCGATTGCATGACTTCTAAACGCAATAGCTTTGTGAAATTCGGGATAGATTCGCGCAAAGCATTGTAAAAGATCGACATCTTTGGCGGATCAAGGAGATCGGGATGGATGAGGCCTAATATTTTACCCGCACTTTCTTCAGAATCGCGCAGATGATCTGGCAAGGGAGGCAGATTGAGTAAACCCAACGCCATGATCAGTTCATTGGTTAACCAAGGCGGTGGCGTTTCGCCTAACAACTTGAACATCTGGGTAGTCGGATATAAATAACGGACATGTACGCCTTGCATACCTTCAAAACTTTTAAAGCGTCGAAATAAAGCATGGCTAACCTGGATTTTTAAAGGCAAAGGCGTGGGATTGAGCAAGTGTTGATAGATACGTGTACGCACACTGGCCACTTTTTTGGGATCGATGACTTGTAGTGCTTGTTCCTCATTGAGGCCGAAAGAATCAACGATAAAAAAAACATTCATTTTTAGGAAAGGCCTGTTGGGCAGATAGTGTTTGGCCACACCCCCTTTTTCAATTTTTGACAGATTTTAAACCCAATAATTAAACAAACTCAAGCCATTCTGGGTTTGTCGTAGGTGATAAATCGCCTACGACAAATAGCAAAACATAAAACCGGGCGCATTTCTAAAAGTCATCATCTCGGTTCAATATCGATAAATTTTGAAGGCCCAATTTTCAAACCCAATTTATTTTCGCGACGGCCCGATTTTCAAACTACGAAACGATGTTGTACTCGGCCAAAGTACTCAACCCAGATTGATAAATGACCCTTTTTTTAGCAATGCGCCCCATAAAACCCTCGCCCCTTTGCAATAAATTGTCACATAGTTTGCAATGTGCAAATATCAATCGGCAAATATTAATTGGCAATGACGGTTTCATAAAATAAATAAAAAGCGTTGAGACACTTAAATCTTTAGAAATTTGTTATTTTATCATTGGAGCACATAAAATGATAAATGACAACGGTTATATAGGCTAAGCTCCTTAACTGAGTACAACTGATAGCTGATAAGAGGCTAAAATGGTTAAATCCCCTAATCCCTTGTACTCAGGATGGTATCGTTTGTATGATAATGTTTTAAAAGATTTAATCAATTATCTATTCCATTATATAACGCCTAAACTTAATCAAGCTCAAAATCAATCCCTTAAATCCCTAAACTCCGAGCTTCGCTCGATCATCCCTTGTACTGAACCTCTTTGCCCAGTTTGAGGCACGAATAGCGAATTGAAATCGTCAGGATTTGAAAAATCCTGACTCATTCGCCATTGATGCCCTAAAATTTTCCGCCTGACTTATTCTATTCAATATTGAAAATCATGAGTAAAAATAAAACTGAAGAATTTAGCATACCAGATTGGTTACCCTATCTGAACTTACAACAATTAACCGGTACTTTAGCCAATTTCAATATCGAAAAAATACTTCGGCATAAGTATCGTTACATACAAGCACCTGTTCTGACAACCGATGGAAAAATCATTGCCATCTTAGACAGTGATTATTTTCAACCCCGTCCTTTTTTTCAGGATAAAGCTCGCCCTGCGCCTTATACGGTTACCTTGAAAACGCCTTCTAAAGGCAGCCACTATTCGTCACTTAATATTGAGCCTCATTGCACATCGGGTGAAAAACCTTATAGTGCCCCAGCACAGGCCTTATTGATTGATATCGCAAGCTACCCAGCACTGCGGGAGGCTTTGATTAATCAAAAAGAGACGCAACCCTTATTAGAAGAACTGCCAGCCATCCGTGAACAAACTTATCGAGATTATGTGGCCCATCATGCTCTGCAATTGTGGGCACCTAAAGAACAATTAAAGTTAGCGCCGTCGCCAGAATATGCGCTTTCTATTTATGACACCGCCAGTTCCCATTTCAACCGTTACAACGCTTCGATTCAGTTTAGTAATAGTCCACATATTGAAATTCGTCCCCGTTTACCCGGCAAAAAACCGATTCTGACTGAAAATGATGTTAAAGATATGCGCTTTCCACCTACTGATGGCCAAATCTTACGTTATTGTCAGGCAATGCGTTCGCGTAAAGGTTTTTTCGTCGAAGGCAGTACAGCCGCGCAGGTATTACATTTATTAGAAGATCGGCTTGTTAAACTAGACGACGACAATAAACCAGTCACCTTTGCGAAAACGCCCGTGTTCTTGAAAATGGTGACAACCCGTCTGTCTCGCAAAATCATTGGAAAGCGTAACACGTCTCGCGTTCCGCCAGAGCGTGAAGCGCCCCGTTTGGAAGAGGAAAAACCACAAGCGAATGATCCCACTTTGGAAACTATCGTTAATGCATTAGAAGCGCACTGGTATACACGCGATGGTGCATTTGAGATATCGAGTGCTGATGCCGTGCTGGTTGCCGGCTTGTATAGTTATTTATGGGTTGAAAAGCAACAGACTTTTTATCCCGTGAGTCCATTGGTGGATATGGAAGCCGCTTGGCGATTATGCCTAGTGCCTTCAATTCATTTGGTAGAAGGGCATGGCCCTTTACTCTATCGGGAACTGCGTCATCAATTGCAAGGTACGATGATTGCTTTACCGCCACCTGTCGAAATTGGTTTATCCCCCGCAGAAACGCCTGAATTTAAATTGCGTATCGTTGGTGAACCACTTCATGTCGAATTGTATTTGGAAGCCCATTATAGTTTTGGTATATTTCCCCTCTTTCTTGGCCCGAGTTTAGGCGAATTTGCAGGTACCCGAGATGTTGATTTGGAAGATGCCGCAATAGAGCAAATCATGCGGTTAAATTTCCAAGCAAATGCTCAGAAAAATGGCTTTCTGTCCGGTAACGAAGAACAAGCAGCATCCTTTTGGTTAGAAGGTATTGAACTGTTAAAGCAGGCAGAACCCAAAATGGCCCTTATGATTCCGGCCAAATTACAAGAAACCCGAGTTCGCAAAAAACTCAAGGCTCGTCTCAAGGTTTCGCTCGTCTCCGGCTGGTTTGATACCGAAATACAGCTCAGCGCAGATG
>Ga0316201_10004242_pt1 | contig 10784 bp, 6 predicted proteins | sample CS6wburrow_MG_FD_204516 | JGI IMG/M metagenome (GOLD analysis project Ga0316201, IMG submission 204516) | Coastal sediment microbial communities from Delaware Bay, Delaware, United States - CS-6 worm burrow | ecosystem: Environmental > Aquatic > Marine > Coastal > Sediment | place: USA: Delaware... | reverse complement strand
GGATAGAACATCACATAGTCAATTTTGATCCGCGGATCATCGGAACTATAAGTATATGCGGGAGCATCTTTATCATAAGTTGTCTTCCACATCTGCTCAAGTATATTGATCGGGTCACTACCGGGAACCGCATTAAGGTCACCTGCCAGAATGGTAGGATATGGATTCCGGGAAAAAACTTCATTCACTTTTTGCGCTTGTAAGACCCTGCCATCATTACCCTCATGTGCAAAATGAGATCCCACAAAAGCAATGGTGTCCTGCGAAGGTAATACCACGACAACTTCTAAAGCCACCCTGGGTTCCTCGCCTGGAATAAAAGGCAACGGAACAGTTCGGGTTTGTATAAAAGTATGCCTGGACAAAATCCCCTCTCCATATTCACCACCATCATATGGCATCGCCCGCCCAAACAATGGAACTAACTTCGTTCGCCATCCCAGCTCTGTCGCCAGATCATATTTTTTAGACCTGTTAGCCTTGAAGTCAACTTCTTGCAAGGCGACCAAATCAGGGTCTGCTTTTATTATGAGATTTGCCAGCACATCCAAGTTGAAATCTCCCTTCGTTGTGCTTCCGTGCAGGATATTGAACGATAAAACTTTTACAATTTTAGAACTATCTATAGTTGCTTGCGTCCATGCCCAATGGCTCATACAAAACAGTATTACCATGCATGTCATTTTCCGTTTCATATACTATTTCAGTTGTTGAGCGTATCTATTTAGGTTCAGTAAAAGCCAATCCCTACACTTTGCCATCTGCTTAATTCAACTCCTGGAGTAATTATAATTGTACCCCAAGACCATAAACGTCCAAAATAAATAAAAAATGACATGGTCTTGATTTTCCTAATTATTAGGGTTGCACAAATCAAAAAAACATGTCACGAATAAAAGTAACTCTTTTGTCCCAAGTTTTAGCTTTGATTAGCCGAAGCAAATTCTGTCGGCTTGTTAAGAAGCATAATTCAGAAAGATGGTCTTTAATTTTGACCCCAGATACCATTTCACAGCTTTATAAAGCTCGGTGGGATATTGAAGTATTTTTCAAACATCTCATAGATCAACTGTCCACATGAAACCAAGGAAAATTAAGAGGATGAAATCTTTCGTTTAATCCTCTCGCTTCTAAGAACCGAATGTCGTTTCTTGATCATTTCAACTATTGGAAATCCAGTGTCGCGGAGATCAAAAGACTCCTACCTGGTGCAAGTATCGGAAGCGCACCAGATCCTCGAACGGACCTGTTCAAATGTTCAAAATACACATCGTCAAATGCATTCATAAAACTGATCTGATTCTTTATCCCGATTATCATCGTTACTCAGTTTCTTTTTCAACCAGCATTTGCCATAGAAAAAAAGAAGCACGTGTCTTTTCTTTGACTTTCGTCATTTCAAATTATGCTATCAATCACGTTGCAAAGCATTCAATCAAGAAAAAAAATCTTTTGAGTCCATGTCGCATGGCTCTCTGATTGGATCATAATCGCATACATACCTGCAGGCAGATTGCCACGAGGAATAACAAATTTTGAGGTATTGCGATCAGCGAGTTGATGGTAAACCTGGACACCTAACTGGTTAAACAAACCCAGGTGGACATTATTGATCTGGGTTCGTAAATGAACAATCACATCTCCCCCGGATGGGTTCGGACTTACACTAATCTTTGAATTTGACAACGATTTAATTGCTGTCACAAAATCTATTTTAATATTGTCGATGTACAAATGATTACCAAATTCGTTCTCTACTTCAAACCTGAAACCCACGACTTGATCATTAAACTCGGCAAGGTCAAGGGAAATCTTTTCCCATTGATTTGTAGCAGGCAAAAAATATGCTGTGGTTGCTGGAGCAGTAGGGTAATCAGGACCTGTCAAATCTGCAAAAAGCTGAAAGGTCATTCCACAATCAGTTGATGCATAAATGCGCAGGCCATCTTCTTCGGTCCCCGAATAGGAAGCATATGCATAAGAAAATGAGAGGAACGTATGCGGACTTTCGATGGCAAGCAATGGTAAATCAAACGCAAACTTCTTACCAATATTACCGTCACTATAATTGTTCCTGACAAAACTCTTTTCGCTATTCTCACCGGCAAACTCTGTGATTTTCCAATCCAGGATATCCTCGTGATTATATTTCATCAATGAAGGAGGTAAACCTGAAGTATTTTCGAAATCCTCTTCAAATGGCAAGGATTGTCCAATTGCATCCTGCAGTCTAAAAACTGATGAGCGATGATTATCCCTGGGATATCCATCCGGTTGCCCGTGTTTCAATTCAACATCCAGCTGTTGTTTTTGGCCATTGACCACCTGAACATCAAATGGAAAGTCAATCACTGCAGATTGTCCGGCATCGAGGGGTACGAGAAGGTCAATATCTATCGAATCGGGAGCGCTTTGGTCAAGGGTTCCAATCACACTCAATTGTCCAATCTGGCTTGTTCCCGCATTGGTAACATTTAGTTGAAAGGAATTTTGAAATTCACAAAGCGGACCTTCCGGGGACAATTCGTTTACCACAAGATCATGCTCCTTTTGAGGATGTTCACCTAGCACCTCCTGAAAAAAGAGCGTGCTGCAGCGCTAACTGGAAAACCAAATTTATTTGAAAGGAGACAAACAGAAATACCTGCTCGGGTATCATGGATCATATAAGATCGAAAGCCCCATACACCACCGTGATGGTAATAAGATGTTCCATACCTGTTTGCTAACCTGATACCCAGGCCATATGGATTATAACCATCATTATCCCTGAGCTCGAATTGCGACTCAGGAGACAACCAATCCCGACCAAATAAGGCATCATACCACCTGACCATATCATATGCCGTCGACCAAATGGCACCAGCAGTGGCTGTAAAACTGAGAAAAGTATCTTCATGCCCTGGTTCCAGGATGGGAGTGGTGCCACTAAACACATTGGAATATGGTGCAGAAAACACATTCGCACCTACGGGGTAAATCATGTCGAGATTGAGTGGACCAAAAATGCGGGTCTGCAGTACCTCCCTGATCGATAAATTGGTCACTGCTTCAGCGATCATTCCAGCTAACAGGAAATTTGTATTCGAGTAGCGATATCGTTTTCCCGGGAGTTCATGCGGAGGGCCGATCGTTCTGATCAAATCTTCAAAAGTCCAAACAGAATCAGGATTGGAGGCATATGCATTGGATGTTTCTGTGGTCCAGTCATTCAAAAAGTCAAACAACCCGCTTGTATGAGTCAACAATTGTCGAATCGTAATATTAGGATGAATGTTTTGATATACAGGCAGGTACTCGTGCAAAGGATCGTCCAGATCAATCAATCCTTCTTCCTGCAATTTGAGCATCAACGCTGCGATGACAGCTTTTGAATTACTGGCAATACCAAAGCGCATATCTGGAGTCACCTGGTCAGTCGCATTTCCCTTTCCCCAGGTACCAACCCAGATACCTTGCCCAGGCACAAATACTGCCGCCGAAAGTCCTTCCAAATCATAGACCGCTCCAATGTTTGCCAGTTTCAACCTGAGTTTTTGAGCGTAAACGGGATCAAATTCAGGAGAAGTTTCCTGGCAACATAAGAATGTGGAAAAAAGGATAAGAATCAAAAAAGAGGAAAAAGGTTTCATTGGCTGGTCACAAAATAATCATTAAAGATACGAACGTGGAACAAGGATTTTTTAAATCAAAGTAACAAAGTGAAAATTTAAAACATCAACAAGTAGAACCATTAAAATCATAGCAAGATGAATGAAAAAAATCAAGTCAATCCGGAAGAAAAGAATCAAATAAAATGGCTGATTACCATTCTGTGCCTGACTTTTTTCCCATTACTGTATGTCATCGGTGTATCGATGACCCAATAGGAGAAATGCCTAATATTGCAGAATTGTAGGTGTGGAATCCTTGGTTCATCTGGCCAATTTCTTCATCAAGAGTCATTTTTGCTAGAAGTGATTCAATCTGCCTCATTTTTAGGCTTGGTTTAGACATTTTTTACATGGGGTATTGGAAAAATTCAGGAGGAGAATCGAAAGGCATTCCAGATCAATGTATTTCAGTATTCAAAAAAGTGGAATGGACCAAAAACAGTATGATCGAATTCTTTCTTGGGTAGAAGTATGTGGAATGATATGATATGCAAACACTTACAAGCTCATTTTATACTATATTTCATGATCATATTTTCATATATTTGGATATATGAAAGAAGCCATCACCAAACTCAATGCAGTTGAGGCGGAAAAACTTGAACGTATCGCTTATATTTTGAAGACTGTAGCCCACCCTTTGCGCCTCGGAATTATTCATCTTTTAGAACAACACACCCGTCTATCTGTATCAGATATTTGCGAATCTCTGGGATCAGAACAATCCCTTACGTCACATCATCTTCAGAATATGAAGCTGAAAGGCATTTTATCTGTAAAAAGGGATGGCCGTTCAATGCTCTATTCTCTAAAAGAAAGAGATGTTTCTCTCATCATCGAATGCCTGGAAAATTGCCAATGTAACATGTAGAAATATTTTAGTATGGCGATTCGAGTTACAATCAAAATATTATTTAAATACATGAATACTTTATCATATTTTAGTACATCCATTTATGGAAGATGTATTGCCGGTATACCTGTGGAAGGAAGTTGCCCTTCCCTTGTAAGGAATTAGTAAAAGAACCGTATGTCAACAAGCTTTATCAGTCAGTTACGCACGTATAATCAGGGCTTACTCAAGTCCGATGCAATTGCTGGGTTAACGGTAGCTGTTATGTTGGTTCCACAGGGTATGGCTTATGCACTTCTTTCCGGAGTGCCTCCAATTTATGGTCTTTATGCCGGCTTAATCCCGCTGTTGATTTATCCTTTCTTTGGTACGTCTCGTCACCTTTCCGTTGGTCCAGTTGCACTCGTTTCTATACTTGTACTGACAGGCCTTACAGAATTTGCAGAACCATTTTCTGAAGAGTATATCTCCCTTGCGATTTTGACTTCACTCGTTGCAGGATTAATCCAGGTGATTTTATCGCTGTTTAAAATGGGGTTTCTGGTAAATTTCCTTTCGCACCCGGTGATCAATGGGTTTACTTCGGCAGCAGCATTGATTATCGGAGTGAGTCAACTCAAATATTTTTTTGGCATTGCTGTTCCTCGTAGTGGCTCAATCGTGAGTACAGTAAAAGATCTCTTTACTCACTTGAATGATGTGCACCTGATCACATTGCTGATCGGGGCAGGAGGTCTCGCATTGATCCTAATCCTCAAAAGAGTAAACAAATCAATCCCCGGATCTCTTATTGTTGTTATACTCAGCATTTTCCTCGTTTTCATTTTTGGATGGCATAAAGATGGCGTGGCAATTGTTGAAGAAGTTCCAAAAGGGCTTCCAGGCTTCTATCTCCCGGCATTAACAATAGAAAACATAGTCAATGTATTCCCTCTGGCACTGATTATTTGCCTGATCAGTTTTATTGAATCATTGGCTATTGCAAAAACGTTGGCTGCAAAACATGACAATTACCCGATCAAAGCAAACAAGGAATTGCTTGGACTGGGTATGGCAAAAATTATTGGGTCTTTTTTCCAGGGTATTCCAAATACAGGCAGTTTTACCAGGTCCGCAATCAATGAACAAGCCGGAGCAAAAACTGGCGTTTCATCCCTTTTTGCAGCCATTATCATTGCATTAACACTTTTATTCTTTACTCCCTTATTTTATTATTTACCCCAGGCCATACTGGCTACAATCGTTATTTCTGCGGTCTTCGGTTTGATTGATATCAAAGGGGCAAAAAAACTTTTCTACCACGATAGAAATGATTTTTACGTACTGATTACTACTTTTGTTCTCACTTTATTTTTGGGGATTCGGGAAGGTGTCCTGACAGGTATCATCCTTTCGCTGGTGATGATCATTATTAAAGTGTCAAAACCTCATTTTGCCATTTTGGGTAATTTGCCGAATACACCTTTCTATCGGAACGTAGATCGTTACGAGGAAGCAATCACTGATCCCCGCTACCTCGTTTTCAGATATGATGCCGATATCTTCTTTGGAAATGCTGAGCATTTTTATGAAACCGCACTTGAAAAAGTGAGCAAACATCCGGAACTAAAAGTGTTTATGCTAGATGCTTCATCTATTGGCCATATCGACAGTACAGGAATTCATCAGCTGAAATTGCTCAAAGAATCTCTCGACAAACAAAATATTCAATTCATCATTACGAGTCTCAGAGGACCGGTAAGAGATATCTTCAGGACAAACAATTTATACCAACTGATTTCGAAAGAGAACATTTATTTGCATATAGATCATGCAGTAAATGCATTCAATAATCAAACAGAAAATATTCTTCAAGCTGATAAAAAAGAATACAAATGAAATACGGATTTATCATTGACAATCGCAAGTGTATTGGTTGCCACGCGTGCACAACGGCCTGCAAATCAGAGCACCAGGTTCCGGTTGGTGTCAACAGAACGTGGGTAAAACAGATAGAAAAGGGTGCATTCCCGGAAACAAGAAGGCTTTTTTCTGTCATGCGATGTAATCATTGCACCGATGCACCGTGTGTTGAAATCTGCCCGGTTGAAGCGCTTTACACACGTGACGATGGTATTGTAGATTTCGACAATGACCGTTGCATTGGATGTAAGTCCTGTATGCAGGCCTGCCCATATGATGCATTGTATATCGATCCTGAGAACAGTACCGCAGCCAAGTGCAACTACTGTGCGCACCGGATTGATATTGGGCTGGAGCCAGCTTGTGTCAATGTTTGTCCTGAACACGCAATCATATCCGGTGACATGGATAACCCAGATACCGAAATTGCACAATTGCTTTCAAGACAACAGGTAAAAGTGAGAAAACCCGAAAAAGCGACCAGTCCAAACCTGTTTTATATTGATGCAGATGACTTATCCTTAATTCCGACAGCCACAGACAAAGGGCATATCAGTTTATGGGGTTCCCAATCCCTTGGAGTGGGACACTATGCTAAAGAAGCTGAGAAAATGGCATTTTCAAACAATGATCTGGTAGCTGAACTGGTAAAAATGAACGGTGGTTTTGAAGCAAATGGAAAAAAAATCAAATCGCCAAAGACAGTTGAAGTTTTGATGGATCATAACAAACGTGTTTACGATGGTCCGGACAAAGGGATCCTCTGGGGTTGGGAAGTGTCCGCCTATGTATGGACAAAAGCCATTTCCGCAGGCGCATTTCTGGTTCCTTTTCTCGGATGGACACTTGGTCGCACACAATTAGATGGAAACCTGTTTTGGTTATCTATTGGACTCGGACTCATCTTCTTAGCATTGACAGGGCTCTTCCTGGTAAAAGACCTGGATCGACCTGATCGATTCCACTATGTACTATTGAGGCCTCACTGGGGATCATGGCTCGTTAAGGGCGGATACTCAATCACGGCCTATGGTGGTTTGCTAGTACTATTAGCTGCAGCCAAATATTTTGAATGGGGAGCAATTTCAACTATACTATTCTGGGTCACTGGCCTGGTTGCGGTTATCGTCGCAATTTATACTGCCTTTTTATTTGCACAAGCGAAAGGACGAGACTTCTGGCAAAGTCCATCACTTGCATTACATATGCTTGTGCATTCATTCATGGCTGGGTCAGCAGCTTTTTTGCTCCTTGGCTATTTCCTCGATGCAGACCCACAGTGGACCAACTTCTTAGGTTGGGTATTGCGCATTAGTATCATTGTAAATCTGTTTACAATGCTCATTGAAATGACAATTACACACCCAACAAAGGATGCTAAACTGGTTGTTAAAATGATCACAAAAGGAAGATATAAAAGCCTCTTTTGGGCTGGTGTCCTGTTGATTGGCAACCTTTTACCATTAGTTTTAATGGGACAAGAAACGCCAGGCTTTTTATTTTCAGCAGGAGCATCACTTTTCACCTTGATTGGTATTTACCTGACAGAACACATTTGGGTAGAAGCCCCTCAGAGAATCCCATTGAGTTAACAAATACAATATTAAAAGTCAACGAAGCATGACAAAGCAACATACACTGATCGAAAAAATTGCCGAAAAACTCCGGCTCATCCCAAATTTGCATCAAGAGCGTGACCCTGTTTTGGATCGCATGACCGAAACGGATCTGGACAAATTTCCACCAATGGACAAATGGGATCATTGGGAAGAATACGAGGCTAAATCATGGCCAAAAAAAGATAAAAAAGCATATACAATCGTGCCTACTACCTGTTTCAATTGTGAAAGCGCATGTGGGCTGACGGCGTATATTGAAAAAGAATCAGGTAGCATCCGAAAGTTTGAAGGAAACCCCTTCCACCCTGGGAGTCGAGGTAGAAATTGCGCTAAAGGACCTGCAACGATCAATCAGATTACCGATCCTGACCGCATTTTATATCCACTGAAAAGGTCGGGCAATCGCGGTGAAGGAAACTGGGAAAGAATCTCCTGGGACGAAGCATTGGACACAATTGCAGCTAGAATCCGGAAAGCATTGCAAGAAGGTAGAAATAACGAGATCGCCTATCATGTTGGCAGACCAGGTCATGAAGGCTACGCAAATCGGGTGCTTCAATCATGGGGCATTGACGGGCATAACAGCCATACAAATATCTGCTCTTCGGGAGCCAGGTTTGGATACAATATATGGTATGGTCATGACCGCCCTTCACCTGATCATGCGAATGCAAAATTCATTTTACTCATTTCAGCTCACCTTGAAAGTGGACATTATTTCAATCCACATGCTCAAAGGATTATTGAAGCGAAAATGAAAGGGGCAAAACTCGCCACAATGGACCCCAGACTTTCTAACACAGCGAGTATGTCAGATTATTGGATGCCTTCCTATCCTGGCACTGAAGCAGCTGCGTTACTTGCGATGGCAAAAATCATCCTTGAGGAAGGATTGTATAATAGGGCCTATATGGAAAAATGGGTGAATTGGGATGAATATCTAAAAAAAGTACACCCTGACGCTGAAGTCAAGTTTGAAGTATTTATTGATAAGATTATCCAGGAATATGCCCAATACACACCAGAATATGCTGAACAGGAAAGTGGTATCAAAGCGGAAATGATTCGGGAGGTAGCTGTTCTGATAGGTGAGGCCGGCGAAAGATTTTCAACACACAACTGGAGGAGCGCAGCGAGTGGAAACTTAGGAGGATGGTGTGTTTCAAGATGCCTCCATTTTCTGAATGTAATTACCGGTAGCGTTGGCTCAAAAGGTGGCACATCTCCCAATACGTGGAGTAAGTTTAAACCAAAATTCTTCGACACACCGCCTGCACAGAAGTTTTGGAATGAGCTCCATTTCCCAAAAGAATATCCACTATCATTCTTCGAAATGAGCTTCCTTTTACCGCATATGCTCAAAGACGGCAGGGGAAAAATGGATGTTTACTTTAGCCGTGTATTTAACCCGGTCTGGACCTATCCAGATGGTTTTACCTGGATGGAAGCTTTCTCAGATGAAAGTCTTTTTGGCATGCACATCGCATTGACTCCAACATGGAATGAAACAGCATTTTTTGCTGACATGGTGCTTCCTATGGGGCATAGTGCAGAACGCCACGATTTAAATAGTTATGCAACTCACTCGGGAAAATGGATCGCTTTCAGACAACCAGTCCTTCGTGAAGCTGCCAGACGTGCTGGTAAGAAGGTGCAGTTTACCTATGAAGTAAATCCTGGTCAAGTCTGGGAAGAAGACGAATTCTGGATCGAATTAAGCTGGCGCATTGACCCGGATGGTTCACTTGGAATACGTGAACACTTTGTCTCCCCTTACCGTCCCGGCGAAAAAATTACAGTTGATGAATACTATCAATTCATTTTCGAAAATGTTGATGGACTCACAGAAACAGCAGCAGAACATGGATTGACTCCATTGGATTATATGCGCAGATATGGTGCCTTTGAAGTGGAGCCGCATACCTATAAAAAGAATGAAGTTACCGTTCCTCCTGAAAAACTAGCAGGAGCGGAATTCAATCCAGAAACGAAGATCTATTCAAAAAATGGAAAGAATCTGGCATTGGAGGTAGATGGAAAACCGAGAGAAGGGTTCCCTACCCCATCGATGAAAAATGAGTTCTTTTCTCAAACTATGATCGATTGGAAATGGCCTGAATATGCGATCCCAACTTATATTAAGAGCCACATCCACCTGGAAAAACTAGACCAGACAAAAGGAGAATATGTGCTTGTGCCGACTTTTAGGCTCCCGACACTGATCCACTCACGTTCAGGGAACGCAAAGTGGTTGATGGAAATTAGTAATCGGAATCCAATCTGGATGCATCCGGATGATGCTAAACGCTGGGGGTTTGAAACCGGAAGCTTGGTCAAACTGAATACCGACATCGGATATTTCGTGGACAAAGTTTGGGTAACCCAGGGAATGAAACCAGGCGTCGTCGCCTGTTCACACCATTTAGGCAGATGGCGAAGAAGGCAGGATAAAGGCAACCGCTGGGCAACAAATACGGTAAGCATCCAAAATGATGGAAGCGGTGGTTGGAAAATGAATACGGTGTCCGGCGTCAAACCATTTGACAGCACAGACAAAGACAGCAAAAGAATTTTTTGGATTGATGGTGGCGTGCACCAAAATATCACACATGCTGTCCACCCTGATCCAATCAGCGGAATGCATTGCTGGCATCAGCGCGTTCGGATTGAGAAACCAGGGCCAAATGATACCTACGGGGATATTTTCGTTGATACAAAAAAATCGATGGAAGTATATAGAGAATGGCTCAATATGAC
>Ga0316201_10004241_pt1 | contig 10785 bp, 11 predicted proteins | sample CS6wburrow_MG_FD_204516 | JGI IMG/M metagenome (GOLD analysis project Ga0316201, IMG submission 204516) | Coastal sediment microbial communities from Delaware Bay, Delaware, United States - CS-6 worm burrow | ecosystem: Environmental > Aquatic > Marine > Coastal > Sediment | place: USA... | reverse complement strand
GGCCGTTTGGGATTCCTCCGCCGAGGTCGTAGATGAGATCTCGCCAGGTCATCCCCATGACGATTTCGTAGTTGCCGGGCTTGTTGATGTGGCCCGATAGCGAGATCAGGCGAGTGCCTGCGGACCGCTCCGGCCCTATCGAAGCGTAGGCAATACCGCCATTGGTGACGATCCACGGCACGTTGGAAATGGTCTCGACGTTGTTGACGATCGTCGGCTTGGCATAGAGCCCCTCGACCGCCGGGAACGGTGGTTTGAGCCGCGGCTCACCTCGTCTGCCTTCGAGGCTGTTCAGCAAGGCCGACTCTTCGCCACAGATGTAGGCGCCGCCACCGAGGTGAACGGTGATGTCGAGGTCGAACCCGGTACCGAGGATGTCGGACCCTACGTAGCCCTTCGCATAGGCTTCATCGACCGCGTGCTGCAGCCGCCGCGCCGGCTTGGGGTACTCGCCGCGGATGTAGATGAAAGCGTGGTTGATGCCGAGGGCGAACGACGTCAGGATGACGCCTTCGACCAGTTGGTGAGGATCCCGCTCGAGCAACTGGCGGTCCTTGAAAGTGCCGGGCTCGGACTCGTCGGCGTTGATCACGAGGTACGCCGGCTTGGCGGGAGCGAGGAAACCCCACTTGACGCCGGCCGGGAAGTTGGCGCCACCGCGGCCCCGGATGTTCGATGCCTTGACCTCGGCGGCGATTGCCTCGGCACCCATCTCCAGCAGACCCTTGCGCAGCGCGCCGTAACCACCGGTCGCTTCGTACCGCTCAATGGTGTGACTATCGGTGCGGTGCGCATCCATCCGCTCGGTGAGGATCTTCACGACAGGTCCCCTCCCCGATCGAGCCTTCGGCTCGCTCGACCCTCCCACAAGGGGAGGGTTGTTAGTCGGGCAACACCGGACCGGGAGGGGAAAGCCACCCCTCCCCAAACCGGCCGGCGGCCGGTTTGACCCTCCCCTAACCTGCCCGAAGGGCAGGCGGGGTGGGTTGTCAATCGGGCAGTACCGGGCCGGGAGGGGGGAGCCATCGTCATTGGCTGTCCTCCCGGGCGGAGCCGTAGGGGCCGAAGGCGGGGACCGGAAGGATGGCCCCCTCGGTCTCTTTGACACCCCAATCGAAAGAACGCTCGCCGCCAAATAGCTGCTGCATCTCCTCGGTATTGACAACCTCGGGACGACCGTCGCGCAGCCAGCGCACCAGTTCCCTCGCCTTGTCGGGCGTAACACTCTCGATCATCTCGTAGTTGACCAAGACGACGGGGGCGCCACCGCAAGCGCCGTTGCACTCGACATGCTCGACACTGAAAGTCTTATCGGTACCGGTCTCACCGTCCGGAACCCCGGACTCGTCTTCGACGGCAGCGAGCACATCATCAGCACCAAGCAGGAAACAGGAGATAGAAGTACATACGGAAACCAGGTAGTCACCCAGAGCCTCGCGCTTGTACATCGAGTAGAAGCTGGCGACCGACTGCACCTGGGCCGACGTCAACCCGGTGAGAACCGCAACCTGCCGCATGCCCTCGTTGGTGACATAACCATGCTCGATCATCGAGAGATACAGCAGCGGCATCACGGCCGAGCGCTTCTCCGGGTAACGGCCCAGGACCGCAACGGCGCGAGCCTGGGCATCCGCGCTCCACTCGCTGATCGCAGCGGATTCCTCAGCGGAGAGCGTGACGGGTTTCATCGGTCGACGTCTCCCAACACGGGATCGGCCGAGGCAATGGTCGCCACGATGTCGGCGACCAGCGAGTCGGTCATCATCGCCGGCAACGCCTGGACATGGTTGAACGAAGGAGTCCTGGCATGCATCCGCCACGGCTTCTCCCGCCCGTCCGAAACGATGTACATGCCCAGCTCACCACGGGGGGACTCGACAGCCTGATAGGTCTCGCCGGCCGGGACCTTGAACCCGCTCGTGAACAACTTGAAATGGTGGATGAGTGCTTCCATCGACTCGTCGATACGCTTGCGCGGCGGCGGAGTGACCTTGCGGTCGGTGGTGCGATAGTCGCCGGCGGGCATCGTCTCCAGGACCTGCTTGACAATGCCGAGCGATTGCTGGATCTCCTCCATCCGAACGAGATAGCGATCCCACACGTCACCGTGCCTACCGGTCGGCACATCGAAGTCGTACTTCTCGATACCGCTGTATGGGAAAGCCTTGCGCAGATCCCATTTGATACCGGAAGCCCGCGCGATGGGGCCGGTGACGCCCAGAGCGTTGCATTCCTCCGGTGTGATCACGCCGACACCCATGGTGCGGTCGCGGAAGATCGGGTTCCCGTTGAATAGCTCCTCGTACTCGGAGACACCCTGCTTCACCTTGGCAATGATCTCGTCGATGTCCTCTTCCCAGCCGTCCGGAAGGTCGGCGGCAACCCCGCCGGGACGGATGAAGTTGTGATTCATCCGCAGGCCGGTGGTCTTCTCGAAGAACTGAAGGATGTATTCGCGGTCGCGCAGGCCGTAGATCAGCATCGACACAGCACCCAGATCGGTGCCCTGGGTCGCCGCCCAGACCAGATGGCTGGAAACCCGGTTCAGCTCCGTGAGCAGCACCCGGATCGCCTGGCCCCGTTCCGGAATCTCGATGCCGAGCAGGGACTCGACCGCCAGCGAGAACGCCAGCTCCATATGCATCGGCGAGAGATAGTCCATGCGCGTGACATTGGTGGATCCCTGCATATAGGTGAGGGTCTCGCCGGTCTTCTCCATGCCGGTGTGCAGGTAGCCGATGATCGGCTTCACCCGGCGGATGGTCTCTCCATCCAGCTCCAGGTGGAGCCGCAGCACGCCGTGAGTGGACGGATGCTGCGGACCCATATTGAGAATCTGCAGCTCGTCGTCATCGGCAACGTCGTCGAAGATGAAGTCGTCGTCGACGACGGTGCCCCGGTGCAGCTCGAGGGCAGGATCCTTGTCTGCCTCGAGCATCTCCTGGGCGCCCTCGTCGGTATAGCTACGCAGCCAGGCGGGCTCTTCGGTACCGGCCACCCACATGTCGTGCATCTCTCGCCGGGCGTCGGCGCCATCCGATGCCGCCGCGCCGGCCGCTGCCGGGGCTTCAGTGGTGGGAGCCTCGAGGTCTCCAGTCACAATGTTCGGTGTATCACTCATTTGGCTTTCGGCGACTCCTTGAAGCGAACCGGCACAGAACCAACCGAGTAGTCCTTGCGTAGCGGATGGCCGTCCCACTCGTCGGGGAGGAGAATCCGGGTGAGGTCGGGGTGACCGGTGAACACAATGCCAAACAAGTCGAAGGTCTCGCGTTCATAGAAGTTGGCACCGGGGAAGACACTGGTGATCGACGCCAGTTCCAGGTTGGACGCGGGGACTTCAACCCGGATTCGCAACCGCCGCATATGGACGTGCGAAACCAGGTTGAGCACAACTTCGAACCGGGGATCTCTACGCAGATAGTCCACCCCACACAGATCGCTGAAGACGTTGAAGCCGGAGGTCTTGGCGGCGGCAACAAACTCGAGGTAGAACTCGGCAGGCACCCTGGCCACATCTTGCGGCGGATCGAGGACCTGCTCGAATCCCACTGCGGGGAAAGCGTCGGCCAGCGAGGTGAACACTGTGTCGGTCATCGGGTGATCTCTCCGGCCATGATCTTGTCCTGGAGGGTCAAGATGCCGTGCATCAGCGACTGCGGACCGGGCGGGCAGCCCGGTACGTAGATGTCGACCGGGACCACCTCGTCCACGCCTTGCACCAGCGCATAGTTGTTGAACATGCCACCAGTGGAAGCACAGGCCCCCATCGAAATAACCCACTTCGGCTCCGACATCTGGTCGTAGACCTGACGCAGCACCGGCGCCATCTTCTGCGACACCCGCCCGGCAACAACCATCAAATCCGCCTGGCGCGGCGAGGCGCGGAAGACCTCCATGCCAAACCGGGCCAGATCGTTGTGCGCCGCGCCGGTCGCCATCATCTCGATAGCGCAACAAGCGAGGCCAAAAGTGGCGCTCCACATGGACCGGGTTCGGGTCCAATTGACGGCGCTGTCATACGTGGTGAGCAGGAACCCGGAGGGTCCGGAGCGGTATGCCATCAGGCGGCTTCCTCCTGCGCCTCTTCGGCAGGAGCCACCACCCGGCGATACCGCTCTCTGGTGGCAACGTTCCAGTCGAGCGCTCCCCGCTTCCAAACGTAGATCAAGGTCTCGACGATGAGGAGCACGAAGATGCCCATCATCACGATGCCGCCCCAGCCAAACGACTCCCAACGGACGGCCCAGGCGAACAAGAAGATGATCTCAACGTCGAAGATGACAAACAGCATCGCCACCAGATAGAACTTGACCGGGAAGCGCTGCACCGGATCTTGCAGCGGCACAATTCCGCATTCGTAGGGAGCGAGCTTCTCGGGAGTCGGATTCTTGGGGGCTACGAGACGAGACAACGTGAGGCTTACAACCGCAAAGCCGACGGCGAGGATGAAGGCGAGAGCAATCGGCAGGTATGCGGACAACGTCATTCTGGTCAAAAGCTCCTTCCGAGGCGCAAGATTAGGAATCTATTCACAAGCTTCCAAAGCCATTCCGCCGGTGCCAGCCTATTGCCTTTCCCCTCCCTTTGCTGACGTTCGAACCCAGCCCGGGGCCGACGGCGACCGCTGCCCACGCCACACCCCGCCCTAGAGTCCTCCTGTGACCGTTTCCCCGAGTGAGCGCACCACTTCGATGCGAGCCTTCGTTGTGGTTTGGGCCGGGCAGTTGGTCTCCATCACCGGCACCATGTTGACGGGGTTCGGGTTGCAGCTCTACGTCTTTGTCGAAACCGGGTCGGTGACCAAGCTGACGTTTGTTGCGTTGGCTTATGCGCTGCCCGCGGTAGTTCTGGCCCCATTGGCGGGTTCCGTTGCAGACCGACTCGACCGCCGAACGGTGATGCTGGTGTCGGATGTCGTCGCCGCCGCAGCCACGCTGACCTTGCTGGTTGCCCTCGCCGGCGACTCGCTCGAGTTCTGGCTGATCTATCTGGCCACCGGTCTCAGCTCGGCCGCCAACACGTTCCAGGATCCTGCCTGGACGGCGTCGATTCCGGTATTGGTGCCACGCTCCCAGTTGGGGCGCGCCAACGGGATGGTGCAACTCAACCAAGGGCTCGCGATCGTTGTGGCCCCGGCACTCGCCGGGGCCCTGCTGACGACGGTCGGTCTAGCCGGAGTGCTGATTGCGGACATCGTCAGTTTTGCCATCGGGGTACTGACCCTTGCTTTGGTTCGATTCCCTCCTTTCACGCCAACGGGCAACGTCGACAGGTCGGTGCGAGCAGATTCGCGATTCGCCTGGAAGTACCTCAGGGAGCGGCCCGGCCTCCTCGGCATGCTGTGGATCTACAGCGGCGTCAACTTCATGCTCTCGATGACCAACGTCCTCATCATCCCGCTGATCCTCTCATTCTCAACCGAGTCCGCGGCCGGAGCGGTCCTGTCGGCTGCCGGGATAGGCGCAGTGGTCGGAAGCGTTGCGGTCGGCATCTTCGGTGAACCCAAGCGGCTGGTCCGCACCATCATGGGCGGGATAGCGGTGAGCGGCGTGCTGCTCGCCCTCTCCGGTACCCGCGAGTCGCTGGTTGTGATCGCAGTTCCTTCGGTGTTGCTCTTGCTGCTGATGCCGATTGTCAACAGCGCCAGCCAGGTCGTCTGGCAAACCAAAGTGGAAGAAGGTGTCCAAGGCCGGGTCTTCTCGCTGCGCCGGATGATCGGGCAAGCGATATCCCCGCTGGCAATCTTCATGGCTGGTCCCCTCTCCGACCGGGTCTTCGAACCGGCAATGGATGCCGGTGGACCTTTGGCGGACAGCGTCGGCGCCCTTATCGGTATCGGTCCGGGGCGCGGCATCGGCCTGCTCTACATCGTGGCTGGGCTGGCAACAGCCGGCCTGGGGATGGTCGGCTGGAGTCTGCGGCACGTGCGCAACATCGAGACCGAACTGCCGGACGTGGCCGGGCGTCCCGATGCGGATCCGTCAGCTGCGCCAGAGAGCGAGCACGCCATCGGCAACTAGCTGGACCGCCAGCGCCGCCAGGATGATGCCAAAGACTCGAGTGATGACGTTGATGCCCGTGTGACCGAGAACATCGGTCACCTTCGATGCCAGCCGGAGCGCAGCCCAGGCCAGTATCAGTACCAGCACCACGCTGCCGAGCAGCAGACCCAGGTACTCGATCCGGCCGTCGGCTCGGGCCACCAGGACCAGCACGGTGGCAAACGCCCCGGGACCCGCCAGCAGCGGGATCGCCAGCGGGAAGACGGTCACATCCTCGCTGGTTTCCGCCTCGGTGCGCTCGTCCTCGGTGGTTCGCTCGCGATGGGCCAGGATCATGTCGAAGGCCAACTTGAACAGCAGCACTCCGCCGGCGATGCGCAAGGCATCGATGCTGACCCCGAGATAGCCGAGCAGCGGCCGACCCCCCAATCCGAAGAGAATGATCAGCAGTCCGGCGATCATCACCGCGTTGCGCGCGATTCGGTTCCGGTCCGCTTCACTGCGAACCGCCGTTATCGAAAGGAACAGCGGCGCCAGCCCCACGGGATCGACGATCACGAGGAACGAGAGAAATGCGGAAGCGGCAAATTCGATCATGACGGCGGGACAGTAACTGATTCTCTGAGAAGCAAATCCACAGTGGCTCATCCCCGGATTTCGTGGTCGGCGGCGGTACTCTCGCCGGTGATGACAGCTTCCTCCCCGCACGTCGGCACGCTCCGCGAGAAGCCGCTGCACGCATCCCTGAAACGCTGGTGCGCCCACGACGGCGACCGCTTCGAAGTGCCCGTCGATGGGTTCGTCATCGATGTTGTGCGGGACGGGCTTCTCATCGAAATCCAGACCCGGGGCTTCTCCTCGATGAAGCGAAAACTCGGAGAGCTGCTGGCGGCCGGCCACCGGATTCGCATCGTCCACCCGATCCCGATCAACAAGTGGGTGGTTCGCATCAACGCCGAAGGCGAGATCCTCGGTCGACGCAAGTCACCAAAACACGGTACCCAACTCGACGTCTTCAGCGAATTGGTCGGCATCAAGGATCTGGTGACCCATCCCGAACTCGAGATTCAGATCGTCCTCACCCACGAGGACGAATACCGCCGGCACGATCCAACCAAAGCCTGGAGGCGGAAGGGGTGGGTGGTGCAGGAGCGACGCTTGATCAGTGTTGAAGACGTCGTCGACCTCCGGACAGTCGCCGATCTGGCCGCGCTGCTCCCCGGCTCTCTACCCGAATCGTTCACCACAGCCGATCTCGCGACCGCCACCGCGAGTCCGCGCCGGCTCGCCCAGCAGATGGCCTATTGCCTGAAACACGCCGGGGCTATCGCACCGACCGGCAAGACCGGCAACACGGTCGAATACGTTCGGATCACAAACTGAGGCTGCAGGAGCAAAGCTCGTCAGCGCCGCTGCCGATCGCTGCCGGCGGTGCGGAAGATGTCGAGGATTCTTCCGAGACCCCTGGTCACCGCGTCGGTGGTGTCGAGTAGCTGCGGATGGGCCACGGCGTCGGTCGCTCTGTGTAGGGCTCGGCGGATCCGATCCATCCACATGCGGACACCCAGCATCACGCCGCCGGCGCCAAGAGTCAGCACGCCAAGGCCCATACCGACGTTATCGACCGCAGTCGCATCGTTGCCCAATCCGACGGCGGCGGCAGCCCCTCCGGCGACCGCCACTGCCGCCAGCCACGCCAGAGCTACCCGGCGTACGTTGCTGGTATCTGCCTCGATAGTGACGATCTGTTTCTCGGGTTCGAGCGGATGCACGTCGTCTCGGACACCCACGGCGGTTCGCAACGCGCCGCTCCCCTGGGCGGCGCGCAACTTCATCCGAGCCGCGGTCACCAGGCTCTTGTCGGGCTCCCACACCGCGCCTGAGGGTGATGCGGCACGCTTGCGTAGGCCCGCGTGATATCCAAGCCAGCGATCCAGAGCCTCCCGCACCTGCACCGGATCGCCCGCAGCCGCACCCCGAACGGCAGCCTTCCTCGGAGCAAGTAGACGGTCGATAAGACCGGGTTGCTCTGCTTGAACGCGCATGAGCTCCTCAGCCATTGCAGACTCGAGGTGGTCCGGGTCGATGCCGATTTCCGCAGCAACTCGCCGCAGCGCGGCTCGATCCATTCCGGCATCATCGGTCCCGTAGTCCGTGTCGGTCTGCAACTCGATCGCACGGCGGAGCACCCGCTCGACTTCTTCCGTGGAGAGTTGTTGGAGTCGCTCGGCGACGGCGGCAACCTCTTGGTCCGACGGCGCTCTGCTTCTCCCGATCGATTCGCTGCGGTCCATGACACTGATTATGCCCGCCCAGCGGGGTTCTTCCGTCCGATTGGGGGTGTTTGAGGGCGCGTGCCGCAAGGCGGCACGTCGGCAGTTCGCTTCTCAGCGAACTGCTGGGGTTCGTGCCGAGTTCTGCAAGGCAGAACTCGAACCTGCCCCAAGGGGCAGGCCCGGCCCCCTCAACCGGGAGGGAAGGCTTGGCCTGACCGACCGAGTGGAGCACGGCCGGGAGGCCGTCCGACTGCGAGTGATGGCCCGTCGGGCCATCATGAGAAACTCGCTCGAAACCTGTTTCGAGCGAAATCTCCTACTTGATCAGTGGGTCCGGTGTCACCTTGACGATGCGTTCGATGGCGCCGTAGATGCGTTCGCTGAGTCCACGCTCCTCGGGTTCGAGCAGGTTCGCCATCACTTTGAGCGCCCATTCCATGAGCGGACGGGACTGCATCCCGAGGTGAGTCAGCCGACGGATGATCGCCGGGTGGCCGATGACGATGGCAAACCGTCTGGCCACCCGCTGATAGTCGGCATAGATGTCGTCGAGCGCTTGGGAGTAGCCCTGCAGTACTGCCGGGTTGCCGGTAGCAATCGCATCGGCAACAAAGCCGGCGGCCAACCGCGAGGTCTCGTAGGCATAGTCGATGCCCTCGCCGTTGAACGGATTGACGGCCCCGATGGAGTCCCCGACCGCAAGCCAGTTACGTCCAAATCGGGGGCCGACCGAAAGGGCCATCGGCAATTTCCCGCCAATCGGCTGACGCACCAGAGAGGCGTCCGTGATTCCCCAGTAGTCCGGGAGCTGCTCGACATAGGCGTCGATGAGCCTGGAGGTGTTGAAGTCCTTCCAACCCTTGAATGAGGAGATAGCTCCGGCGCCGATGTTGATCTCACCGTCGCCGAGCGGGAAGACCCAGCCGTAGCCGGGCATCGCCCGACCCTCACGATCGCGGATGTCGAGCTGGCTCTCGAGATAGTCGTCCGCCGAGTTGGGGCTCTTCCAGTAGCCGCGCACCGCCAGCCCATACGGGTAGTCCTTGCGTCGTTCCATTCCGAGTTTCCGACCAAAGCGGGACAGCGAGCCGTCGGCGACAACCACCATCTTGGGCTTGACCCGCTCCTCTTCGCCGTTGCGCTTGAGGATCACCTCGGTGAGTTCTCCGGCGGCCACGACCGGAACCGCCTCGGTCCCGGTGGTCACCACTGCTCCCTGCTTCTCGGCCAGGGCTGCAACCTGCATGTCGAGATCGGACCGGCGCACGACGGCACCCCAGTTGGGATAGATGGAGTGTTCCGGCCACGGCATCTCGAGGCGAGTGTCCCCCGCATAGGCCCGCAGCCCGATGATGCGGTGATGTCCCTCGAAGTCGAAGCCCATGTCGACGAGCTGCTTGATGGCTCGCGGGGTCAACCCGTCGCCACATGCCTTCTCGCGTGGGTATTCCTTCTTCTCGGCGATACGCACCGAGAGCCCGCGCTGCGCCAGCCAGAATCCGGCCGCGGCGCCACCCGGTCCACCACCAACAACGAGTACATCAGGGTCCATCATGAGGGTTCGAGGCTAGCTGTGCTTCGGATGTTGGATTACCGAGATCAGCCGAGGAAGAAGAGCATCAGCGCTTCGGCGACCATGGCCGGCTTCTCCTCGCCTTCGATCTCGATGGTGACCGTTTCCTTCAGCAGCCATTGCCCGGGACGGCGTTCGTCTGCCGCGGTAAGCACGGTGCGGGCTCGAATCCGGGACCCGACTTTGACCGGCTGCAAGAACCTCACTTTGTCTGTCCCATAGTTGACCGCCATCAGCGTGCCCTCGATAGGGACGGAGGACGATTCGAGGAAGTGTGGAAGCAATGACAGGGTGAGAAATCCGTGAGCGATGGTCCCCCCAAACGGGGTCATCGCCGCCTTCTCCTCGTCGATGTGTATGAACTGATGGTCCAGGGTCGCATCGGCAAATGCGTTGACGCGTTCCTGATCGATCAGCAGCCAGTCGGACACACCCAGTTCGGCACCAACCAGCGACGGAAGATCTGCAACTGCAATCGGGTCCGGCATGAATCCTCCTGTCGCAAAATGTCTGGCATCCATCATCACGCTATACCGGGCTTGCGGACGCCAGACCGTGTGAGACGGTCGCTATTCCTCTGCGGCCGCTACCAGGCCACAGGACTCTTCGGCCTCGGCTATGTCCTGGCCACCAAAGGCGACCCGCTCGTACAGGGAGACGGCTGCGATCTCGGTTGCGCTGAGCTGGCCCTCGTAGCCGGACATCACCCCGCCGCCGCCGACGGGCTTGCCGGTATCGCCGTAGGTTGCATCTGGCCAGTTGAGGGTTCCCAGAGTGACCCACTGGGTGTGATCGCTACACGCGGAGAATGTCTGCAACACCGCACCACCCAGGAAGGACGGACCAACCCCGCCGCCGCCGTCCGCGCCGTGACAAGCCACACAGTTCGCCTCGTAGAGGGTCTCGCCAAGCGAGAAGAAGGGACTGGCGT
>Ga0316201_10004240_pt1 | contig 10785 bp, 10 predicted proteins | sample CS6wburrow_MG_FD_204516 | JGI IMG/M metagenome (GOLD analysis project Ga0316201, IMG submission 204516) | Coastal sediment microbial communities from Delaware Bay, Delaware, United States - CS-6 worm burrow | ecosystem: Environmental > Aquatic > Marine > Coastal > Sediment | place: USA... | reverse complement strand
CGGGCTTTACGTCTTCAAAAACAAAGGAAATGCTCCCGGTCTTTGCGTTACTCATAAATTGTTGAATTCCAGGGCTTCTCATAAAAGTGTCCTGAGTATGGAGTTCTGCCAGGATTTGACCTTCATTACTTTCTACATTTTCAATAGTGACCTTAAGGGTGACACTTTTTGTATCCTGCGCATTGGCAATAATCCCCGAAATAAATAAACCTAAAATAAGTGCTAAAGTTTTCATATAAATGTTTTTATTGTTATTGATGGTTCAAACTTCTTCATACTTACATACATTCCTAAGTATTCTTTACCCAACTGTAGAAAACAGGGCTTGAATTGTATCCATTTTAGCAGGTTGCAATTTCCTATTTAAAGGAAAGTTGAATGAAGCAGTTTTTTCCAGGGAAGGAATTACAACCAATTTGCACCACTCATAAGATTTTCACTTATAGAACATAAGTGTGCATAATAATAGCAATCAAACAGAAAAACTACAATTAAGCCATAACACCAATCAAGGTAAACTTTCAGTTATTAAATTGCAATATCTGAAGCAAAAGCCTCTTCATTATCCTGAACAATTAAACAGAGGAATCCGGCAATGATCATTGAAACTCCGCCTATAATCAGTGCGTAAATAGAAATATTGCCAAAAAATGACTTTAGCATAAAGCCCAGTATGCCTGCTGCCACAATTTGAGGAATAACTATAAAAAAGTTAAAAACTCCCATATAATACCCCATTTTGTTAGCTGGCAAGATACTGGATAGCATAGCATAAGGCATTGATAATATGCTTGCCCAGGCAATTCCAACTCCTATCATAGATACAAGCAATAAATTTGGATCAGAAATAAAATAAATAGAGATCAATCCAATACCACCAATTAAAAGTGCCATTAAATGGGTTATCTTTCTGCTTATTTTCTTAGCTACGACGGGTAATAAAAAGGCCACGAGCGCGGCAATACCGTTATATACGGCAAAACAAATTCCAACCCAATCTGCTCCCTCATTATATAATACAGATGTAGTGTCTGAAGTGTTGTAAATATGACTGGTTACGGCTGAAGTTGTGTAGATCCACATGGCAAATAATGAAAACCATGAAAAGAACTGTACAAAAGCAAGCTGCAGCATGGTTTTGGGCATTTCAAAAATTCCCATAAAGGACTCCTTAAGTCCGGTGAATACTCCTTTCTCTGCATTTTCATTTTTGAGCTTTTCAATATCATCGGGAGGATATTCTTTGGTATTGAAGACAGTCCACATGACGGCGGTGAAATAAGCAATCCCCCCCAGGTAAAAAGACCATTTAACCGAATCTGGTATACCGCCATCCGCAGCTATATTTTCTATTCCAAACCAATTCGTCATTATAAAGGGTAGGGCTGAGGCAATAATAGCTCCCAAACCAATAAAAAAACTTTGCATAGCAAATCCACTGGTCCGCTGCTCATTTGGTAACATGTCACCCACAAATGCCCTGAAAGGTTCCATACTTACGTTAATTGATGCGTCCATCAGCCACAGCATAATTACAGCCATCCAAAGTGCTGTTGAGTTTGGCATGGCAAATAAAGCGATGGTGGCAAGAATTGCTCCAATAGCAAAGAAAGGCCTTCGTCTTCCCCATTTCCGGTGCCAGGTTCTATCACTGTAGTATCCAATAATGGGTTGTACCAGAAGGCCGGTTACCGGCGCTGCCAGCCATAAAATTGGCAATTCATCCTTAGATGCACCGAGTGTTTCAAATATCCGGCTCACATTGGCGTTTTGCAGGGCAAAACCGAATTGGATTCCCAGGAATCCAAAACTCATATTCCAGATCTGCCAAAAAGTTAATCTGGGTTTTACAGAGCTAATAGAAATTTGCGACATATTAATTGGTTTAGATTGGATCTGTTCAGTTAGTTACTAAAAATAGGTTTTTTTTATCAATATCAATAGTTGCTATTTTGGAAGGTGCAATAGAAATTATTAAGAAGGATATAATATATACCGGAGACGCGTTGAACACCACAGCAAGGATTCAGTCTGAATGCATTAGTTATGGAGTAAGGGCTTTAATATCAGAAGACCTTGTTACAAAATTAAATCAGGATACCAATTTTTCGTTTTCTGAAACTGGCAAACTTAAACTTCGCGGAGAACAGGATGCCATTCAATTATTTGCCATCAATTTTAAATAATTCAAATGAAATTAATTATTGAATAGTCCAACCTCCGTCAATTACCAGGGTAGGTTCAGTTCTTTAATCTCAGACTGATATAATTTTTCAAGCCTTACCACAATTTCCTGAGAAATACGAATATCTGTGCTCTGAATATTACTGGTTAATTGAGCAATATTTACATTTCCAGGTATTACTGTTGATACGGCATCATACGCTAAGCAAAATGCTATTGCCTTTTGGGCAAGGTTTCCTTCTGTTCCAATAATCTCTTTAACCCTATTTAATAAGTAAGCTCTAGTCTCAATATCTTGTTTGGACCAGCGGCTCCGAATGTCATTAAAGCTACTTTCAGCATTATATTTACCTGACAACCAACCGGAATCAAGAGGGATTTTCACAATCACACCAACTTCTCTTGCTTTTGTAATTTCAAATCCGCGTGCGGTGTCTTGATGCAAAATATTGAAAAATGCCTCAATCACTTTAGCATTCGTGGTATCCATAAGCAACTTCATATCTTCATAGGTATCTAAAGAGGCTCCGTATGCTTTTATTTTTCCTTCATCAATTAATCTTTCAAGAATTTCATAATGGTCATTATTATTGCCATCCAGATATGACGAAGGTGGATTGTGAATAATGAGTGAGTCAACATAATCTACTTGAAGTCTTCTAAGACTGCCCTCTAAAGATTCTCTTATGTTATCAGAACTATAATTTAAAGTTCCGGTGTGGGTATGTCCAAATTTTGTATTAATTACAATTTTACTTCTGTCCTTACTTTTCAGTACTTTGCCTAGTCGTTGTTCGCTTGTACCATTACCATAATTTGGTGCCGTGTCAAAAAAATTAATACCATATTCAAGAGATTTTTCAACAAGTCCTATAGCTTCCTCCTCAGACATGTTTTGCCATCCGGAATTAATACCCAATTGCCATGCACCAAGTCCAATTTCAGAAACCGGTATTGAGCCCTTAAAAAAACTTTTATATTTCATTAAACAATAAAATTATGGCTAAAACAGTAATTAAGATTTTCACTGGGTTTTAGATTGTTGAATTTAAGCATCCCATTGACCATTTTTACCTGTTCCACCAGAGGGCTTACACAGATAAAGGCTTTGCAAGCAATATCCTTTATGTTGTCCTTATCACTAACCCCATTCAGGAAATTGAGTTTTATTCAGATCCAGAGTCGCAATGGTGTTCATATCTGCCTCAGAAAGCTCGAAATCAAAAATATTAAGATTTTCAATCATATGGCTTTTTTGTGAAGACCTTGGGATAGCGACAACACCCCGCTGATAGTGCCATCTTAGGCATACCTGAGCGTTAGTCTTTTGGTACTTTTTGCCAATAGCCGCCAAAGTTGGGTTGCTAAAAATGCCATTCCTGCCTGCAGCAAATGGAGACCAGGCTTCTATTTGTGTCGGTGAGTTTTTCAAATATGGATAGGAAATTTTCTCCTGAAAGAAAACATGGGTCTCTATTTGATTGATTACAGGCTCAATTTTTGCGTAAGTTTTCATTTGCTCGAGTTGTTCCGGAAGAAAATTACTTACGCCAATGGCTCTAATTTTGCCGGCTTCATAAAGCTCTTCCATTGCCTGCCATGAGCCTTTCACATCTCCTCTGGGACGATGAATAAGATAAAGGTCTAAATAGTCAACCCCCAATTTTTTTATGGATTTTTCAAATGCCTTCTTAGTGCCTTCATAGCCCGAATCGTCAACCCAAACCTTTGATGTTATAAACAGTTCCTTTCTGTCAACCCCACTTCGGATAATCCCTTCTCCAACGGCTTCTTCGTTTCCATAAATATGTGCCGTGTCTATAAGGCGATAACCTACTGATATTGCATCAGAAACACATTGGATACCGATTGAATCCTTTAAGGTATTTGTTCCAAATCCAAGAATTGGCATTAGTATGCCGTTGTTGAGCGTCACCGTTGGAATTAAAATATTTTTTGGTGTATTGTAAGTCGCTCCCAATAGTTTTGAACTAATTGGTCCTATAAATACTGTTGCAAGAGCAACCTTTGCAGTTCCTTTTAAAAATTCCCTGCGTTTTAATACATTAATCTGATTTTCCATTTTCATTTTAATTAAACTATCCATTCTCATTTCTTACTGATAGTGAAGCCAAGATATGAGTAAAGTGAGTATGAACTTTATATCTATTATGTGACCAACTTAGCCAATCCCAAATTACCCTGAACGATTCTCTTAAAAATCCCTGAATCACCATAACCAAAGTGCTTTTGTAGCGACTGAATAATCAATTATCCAAGGTGCTTATGGTTAAACCACCTGAGAATTGATAACAACTTTATTCTAAATTGAGCCAGACTTTTTCAATTAACGCCTTGGTGGCTTTGATACCTTGTGGCTCGCTTAGTTTTTCACCTTCGTATTCTATCCCAATAAAACCATTAAACCCGGAATCCTTTACTATTTTTAACAATCTTCCGTAATCCAGAAAAGTTTCATTGCCGTTCCTGTCAAAATTGTAAGACTTGGCACTTACTCCTTTTGCAAAGGGCAAAAATTCGCTAACACCTTCATAAGGATCATACATTTCTGTGCATTTGTCATTCTGCGTGCTTCCCCATTTAGCATTAAGGCACCAGTTTCCAAAGTCGGGTAATGTTCCTAAATTGGGATGATTAACTTCCTTTATTATTGAGGTTATAAATTTTGCGTCAGACGTATGCAGTCCATGATTTTCTATCAGTACATTAATATTTTCTTTTGCGCCATAGTCACTTAGCCTTCCCAAGCCATCTGCTAAAGTATTCTTTAGTGCGATTTTATTTCCCTGCCCAAAGGCATTAACTCTAATGGAGTGGCAACCTAAAAGTTTGGCTGCGTTAATCCATTTGTAATGATTTTCAATTGCTTTTGTACGCTCTTTATTATCGGGATTTCCAAGTTCTCCTTCGTCATCAACCATAATTAGCAGACTTTTTACTCCCGCTTCATTTGCTTTGCGCTTAAGTTGATTCCAAAACTTTTCATTTTCCCCGTATTCCTTATAAAACGCGTTTACATATTCAACGGCATTGATTCCATATGAGTTTTGCGCAATTACCGGAAAGTCAAGTGCATTTAATTCACCTTTGAAAAAAGCCCTGTTTAAGGACCACTGTGCAAGTGATATCTTGGGCAAAGTAGATTTTAAACCTGAATTTGAAGCAAATACTCCTGTAAAAGGTGACATAAGAGCTGCACTACCTAAAAGGGTTTTTTTAACGAAGGATCTTCTGGTTACCATCGGGAAAACTATTCTAATTGCTTATTTTCACCTCTTTTCGATACAATTTCAACCAGCCAGTAGATCAATTCTCCCAGGCCACCAACAAAAATGAATAATAAGATCCACAATAGTAGCATATGCCCTTGTTTAAGATTGGGATTCTGAACTGCATGCACTATAAAGAATACCAGACTTGCAACAGAAAGTAGTATAACTAAAAAAATCACAATCATGAAGGAACCTATCCATTCCAAAATCAGCTCCGGGGGTTCATCATGGGCCTGCTCCAATTCAGGGATATTGCTGAGTATTGAAAAAATAAAAACAAAATACCCCAGCATCATAATAAATAAAATAATAATGGGAGATAAAGCGAAAAAGGCCTGCCAGTATTTATTATGTATCATTAGTCTGTTTTCTAGACCTTTAAGATAGTAAATATTATACTCTTTTTGGTAAAATCAGAGGTAGAATTGCTTAAGTTTTTAATCCTTTTTATACTTTTCAAACCAGGCCAGTACACTGGCTATTTTTGCAACAAGGTTACTGGGTTTATTGGCAATACCGTGAGATGCTCCCGGAATTCGTACCATTGCCGTTTCTACCTTTTCCAGTTTAAGTGCGGCGTAAAACTGTTCAGATTCAGCAATTGGAGTACGGTAATCTTCTTCTCCGGTTAAGAGCATGGTAGGTGTTGAAATGTTCCCCACATAGGATAGTGGAGATCTTTTGAGGTAGTTGCTTGGATCTTCCCAGGGTTTATTTGGAAACCAGTATTTATAAAAGAATCCGACCCCATCTGCATAAAGTACAAAACTATACCAGTTAATGACTGGTTTGGCAACAACCGCTGCAGCAAATCTATCCGTTTTTCCAATAATCCATGCAGACAAAACTCCACCGCCACTGCCACCTGTAACAAACATATTGTCTTCATCTACAAACCCCTTGTTTATTACTTCATCTACGCCAGACATGAGGTCATCATAGTCGTGGTTGGGGTAATCATGATGAATTAAATTGCCAAATTCTTCACCATAACTTGTGCTACCCCTGGGATTTGTATATAAGACCATATAACCTTGAGCGGCATATAACTGAATTTCAGCTGAAAATACCGATCCGTAACTCGTAAACGGTCCACCGTGAATTTCCAGTATAAGAGGGTATTTTTTGGATGGATCAAAATTAGGTGGTTTTACCAGCCAACCTTGAATCTTTCTCTGATCAAAGGAAGATTCCCACCAGAGTTCTTCCACTTCGGAAACATTTCTATAGGAGAACAGATCATCATTAAGTTTAGTAATTCTCTGATTATTACCCTTAAAAAATGCCCCTAAATCTGCAGGGTGCTGTGTGCCTCCCAAAGTATATGCAAATTTATTATTCTTTGAAACAGTAAAAGCAGCCGCATTATAAGGTCTTCCCAGAGTAAGACCGCCTAAATTTTCAAATAACTGAGTTACTTTACCAGAATTAGAAATGAAACCTACTTTGGTATCTCCCTTGTCATTGTATTGGTAATACAATCCCTTACCATCACCAGACCAGCTAATGTTCTGTATATCCCGGTCAAAATCTCCTGAGAGAAGTTTAGAATTTGTCCCATCTGCGTTCATAAGGTATAATTGTGTGATCTGATATCCCTGATATCTATCATCAAAACCAGTATAAGCAATGTACTTTCCATCCGGGGATAGTGCAGGCCCATTATCCGGACCCAGCCGATCTGTAAGGGGCTTAATTGAATTATCTGCTATTGTAAGTTCATAAATTTCGCTATTCCTTGGTTCAAATTCGTGGTTTTCATGAAGGTTTGCAGCGAAATATAGTTTTCGGTTGTCCTTGGACCAGATTGGGGTGCCGTGATCGTATTCTGTAAAAGTTAGTTGGCGGGGTGAACCTCCATCTGTAGACAAAATAAAAAGCTGGTCATTACCACTTTTGTAATATCCTTTGCCATCGCCGCGGTAGTTCATTTCATCTATATAAACAGGAGGTTCGTTCCATTGCGCACCTTCCGGTTTAGTTGGCAATTTAATGAGCGACTCAGATTTTTTGGGAACAAACATTGTAAATGCCAAATGCCTATCATCATGAGACCAGCTAACAGCTCCCGGGGATGAAGTTGTATTAGTAAGGGCCGTATAATCTTTTGTATCCAGCCACATCATAAAAAGCTTGAATTTACCATCCTGCATGTTCGACTTAAACACAATTTTAGTACCATCATGAGACCAGCGTGGAGCAAGATCATTTTGGTTTCCATTCGTCAAGGGCCTATTCTTAGAGCCGTCGAAATTTACGATCCATAAATTTGAAAGATTCTTGTCGGTCATAATGTCCTTGAAATTCCTCACATAAATTATTTTAGTCCCATCCGGCGATATTTGAGGATCAGAGACATATTCCAAACTAAAAATATCGGTGAGTTCAAGGTTTGTTTTCTTTTGTCCCAGGGCAGTACTTAATAGCAATAAAGCAATGCAAACTATAGATAGAGTTTTTGGCATGATATGTAATTTAGATTTTGGGGTAAATTAATGAAGATTGTTGTAATGCCCTAATCAAGGAATTAAAGTAAATGTAGAATTTTGTGTTTTACAATTTTTAATAGGAAAATAAAAGGCAAAACAAAACCCGGTATTTACCGGGTTTTGAATGGTTTGTTTGAAATCTGCTTCAGTTTAAAACTTCAGTAATGGTTTTTATTTAGATTATTGCAATTACTGCCGGTTTTGAGCATTGACGGTACCGCTAAGTCCACTTAGGTCTTCCCTAAATGACCATAATTCTGTGCGATCTCCATTAGTTGCTGCTTCTACGTCCTGAAGAAATTTTGTAAAACTTCCTTCACCGTGTACTTCTTCAAACTTTTTTGGAAAAGTGTCTTCACGACCCATCCATGCAGAATTACTAAAGAAATTTACAAAGGCCATATCTCTGCCATCCTGGGTGTCGGGCATTTCATTAGTGTAAACCCCATAAGTTTCATCAGGGTTTTTTTCTATATTTACCTTCTTAACTCTTTCCAGAATACTGATCATTTCAGGATACTTAAAGCGTTTGAAATCTACCATGAAAACGGATAAATACTTCAGTTCAAAATCACTTGGAAAATTGGAGAATTGAGGATGAAACTTCCAGTAAGTAACATCACTTTCGGCGGTAGTATAAGGAACTACATTTTTACTCCAATCCTCATCGTGCCCATCGGCGGCGGGCCTGCTATCCATTGCGCTCCATGGCAAAGGCCCCATTGCCCAAATATATTTTCCGGCATTTTTACCATTGGAAATCCAATAAACACGTACGCCATGCGTACCTTCTGCATGATATTTTTTGTTATGGGCAGCTAAACCTGCTTCAAATTCCGCAGTTTTAGACGGAATGGCTGTTAACATTACGTTTTCCAGGACTAGGTGTTCATCCGTGCCTTGAGACATTACTAAAAAAGGAAAAAGTAACATCAGATAAAGAAATTTTCTCATTGTGTTTTGATTTTAATTAATGGTTAGAAATTTATATTACAATTTATTATTAGTTAGCCTCCGGAGGTGTTAGTGTGTATCCTAATTGACTTAACATATCCATATTGTCAAAAAAGGAATCTTCCTGAACAGCAAGGCCGTTACTGTCAAAAGCCCACACACTAAATCCATGGATCTCAATTTTTTTACCCGTCGGAGGATTATCCATAAATGGCCCTGTGTTGGTGCCAGTACAAGTCCAGTTTATATATGACTTTCCGTCTTTTAGGAAATACGAATCCATTTTTACATTGAAATCCGGAAAACCGGTATGAAATTGGTTCATCATGGCTGCATACTCAGACTGATTGTTGGCTTGTCTTGTGCCATTGGAGTTTCTTATAACATTAGCCACGGAAAGCGCCTTAAAAGCTTCCGCATCATTGGTACTCCATGCCTCAACCATTTTATCGTGGTTGGCCATAATAGTTTTCTCTATTTCAGGCATATTCTTCATTGCCTCAATTTCACGGAGTGCCGTTTGCATAATAGAGTTATCCCAAAAACCATTCTCCTGTACTATCTTGCCATCAAGAACTCGCACAGAGAGATGTACCGGCAATACAACTGTTTTATTATTTTCCTTGAGAGTGCCTTCCCATTTCCCCCAGAAATTGATCCAAGTATTACCGTTATCACTTATAATTTTTTCATAAGTCACATTATCACCAAATCCATATGAACTCAAAAGTGCAATATTGGCTTTATGTCCTTCCATAGACTGGGTCACTGTAATACTGTCATCCCATTGGTTATAGTAGACTTTTGCGGTATCAGCGTATTTTTCCTTCCAGCTGTCCCAATCGCCTTTTTCGTAATCGGCCAGCAATCCTTTTACAAGGTCAATTTCAGGCCCTGATGTGCTGTATCGTTCTTCTTTTTGCTCACATGCTACAAAAAGAGCAATAGCAAGTCCAATCAAAAATATTTTTTTCATTTATACAAATTATTATTTTAGTTTAATTTTCCATATCTTCTTCCTCGACCTCCATCTCAGATTCAATTTTTTGCATTACCGCCATATACTCGGAGAGATCGTAGTAGGCATGTTCTTCTACTATTTTGCCATCCATATATTGAACAGTAAGATGAACCGGTATAATTAGTTTCTGGTTATTGGCTGCAAGGGTTCCTTCCCATGTACCCCAGAAATTTACCCATTTTTCATCTTTGTCGTCAATCACCATCTCGTAGAATATATCCTTGTCTGTAAAACCATAACTCGATGCACCGGCGAGCAAACCTTTAAGGCCTTCCAATACTTCCGCCGGTGAACTCTTGTCCAGGGTATTGTGAGATAATTGGGCAGTATCAGCATAGTGAGACATCCAGGTAGTCCAATCTCCTTCATTATAGGCTTTAATATGAGCTTTTGCCATATCTATTTCCGGTGAAGAAGAGAAGTATCTTGGTTCTGCATTTTTACAACTTATAAAAAATGTAGTTGCCAGGCATATCAAAAGAATTTTTTTCATTTTATTAATTTTTAATGGTTAGAGAAAAGTAAAAACCCCAATAGTTGAGCTCAACTACTGGGGTGATATTAGTTATTTTATTCCGATGGACTATAGGCCATATCGGGTCTCATACGTCCTGAAAATACTTCAAATTTCAATAAGTGACTTCTTAGTTCACCATATAATTTGGACCATTCATCACCCAAAAGCTCATTATTGGCGGCTACTTTCTCACTATAGTCAGTAGGATTCTTTGCAGCCGCGGCTACCATATAAAATTCACCTCTGGTACCAAAACCACTTTTATAAACCCTGTAATAGAATTTTGAACCTTTACTGGCAAATAAATTTGTGATGGCTTCCATAGTC
>Ga0316201_10004239_pt1 | contig 10785 bp, 9 predicted proteins | sample CS6wburrow_MG_FD_204516 | JGI IMG/M metagenome (GOLD analysis project Ga0316201, IMG submission 204516) | Coastal sediment microbial communities from Delaware Bay, Delaware, United States - CS-6 worm burrow | ecosystem: Environmental > Aquatic > Marine > Coastal > Sediment | place: USA: Delaware... | reverse complement strand
CCGGTCTTGATCCGTCCATAGAGCTCGATGGCCCGGGGACGGTACTGGAGCGCTTCCGCGGCCTGCGCCTGGAAGTACGCCTTTTCCTCGGGGTCATCGAAATCCATCGCGTCGAATTCTTCGAACAGGGTCGCCGCGGCCTCGCGGTCGGCGGCGGCGATTTCGAACAGGATTCGCGAGAGCATGACATCGGGCGTCTGGGTCATCTCGTTCATGATCTTGCGCGCGCCATCGGCGTCGCCCGTCCGGGCCAGCAGGTCGGCGTAGGCCAGCGCGAGGTCATGGTCGTCCGGGTCCCGTTCAAACGCGCGGCGGAAGTACTCCAGTCCGGTATCAGGCAACTTCAGGTTGAGCGCCAGCCTGCCGGCCCAGGTCAGGAATTCGATGCGTTGCGGATTGTCCTCAACCGCCTGGCGGGCCAGTTCGAAAGCCTGCTGCAGGTCCCCTGCACGCACTGCCAACTGGCTGCGCGCGTAGAAGACGTCGCCACTGGATGCGTTCTCGCGCTGGCTCAGCACCTGTTCGAGCGTGTCGTCCGCCAACCTGGGATTCCCGGACTGCGCCAGCAGGCCCGACACCAGCAGCCAACCTTCGGTCGAATCCTCCATCAGGTCCAGGATTCGCATGATGTGGTACTCGGCGCCGAGGTAGTCCGAGACCTGCAGCATGGCAGCGGCCGCCGACTCGTGTGCGGCGACATTGTCCGGTTCGATCAGGGCCCAGCGATCCGCCGCCATGACCGCCTCCTGCCAGGATTCCGCGGCAAACGCAACGCGGGTCGCCCGCCGCGCGATTGCGGGGTCGTCCGACTCGATGGCGGCCTCCAGATATTCGCCCACCGCGCCCTGCAGATCGCCTTCCGCGCCCAGGTACTCGGCGGCAAAGACGCGATACATCACCTCCTCGCTGGTCGGCTCGCCCAGCGTCTCCATCGCGGGCGGGGCGGCGGCCGGCGGGGTCTCCTGCGCGGGCTGACTGGTCGACGCCGCGCAGGCACAGATCAGGCTGGTCAGAAACCAGCCGGCCAGGAGGCCGGGGATACCGGGGCGACGGCAATTCCGAGCTGCATGATGCATGGGTGCAAAGGATACGCGCTTGCCGCCGCCGAACCAATCCCGATCCGTCTTTACTTGCGTCTCCGGCTTGATAATCGGGTTGCCGACCCGCAGAATCAGCCCGCAGCGCGAGACTTTTAGGTCCATGCCTCTTTTTACGATAGGAATCAGCCACCATACCGCCCCGATCGAGATCCGGGAAAAGGTAGCCATTTCCCGAGCGGAGTACCCTGCCCGGGTGAACCAGCTGCGCGCGCTGCCCGGTGTCGAGGAGATTCTCATATTGGGGACCTGCAACCGCACGGAGATCTATTGCCTGTCGTCGCAGTCCGGCAAGGAGGCGCTGCTGGAGTGGGTGCATCAGGCCAACGGAATCCCGCCCGGCGAACTCGACCGTCTTTTCTACGCCCACGAAGGCGAGGACGCGGCGCGCCACCTGATCCGCGTCGCCAGCGGCCTGGACTCGCTGGTGCTTGGCGAAACCCAGATTCTTGGGCAGCTAAAGGACGCGTGGCAACAGGCACACGATTCCGGCAGTCTGGGGACGGTTCTGGATCGCCTGTTCCAGCATACGTTCGCGGCGGCCAAGAGCATTCGCACGAAGTCCGGAATCAGCGATCATCCTGTATCGGTCGCCTACACGGCTGTCGTGCTGGCGCGTCAGATTTTCGGCGATCTGGACCGCACCACGGTGGCGCTGGTGGGCGCCGGGGAGATGGTGCAACTGTGCGGCCGGTACCTGAGGGACCACGGAAGCGCCGAGCTGCTGATTCTGAACCGCAGCCTCGACGCGGCTGAGGAACTGGCCGAGGAACTGGGGGCCAGCGCGATGACACTGGACCGGCTCACCGAGGCGCTGCCGCGCGCCGACATCCTGATCAGTTCCACCGCCAGCCACGAGCCAGTGATCCACAAGGCTGACATCAAGGCGGCCCTGCGCCAGCGCCGTCATCGCCCGATGTTCCTGGTCGATATCGCTGTGCCCCGCGACATCGAGCCCGAGGTCGCGAAACTCAAGGATGTGTACCTGTACACGATCGACGACCTCCAGCACGTCGTCGACGAAAACATGCAGCAGCGCAACAATGCCGCGGAGCGGGCCCAGGCCGATGTCGACGAGGCCGTCGCCGGCTTCATGCGCTGGCTCTACGGGATTCGCGCGGGCCGCACGCTGAAACGGATACGCGAGCACAGCCATCATTTCGAAACGGATCTGACGAATCGCGCGCTGAAACGGCTCAAGGCCGGCCATGATCCGGGCGAGGTGCTGCAGCAAATGGCCTCGACGCTGACCAACAAGATCCTGCACGCGCCCAGCAAGCGCCTGCGCCAGGCGGCCGAAGAGCGTGACTACGAAGTGCTCAGGGCAGCCGATCGCATTTTCCGGCTGGCAGAGCCAGAGGACTGAGCGATGAAAGCTTCGATCCGCGAGAGGCTGGCGCAGGTTGCGGCGCGCTACGAGGAGGTCGGCCTGCTCCTGTCGCAACCCGAGGTATTCTCCGATCAGAACCGGTTCCGGGACCTGTCCGTGGAATACGCCCAGCTGGAGCCGCTGGTCAACACCTGGCGCGAGTGGCGCAAGACCCGATCGTCGCTCGAGGATGCGCAGGCCATGCTGGGAGAGGCCGAACCCGAGTTGCGGACCATGGCGCAGGAGGAAATCGCCAGCGGGGAACAGCGGCTGGCTCAGCTGGAGCGCGAAATCCAGGTCCTGCTGCTGCCGACTGACCCGCATGACGACAACAACATTTTTCTCGAAATCCGCGCCGGTACGGGCGGTGACGAAGCGGCGATTTTTGCCGGCGACCTGTTCCGCATGTACCAGAAATACGCCGAGAGCCGCGGCTGGGACATGGAGATACTGAGCCAGAACGCGGGCGAGCACGGGGGCTTCAAGGAGATCATCGTGCGCGTGGCCGGCCAGGGCGCCTACTCGCGGTTCAAATTCGAATCGGGCACACACCGAGTCCAGCGCGTCCCGGAAACCGAATCCCAGGGCCGGATCCACACGTCGGCCTGCACCGTCGCGATCCTGCCGGAAATCGGCGAAGTCGAAGAAGTCGACCTGAACCCTGCCGATCTGCGGGTAGACACCTTTCGCGCTTCCGGCGCGGGCGGCCAGCATGTCAACAAGACCGACTCGGCAATCCGGATCACCCACTTGCCGAGCGGCATCGTCGTCGAGTGCCAGGACGAGCGCTCGCAGCACAAGAACCGCGCCAGGGCGCTGTCGCTGCTTCAGGCTCGACTGCTGGAGCAGGAGCAGGCCCGCCAGAACTCGGAACGCGCCGCGTCGCGGCGGCTGCAAGTGGGCAGCGGCGACCGGTCGCAGCGCGTCCGCACTTACAATTTTCCTCAGGGCCGCATCAGCGACCACCGCATCAACCTGACGCTCTACAAGCTCGACGAAATCCTGTCAGGCAACCTCGATATGCTGATCGACCCGTTACTGCAGGAGCAGCAGGCGGAGTTGCTGGCCGAGGTCACGGCCTGAGACCGGGCGCACGCCGGGCAACGCCGGCATCGAGCGCAGCACCGGCCGCCAGGTTCAGGGGCAGGAAGGCCGCCAGCACGTCGAGCGTGTACTGATTCGCCGGCAGGAACGCGAGCAACAAGGCCAGCGCCGAGAATCCGGCAACCACCGGCAGCGCCCTCAGCCCGCGCCCCGGCCTCAGGCCCAGCCACAGCCACAACGGATTGAGCACCAGCACGTTGAGGTTCAGACCGGCGGCCGCGTGGTCGGTGCCAAACCAGAAGAACAGCAGCGCAAGTCCGGCAACTCCGGTGGTCGCGAACCAGGCCCGGGCCAGTGCCCGCACGGGCGTGGCGCCGGCCCAGCGTGACAGCAGCCAGCCCAGCGCCACCAGCGCCAGCGAAGCCAGGAGATAACGCGGCCACCAGCCTTGTGGTCGCGGCGGCGGCTGGGCAAGCGTGGACTCGAACAGCATCACGTCCTCCAGCACCAGCGGCGCGGAAATGCCGGACGACGCCGAACGGGTGTCCGCAAGGGTGTCCGCCAGGATCTCCGGGATGAACATCTCGTCCCAGCGGGAGATGGGGCGGTCGACGCGGGCGCCGAGGACAATTTCCAGGCCGAGGTAGAGCCAGAAGTCGGAGCTGGAGAGACGGCGTGTGTGATCGCGCCAGGTCTGGCCCGCAGGCACGTCCTGTGATGCCGCCGACAAATCGCCGCCGATAGCGCGGTCGATGGCGTCGCGCACCCGGGTCGAACAGTTGTTGCGGTAGTAGTCGTAGAGGTAGTCCCGGTTTTCCGGCCTGACCTCTTCGAGCAGGTAGCCGGTCAGCCATGTGGTCTGCTCCGGCGACAGTGCCAGGCGCTGCGCCCGGATGGAGCGGTTTTCGTCGATATAGGCGGCGAACTCCTGCTGCGCCGGCTGCGCCGCCGAGAAGTACAGCATCCGCCCCTGCAGGAAGCGCAGGAAAAAGTCCTGCTGCGCGAAGTCGAAGAACCCGAAGTTGAAGACGTGGTCCAGCCCCCTGGCCGGCTCGCGAATCCAGATGGCGTTGTGGCCGAAGCGCTGCCAGTAGACCTCGCCCGGACCGTAGGTGACCAGCCAAACCTGGGGCAGTTCCGGCTCGGCGCCATTCCCCGGGACGGGCGCGGCGGCCATCAAGCACAACAGCAGGCAGAGACTGAACCGGCGCACCCCGGTCACGGCCGGCGGGCGCGCTCAGGCAAGGACATTCATCTCCAGCGTTATGATGCGGCGGTTATCGGCCTTCACCACGCGGAATTCGAAACGGTCCGCGAGCGTGACGACCTCATCAAACTCCGGCACGCGGCCGAATTCGGCCAGCAGCAGCCCTCCGACCGTGTCGTAATCGTCCTCGCTGAGGTCGCTGCCGAACTTGTCGTTCAGGTCCTCGATGGGCGCAAGCGCCTGTACCAGGAAGCGGTTGTCGCCCAGCGGCTGGATGAGGACCTTCTCTATCTCGTCGTACTCGTCGTCGATCTCACCGACGATCTCTTCCAGCACGTCCTCGATCGTAATCAGGCCGGAAACGCCGCCATACTCGTCGATTACGATAGCCATGTGGTTGCGGCTGACGCGAAAATCGCGCAACAGGACGTTGAGCCGTTTGCTTTCCGGTATGACCACCGGGGGCCGGATGGTCGAAAGCAACTCGAACTCCTCGGAACCCGAAGCGAGGTGTGGCAGCAAATCCTTGGCGAGCAGGATGCCGACAACTTCATCCTTGTCCTCGCCAATCACCGGGAAGCGGGAGTGGCCCGATTCGACGATCCTCGGCAGGAACTCCTCGAGAGGCGATTCGATGCTGACCACGACCATTTGCGATCGGGGAATCATCGCGTCGCGGACCTGCGTTTCGGACACCTCCAGCGCGCCTTCCATCATGGCCAGCGCATCATCGTCGACGATGCCGTGCTCGCAGGCGACCCTCAGGAATTCCAGCAATTCGTCACGGTTCCGGGGGTGCTGGGTTAAAGCCGCGCCGATCTTCTCGACCCATGTCTTCTTGCCGGAACCGTTGCTCGGTTGGTCTTCGTTCATTTGGCTCACGCTGGCGACGCCATTCGCGTCAGTCCGAATATAGGGCCCCCGGGAGCGCTAATCCAGTATTTTTTGTGCGGTCCGGAGCGCTTCACGCCTTCGGCGCGGCATAGGGATCGGCGATCCCCACCGACGCCAGCAGGGATATTTCAAGCGCTTCCATCTCCGCGGTCTGGTCCGGCGCCTGGTGGTCGTAACCCAGGAGGTGCAGTACGCCGTGGATGGTCAGGTGGGCCCAGTGTGCGTCAACCGGCTTCTGCTGGGCGGCGGCTTCCGCGTCGACCAGTGGCGCGCAGATCACGATATCGCCCAACAGGGGCAACCCGATTTCCGGCGGCAGGTCAGCCGGGAAGGAAAGCACGTTGGTTGCCGTATCCTTGCCCCGGTAGCGGCGATTGAGCCGCCGGCTCTCATCCCGGCCGACAATGCGCACGGTGACCGCCGCCTGCTTGCAGTCGCGCAGGGCGGCATCCACCCAGCGGGCGAAGTCGCGGTCGTCCGGCACGGGTTCGAAAGTCGTGGCCCGCTGGACGTCCAGCTCAATCGTCATCGGAGTCGCGGGCTTCCCTGTCGTATGCTTCAACGATGTGCTGCACCATCGGGTGGCGCACGACATCGCTGGCAGTGAACCATGTGAAGCTGATGCCCTCGACCTGGGCGAGGATGCGAAGCGCGTGCTTCAGTCCGGAAATGTCTTTGCGCGGAAGGTCGATCTGGGTAATGTCGCCGGTCACGACCGCGGTCGAGCCGAATCCGATGCGGGTAAGGAACATCTTCATCTGCTCGCGAGTGGTGTTCTGCGCCTCGTCGAGAATGACAAAGGCGTCGTTCAGGGTGCGGCCCCGCATGAACGCGAGCGGTGCGACTTCGATCACGTTGCGGTCGATCAGGGTTGCCACCCGCTCGAAGCCCAGCATTTCGTAGAGCGCATCGTAAAGGGGGCGCAGGTAGGGATCGACTTTCTGGGCCATGTCGCCGGGCAGAAAACCGAGCCGCTCACCGGCTTCGACCGCCGGGCGCACCAGGACGATGCGCAAGACCTGGTCGGACTGAAGTGCGGCGACGGCGCAGGCGACAGCCAGGTAGGTCTTGCCGGTGCCGGCGGGACCGACGCCGAAATTGATCGCGTTAGCGCTGATCGCGCTCAAGTAGCTCTTCTGATTGGGCCCGCGCCCCCGCACGATCCCGCGCTTGGTCTTGACGGTAATTTCCTCGCCCGGTGGCTCTTCCGACTCGCTCGCGAGCTCATCCATGCCGGATTCCTGCAGGTGCAGGTTGATGACTTCCGGCGTGAGCACCTCGTTCGCCGACAGCCGGTAGAGGCTCTGCAGCAGCCGCCGCGCGGCACGGGTGGTTCGCTCGGGGCCCTCGATCCTGAACAGGTTGCCGCGGCAGAAGATGTCCACGCCGAGGCGCGACTCGATCTGCTTGAGATGCTCGTCGAACTGCCCGCAGAGGTTGGCCAGCCGCAGGGTGTCGGCCGGCTCGAGTTCGAGTGTCAACCGGCCGCTCATGCCACTTCCGCAGAATCCTCTGCGCTCAGCCGGACGCGGCCGCGCAGGGAATGGCTCAGTGCCTCGGTGATCACCACGTCGACAAATTCGCCCACGAGGCGCGGCGGACCGTCGAAATTGACCACCCGGTTGTTTTCCGTCCGGCCCGCCAACTGGCGCGGGTCCTTGCGGCTGGGCCCCTCGACCAGGACCCGTTCGGTGGTCCCCACCATCCGGCTGCTGATCCGCGCGGCCTGGTCGTTTACCAGGCTTTGCAGCCGCATCAGCCGCTCCTTCTTCACGGGCAGTGGAAGGTCGTCCGGCAAATTGGCGGCGGGCGTGCCCGGCCGGGCGGAGAAAATGAAGCTGAAGCTCTGGTCGAATTCGAGGTCGCGAATCAGCTTCAGCGTCTGTTCGAAGTCCTGCTCCGTCTCGCCGGGGAAACCGACGATGAAATCGGACGACAGGCTGATGTCGGGACGTTTTTCCCGCAGGCGGCGGATCCGCTGGCGGTATTCCAGCACGGTGTGGCCCCGCTTCATCAGCGCCAGGATACGGTCGGATCCGCTCTGCACGGGCAGGTGCAGATAGTTGGCCAGCTTCGGCACCTCGCCGAACGCATCGATCAGGTTTTGCGAGAACTCGACCGGGTGCGACGTCGTGAAACGGATGCGCTCGATACCCCTGATGCCGGCCACGTAGTGGATCAGCAGTGCGAGGTCGGCCAACGTGCCGTCGTGCATCGGTCCGCGGTACGAATTGACGTTCTGTCCCAGCAGGTTGATTTCCCGGACGCCCTTCCCGGCCAGCGTATCGCACTCCGCGATGACGTCGTCGAAGGGCCGGCTGATCTCCTCGCCCCGCGTGTAGGGCACCACGCAGAAGCTGCAATACTTGCTGCAGCCCTCCATCACGGAGACGAAGGCCGTGGGCCCCTGCTCGCCGGGTTCAGGCAGGTTGTCGAATTTCTCCACCTCCGGAAAAGAGATGTCCACCGCAGGCTGCCCGGTTTGCCGCACCGAATCCAGCATTGCAGGGAGACGGTGCAGTGTCTGGGGCCCGAACACGAGATCGACGATCGGCGCCCGGTCGATGATCGCCTGCCCCTCCTGGCTGGCGACACAGCCACCGACCCCGATAATGACGCCAGACCTGGAGTTCTTCAGCTGCTTCCACCTGCCGAGTTGCGAAAACACCTTCTCCTGGGCTTTTTCCCGGATTGAGCAGGTATTTACCAGGATCACGTCCGCGTCCTCCTCGCGGTCGGTCCGCTCCAGACCGTGCGATGCGGCCAGCACATCCGCCATTTTGGCGGAATCGTACTCGTTCATCTGGCACCCGTGGGTCTTGATGTACAGCTTGCCTGTCATTGGGTCTAACTTCGTCAAAGTCGACCGCGTAGAATACACCCATGGCGAACGGATTTATACTCAGGGGCGACCTGCTGGCCCGTCTCGATGCGGCACGCCGCGTGTTCGTGCTGACCGGCGCCGGGATGTCGGCGGAAAGCGGTATTCCAACCTTCCGCGAAGCTCTGACCGGCATCTGGTCGCGCTACAATCCGCAGGAACTGGCCACGCAGGAAGCCTTTGACGCAGACCCGGCACGTGTCTGGCGATGGTACGAGCACCGTCGCGCAGCCGTCCGTGAGGCTCGCCCGCACGCGGGTCATGGTGCGCTGGTCGAGTTGGAATCTTTGCTGCCCGGGCTGACCATAGCCACGCAGAATGTCGACGGCCTGCACCAACTGGCCGGCTCCGGCCACGTGCTGGAGCTCCACGGCAGCATCATGCGCTCCAAGTGCCACCGGACGCTGCGTCCGATCAGCCAGGAGTGGCTGGAGGATTCGCCGCATACGCCACCGCGCTCGCCATACGTGAAGGACGGGCTGGCGCGGCCGGACGTCGTCTGGTTCGGCGAGTTGTTGCCCGAAGACGTGCTCGGCGCCGCGATGGACGCCGCCAGCCGCTGCGACTTCTGCTTTTCCATCGGCACCACCTCCCTGGTGCAGCCGGCGGCCAGTCTGCCGCTTCTCGCCCTGGAGCACGGCGCGCCGGTCGTCGAGATCAATCCGGACAAGACACCACTGACGCCGCACGCGGATCAAGCCATACGCAGCGCGGCATCGGAGGCACTGGTGACCCTGGTCAGCCAACTCCGGGCCGCGCGGCGCGACAATGACTGAACCGGCGCCCGCCGAACTCCCCGGAACGCACGAGGACCCCAACGATGAATGACAACAGCCGTTACAGCCAGACATTGAAGGAGATTCGCGAGGCCGGCCTGTACAAAAAGGAGCGCGTGATCACGACGCCGCAGGGCGTTGCGATCCGGGTAGGGGAAGGAGCCGAGGTCCTGAATTTCTGCGCCAACAACTATCTCGGACTGGCCGACCACCCCGAGGTGATTGCGGCGGCCCACCAGGCGCTCGACGACCACGGTTTCGGCCTGGCTTCGGTGCGCTTCATTTGCGGCACCCAGGACCTGCACAAGGAGCTGGAAGCCGCGATCTCCGGTTTTTTCGGCACCGACGACACGATCCTGTACACCTCCTGCTTCGACGCCAATGGCGGGTTCTTCGAAACCATCCTCGGTCCGGAGGACGCGGTCATCTCGGATGCGCTCAACCATGCGTCGATCATCGACGGCATCCGACTGTGCAAGGCCCAGCGGCATCGTTACCCGAACAGCGACATGGGGGCCCTCGAGGAGACGCTGCGCGAGACTCAGGATTGCCGCAGCCGGCTGATCGCGACGGACGGCGCCTTCAGCATGGATGGTTACATCGCCAAACTCGACGAAATCGCGGACTTGGCCGCGCGCTATGACGCCATGGTCCTGGTCGACGACAGCCACGCCACCGGTTTCCTGGGTCCAACCGGCCGCGGCTCGGCCGAACACCACGGCGTGATGGACAAGATCGACATCTTCACCTCGACCCTCGGCAAGGCGCTGGGCGGGGGCTCGGGCGGGTTCACCACCGGCCGGCAGGACATCATCGACCTGCTGCGCCAGCGGTCGCGTCCCTACCTGTTTTCGAACACCCTGCCGCCGCCGCTGGTTGCGGCCGGCATCCGCGTGTTCGAAATGCTGTCGTCGACGACGGAACTGCGCGACAAGCTCGAACGGAACACGGGGTATTTCCGGTCGCAAATGACCGGAGCGGGTTTCGACATCAAGCCCGGCGAACACCCGATCGTCCCGGTCATGCTGTACGACGCGCCGCTGGCGCAGGAATTCGCCGCCCGCCTGCTGGACGAGGGCATTTACGTGATCGGTTTCTTCTACCCGGTGGTGCCGAAGGGCGAGGCCCGGATCCGCGTGCAGGTATCGGCGGCGCACGAAACGGAACACCTGGACCGGGCCGTGGAGGCGTTTACGAAAGTCGGTGCCGAACTCGGGGTGCTTAATTGACATAGCAACGAGGAGTGCCGGGCTGAAGCAGCACCCGTCGCGTGCGGCTGAACGATACCGTAATCGCTTCCTGTGCTTCAGCCGTGATTGCCACCGGTGCCGGGGGAACCTGCCGGGGCCACCCATAGGCAACGATCGCAACTTCGGTGAGGTCGCTGTCGGGCAGGTCCTTCCGGGACCGTAACTTGTCGGGAACAAGTTACCGAGCGCCCAGGGTGTACAGACCGGAGACATAGGTAACACTTTGTGCGGAGACATGGGTAACACTAATTTGTCAGGCATCGCTCA
>Ga0316201_10004237_pt1 | contig 10787 bp, 12 predicted proteins | sample CS6wburrow_MG_FD_204516 | JGI IMG/M metagenome (GOLD analysis project Ga0316201, IMG submission 204516) | Coastal sediment microbial communities from Delaware Bay, Delaware, United States - CS-6 worm burrow | ecosystem: Environmental > Aquatic > Marine > Coastal > Sediment | place: USA... | reverse complement strand
GTTTGGCACGAGCTACAAGGTCATCACCTTCGAAAGCCTCTACGGTATCCGCGGCTTTTGTGACGTTCGACTTCGCTACCTCCCAACGAGATTCAGCCGTTTTCAACACGTCCAAAGCGAGGATTTCCGATTCTTTCAGCGCGCCACGGAAGTCCTGGTACGCATTGAGAATGAGATGCTCACGTTCGATCTGATCGCTTGAATCCTCCGCGACGTCGAGGTAGGTCTCTTTGATGTCCTGAAATCGTGATGCGATGTCCCCGCGCGTTACTTTCATCCAGACGTTGCTAATGCGTTCCAGGGTATCGATCTTGCCGTCCTCAACCTGCTCTACCATGGACTTGGCGTCGTCACGTATAGAGTTGAACGACTCAGTAATTTCTTCGTAGCGCTCTCCGAGTTTCATTGAGCTGACCTGCTCACGGACTACTTCATTGAAAAGCGAGGCCTGGCTCATTGTACGAGCAATGGCCGTAACTTTAGCTTCGTCGAGTTCCGTCAGACGGTTAAGCAATGCGACGATGGGTGCCTCGTCCGATTGCTCCGGCACAAGGCCCAAGTCGCGTAGCTGATTCATGGCGCGATCGAAGTACTTGAGTACTGAATTGCTCATCGGTGCTCCTTTCTTATTGTTTCTGGTGCGGCCTCTTGCGAGCCGTTCGAATATCAGTCCTACAGTTTAGCCGCAATGAACGCCCAAGCGAAGCTCAGAAGTGGGTTGGCACAATTGTTGACACTCTTCCCTGCACACTATGGCCCGGGGATGCCGACTCTCATGTCAGTTGTCCCGGGAAGCGAACTAAGGCGGCGAAGCCGCACCCAGAGGGCATAAACCCGAAGGGCAAGAACCGGTCTCAACAGGTTCGAGTCAATGGAACCACCGACACGCAGATTTTCAATTAGCTGACGATCCCTTCCCATATCTTGCAATTCTTCTGTTATCTTAATATAGTCCGAATCGGACTATTGAGGTAAAAATGAAATATTCGCTGATTGCTCGTCTTCTGATTGGTGGACTGGCTTTTGTCTCCTTCGCCGCTTGTGTGAGGGTCGAACCGGCGCCTAGTCAGATCGGTGACCATTTGTACTTCGCCGGCGATAGCGTTCGGCTCAGTACAAATTCCGACGGCGCGCACGCGTTCGTCACGGCGTTTGTCGGCTCCAAGCATCCGTTGAATTTCATTGTCGACACCGGGTCTCCGGTCAATGTGATCGACCGTGAGATCGCCGAGACAATGGGGTTGCAAAAGATTGGCGAAAAAGAAGTCCTCTCTGGCGGTGTCGAACCGTTGACCGCCGACATAGTTGTGGTTCCAAAGGTAACGGTTGACGGCCTCACCATTAAAAACGCCGAGTTTCTGACAATGGAGCTGAGCGCCATGTCACGCGGGCAGCTTCAGGGTGTGCTGGGAATGACGTTGTTTGACCAGTCAATGATCACATTCGATCCCGCTAATGACCGCATCGTCGTTTCCCAAGCCGAGTTGACTGCAGGAGATGCAGGCGTCATCGCGTACGACAAGGATGCTCAGTCAGGATTTCGAATCGAAGCGGAAGTGGTCGGTCAACCGGTAACAATGAATCTTGACACCGGCGCCCCATCCAGATTCACCTTCCCGCTGGCCTTAAGCGCGACGATACCTCTGCAGGGCTCGCTGCGCGACGGGCCGGTCGCACAACTTGTGGGAGGCCAGCGTTCAATTCAGCTCGGCACGGTCGACGGTGAAATTAGACTCGGCGAAATTAAATACGACAATCCGCAAGTTGCATTTATCGACCCATCGACGACTCATGGAAACATCGGCAACGCCGTACTGCGAGACCTGGTTTTGAGCATTGATCAACGCAACGGTTTGCTGCAGCTACAAAAGAGTCCGGCTAAAAAAGTGACCCACGTAGTCGCCGCAGAAAACGCCGGCGAGCCGCGACGGCTTGGAATGCAGCTGCGCTCGACTCCTGCCGGCACTCCGCCGACAGTCACCATGATTGAACCCGGTTCTTTGAGCGAGCGTGCTGGCTTCAAAGTCGGCGATGTACTGGTGAGCGTCAATGGACAGTCGATGCAGGAGCTCGATTTCAACGAACAGAGGACATTGTTCAGTAGCGGGACGCCGTTGCGTTTTGTAGCGGAACGTACCGGCGAGCCAATTATCGTCGAAATCCGTTGACATGAAATCAGGTTAGCTATGCGAAAACTCAGTGAACTCGAGGGCGTTGCGGTTGGCATTATTTCCAAACGCCAACCCTGCACCGCATATGCATTGCGTATGGAGCTGAAAGCATCGCCGTCTTCTCATTGGCGGGCCTCAGCCGGGGCGATTTATCCGCTGCTGTCCCGATTGGAAGACGAAGGATTAATTCGCTCGACCAACGATAGCAGTGACGGCCGTGGGCGAAGGCCGCTGTCGATTACACGAGAAGGAAGAAAGGCGCTCAAGACGTGGATCAAGGAAATAGTGAATCCCACTCTACTATCGGAAATATTCGATCCATTACGAAGCCGGATGTTCTTTTTGGGTGCACTGGCACATAAAGAACAAATAGCGCTTGCTGAGAGGGTCCTGACAGATTTGGCCCTTCATCTTGAGAATAGTCGGCAATACGTGCGTCAAAATCCAGCATCGGATGATTTCTTCGAACATCTGGGTGCCATAGGCGGCGTAATTAATGCAGAGAGCAGAATTAAATTTCTGACAACGGTGTTGGCGCAGATTCGCGAACAACAGACTTGAAAAAATCATCAATTGGAGGAGTCAAGATGCGCAATACCACTTTTTTTCTCGTAATGCTTGCCGGCTGTGCAACCGCCAGCACAGCTACCCAGCCGCTGGCGATTGGGGACGGCCAAATCGATGGAAGAAAAATTTCCGGCTATGAACTGCAGTGGCAGCAATGTGCCTTGACGGACGGGAACTGGGTCGACGGGGGAATGATTACTGAGCAGGTCACAGTTATCGGCGATCAGATCTTGCGGCTGCGTCAAATCGCCGAAAGACAAGGCGGCCCGACGACCGTTGCCACGACCTATTTCGAGCGCGATACCTTTGGACCACGGCGAATGGAGATTGTCGCGATCATGCCTGACGCGTCTCGAAAACTACTTGCGGTACAGGAATTGAATTCGGATGGCTATCATGGCTGGAGCGCACTGGGTGGCGCGCGCCAAAACGTACAGGGAAAAATCAACTCGAAGATGATGCATGGTGGCGCAATGGGGCTGCCGCTTGCCACACTGGGTTATCAAGAATCACCTGTAGAGTTTGCGGCGTCAATGATGAACTTCGATGCCACTTACCGGGTCATTGCCAGTTGGGTAGGCCGGGAAACAATTGACTACAACGGACAAAAAATTGAGGCGTTGCTGGTGGATTTAGAATGGCATCATCACGAATCCGGGGACGTCTATCCGCCGGGACCAGATGCCAGCGGTGGCCGCTACTGGCTCGTCCCGAATCCACCGGAGGGCTTCCCGAACGTACCGCGATACCAGACAGATACTTATGCGGTGGAATTCCTAAGGGGCGTTTGTCCGGAGAGTGAAGCTGCCGCCACTGCAGCGTCTCAACCGTAAATTCGATTGAGGATTTGTTCGAATGGGAAGTTCTGGAAGCAGGCTGCAAACACATCACCCAGCTCGTCATCCTCAGACTCACTGACGCAAAACCTCAGGCGACCTGTGCTGTCTTTGTAAGGGAGGAGCTCGATTGAGAGAGACGTAAGTATTTGAAATGAATGTCGATGAAGAACGACATTCTTTGGCACGGGCCGCCGAAAAACAGCGGAGAGAATTCCCGGAAGCTGCGGCTTGCTGTTATCAGGCCATGGTATAGACTAGAAAGAAAAACAGCCTGTCAGGCGACGGAGGATTCCGGGATGTACAGTAACCCGAAGTGGCTCAACGACGTGCTAAGGACTGGCGACAAGATTATCCAGGATGGTGAAGCAAGCAGAGACAGGGCAGAGGCGACCCGAAAGCTCCTTGATGAGACCCTGGCCGGTGCGGAAGGTAACGCTGTTACCAGCTCGGGAACGACCCTGGGCGAGATCATGGAAGGTATTCAGACGCTGATCGCATTGGCTGTTGGCGTCCTTGGCCTGTTCGTCGGCGGGGCGAGTTTTGGGTGGATTGGCGCACTGGTCCTGGGTGCCGTCGGCTTCATCGGCACAGTCTTCCTGTTCGCAATGATCGACGACAAGTTTGGCAACATGGCCGAGAATCGACTCTGGAAGAAGCGCCCACCAGAACGCACTCGTGACGAACTGCTGGGAATCTGGGAATCGAAGTTCGGCTCGCCTTTGCACCAGGAAGTTATCGACGAGATCGACCTGAACGGTGCTGCCTGGGTTATGGACAAGAAGGCCAATTTCATCCTGCGCCTGCACAATGGCGAGCGCCTGTATGTCGGTTACCCGGATGGGTCGAACGCACTCCTCGTGGAGATGCGTGGCGGCAAGGGCGTTAGCCAACGCGACGCCTGGCTCATGATGCTGGCACGTAAATCAGCGGGCGCCAAAGCCTGCAGGCCGAGGGGCGACGACAAGAGTAACGCGCACTTGTGGGCGGCGGCCAGGATTCTCGGCCTGGAGGTTCACGGCTATAAACCGGATGCTTACGCGCTCGAAGCGCACCAGAAGATGAAGAAGGACTACAAGGAGACAAGACCATGAAGCGAATGATCCCGCTCGCGTGCGCTCTCGCCGCGACCGTCACATTGTTGTTCAGTCCCGTCCCTGTTTACGCGCAGACAAGCGCCGCCGAGATGCTCGAGCAAGCCCGCGCGCGATCCCGCGAAATGGAAGAGTTGAAAGCCGTACTGAACGGGCCGGACCAGAACATGAGGCTGGCCGTATTCGACGTGATGGTCAGCTCCGGCGACGAAGCCATGCGGCAAATCGCGCTGGACCTCGGGCTCGCCAGCGCCGACCCGCTGATGCAGGCAATGGCGTTTAAAGAGACGATCCTTAGCCTTAATCGCATCGTGTTTACGCTTGAGCTCGATACGAGTGAGCCCGACACGGTGCAGCAGAAAGCACAGGCGTATCTGAATGCCAACGGCGCCACGTATGAATTTCCGATTGCGAAAGTCGACAAGGACACCGGCGTTTTCACAATCAAGTCCACGCACACGGGCCAGGTCAATGGCACGACGCTGACCTTCAAGAATGGCTATGACACGGGTCAGCTCGATCTGGTCGACGAGACCACGATCAAGGGAAAGATAAAAGCTTACAAAGGCGGATTCGGCGGCTTCAAAGCTACCGCGAAGATTCGCTAGTTTGCGGGAACGATTCGCAGGCGGCGCAGAGCGACGGTGTCGCCGCCACCCGAGGTCCCGCTGATCACGATTCGAACCTGGCGCGCCCAGCTCGGCGCAATCTGTATGTAGGCGATCCTGTCTGAGTACGTAACGGCACCGCCCGAGACGCTGCGCCAGCGGCGCCCCGATTCCGTAGCGCTGACCATTAGCTCGACGGTGGCGGGAAGCGTGCCGGTATCGGCGATGCCCGCTCCATCCAGCTCGACACCGACTATCGCGATCCGATCGCCCGGTACATCCATCTCGATGACGACAGGCCACTCGTCAATCTGGGCGATCCACTCGGGTGAGTCGTCTGTAGCCACGAGGTTACTCGCCCGGTGCTCTGCACTGATCGGCATGGCTGACCAGCTCGTGATCTCTGCGCTTGCCTCGGCGGGAGAATCAGCAGCAATTGCTGCGGCACTGCGGGCTGCCGGGGCGCCGACTGCCGTGCCGCTGTTACCGCCAGCGACAAGGGTGTCAATCTTGTCGAACATCTTGTCGAAACGGATGACCTTGCCGACGCCGAAGCGGGCATTGACCGAAAGCAGCATGCCGATCGGCGTATCGCCCGACATCAACAAGCTGCCGCTAAGCCCCTTGCGCAGCTGGTTCACGTCGTTGGTAGGTTGCACGCGCAGGAAGGTATGACCGTCATCGTCGATGATGGTCACCGAGAGTTGCGCGATACTGCCATCACCATTGACGGACCGAACCGATGCGATCGCATTGGCGCGAACTCGGCTGCCCACTGCTCGACTTACGGCCATCGTGCTGTAACCACAATCGCCAGATATGCCACCAGTCAGGTCCGCAACGGACACGTCATCACCAAGATCGGCGAAGGTACTCGACTCGCCCAGCAGGCCTTCCCGGCCTTCGCGAAGAAAAGCCGCGACATCGCCCGACTCCTCCACCACGTGTGTTGGCAGGACGGCCAGGCAACGTGTTCCGTAGTGAGACAGGTACGCCTGCCCAATTTCCAGGTTAGTGTCTTCGAAGGAACGCACCAGCGCCTGCTGACCAAACGCCACGCTGGAAAGGCAGAACATCAGGAGCAGGGCCGTTGCAGTCCGAAGTAGCACCATCAGTCCTTCCCGCGAATCCACTTCTTGAAGCTCTTGTACTTCTCGTCCGCGAACGGTTGTAGCGCAAGAATCAGTGTCATGTACGCCGCAAGCAACGAGCCGAAAAATGCGACCGCCGGGTCGGATGCCAGTTTGCGGAAGCGGCCGGGCTTGAGCTCGTAGCCACTCTCGCCGTATCGATCGATGCGCAGGCTGTCGGCACGACCGAAGGCAACGACGCGCATGACGTCATCGCTCCGCGAAATCCGCGCAAAACCTTTTGGCCATGCCTCGTTGGCCTCGACATCGCCCAATCGAATCTGGTCGCCGAGCATGAGATCGGTCTCATCGACCAAGGTGCGCTTGTCTGCCGATTCGTCTGACGTGTAAATGGAGACAGTACCGCTTCTTAACATGGCGACATTTGACCAGCCGACTGCGCGGCCCAGTGTCGTGGCACCGGAGAACGGGAAGGTTAGCGATTGCGCGGGGATTTCCGTCCAGATCAGGTTGAGCGCCTCACCGAGCGCAACGTCGTCGACCAGGCCGACGACCGAGAAGGTTCCGAGCGACTCGCCCTCGGCCGCACGCAGCGACATTGCCAGCCCACCTTCGGGTCGCAGACTCAAGGTTATGGCCGAATTGCCACCCAGTTCCAGAACCTGTTCGGGCGCGGGGATTCGCCAGGCTCGCCAGGCGCGACTGCCGCATGGGCTTTCGCCTGGATCCAGGCGAAACTCGTTACTGAGCTCCAGGTTGCCGCGAGCGCATAGAACAGCGCCGTCAATTTGCCACTGCGCTCGGGTCTGGGGCCGAATATTTACCTCGGCGACTTCGGTTTCTGCCTCGATGCTGAATTCCCACTCGGCGGGAACAGCGGCTCTCCAGAACACGAATACGATGTAGACGACAATAAACGCGAACATGAGCGCGACGAGTGCGCGCCACTTGGAGATTCGAGCGAGTTTCATTGAGTCGCGCCGATAAGGCGCAGGGATATCGAAGGCTGTTCGCGACCGAATCGCTCACGGATGATCGTGATCGGCACCGCGCCATCGCCGGCGCTGACGTTGAGCGTGCAGATGAAATCAAACGTGGTCCTGCGACCTTCGGAGATGTACTCGCACGGCTCGATCTCTTCGTCGATTTCGACGAATACGTCTGTGGCGCCAAACGAGTTGAGATACATCACGGTCGAATCAGATTCACCAGTCGACGTGCTGCCCAGAAGGACGTAATCCGATGCACCGGAGTCGCAGTCACCCACCGTAGCGCTAAGCGCAATCTCGTGCTCGCCATAGTCACGCACGATGTTTGCAAGTTTCGAGCGATAGGGGAGACGAACGTTGCCGGCCGCGCCATCCGGTACGGCGTAGACATTTCTCGATGTATAGATTCCGTCGCGGGAAGCAGCCTTCAGGCAAATACGCTGGCCACTTGATTCGGCCGATGCGTTTACAGCAACCTGATCGCTGGTAATCGCCGCCGCTGCCGCGATCGTCATGATGCCAACTACTACGTTGCCGCTGACCGAAACCTCAGGTTCATAATTCTCGACGAACGGATCGCTTACAAGCTCAGCGGAAACCGTGTCCTGTGCCGACGCAGCGGACCACACACAGAGAAGCATTGCAGAAATAAAACGCATGGCGTCCTCCTCTTATTTGGTCCGCCCGATTTTAACACGCAATTTCCGGGTCCTTGTCGACAGCACGAACTGGATCAGTCGCCTGAAATTCACGAGGAAGGCTCTTGGGAGGATTTCAATGACTTCAGAAAATAACGCCGAGCGACGATACCTCAGCGGGCAGGTCGAGACATTCAAGAAACAACAACTTGCGGAGTCTGGCCATACTGGAGGTGCCGATTTTTGGCTGACGAATGGCGAGAGTGCGAATGTCGCGGGCGCGCACAAAAGCGTTGGTTTCGATCTGGACTGTAGCCGATTCCGGAATTTCTGCTACGCTGAATTAGACACTGATAAGGAGAAATTGACATGTGGCGAATTCTTATAGTGATCGCATCTGGTCTGCTTATTTCTGCCTGTGGCGGCGGAATTGGCTCTTATGAAGAAGGAATGGAGGCGCAGTCCGAGATAATGCTGGAGATGGTCAGCGTGCTCGAAGACGTTGACGATGCATCCTCGGCAAAGAAGGCGGCGGGAAAGATCGAGTCGCTCGGGAAGCGCCTGGCGGAGATATCAGCACAGGTCGCGGAGCTGCCGCGTCCCAACGCAAAAGAGATGCAGGACCTCGCGAAGAAACAACGCGCCGAGATGCAGGCTTTCCAACAGAACGCAGCGGCGCAGATGATGAAGCTCGCAGAATATCCCGTGTTGACGGATGCATGGATGCGCGCGATGGAAAATATGCGCTAAGCGGCAGTCGTGACACGGCGAACGGCGAGATTTATGGACGGCTACTCGAACCCGGGCCGTGATCCAGGAACTCTTCGATAGCAGCCTTCGTTTCAGCCGGCGCCTCCAACATGGGCAAATGGCCCACATCCGGCAGCAGTACGGTTTCTGATTGCTGAATGCGTTCGCTAAAACTTAATGCAGCTGACGGAAGAACGAAGGCATCCTTGTCACCCCAGATGAGCAAGGTCGGTGCCTGGATCGATTTCGCCAGGTCAGCCAATTCAGGTTCGCGGCCCAGTTGAGATCGGATCGAAAAAGCCTGTCGATTCCCGGGATACCGCATCAATTCCCAGAACTGGTCGACGAGCTCATCGGTGACCATACCATCGTCATAAATCGCTGCTCTTGTGGAACGCTCGATCATGCTCCTGGGCATCGTGTATTCGGAAAGCCGGCGGCCAATACCGGTCTGCATCAGCTGCTGGCCCAGGCTAAGTTTCGGTATCGGGTCATCGTTTCGTACCGGCATGCCGGACGCGGATATCAAAATCAGCGCATGCACGGCTTCCGGATGATCGACAGCATATCGCCATGCGATCCAGCCGCCCATGGAGTGGCCAACCAGAATGAATTGATCAGCCTTTAGCTTTGACCGTACAAGATCGACGATTTGTGCATAGCCTGCATAGCTATAGTTATTCTCAGGATGGGGCCCGGTGAGACCATGGCCCGGATGGTCGTAACTGATGAACCTGTAATCTTCGCCAAGCTGCTCTATCAAAGGCTCAAATACATGCAAGGAACCCGAGCTACCGTGCAGGAAGATGACCAATCTACCATCCTGCTTGCCTTGATCCCGATAGTGAATCTTTAGTCCAGACTCACCATGAATAAATCCGGAATGCTGATTCCCGTATTTGTTGAGCATTTCATCAGGATTGCTATCCGGGGTTCTGATAAGGACGACAGCCGTCAAGAGAAGTATGATGACAACAGTCGGCAGAACACGCTTCTTGATTGGCTTTTTTGATCTGTTCATCAGCCGTTTATAGCATCGGGCCCGGTACAGGGGAAAACAGAGAGGCTGTGACCAACATGGACGATTCCCTAATGTGGCGCAAGTTGGACAGCGAAGCTGGGCCGGACTTGCCGCTATTTCGCGTGCGCTTCGACACGATGCAGCATCCCGCTACGGCGGAGAAATTCCAGCGCATGGTGTTGGAAGCCCCCGACTGGGTGACGGTGGTTGCCGTTACCACCGATAGCAGGATCGTCATGGTGGAGCAGTTTCGGTTCGGCGTCGGCATATTAACAACGGAGCCCGTCGCCGGAACGGTAGATCCTGGAGAGGACCCGTTGAAGGCCGCCAAGCGCGAACTCCTCGAGGAAACCGGTTTTGGTGAAGGCCAGTGGCGATACCTGGGGTCCGTGCAGGCGAACCCGGCGATTCACGATAACCTTTGTCATCATTGGCTGGCAGAACAGGTAGTGGCCGTTCAGGACCCCGCGCCGGATGCGGGGGAAGCCATCCGTGTGCATTTGATGACGCTTGAAGAAATTAAGGAAGCCATCGCCTCTGGCAAACTGAAGCACCCATTGGGGCTGTCAGCGTTGTCCAGGGTCTTTCCACTTTGGGACCTTCCGTACTTTCCCCCGACAAGCTAACACCCTGGAACCGCGACGGGCCGACTCCGACCATGCTGAAACTCGTGGAAAAGATGGTGGCCAGGGGCAAACCGATTCGCGAAGCGAATCAGGACAGCGAAGCGGCCTGAAGGGTGAGCACCGAAGGTGCGAATCAATCGAACTGCCGAACCGCGCGCGTTTTCGATCTACAATGGCAGCTTCGTATACAACATCGCCACCGGTCAAAAACCAAGGTCGCTTATGCCATACCGTCGTCGCGCCATGATCCTGCTTGCCACCATTCTTGTCTCCGCCAACGGCGCGGCCGACGTACCGGTGCAAGTCGAAACCGTCTCGAATCGCGCCGTCGTCAGGCAGATCAACGTCACCGGCACCGTTACCTCGCCGCGCACGGCCGTCTTGTCTACCGCGGTC